>Ga0209274_10001039_pt1 | contig 14777 bp, 8 predicted proteins | sample HubBroMetageREF1_FD_188343 | JGI IMG/M metagenome (GOLD analysis project Ga0209274, IMG submission 188343) | Reference soil microbial communities from the Hubbard Brook experimental Forest, New Hampshire, USA - Hubbard Brook CCASE Soil... | ecosystem: Environmental > Terrestrial > Soil >...
TTACCGCGAGCCCGAGCGAAATCGTGAAAGTAATCTTGCGACGCTGCATAACAGAATCCTCCTTGGATTGTGCGCGCCGGGATAAAGAGCGAGTCGGTCGCTGAGCGGCACGACAACTCGAACGACAATTTCTCCGTCCGGCTGACCATCGAATGCTAGTTCCGTGGCTGCCGGCGGTTTGTCAACGAAGTGTCATCAGTTTGCACAATTCTTGTCGGGAAGCGGTCTCGGGAATACGCCGGGTTTTGCGCCGAATCCCCTTCGGTAATCGTTCCAAAGTCGCCGAAATGAGCGGAGCAGCGGCCAAGATGCAAGAGAGGCTTGCGCGGAACAATTTTCTCGCTACGGGTCATCCTTGCACAGTGCGAATTTCTCTCAGATCACCGAATCAACAACTTAGGGCTCGCGCCTGCCGTGGCAGCGGACTTGCATCTCCAGCGTCAAACATACAAATCCCTCCCCCAAGGAGACTGCGATGAAGAAGATACAATTCGCTTTGTCCATGATGTTGCCGGCAATGGCGCTGAGTGCCGCCTTGTCTGTCGCAAGCCATCCGATGCTCGCGCAGAGTGCGACTGACTCTTCGCGCAACGCGACCGCACAGCAGCAGCCCATGCAACCTGACGATCAGAACGCGGTTTCGGTGAAAACGTTCAGCGGAAGGATCGTGAAATCCGGGGACAAGCTTGTCCTTAAGGACATGACCAACAAGACCACCTATCAACTCGACGACCAGCAAAAAGCCCAGGACTTCCGGAACAAGAGTGTGAGGGTGACTGGAGTCCTGGATGCCTCCACCGGAACGATTCGCGTCAGCACGATCGAGCCAGCCTGATCCCCCTCAAAGCGCCTATGAACGTGCCCGAGGGCGGGGGCGGTGCGTTGCCGCCCCTTTTTCCCATCTTATTTTTTTGGTCTTATTTCGACTGACGTTTGCACTTAACGACCGATCCGTTTGAGCGCCGTGGCTTGGTCCCGGTTGGCTTCACGGTCAAGTTCCCGGCAGGAGGAATATGCATGCGCTTGTTGAGTGTTCGCCTCATTGTTTCTCTTATTTTCGGCATCACGCTGGTGTCGGCGGGTTTTTCATACTACGACGTTCTGGGTGAAAAGCGCGCTCTGCGCAATGATCTGGAGCGCCGTGCCGAGGTGCTGGGGGAAAGTCTCGTCGGCAATGTGGAGCGGTCGTGGAATCGGGGCTCGGAGAAGGAACTCCAACAGCTGGTGCAGCGCTTCGGAAACCGGGAACACCTGCTGGGCGTGATCATCTACGACCGGCAGGGAGCGGTGGTCGCCATGACTCCGGAACTGACAAAAGCACTCGCCGTGAGTCCGCCGCCGGTAGCGCAGGCGATCACGCAGGGGCATGAAGAAAGTTCATTCACTCGCCTGGGGAGTGTGCCGGTGCATATTCTCGGGTTGCCGATTCGCCGTCAGGATGAAGTGGTGGGCGGATTGGCGGTGGTGCACGACGTGAGCTACATCCGTGCGCAAATCGTTCTGGTGTGGCGTCGGACATTTTTCCGAGTGCTGGCTCAGGTCTTTCTCATCGTGTTGATCACGCTGCTGATAGTCCGCTGGAGCATCACCGGCCCGATCGCGAGGGCGGCGCTGTGGATGCGCGCGCTCCGGACGGGAAAGATTTCTTTCCGCCAGGAGGTGCCGGACCTGGATATGTTCCGGCCGCTGGCGCGCGAAGTGGCCACCATGGCGGAGAGCCTTAGCCACGCCCGCAATGCAGCGGAAAACGAGGCTCGCCTGCGGGAAGCGGGAGAATCCATGTGGACGGCAGAGCGTCTCTCGGTGCAACTGCGCACGCGTCTCGAGGACAGCCACCTGTTCGTGGTGTCGAATCGTGAACCGTACATGCATCAGCGCGACGGGAAGACGCTCGATGTGGTGGTCCCGCCGAGCGGCTTGGTCACGGCTCTGGAACCCGTGCTCGATGCGTGTGACGGAACCTGGATCGCGCACGGCAGCGGCAATGCCGACGCCGAAACCGTGGATGCTCACAACCGGCTCCGCGTACCCCCCGAGGATCCTCGCTACAGCTTGCGGCGGGTGTGGTTGAGCAAACAAGAAGAGGAGGGGTACTACTACGGTTTCGCCAACGAAGGGCTGTGGCCGCTTTGCCATATCGCGCACACACGCCCGCTTTTCCGCGCTGACGACTGGCAGTACTACCAGCATGTAAACCGCAAGTTCATGGCCGCGGTGCTCGAGGAAATCGAAAGTGTCGCGAAGCCGGTGGTGCTGGTCCAGGACTATCACTTCGCGTTGCTGCCGCGGCTGATCAAGGAAAAGCGGCCCGATGCGCGGGTGGCGATCTTCTGGCATATACCGTGGCCGAATCCGGAAGCCTTTGGCATTTGTCCGTGGCAGCGCCAGTTGGTGGATGGTTTGCTCGGGGCCGACCTGATCGGGTTTCACATTCAGTCGCACTGCAACAACTTTCTGGAGACCGTGGACCGGGTGGTCGAGTCGCGGGTGGACCGGGAACACTTTTCCGTGCTCCGCCAGGACCACCGCACCATGGTGCGTCCTTTTCCGATCAGCGTTGCATTCACCGGCGATGATGCCGCCGAAAATAACAATCATCATCATCATGGCGTCCACTACCTCGAACGTTCGGCTCTGATGCGGAGTCTGGGGGTGGAGTCAACCTTCATGGGGATCGGCGTCGATCGCGTCGATTACACCAAGGGAATTCTGGAGCGGTTTCTGGCGATCGAACGCTTTCTGGATAAGTATCCGAGGTATCAGGGAAAATTCACGTTCGTGCAGATTGGAGCGCCCAGCCGCACCCACATCAAGCGCTATCACGATTTGCTCGCGGAAGCCGAAGCCGAGGCGGACCGCATCAATTGGCGCTTCCAGAGCGGGAAGTGGAAGCCCATTGTGTTTCTCAAACGCCAGCACAGCCATTCGGAGATCGAGCCCTACTACCGCGCCGCCGATCTTTGCCTGGTGACTTCGCTGCACGATGGCATGAACCTGGTGGCCAAGGAATTTCTCGCCACACGCCGGGATGAGCGGGGCGTTCTCATCCTCAGCCAGTTCACCGGCGCGGCCCGCGAACTGCGCGACGCGCTGCTGGTCAATCCTTACGACATCGACCAGACCGCCGATGCCATCCGCACCGCGTTGGAGATGGAGCCGGAAGACCAGCAGTTGCGCATGCAGCGCATGCGCAAGGTCATCAAGGAGCACAACATCTACCGCTGGGCCGGGAATCTGATCACCGAACTCTGTGAGGTCCGTCTGGATACGCCCGAGGATGTGCCGGAGAAGTTTCGCGCCAGCGCCTCCGTCGCATGATGCCGCGGTTGCGAGCGGTCAAGAAAGGACCAACGCTTTTGAGGCCCGACGTGCACTCCGAGCTTACGCCGTTTCTGCACCGTGTCGCGCATGCGTCCCAGGCAGTGCTGCTCCTCGATTACGACGGAACGCTGGCGCCATTCGACACCAACCGCGACCAGGCGTTTCCTTATCCCGGAGTCGCGCCCCTGCTGCAAGAGATCGTGCGCAACGGCCGCACGCGAATGATAATCATCTCCGGGCGAAATGCCGCCGATGTTCTCTCTGTTCTCAATATTCACCCGCAGCCGGAGGTTTGGGGAATCCACGGGCTGCAGCGCCTGAGAGCGGACGGGGCCACCGAAATGCCGCGTTTCGATGAGCGCGCGCTCGATGGCTTGTCAGACGCCGAGCGCTGGCTGGCCTATCAACAGCTGCGGCATACCGCGGAAATCAAGGCCCGGAGTATTGCCGTCCATTGGCACGGAATGAGCGAAACTAGCGCGAAGGATCTGCGGGCTCGCGTCTTGCTCGGCTGGAGGCCAATGGCGGAATACAGCGGGCTCGAGCTGTTGGAATTCGACGGTGGTGTAGAGATTTACGCGCCCGAGGCCGACAAGGGCGATGCGGTCCGTGCTTTTCTCAGAGAAATCGGTCAAGCCACGCCAGTCGCTTGCCTGGGCGACGACACCACCGACGAATCCGCTTTCCGGGCGATGCAGGGCCGCGGCATCAGCGTGCTGGTTCGCCCCACACGGCGGCAGACGGTGGCGCAAATGTGGCTGAGGCCTCCCGACGAACTCCTCGATTTTCTTGGACTATGGCTGAAGGCCTGTATTGAAGGGAGTACCTCTGGCAGCGGCGCGGCCGCGGCGGTGAGCCGATGACGGCGGCCGCGTGGTTGAGTTTACGCTCAAGCTCGCGGTCGATCTCAACCCCGATGTTCATCGCTGCCAGATGGCGGAGCGATTCGTCGCCACGTCAATCGTCGACCACGCAAGGCGGTACGAGAATGTACATTCCTCAACTTAGAATAAGGAGAATCCGAGATGCTCCAGCCCAATACGTTCTCGCGAAGAAGATTCTTGGAAGCGGCCGCGGCGGCCGGTTGTCTGACTGCCGCCAGGTTCGCATTCAGTTTGTCAGACCACCCTGAAAAGTCCGAAGCCTTCCGCCTAGTCAGCGAAATGGACCGCAAGCGAATTCTAGAAGCCGGCGCCAGGTATGTTTCTCAAACTCCCCTTACGATCACGGCGTTCCCCGCCAAGCGCAGCGCCGGTGGATTGCACGATTTCTATTCCCAAGCGGATTACTTCTGGCCCAACCCGAAGGACCCAAATGGGTCCTACATCAATCGTGATGGACAGAGCAATCCGGAGAATTTCGATGAACATCGCAAGGTGATCGTGGCGCTGTCCATCCAGATGCCCGCTCTAACCGCCGCCTGGCTGCTGACCGGCGACCGCAGTTACGGGCAGCAGGCCTGCGCTCACCTGCGCGTCTGGTTTGTCTCCCCTGAAACGCGGATGAATCCGAACCTGCTGTACGCTCAAGCGGTACAAGGATCTTCGACCGGCCGCTCCTACGGCATCATCGATACGCTGCATCTGGTCGAAGTGGCGAAAGCGGCGAGCTTTCTGATGTCTGGCATGCTGAGTCCGCAAGACGGGGCTGCGGTGAAGAATTGGTTCGCCAGCTATCTGGACTGGCTTTCTCACAGCGAGCGGGGAATGAAGGAGCGCGATACTACGAACAACCACGCCTTCTGCTGGGCCTTGCAGGCTTCCGAGTTTGCCCGGTTGGCGGGCAATGATGCCGCGCGCAAAGAGGTGTACCAGCGCTACCGGGATATTCTGCTACCCAATCAGATGGATGAGAATGGATCCTTCCCTCGGGAACTGGCGCGTACCAAGCCATACAGCTATTCGATCTTCAACTTCGACGTTATGGCGGCACTTTGCCAATCGCTCAAAGGGCTTGCTCCGGATCCGCCGACTTTCCATCTTGCAGACGGCCGCGGGCTCTGCAAGGCAGCCGAGTTCCTCTATCCGTACCTTAAGGATAAGAGTGCATGGAAGTGGGCGCGGGACGTGGAGCATTTCGACGCCCTGCCTGTTCGCTCGCCCGGTCTACTGTTCTCGGGCGTAGCCTGCCACGAGCAGAAATACATCGATCTCTGGAAGACGTTGGATCCAGATCCGACGGACAAAGAGATTATCCGGAACTACCCGATTCGCCAGCCGCTTCTTTGGGTGTGAATGTTACCGGGCGTCGACAGCCAGGATCGATGGGGCTCCTGTCTTTCCATCGACGACGTTGACCTTCAAATTCTAGGAAGATTTCTTTGCAGTTGTCAGGTTTCCGGATGCCGATCTAGCTGGACTCATTTTCAGAATCGGCAGGCCGGGCCTACGTGTTTCTCTGTGTCTGGCGAAGTTCGCGGCGATCACGCTAGCCTATGACAAATGACGCAATTCACTCTGAAATCGATTGCCGGCCTCCTGCGACGTCGACGGAACCGGTTCGAGCCGCTGGCGAATCTGACGCTTCGGTACCTAGATATATCGCTCTCGACCATGCAAACACTGCAAGGATGCTCGGCAAACCAGGCAGCGATCTGTGTCGCGCGATTGCGATGCTAAACGCGCCACGGGAGGAAGTGCGCGGGCCGCGAGACGTGCTCACTTCTTCTTACGCTGGGTTTCCATCACTGCCTGAAAACGGTCCATGGTCGGCTGCAGTTGCTGCGGATCGCGCATACACTCCAAGAAGACTGAACGCGGGTCGATGTCTTCCGGACGCAGACCTGCGAAATAGCGGTAATCCGCCGGCAATGGCGGTCCGCCGGGCTGGCCTGCCGCAGGAATGACCTGGGGAAGTTGGATCGCGTACATACTGCCGCCGGCGAGAACCTGGTGCGGATAGTGCAGGAGCCAAACACAATTTGCCGACTCCTCCATATAGTTCGCGGAGATCGCAGTCCATTGGCCTGCATCGTGGGCCGCGGGTTGCTGGCAATCCCAAAGCAGCGCCTGGGGTATGTAACGTTCGGGTTCCACAAATCCATACTGATCGAGCAGGATCCGCTGGAGACCGCGCTGGCGCACAAAAGTCTCAATCTCGGGAAGAGCTTGGTTCCAGTCGAGGTTCGAGTCGTTCACCAAAGCATAGCCCGGACGCCCCATGCTGAGACTGTTCAGGTAAGAGAAATAGTTCGGGTAGGCGCGTATTGCCGTAAGGATGGAACCTAGCACGAGCGCAACGGTCAGCCATTTTCCGACGCGTGCGATTTGCGGGCTCGACTGGCCGAGCAATTCCAGTGCGCGCGGGAGGGGGGCAAGCAGCAAAACAATCAGCGCCAATGCAATCGAGAAATGGCGGATACTGATGTCCAATCGGCTAAGCATGCAGGCTGCGACGAAAACCACCAGGGAAATCCAGACGACTCGCCAGTGCATGTCGATGTCCATGCCCGTGGGTATCACCGATGGCGCGGGCGAACGCCGCTTCACGAGCAAGGCCGTTAGGGCGGCAAGAAGAAGCAGCAAAAGGAACGTCAACTGCGATTTCAAAAGAAAGAGCACGGGAAAATAGAACCAGACTCCATGCGGATAATGATGTCCGAGAATGAAAGTGGGCCGGCTTCCTGCACTGAATACAAATCCAATCAGACCACGCAAGTAGACCCAGATCGGCATGAGCAACCGCCGCAGCAACGGGGAAGCTGGAAAATGCGGGATGATCTGAAAGGAATCTGTTGGTTGGTTCCACGAAAGAACCAAATACACGATGTAGACGAAAAATGCGGCCCAGAGAGTTCCTTTGGCAAGATTGCGCCACGCCCGCCGGCGCCAGCGGCGCAGTTCGATTTTCTCCACTGGTTGCTGCGGCAGCCGCTTGCATCGCAAACTCAATGCAAAGGCGACGAATACGAAGAACAATAATCCCGACGAAAACTTGGAAAGGAAAGCACCGGCCAGCGTCAGACCAAACTGAACCACTGTTCCCCGCGTGGGAGAGCGCCACAGATTCGGGAGTTGCCAAACCGTCAGCACCCAGAACAGCGCGACGGCGATGTCAGTAACGACCAGGGGGCCAAATGCAATAAAGGCGGGCATGGTCACGAAGGCAGAGAGACAGAGCAAGCCTCCCCAGGCGCCACCCAGCCGCGAGCCATAAATGTAAAGGACGAGTCCCAATAACAAGGTCATCAATAACATCGGCGCTCGCGCCCAAAGCATGGTGGAGTAAGGATCATTCCAATGCATGAGGAACCAGTCGCCAAAGACCCATTCGGCTAAATACTGGTGGAACATCTTATTGCTAAACGTCCAGGAGATATGGGAGTAATCGGCATGCGCTCCTCGCAGAACCAGCGGCAACGCGGCCACCACTTTGGCCAACGGGGGATGCTCTTCATTCATCCGCATATCCAATTTCTGGAGATAGCTCACGCCAGCGCCAGTGTGAGCGACTTCATCAATGGTCGCGGATTCGCGTCTCGCTGCTCCACCCGCAAGCAGCGCCATCAAGACAAGAAGTAGTACTGCAGTGAAGAAGAATTTTCCGTGTGTCGTCAATTTCCGTCGTTTTCTGATCAGTATCCGTGGAGCGAAGCCCGGTTCCAAGGCGCGCTCTCGCTAGGCTCGGACTCTACAATAACGCCGAGTGTCCACGCGAATCCACGGTAAATTCGAATCGTCGGACCTACTCCCACTTGTCAATCCCCTCGACGATCGTGATGTAGCGATCAAGGGGCAAATTTGTGAAGCGCTGCATGGCGCCGCCTGGTTGTGGCCATTTCACTTCGAGAGAATCCAATTTTGTGCGGCCGCCAATTCCCAGGACGATGCGCGGATCGTGAGACGACAAAAAGCTTCCTCCGCCAACCTTCATGCGGCTGCGCTTGAGGTCGCCGGCCTGGAGCGTGAGGCGTGCGCCGATGGCATCCGGGTTGGACTTCCGGCCGATCAGACGAACGCCGAGCCAATGATTGTTTATGCCGATATTGTTGCGCAAAAGAACGGGAGCGCCATCGTTGTTGGAAACCAGCACATCCACAGCTCCGTCGTTATTGAAATCGCCGATGGCGAGCCCGCGCGCGGGAAACAATTTTGAAAAAACAAGACCGCTTTGGCTGCTTACATCCTGGAAGGACTTGCCCTCGTTCCGGAAAAGCAGGAGAGGCTCCTTGTAAGTAACCTGATGAGACAGCTCTTCAACGAGATCATCGGGGAACCCGTTGGCAATCATCAGATCCAGGTTGCCGTCGTTGTCATAATCGAAAAACTTGAGTCCCCAACCGCTCATCCAGCGGGTAGACATGCCGATGCCCATGGCCATGGAGAGATCGTCGAACGTCTCGTCGTGATTGTTCCGATAGAGAGAAAAAATCTCCTGGTCGATGTTGGCGACGAAAAGGTCCATCCAGCCATCTTCGTTGAAGTCTGCCGAATCCACGCCCATACCGGAACGTGCCCGGCCGTCCGCGCTGTAGCCGACATCGGCCGCGAGCCCTACCTCTTCGAAGCGGCCGCCGCGGTTCATCAAAAGAAAATTCGCCACCGTGTCGTTGGCGACAAAAAGATCCATCCAGCCATCATTATTTACGTCCGTGGCCACCACTCCCCAGGCTTTTCCAAGGTGGACAGAGATGCCGGACTCTTTGCTGACGTCCGAGAAGGTGCCGTCGCCGTTGTTATGAAAAAGCCAGCTTGGCCGCGGATTGAAGATACGAGGGATGCAGTAGTGATGTGTGCCGTCCGGGTCCACGCCGCATGGGAGTGATTTGTCGAACTCCGCGAATTGACAAACGAAGAGGTCGAGCCGGCCGTCATTGTCGTAGTCGAACCAGACAGCGCTGGAGCTCCAACCAGGAGCGGCGACGCCCGCTTTCTCTGTAACATCCGTGAAAGTTCCGTCACCATTGTTGTGATAGAGGATGCTGCGGCCGAATTGGGTGACGAACAGATCGGGGAAGCCATCGCCGTCATAGTCGCCAACCGCGCATCCCATGCCGTATCCACCTCCGGCGACGCCAGCTTTTTCGGTAACATCCATAAACGTTCCGTCGCGGTTGTTGCGGTAGAGCGCATTGTGCAGCGGCCGAGGAGGGTTGTAAAAATCGCATTTGCCGCTATTCACCAGATAGATGTCCATCCACCCGTCGTTGTCGTAGTCAAAGAAGGCGCAGCCAGCACCGCTCGTCTCCGGCAAATACTTCTCCGCGGACTTGCCCGCCGTGTGGACCCAGGTGATGCCGCTCTTTGCCGGAGGAATCTCCTCAAAGGCATACGGCGGCGCGGTGGAAGGCGCTCCTGGAAGGGGAAATAGCCGTGGAGACAGAGTGCCGTACAAAAGAGCCAGACGCTGAAGGAAGCGGCGACGAGACAGGAGCATGGGCTGTTCGTTCGAAGGTCTCGGAAGCTCCCGCCGCATTGTAGGCAGCAGCATAGCATGAGGCAGAAATTGCGTCCCGCCATTACAATTTCTGCCGCGTTCCTCAAACGTTCCGAGTGACACAGCAACTGGCGCTCGACTCGCGGATCACGTTTGGAGTTTGGAGGAATTGGTGGGATTATTGACAATCAAGCGATCACAGCCGCGGCGTGAGCGAGCAGCACTTCAGTATCCGTCTTCGCAATTCTCGGAAGGAGCGGACAAAAGTTTACTGAGAGCCGTGGGGAGAGGTGTACGTGCTTGAACCAGACAAGATGCTCCCCCTTGAAACAACTGGCCCGGAGCAGTTCCCAATAAAATGCTTGAAATCCATTCCGTTGACGACAACATCAACGTATGGGGATGGAGCGGCTCCAGCGTTACAGTGTATCGCCTCTAAAACATTTGAGAGAGCCGGTACCACTCGCTGGACGTGCTCGATCGCTGGGGTGTTAGGTTATCGTCAACTTTATAAGCTTCCCGCGGACGGGAGATCCGTCATGCAAGTCCAACCAACCGGCCTGCCGCATCCTCGATTCTGCCTGGCAATCATTCTGGTGTGCTGGTCGACAATTGCCGTCCTCGCGCAAAGCCGCTCCGTTTCACAAGGGAATGCGGGGACGGCGGGTTTCGACATCGCCGCAAAATCGGCCGCGGCTGCCCAGGAAGCTGGCCACGTTGACGCGGCAATTCAAGAGTATCGCCGCGCCTTGGAGATGAATCCGGAATGGGGAGAGGGCTGGTGGAACCTCGGGACGCTGCTTTATGACGGGGACCACTATTCCGAAGCGATTCCGGCGTTCCAAAAGGTCGTCGAACTCGCGCCGAGTGCGGGGCCAGCATGGAATTTTCTCGGGCTCTGCGAATTTGAGACCAAGGATTACGCGCATTCCCTGCAACATCTGCAAAAAGGGCTCACCCTTGGAGACGACGATCCAGAGATTGGGCGCGTGTCGAAGTATCATCTCGCGCTGCTGCTGATTCGCAGCGGCGAATCCGATCAGGCGGCCACCCTGCTCGCTTCGACATTTGGGCAGAGCGAGATGGCGTCGCAGATAAAAATTGGGTTGGGCTTGGCGATGCTTCGAGTGCCGCTGTTGCCTAAAGAGATAGATCCTTCGCAAGATGCGCTGATTCACGCAACTGGCGAGGTTGCGTCCGCTATGGCGCAGGATAATCTCGCGAAAGCCCTCGCTGCGTTTCCTCCCCTATTGAAGGACTACCCAGGCACTCCGTACTTGCACTATGCGTATGGGAAGGCGCTTGCTTCCGCCGGGCGAGACGAAGAAGCTCTGAAGCAGCAGCGCGAGGAAGCGAGCATCTCACCAAGAAGCGCGTTGCCGTGGATCGAAATAAGTCAGCTGGAACTTCATTTGCAGCACAAGCAAGAAGCTCTGCAGGCTGCGGAGGAAGCGGTGCAGCGGGCGCCCGATTCCCCGGTTTCCCACAGAACGATGGGAGAGGCTCTGCAAGCAGTTGGCAAAAAAGAGAAGGCTGCAGCCGAACTTGCTCTCGCCGAAAAACTCGCGCCAGAAAAGTCGCGGCCTGAGGAAAGAATCGCGCTGCTCTATTCGAGTCATACTGCCGCACGGTCGGAAGGAAATCTGCAAGCAGCCGCGCACGCATCTGGCGAACTTGCTAGCGACCCGGGGTCGGGCAGTTTTGACGAGCTGTCGAGCCGAGCGACGGCGGCGCAGGCTGCCGGTAACATGGACCAGGCAATTCAGAACTATCAGCGGGCCCTGCAATTGCGACCGGAATGGGATGACGGACGCTGGAGTCTGGCCATGCTCCACTACTCCGCCGGGCACTATCCCGAGGCCATTTCTGAACTCAAGAACTGGGTGGAGCATCACCCGAACGTTGGTACGGCATGGGCGGTGATGGGCCTTTGTGAATTTGAGACGAAGGATTACAAGAATGCCCTTATCCATTTGCAACGCGGCGAGGACCTAGGCTTCGGTGGAAGCCCGGAAGCGGAGGGCCTGGCGAGATATCACCTGGCCGTGCTGCAGAATCGAAATGGCCAGTTCGAGACCGCCATGGAGACGCTGCTGCCGGGAGCGCTTTCGGGAACAGTTGCAAACGAAATTCAAATGCCTCTCGGGATGGCGCTGCTCCGTATGCCATTGCTGCCTGAACAACTGGAGCCGTCACAAGGAACTCTGGTTCGGTCCGCGGGCGAGATCGCTGCCCTTCTGCTGAACAGCAAATACGACCAGGCTTATCCCAAATTCCAGGCTCTGTTGAAGGAATATCCCTCTGTCCCGTTTCTCCACTATGCCTATGGAACGGCACTGGCCGCGCTCTCCCAATTTGACAAGGCGGAGATACAACTGCGCGCAGAATCGCAAATTTCGCCGCGGAGCGAACTGCCGTACATCAGCCTGGCGTCAGTGGCGCTAAAACAGCACCGTCCGACCGAGGCGTTGGCGTCCGCGCAGCGTGCCGTGCAGCTCGCTCCCGACTCCTCCGAATCGCACTACGACCTGGGACGTGCATACCTCGAACTGGGTGAGAACGAGCAGGCCGTATTTGAATTCGAGCGCGCTAGCAAGCTTGCCCCGGGCAGTCCAAAGGTGCATTTTAATCTCGCGAAAGCCTACGCCAAGGCGAAGCTTCCCGAGAAAGCCGAACAGGAGCGCGCGATTTTTGCCCGCTTGAACGCGTTGGCAGAACAGCAGAGGAGCCGTTCGGGCAGTCAGGCGTACGGACGCTCCCACGACGCGGTTGAACTCGCTCCCGCCGCCAACGAAACAGAGGCAGCGACCCCCCCACGCCCCTAGCTCTGGCACGAAAGATGGCGGTTCCGAGCGGATCGCAGACCGCTCGAAGTGATCCGATGGAAAAATGGTGTTGCACCGTGGAGATCAGGGAAGATGGGCGTACAATGAAGTCGTTTTTGAGGCAAGAAGAAAATTCCAGTCGAAAGCAAGAAGAAAACCCGAAAAATGCGATTGCTGCGCTTCCCTATTCTCCTGCCTGTTCGGGTGCTTTTTTGTTTGAGCTGTTTTCTCCTTCTCGAGGCGCATGGTTCCGCTCAGGATAAAGATAAAGCGGGCGAATATTCCGTTCCTAACCCGGATTTCGGCGCCGACACGCTGAATCTGCGCAAGGCGGCGCAGCTGGCAACCGAGAACCAGTTCAAGGTCTTCTACGGTTTTCACTTTAGCGACGAATTGAAGGCGAGCGGCATCACCTTCCGCTACCACGCCGTGGCCGACGAACTGCAAGCCTGGAAGCCAACGCACTACGATCACGGCAGCGCGGTGGCAGTCGCCGATGTAGATGGCGATGGGTTATACGACATCCTGTTTGTGAACCAAATCGGAGGGAATGAGCTTTGGAAGAATCTGGGCAACGGCAAATTCAAAAATATCACCGCGGAAGCGGGTATCGCCTTGCCCGGTCTGGTCAGCGTGGGCGCAGCTTTTGGTGACATTGAAAACGACGGCACCCAGGACCTCGTGATCACCACTGTTCTCGGTGGAGTTTTTCTCTTTAAGAATGATGGACAAGGGCACTTCAAAGACATCACCGCGGAATCGGGCATCAACGTTGTGGCCCACTCCTCCGGCGTGCTGTTCTTCGACTATGACAACGATGGTCTGGTCGATCTCCTGATCTGCAACGTTGGCAAGTACACGACGGATGAGAAATGGCCCGACGGTTCATACATTGGGCTACCGGACGCTTTCGCCGGTCACCTTCATCCCGACCGATTCGAGCATGCCGTACTCTACAAGAACCTCGGGCATGGGAAATTCCGCGATGTAACCGCCGAAGTCGGACTGGAGATGAACAGTTGGTCTGGCGATGCCACTTTCGTTGACCTGAAAGGCGATGGTTATCCCTCTCTCTACTTTCCGAACATGCAGGGAAACAATCATTTCTTCGAAAACGAGGGCGGCAAGAAGTTTGTCGACAAGACCGACCAGTATTTCCCAAAAACGCCCTGGGGAGCGATGGGCGTCAAGTTCTTCGATTTTGACAACGATGGGTTCATGGATCTGTTAGTCACGGACATGCACTCGGATATGAGCCAGGAGGTCGGCCCCGATAGGGAGAAGCTGAAGTCCGATATGAGGTATCCGGGCGCATTTCTCCAGGGAGGCATGCCTCAGGATAAGTATGTCGCGGGCGGAGAGAAGAGCATCTTTGGAAACGCTTTCTATCACAATCTCGGGAACGGTAAGTTCGAAGAGATCTCGGATCGTCTGGGACTCGAGACGTACTGGCCCTGGGGCATCAGCGTCGGAGACGTAAACGCCGACGGCTGGGACGATGTGTTCGTCGCCGCAGGCATGGGGTTCCCGTTCCGCTATGGCATCAACTCAATGTTGCTGAACAATCGCGGACAGGGGTTTCTGGATGCCGAATTCATTCTCGGCATTGAGCCGCGCCGGGACCACCGGACCCATACGTTCTGGTTTCCCATAGACTGCGGCCAGGCTCCGGAAGGGCAGGGCGTAGAAGCGTGCGCGGGACGCACTTCCGGAACAGTCAATATTATGGGTGCGTTGTCGACCCGATCGTCGGTGATGTTCGATCTCGACAATGACGGAGACCTCGATATTGTAACGAACGACTTCAATTCCGAACCGATGATTCTGATCAGCGACTTGGCCCAGGTGAAACAGATCCATTGGCTGAAGGTTGCGCTCAACGGAACCCAATCCAATCGTAATGGGCTCGGAGCCACAGTTCGCGTGAAAGCCGGAAACCGGACTTTTACGAAGTACAACGATGGTAAGTCGGGATATTTAGCCCAGAGCGTGCTGCCGCTCTACTTCGGACTGGGAGACGCAACCAAAATAGATCGCATTGAAATCGATTGGCCCTCGGGGCGTAAGCAGGTCGTGACTAAGGATCTCCGCATCAATCAAACACTCAAGATCACCGAGCCAGCCTCGTAGCCGTTCTGGAGCGAGGGTTACGTACAGCGAATGCGGGGGCAGGGAATTAGGAGATTCCCTCCCCCTGGCGAGTTACCCATTCTGTACAACCGCTAGTAACATCCGCATTCTTATCCAGCGATAAGA
>Ga0209274_10001040_pt1 | contig 14777 bp, 7 predicted proteins | sample HubBroMetageREF1_FD_188343 | JGI IMG/M metagenome (GOLD analysis project Ga0209274, IMG submission 188343) | Reference soil microbial communities from the Hubbard Brook experimental Forest, New Hampshire, USA - Hubbard Brook CCASE Soil... | ecosystem: Environmental > Terrestrial > Soil >...
TCAGCACCACGCCTTTAGGATCGCCAGTGCTACCGCTGGAGAAGATGATGGTAGCGGTATCATCGAGTACTATCTTCTTGCCGGCCCCTACGCACTTTTCAATAAGCCGTACTGGCAAGAGCCATGAGATTAGGGCTGCCGTTACACCCTCGAAGAACCCCGGCTTTTCGGCCAGATCCTCAAGCATGATCGCTTGCGCCGGTGGTTCAACGTGGACTCGCTCTAGAAATGCTCTCGAAGTAATTACGGTTTCGAGTTCGCATTGCTTCGCACACGAAGCTAGAACCTCGTTGGAAGCTGTGTAATTCAAGTTGACTGGAACCTTGCCCATCAAGAGTGCGGCGAGGTTGACTAACGCCCCGGGAACCGACGGCGGGAGCAAGATTCCGACCATCTTCTGATTGCCCCAGACTGGGCGGAGTCGTCGTGCCAGAAGAATGGTGCGAGTCAAGGCGCCACCGAAGATAAGTTTTGGCGTTCGGCCATCTGCCATGGCGAAGCGAAACGGATGGCGCCGCGCCGTTTGCACAAACGAGCGATGCAGCGTCCGCATGTAGCGCTTGCGGAATTTGTATGCTTCGGCGCCGAGCTCCTGAACTGCTTGCCGAACATCTTGAGCAGTGGTGGTCGAGGGCATTGGCTTGCCGAAGGTCACGGTTACCGGATAGGGAATCTTGCGCGGAACCTTCCATAGAAATCTTCCCCGCTCGAAGCTGAAGATCGATCCCCAAACTCCTCCCAGATTCGCCGGAATGATGGGGACATCCACGCCCTTGATGATTCTCTCCATGCCGCGACGGAACGGGAGCATCTGACCGATGCGAGTCATCTGGCCCTCGGGAAAGATGCAGACAATCTCTCCGTCCTTCAACGCTTGCGTGGCTGTCCTGAGAGACTGAATCATTTCGCGGGGACGAAGCTGAGAGGAGATTGGGATCAGCCCCATGATTTTGGCGAACGGCTTGACCAATGGGTGATCATAGGAGCCCTTGAACATAAGGAAGCGAATCGGGCGATCGATCGAGGCAATCAGAAGAACCGCATCGACCATGGAGACATGATTCGGTACCAGCAACGCTCCGCCCTTTGCCGGGATATTTTCGCGTCCTTCCAAATGAATTCGATACAGGGTATGGGTGGCGATCCAAAGCAAAAGCCGCAGCAGGGCATCAGGCAGCAGATACAAGACATAGAACGTCGCGCCGACCGTTACCAATGAGACGGACAGGAAAATCGAAGGCGGGCTGAAATGGGCGTAGTGCTGAAAAAAATAGTAAACGCCCGCAGCTCCACCAATGCCAACAAAGGAGAGCAGGTTCGCGGCTGCGATCACTCCCCCTTTGTCTTTTTCGTCCGGACGATGCTGAATCAGAGCATTGACGGGCACCGCAAAGAATCCGGCTGAAAAGCCCAGCGCTGCGAGCAGTATCAGAACATTCGTAAACGAGAGGTTTCGGACGGAGAGCAGCACTCCGAATCCCGTCATGCCGACCGAACCGAGCGGAATGAGTCCGTACTCGACCTTGCCGCTCGAAAGATATCCCGCCGCGAGGCTGCCCAGCCCTATGCCGATTGCTACCGCAGCCTGCAGGATCCCCGTGCGCGTTGAGCTGCTGTGCAATACATCTTCGCCGTAGAAAACGATATTAGCTGTCAGCAGCGCCGCAAGAAACCAGAAATAGGTGTTACCGACAACAGCCAGCCACAGGACACGATCCCGGCGAATTAAACCTACCTGCTTCCACAGATCGGTGAGGGGATTGGCTTGAAACTTCTTGGAGGGATCAGCGGCGGGGACTTTTGTGATCCCGAGACTGAGGATCAAACCGGCAACAGACAGAACCAGGAACACCAGCCCCGACCAAGCTTGACGCCCGTGAAAAGCGTCTGCCAGGAATGCCCCGGAAACGAGCCCAGCGATCGATGCGAGGAAGGTTCCCAGCTCGATGACACCGTTGCCCCAGGAAAGTTTTGGCTCAGGCAGTAACTCGGGCAGCAATCCGTATTTGGAAGGTCCGAAGAACGCGGCCTGTGTGCTGGCTAAGAAGATTGCCGCCATCTCGAGATGCAGGTTCTGCCAGGCTAGCCCGGCGATCGCGAAGGCCATTACGCCAATCTCGAACAATTTCGTGCCAATCGTGACGGTTCGTTTACTGTATCGATCCGCGAGAAACCCTCCGGTCATGGAGAACAGAATGAAGGGAACGGAGAACAGGGCACCTGCTACTAAAACGAGCCGGTCGCGATCGGCCTTCTCGATCACAGTGCCGAGGATGATGAAGACGATGAGATTCTTGTAGGCGTTATCGTTGAATGCACCCTGGAACTGAGTTGCCACAAGCGACCAAAACCCTCGTCGCCACGATCGTGACCCCGAGAGTTCCGGAGGATTCTCTGCGAGTCCATTTGGCGAATTCTCCTGTACGGCCGCGGAACCATTTTCGGTCATAGGGAATCTTGATAAGCGCCTGTAAATCTTGGAGTTCTGCACATCTTGTCATGAAGTCGGTTTAGGTACCAGTCACAATGCAGGGAACGCCATTTACTTCCGAGTTTGCAGGCAAGAATATAAGAATCGCTCGGAAGGGGCGCTGCCCGAGTTTCGCCCAGCGCGTCTAGAATAAATCGGTGCTTCGGACTGCGCTTTACCAGGTGTCCCAAGATAGCTTCGGAAAGGTCGCGCTAGGAGCCTTTTCACCTCAATGGATGGCGAGGGGCGCCGTATCCTGCGGGAGCGCTTGGATCGCTGCCTGGGCTTCATCCAACGTGTTTCGAAAATATTGGTAGTGCGGGCTCGCGTTGGTCAACTCTTCCAGTATCTTCCGCGCTTGTTCAAGATCCTTGCGGGCCAGTTCCGGCTGATGCAGTCTGGCTTCAGATCTTCCCGCATAGATGAGAGATTCAGCGTGGTCGATTCGGCTTGCGAGGGAATCGGGATCGTGCGCCGCAAGATCGCTGTACATTGAGTCGGCCCGCCGCTCGAACAACAGGGCCTGGCGTGGCGAGTGCATAAGATAAAGAGCCAGACCCATCGTCATGTTCGAATTGGCAAGGTCCTCTCTGGCTTGCACATTACTTTTGTCGGACTTTACCATCGCTTCGTTAATTGCAATCGCCTTTTGGCAAAGGCTTCGCACTTCCGAAAATGAACCGGCATAAGCCAGGCTCTGACACAAGTTCTCGTTATCGGCGATACGATACCGCTGAAAATCTGTATTGTTCGGGTCGCGGGTGGCAAGCTCCGTGGAAATCGCGAGGGCCTTTCGAGCTTCGACAGCGCCCTCTTCATACCTCTTGTCCAGTCTCAGAACCATGGTGGTCCAACCTCGCGAGCGCCATACCCCGCGAAGCATCCGAAGGCTGGTCGGATTCGCGTCCAGCAGAGCCTGGTTCATGACCAGCGATCGCCGCTCATAGACCAGCGCAGAGTCGTAGTCGCCAAGCCAAAGCTTCAACTCACCGATACCGATCAGCGTAGCGGCGATGTTGTACCTCAGATCCTCGGAATCGTGGGTTGCCTGCAATCGTGTCTCGATCTCCAACCTCCGCTGCTGAAGATCAAGGGCGCGATCAAGCTCGCCAAACTGTTCGTAAATCCGTGCGACGTTCAGCATTGTGCCGAGCAGCTCGGATTGCAGGCTCACGTCGCCTGGGGTTGCGGCCGCCAGGTTCTGGCGAATCTCGAGCGCCTTCGCGTAGAGTTCGTTCGCCTGTTGAAACGATCCTGTGCCGCCCAAGTGGGGATGGCCTGCTTCCGCCCGGATTCGTCCGATTCGCTCGTAAGCAGCGGCAAGATCACGCAGAGTGGCCGGGTCGTTGTGCGCCTCCGCCGCGATTTGGTCGAGGTATTCGAGAGCCCGACTCACGACCAGTTCGCGCGCTTTGGTCGAACCGGGCAACGTCTCAATCGAGTCGTGAAACTCGAACAACATCGAGTTGGTCAGCTTGCGCAGCGTCTCGAAGCGCTTTTCCGCGCTAGCCTGCTGTAGCCGCGCGATGCGCGCCTCGCGCACAATGGCCATCGCAGCAGCCAGAAGTACGAGCGCGAAGATGGCCGCCGCCGCGAGCGAGAATTTATTGCGCTTGATGAACTTGCCACTGCGGTAGCTGAAGGTACCGCGACGAGCCGATACCGGCAAACCAAGAGTGTAGGACCGCAAGTCTTCGGCAAAATCCTGTGCCGACGCGTAGCGCCGTTGCGGTTCTTTGCGCAATGCCTTCAGCAGGATCTGATCCAGATCGCCGGATAGTTCCCGCCGCAACTTCTCGGGACTAGTGTTCCGGCAACTGCTCAACTGTTCCGCCGTAACTCGGCGCGTCTCACCGTTGCGTTCCGCCATCTGCTCGGAGTGCCCGACGGCGGTGCTGGGCTTCTCCGGCTCAACTTCGCAAATGGCGTGCGCCAGGTCATACGGGGACTTCGTGTCCAAGCGATAGGGCAAGTGGCCAGTCAACAACCTGTAGAGGACGACACCTAGCGAGTAAGAGTCGGTTGCCGTGGTGATGATCTCGCCGCGAAGCTGTTCGGGGCTGGCAAATTGCGGCGTCATCATCCTCTGCGCAGTAACCGTGGGATCGGCTGCCGGAGAATCGCTTTCTGGCCTCAGAATGGCTGCGATGCCGAAGTCGAGCAATTTCGGCACGCCGTCGGCGGTAACCAGAATGTTGCTGGGCTTGATGTCCCGATGCACCACCAGCCGCTGGTGGGCATACTGCACTGCAGCGGAGACACTCAGAAAGAGATCGATGCGAGCTGCGACTCCTAGCTTGTGCTCATCGCAATATTCATCGATGGGCTTGCCTTCGACGAGCTCCATCACAAAGTAGGGATGACCTTCCTCGGTTGTGCCGCCGTCGAGCAGCCGGGCAATATTCTCATGCTCAAAGCCGGCCAGAATCTGGCGCTCTTTCCGAAAGCGGGCGTAGACAAACTCCGTGTCCAGACCTTGCCGGACCAGCTTGATGGCGACTTGCTTTTCGAATTGCTCGTCAGCGCGGACCGCCCGGTAAACATCTCCCATTCCGCCCACGCCCAGCTTTTCGACTATGCGGTATTGCGCAATTCTGGCGCGGATCATCTTGTCGGCCGTCGTGCCGCCCTCGGTTCGAAGACCTTCGGCCATTGCCGCAGCAACAACCTCGATTGCCCGTTGGTCGATCATTCGTCCAGTTTGCCGAGCGTAAGCGATCAACGACTCAACTTCGGCGCGCAGAGCCTGATCGCCGGCACAGGAGCGCTCCAGAAAGGGCGCTCTCTGGCTTTCTTCTTGTTCCATGGCCGCGTGATAGAGCTCTTCCAGGTGGCGCCAGCGCTCAGCTTGCATGAGTGTGCCCCTGGTCCATTTCGCGCAACAGCCAGGCTCGCGCCATGCTCCAGTCCCGCATCACGGTATCGGGTGAGACCTGCAACACCTCGGCAGTCTCCTTCACGGTCAGTCCGCCGAAGAAACGCAGCTCCACCACGCTGCTCTTCCTAGGGTCATCCTCCGCCAGCTTGGTCAATGCTTGTTCCAAGTCCGTCAACTCCGCGGGTACGTCAGCCGAAACGATCAGCCCTTCTTCCAGAGTCAGCTTGTGGGCGCTTCCACCGCGTTTCAGGGAGTTATGCGAACGGGCAAAGTCGATGAGAATGCGCCGCATCAGCCGGGCGCAAACGGCGTAGAAGTGCGCCCGATCCTGCCAGCGCACACTCTGGAACTCCACCAGTTTCAGGTAGACCTCATGAATGAGCGCCGTGGCCTGCAGGGTGTGACCTTCATTTTCCCGGGACATGTGGCGGCGGGCCAGACTGTGGAGTTCCTGGTAGACGAGAGGGGTTAGTTGTTCCAGCGCGGACTGATCCCCTCCTCCCCAGGCCTGAAGGAGTTGGGTGATATTGTGCGACGGAGTGGGATCGGAGGCCATAGAACGCAGCAGTAGCGAGAGGGAGGCCCGTCCAAGCGACGACAGCCTACCACAGCTCCAGCCACCCTCCAACCGCCTCTTTGTAGGGACTTTTGCCTGCCAGCCTAATTTTTTTCGCAGCCCGTGCCAGTTCCTTGCCGTGCTTCCCGCTATTCCAAATAGAGCTGATTTTTCATCGAGGAGGATTGTATGCAGAACCAGAAACTTTGCGTTGGATTGAGAGCGGCCTTGGCGCTCTTTGCAGTGGCCCTCATCACGAGCTCCCGGTCCGCGGCCCAGGACACGGTGGTGTATCCCTTCGAATCCATGTTCCAGAGCCCTCCGGACGGAAACTACCCCTACGCCAGCCTGATCTCCGACACGGCTGGCAATCTCTACGGCACGACATGGCAGGGTGGTAACGACGCTTATTGCTCCCCCGGCTGCGGGATCGTTTTCGAGTTAAGCCCGCCTGCAACAGGGGGTAACTTCTGGGTGGAGACGATCCTGCATCAATTCGGCGCCACGGGCACGGACGGGCAGTTTCCGTTTGCAGGCCTGATCTCCGATACGGCTGGCAATCTCTACGGCACGACGACCGCCGGCGGCTCTTATGGCTTCGGGACGGTGTTCGAGCTAAAAAACCCCGGCACAGTGGACGGGGAGTGGCACGAGAAGATCCTGCATAACTTCAACTTCACCAACCCCGGCAAGGACGGGTACGGTCCCGTTGCCAGCCTGATCTTCGATACGGCTGGGAACCTCTACGGCACGACCTATCAGGGCGGAAAGTTTGACCTCGGGACGGTCTTCGAGTTGACCCCTCCCTCAACGCCGGATGCACCGTGGCCCGAACAGATTCTGCATGACTTTGGCGCAGCCAATCTCAGTGGGCACGGTCCTTTTGCCAGCCTCAAGATCGATGCGGCTGGGAACCTCTACGGCACAACGTACGGTGGTGGCGGCAATACTACCTGCACGGAAGGCTGCGGTACGGTGTTTGAGTTGACCCCTCCCTCTTCGCCGGGTGCACAGTGGCACTCGTACTGTCTGCATGATTTCGGCGGCCTGGACGGGGCGTCTCCCGTGGCAGGCCTGACCTTCGATACCGATGGGAACCTCTACGGCACGACATATCAGGGCGGAAGGTATGGCTTCGGTACGGTGTTTGAGTTGACCCCTCCCTCGGCTTTGGGTGCGCTGTGGCACTGGAACAGTCTGCATGACTTCGACGACAACGGCTTGGACGGGGAGTATCCCGAGGCCGGCCTGATCTTCGATAGCAACGGCAATCTCTACGGCACAACGTTTTCCGGTGGCGACGGAACAAGCTGCGGCGGCGGCTGCGGGACGGTATTCGAGTTGAACCTCACTGGGAAGACGTACCACGAAACTTTTCTGTCTGCCTTCAACGGTCCCACGGTGGATGGAAGCAACCCCTATGCCGGACTGGTCCTCGGCGCCGACGGCAATCTCTACGGCACGACGACCGTAGGCGGCGGTCAGCTCTGCGATTTTTGTGGGTACGGGACGGTATTCGAGGTCACGCCTTAGATTCCTGTGCTCCGGCGCCGGGTGGCGCCGGAGCACCGCGGTGCCGGTTGTTGCTTGCGGCCAAACCATCTGGAACCGAGCTTCGATTCAACCAAGGGAGATACTCCCATGAAGCTCCACATCGGTTGCGTGGTGTTTGGATTCTTGTCGTTAGTTCTTTCGCTCGCTGCTGAGACCTCAGCCAGCGTTCCCGCTGCCGGCGCCCAGGTGCTGCCACTGATCCAGTTCACCAAGGTCGCCACCGACGACAGTGGCAATACGTTGCGCGGCATGGTGTTGAATGCCCCGTTCTGATACTGATTGAACGTCGGCACGCCGCTCGCCGGTTGGACTGACCTGCCCCAGCGTGAAAAAACCATCACGTGCAATCAAGGTACAATTCCCCCTGCCTTAGACCGTGAATCCCAGCTGAACCAATGGACCCGAAACGCACTCCTCGGCGGATGTTCGTTGTTCTGGGCATTTTTGTCGCTATTGTTTCCTCTGGCCGAGGACCGTCGATCAGCAGTGCCGCTGCACGCTCCGGTGCACAAATCACGCAGCAACAGGGCGTGAGCGAGTCGGTTGGTGCGAGCCGCTGCCAGTTTTGCCATGCTGCTGAAGTCGAGGGATACTCACGCTCCGCGATGGCGCACTCCCTGCGACGTGCCGGGCAGGAGCCGGAGGGCACAGTGACAACGCCCGACGCAAAGATCACGATGCACTCATCGCCAACGGGATATTGGCAGCGCCTGGAGAGTGGTGGAGATGTGACGAGCTACCGCATCGATTATGTGATTGGTTCGGGTAACCACGCCTCCGGCTATTTGCTTGACTTGGCCGGTCATCTCTTTCAATCCCCGGTTGCTTACTACACGAGTCGCCGTGCCTATGACTTGGCGCCGGGATACGAGGGATTGGCGAATCCTGATTTCACTCGACCCGTCGCTGAAGGATGTCTTTTCTGCCACTCAGGAACCGCATTACCCATTGCCGGCACTTCAAACCAATATCGCTCTCCCCCATTTTCGGCGGAAGCGATCACGTGTGAGCGTTGTCATGGCTCGGCTGAAAGGCATCTCAGTGATCCAAGGGCGGGCACGATCATCAATCCGGCGAAGCTGGAACCTGCTGCTCGCGACAGCATCTGCGAGCAATGTCACTTGTTGGGAGTTGGCAGGGTGCTGAATCCGGGAAAGAAATTTGGCGACTTTCGTCCGGGGCAGTCGCTGGAAGATGTTTTTACGACCTACCGAAATGTCTCGCCCGCTGGCGCGGACCGCGAGAGGTTCAAGGTCATCAGCCATGTAGAGCAGTTAGCACGAAGTATCTGCGCCCGCCAGAGCAATGGCCGGTTGTGGTGCGGAACCTGTCATGATCCGCACGACAAGCCGGCGGAGCCGATCGAGTTTTTCCGGTCGAAATGCCTTTCCTGCCACATGGAGAAGTTTCCTGGGTCGCATCCGGGCAAAGAAACGAATTGCATCGGCTGCCATATGCCTCGGCGGGATGCCAAGGATGGAGGGCATACGGCGTTCACAGATCATCGAATCCAGCGACGCCCCGAGGCGCAACAAAGTCTCCCGGAAGGTACGGACAAAGATACTGACATTGCTGCATGGCGCGAGCCCGCGCCCGACTTGCAGAAGAGGAATCTGGGCATTGCCTACGTGAATGCTGGCGCGGAACGCCGCTCCCCGCCATTTGTGGTTCGCGGTTACAGCATGCTGGCGGAAGTGCAAGACCAGTTCGCCGGCGACAGCGCAGTCTTCACCGCCATGGGCACGGCACTGCTCCTCGCTAAACAGTCGACGGAGGCGGAATTGGCTTTCGACCGCGCCCTGCAACTCGATCCGAACTCGGCGACCGGTGAGACAAACGCCGCGTCTGCATACCTCCAGGCGGGCGACATGGCTGGAGCAGTGGCACACCTGGAGCGTGCTGTGACCATTGATCCGTTACATCTGCCTGCGGCGATGCCGCTGATCGACCTGTATAAGCGGCAGGGAAATTCGGCTAAGGCCGCCGAGTTGGCCGACAGAATCAGCGCAGCCGTGGATCGGCAATCTGACGAGGCCGGAGTAAAAACGTTGCCAGGAAGTCCGCCTGCAATGGCCGAGGCGGTCTTCAAGAACCTGCAGGTGCTCAAAGGTGTTCCCTCCGATCAACTGATTCCCGCCATGAAATTCATCACCGCATCACTCGGAGTGCAATGCACCTATTGCCATGTGCAGGACCATTTCGACAAGGACGACAAGAAGCCCAAACAGATTGCGCGGGACATGATGCGAATGATGTTTGCGATCGACAAGAACAGTTTCGCCGGAACTCGCGAAGTGACTTGCTACTCCTGCCATAGAGGTTCGTCCAAACCGGAGGCCATTCCGATCTTGGGCGATGAAGGGCAGCCGAAGCCTCAAACGACGGCGACTCCAACAGAGCAAAAGCTTCCCGTCGATATGCCTACCGCAGACCAATTGATCGACAGCTACATCCGTGCCCTCGGCGGAGCGGACGCGATCGCCAAAATTACAAGCCGCGTGGAGCAGGGCACAGCAACTCTAGGCGGACAACGCATCAGTCTCGAGGTTTTCGATCAGAATCCCGGCAAGCATGCAGTAGTGCTGCACACACCTGCGGGTGACAGCACGACTGTTTTGAATGGTGATGCGGGCTGGTCCAGCATGCCGGGACAACCTGTACGTGATATGCACGGTTCTGAGCTGGATGCTGCTCAGCTGGATGCAGACCTTCGCTTCCCGGTACGCATCAAGCAGGAGTTTGATGAGCTGCAGGTGGAGTATCCGCAGAAGATTGGCGATGGGGAAGCCTACGTGATTTCTTGCAAGAGAATGGGGAAGCCTCCAGTTAAGCTCTATTTCGACGAACAGTCAGGGCTGCTGAAGCGACTTGTGGAGTTCGCCGAGTCTCCACTCGGCCTCGTTCCCACCCAAATTGACTATGATGACTATGGGACGGTCGACGGGGTGCTGACTCCGTACCGCCGAACGATCGCTCGTCCCGGCGAAAGCTCAACCATTCAAATGGAAGAGATCCGGCAGAATGTTCCGATTGATGATGACAAGTTCGCCAAGCCTACATCACCGGCAGCGGAGGCAAAGCCGCTGGGGCTGTGAGGTGTGTGATGGAGCAAGCCCTCGTGAAAGAGATTGGTTCGTTCGTCATGAAGGCGCGCAGACTCGTTGCCCGTAGCGCTTCAGTCCTGTTGCTGGCGCATGGCACAGCACTGACCGCGATGCCACAGGCGCCGCAAGCTCCCTCCCAGGCCGGTGACCAAGTCAAGGCCGAAGAGGCGAAGTTCTACGCCAATGCTCATCCCTACATCGACGAATCGCTGCCTGAGCTTAAGAAGATGGTGCATGAATTGGGTGGACTGAAGCCTGCCGCCAGTCAGGAGGCACTATCCGATCTTCTGGCTAAGGTTGCCGCCAAGGCTGACGAATTGCTCCGGAAGGTGCCGGATCTGATTTCCGACGAGACGGTACAAGAGACGCAATGGGCTGTTTCTCCGGGACCGTCGCCATGCGTCGGCACAGCTTGCTTGCAGCGACCCGAAGGGAGCATCGCGCGAAGAGATCAAAACTTTACATATTTGATCCTGGCTCATTCGAGGCAGGACCATAGCTTGCTCATTGAAGAGTACCGGACCGGCCGGAACGGCAAACCCGTTCCCCAAGGAACGGACGCGCCACAATTCCAAGGTTTCGTATCGTCCTGGGTTATTTTCTCGTCTTTGAATCAGGTGGAATCACGATTCCGCTACTTAGGGGAGCAGAAAAGTGATGGGTACAACACTCTCGTCGTCGGGTTTGCTCAAATCCCAGGCTCGATCGAGCAGCCGGGGGAATTTCTTACGGGGAAAGGGCCAATCCCCATGCTATTGCAGGGCGTCGCTTGGATCGATCAATCGGATTTTCGAATCGTCCGTCTGCGCACCGACCTGTTAGCGCCACAACCCCTGGTTGACTTTCAAAAGCTGACTGCCAATATCCTTTTCGGACCAATCCATATCGCAGACCTCGACTCGGCATTGTGGTTGCCGCAAGCAGTGGACGCTGAAATGGAGGCTAGCGGTCAGTACTTGCAAGAGCAGCACCGGTATTCCAAGTATCGGTTGTATCTGGCGAAAAGCAGAATCATTCAGTCCCCTGACCAGTAAACCTGGGCTTGGCACGCGGATGCTACTTGGGCTCTGCGATCCGCAGTGTTTGATTTTCGTCGATTCCGGTGGTCAAGACCTGTTTGCGGCCCGACGGCCAATCGACTTCTACGCGATCAATCTTGCCAACTTCTCCGAGACCGAAGTAAAGCGGCAGGACGCTTTGAGCCAGATAACCGGACTTGCCATCGTTATACTTGGTGTAAGTTTGTCCGCCGGCGCGCACTCGCACGGTTGCACCGAGCCCGTTACGATTTGAACTGGTGCCCTCGATTACGATCTTCAGCCAGTGAATTTTCTTACGCTGGGCGAGGTCGCTGACCAGCACCTCCGGCTCGGAATTAAAATCGTTGGTCACAATGTCGAGGTCTCCGTCGTTATCCAAATCGAAAATGACGGACGAGCGGCTGGAACGCGGCGCCATGACGATGGCTTTACCGGTCTGGCCGACACAGACTTTACTGTCGAGCTTTTCTTGCGTCTGCCGCTCTTGCGGGTCGGAACAATCGATTTCGAACCATGGGGTGTAGAGGCTCTTGCGCGGCTCGATTCCAAGAATAAACTCGGCATCGTCAAACTTTTTTCCGCGGTCGTTCAATAAGAGGGAATTGATGCCGTAGCGGTAGGGATAACTCATTCCGGACGCAATGAAGATGTCATCCCATCCGTCTGCGTTAAGATCTCCCACGCTGGGTCCCCACGGCCAGTAAGTTTCTGCTCCCAGCCGATCGGAAATCTCCTCAAACTTCCCGTTACCCAAGTTGTGATAGAGAGCATTTCCCCAGATGTAATCGGATTTAGTTCCTTGAATATAGGAATCGGTCCAGGTGATGTTTGATTTCTTCTTTTCGTTTTCGGGTCCAGGTTCATCGCTCATGTCGGAGTGCATGTCAACGATGAAGAGATCCATAAGTCCGTCGTTGTCGTAGTCGAAAAATTTGATTCCCATGGCGCCCCATGGAGTTTTGGGAAAATACTGATCGGTCTTCTCGACAAACTTCTTACCACCCTTGTTCTCGTAGTAGTGGCTGTGTCCCTGCATGTTGAGGAAGAAGATGTCGGGCCAGCCGTCGCCATTCAGGTCAGCGAATGTGGCATCGCCGCACCAGCCGTGCGGTTTCAAACCCACTTCATTGGTCACGTCCTTGAACCGGTGGTGGCCCATGTTCTTGTAGAGCACGGGATATTCGTAACGGTCCGGGTGCAGGTGTCCTTCAAAAGCATTGGGTATCCCCACGTACTCGCCGTTTGGTCCCTTGTCGTCGTAGGTGTATTTGCCGACGTTGCAGACCAGAAGGTCGAGCAGGCCATCGTTGTCGTAGTCGAAGAAGAAAGCGCCGGAAGAGTGAGCGACCAGTCCCAGACCTGCTTCCTGGGTAATGTCTGTGAAGTGGCCGTGGCCGTCGTTCTTGAACAGCACGTTTCCCCCACGAACGGTGGTGACGAAAAGATCCTGGGTGCCGTCGTTGTCCACATCAGCGAAGGCGGCGGCCACGCTGATACGGTCCGGCAATCCGACGCCGGCTTCCTGAGTGATGTTCTTAAACTTGCCGCCACCCAGGTTCTTCCAGAGTTCGTTTCCGCCGACTTGATTCACGAAGTAAATGTCATACAGTCCGTCGCCATCAACGTCCGCAACCGCGACGGCGCTACCATGATCGTAGTGACCCATCCGCATATGCTTGGTGATATCGTCGACGGCATGGTAGGTGAACGTGATACCGCTTTCTTTGAGCTTGTCGGCGAACTGGAATTGGTAGAAGACCTTAAACTGCTTTGCGGCCTCCATTTGAGCTTTCTGCCGAGCGGGAAGGGAATCCTTTCCCATATCGTCTTCGGGAAAGCGCTGGCGGACTCCGGAATCGGTGGCGATGCCGGTCAGCATGAGGACAGCAACCAGAAGCAGCCGTTGGGCAGGAAGAATGAGCAAACGATTTCCCCAGAACCCCATTTAGAATCTCCAGGCAACGGATTGTAATGTAGCCGCTTTGCTGCCTCAAATGAGAAAATTGCTTGCAAGCGTTCCGGCGGATGCACGAAGATAGCGGTCGCTCGCGCGGACGAGCCTTATGCGGGCAAACATTTTCCAGAACCGCGCCGGTGTCGAGTGAAGCAAGAGATGATGGCAGGTATGCGTTTCCTCGTTCGGCACAGTGGGCTCGCAGCGATGTTGATCGCTGGTTGTTTCCTCGCTGCTCAGATCGCGAACGAGCAGGTGTCGGCGATTACTTCCGCGCTGCAAGCGGGGCAAGTCGACAAGGCGCTGCAACTACTGCAACCCGAGCTGCAACAAAATCCCAAGAATCCGCAATTGTGGACCTTGCGCGGTATTGCGCTTTCGAGCAAAGGAGACAAGAAGGAAGCGCTTGGCGCTTTTCGCCACGCGCTGGAGAATTCGCCCGATTATCTGCCCGCTCTCGAAGGGGCGGCGCAGATCGAGTACGAAAACGGCGGAGAAGACGCGGCTGCGTTGTTGGAACATATCCTGCAGTTGCGTCCCAACGAGCCGACTAGTCATGCGATGTTGGCTGTGTTAGCTTACCGGCGTGGCGACTGCAACGCCGCGACTGCTCACTTTGAGCAGAGTGGATCGCTTGTGGAATCGCAGCCCGGAGCACTGCAGGCGTACGGTGATTGTCTGGTGCGGCTGAAGGAAACCGAGAAGGCAATTTCAGTTTTCAGCCGGGCGTTGGCACAGTCGAATTCCGACGCGGGGATTCGTTATCGGCTCGCATCAGTTCAGATGATGGCGCAGCATGCCAAGGATGCGATTGCCACATTGCAGCCGCTGCTGCAACAAGAACCGCCGGATGCCAATGTGCTTGACCTGGCAGCCTCCGCCTACGAAGCGGATGGAAATACTCCCGAGGCAGTTCGACTTCTTCGCGAGGCCATTGTGGCGGATCCCCACAACGTCAATCTCTATCTCGATTTTGCCAACATTTCTATCGACCATCAGTCGTTTCTGGTCGGTGTGGATATGATCAACGCTGGACTGAGGGCGGAGCCGAAGGCGGCGGCGCTGTACGTGGCGCGAGGCGTCTTGTACGTACAACTTGCGCAATATGAAAAGGCCGAGCCTGATTTCGAAGCGGCTGATGCGCTCGATCCCAGGCAGTCAGTGGGTTCGGCAGCGGAGGGGTTGGCCGCCGTGCAGGAGAATGATCCCGAGCGTGCGCTG
>Ga0209274_10001041_pt1 | contig 14776 bp, 12 predicted proteins | sample HubBroMetageREF1_FD_188343 | JGI IMG/M metagenome (GOLD analysis project Ga0209274, IMG submission 188343) | Reference soil microbial communities from the Hubbard Brook experimental Forest, New Hampshire, USA - Hubbard Brook CCASE Soil... | ecosystem: Environmental > Terrestrial > Soil >...
TCGCCTGCTGCTGGCTAGCGAGAAATTCCTTGCCATCGAAGGCATCCTGCAAAATCAGGACGACGTCATCTCAGTCAAAGCCGAGCGCGTTCTGCCGTTGTTCGTCACCAAAGCCGAAACCGTCTCTCACGATTTCCACTAGCAAGGTCAGAGATCAGGGTCAGCTCCAACAAGTTTCTGACCTCTAGCCCCTGACCCCTGCCCACTGTCGTTCACTTCCCCGTATAACTCACCCTCCAAATCGAGCCCGACCCATCATCACTCACTAACAACGAGCCATCCGGCGCGACCGTGATCCCCACCGGACGCCCCCACACATGTCCGTCGGGCAGCACGAAGCCAGTCAGAAAATCCTGATACTCGCCGGTGGCATGCCCAGCCCCGTGCAGCGGCACGCGAATCACCTCATATCCGGTGCGCGCCGCCCGGTTCCACGAGCCGTGCTCCGAGGCAAAAAGTTCGCCGCTGTATTCCGCCGGAAACTGCTTACCCTCATAGAACGTCAACTCCAGCGACGCATTGTGCGGTTGCAGCAGCACGTCGGGAACAATCACCTTATCTTTCAACTCCGGGTGCTTGCCGGCATGCCGCGGATCCTGGTTCGCTCCGATGTACCACCACGGCCAGCCATAGAACCCGCCTTCCTCCACGTGCGTGATGTAATCGGGCACCAAGTTGTCGCCAAGCGCGTCGCGCTCATTCACCGAGCACCACAATTCGCCCGTCAGCGGATTCACCGCAATTCCGCCACCGGCGTTGCGAATGCCATAGGCATACACCTTCAACTGACAATTTGCCGGATCGCACCAGAGAATGTCGGCGCGATTCTTCTCGCCCGGATGCGTGTCAGTATCGTCGACGTTCGAGGCCGAGCCTACTGCCACAAACATCTTCTTGCCGTCCGGAGTAAACTCGACTGCCCGCGTCCAATGCCCGCCCCCGCTGGGCAGGTCGGCGATATGCTGCGACGCTCCGCTCGCCTTCAAATCTCCATTGTGATAAGGAAAGCGAATCACTTCGTTTGTGTTGCCGACATAAATCCATTGCGGGTCGGGCCCCGGCGGATAAAACGCGATGCCATACGGGTGCTTGAGCCCACTCGCGAAAACCTGCACCTGCTCCGGCTTGCCGTCGCCAGTCATTCCGCGGTATACGCGAATCCGTCCAGGATCGCTCTCTGCCAGAAAAATGTCGCCGTTGGGCGCGGTGCGCAACAACCGCGGATTGTCGAGTCCCCTGGCAAACAATTCCACCTTGAACCCGGCCGGAGCCACCGGCCACGCGCTCCCTGGACGCGCCACCAACTCGGCACCGTTATTCGACGACTTGGTTGCATAGGGCTGCGGAAGATCCTGGGGCGTAATTTTGCGAGTCGTGCCCGGCGCCTCATAGCGGAAATCCGTGAAGGGCGGGGTCGGGGACGCATCCTTAATTTTTCCGGTATCGACTTCTGCTGCCGGGGCCGCAGGCTTCGCGCTGGCAGTCATTTTTCCCGACGCCATCGCCTCCACGAATGTCACGATCTGCCATCGCGATTCCTCGGGCATGAAATCCCAGGCAGGCATTCCATTATCCTTGTCGCCCTTGGTAATGAACCAGAACACCTCGCCCGCGGTCACACCTTTCAGCTTGCCATCCACCAGAGAAGGTACATTGCCCGTGCCTTGCAGCGTCTTGCCATGGCAAGCCACGCAGTTACGCGTATAGAGCGCCTTTCCGGCATCGGCGGCAGCCTGCTGCCCGGCAAATGGATTCTTCTGCGCTTTTGCCGAAGCAGGGGCGTCATGAAACGGCTTGTCGTCTGCCGGCGAGGGCGCCACCGAAAGAACCGCAATAAAAAGAACCAAGAGAAGAGGAAGGAGAACAGCCGGGGCGATCCTGCTCGCACTCAAACGCATAAGCATCCTCACGGTAGAATTTTCCCCACCTAGATTAGACGCTTCGCCCAAAAGTTGCCAATTCTGCCGCTAATCAGCCGGCCGGTTTCATTAGCGTCGGCCTCCTGCTGCCGCTACCGCCGCTCTAGCGGTCCAAAGCCCGACTACGATCGAGCGTGGTAATGGAGCGTGGTAAAAGATCCGACGATTCAACAACTTGCGAGACGCGAAGAAATCCCATCTACCAATGTTGCAGAATCTTTCATCTTGCCAAGAATTTTCCCGCTGGATAACATTGCTTCCCAGTTCCATTCCGCCGGGCAACTCAGGTTCCCCAGCGTCTTCAAATATCTCCTTCCCCCGGAGCACTCGCCAAATCGTTTGGAGGTTTCATGATGCACCGTACGTTGACCCTTGCCCTCATTTTCCTGTCCTCGTTCGCCGTCTCCCAAACAGGAAGTATGAATGTTTTGACTCGTGAAAACGACAACCAGCACACGGGTCAACAGTTGCAGGAAACCATCCTGACCCAAACGAACGTGAACTCCACTACGTTCGGCAAGATTTTCAGCTATCCCGTGGACGGCCAGATGTATGCCGAACCGCTCTATGTGCATGGCCTGACGATGGCCAACGGCACTACACATAACGTGGTTTTCGTGGCTACGGAATACGACAGCATCTATGCCTTTGACGCCGACAGCGCCGCGCTCAATCCCAATCCGCTCTGGAAGACGAACTTCCTGAATCCGTCAGGTACGCCAACCAGCGTAACCCCGGTGCCATGCAACTTCGGAGCCGGCATCTGCCAGTTGTTTCCCGTGGTCGGCATCACCGGCACGCCAGTGATTAACCTGGCAACCAATACCCTATATACGATCGTGCGCACTCAGGAAACCACTGGCACCACCGTCAACTGGGTCATCCGCCTGCACGCTCTCAACATCACCAACGGCGCCGAACAGTCGGGCAGCCCGGTAGTAATCTGCTCGGCCACGGGAAATCTGGGATGCGACCTCAACGGAAACAATGTCGTTTTTGGACCGGGACATCAGGAGAGCCGGCCCGGCCTTCTGTTAGTGCCCGAGACCGGATTCCCGCAGGGAGTGCTCTTTGCCGGCTTCGCCGGCGATTCCGGCTGGGTCCTCGCGTTTGATCCCACCTCTCTTGCGATGTTGGCCGCGTTTTATACGGACACGCAAAACCACACCGCCGGCCCCCCCACCAAGCCCGGCGTCAGGCCTCCTGGCATCCCGGGCGAAGGCCACAGCGGAGTCTGGGGCACTGGCGGCGGACTCACCGCAGACACCAGTGGAAATATTTACGCGATGACCGGCGATGGCTATTGGGACGGTGTTCTCAACTGGGGCGATAGCCTGGTCAAGCTACAACTCGTCCTGACTGGCAGCACGTATTCGTTGAACGTGGCCGACTACTTCACGCCCAGCGACGAGGCCTGCCGCTATGCCCATGGTCTGGATTACGGATCGGCGGGCGCCTTGATTCTGCCCACGCAGACCGGCTCTGCCACTCCCAATATGATCTGGACCACCGGCAAAGCCGTTTCGACCTGCGAGACCCCGTTCGAGGGCTATATCGTGAACGCTAACAACATGGGGCACCTGGGCGGTCAGATGGCTGTCACTGCTGCTTCGAACGGCGGCGGCGAACAGAACTCCGCCTACTGGCAAAGCCCGACGAAGCAATACATTTACAACGGCGACGACAGTGATTTCCTGCGCGCCTTCACCGTGTCGGCATCGGGCGTAAGCGAGTCCGGCGTCATGGCCACCCCTGAGGCGTTTGACGCAGGCGTATCGCCGGCCATTTCCGCCAACGGAACCGCCAACGGCATCGTGTGGGCGATCGAACAAACCGACGACGCCGACCACCAGCCGACGTTTCAACCCGCCGTGCTGCACGCCTTCAACGCCACGAATTTGGCCAGCGAGCTGTACAACACCAAGCAAGCAGCTAGCGGGCGTGACACCGCTGGTCCCGCAGTCAAGATGCAGGTTCCGATGATCGCCAACGGCAAGGTCTACGTTGCGACTCAGACGGAACTCGACGTCTATGGTTTGTGCCCGTGCGGTAACCAGTAGCTGGATCTGAAGTAGAGTCTCGAGTCTTGGGTTCTTTTGGTGCAGCCGAGTCCGTGGAAATTTGACCCTCCGGCAAATATGCCGGCATCGCTCAAGGTGAAATTATGTCCGTCCGGATATTGAGTCTCAAGAACGCCCTGCTGATCCTGACTGTTGCGTTGAGCGTAGCGGCAGTCGCACAGACCGAGAGTACACTCTACACGTTCGGCGAAACCACGAGCTTCTGGCCGAATGGCACTCTCCTCGAAGATTCGAAGGGAAACTTCTACGGCACGGCCCGCGGCGGCGGCGCGTACGGAGTCGGGGACGTGTTTGAATTTTCCCCTCCCGCCAAGGCGGGCGGAGCCTGGACCTTCACCATTCTCTATAGCTTCGTTCCCTATGGAACCGGCGGCTGGGTGCCGATTTCGGATCTCGTCCAGGACAAAGCCGGAGCCTTTTACGGAACCACCTTTTACGGTGGCAACCCAACCTGCAATTGCGGAGCGGTGTACAAACTCGTACCGCCCGCTGTGGCTGGCGGCACCTGGACCGAGTCCCAGCTCTATGCCTTTCCCTGGGACGACATCCACGGACGTTCTCCCGCGAATGCGGCCCTTGCCCTCACTTCGAATGGAACACTCTACGGTGTGACCGTGCAGGGCGGAGCCTGGGACAGCGGCGTGATCTACGAGCTGCAGACCAAGAACGGTAAGACCTACACCGAAACCGATTTGTATTCCTTCGGCGATGCAGCCGACGGCAATACTCCCAACGGTCCGATCCTTCTGGACTCTGCTGGAAATCTTTATGGGGTCACTTTATGGGGCGGCGCCTTCAACCAGGGAACCGTCTATAAGTACACGCCAGCCACCAGGACAGCGGCGGCGACTGAGACCATCCTCTATTCCTTCGGTACTTCTTCCACCGACGGCACGAATCCGAGCGGCAATCTGGTTTTCGACGCCGGCGGGGATATCTACGGCGTAACCAATAATGGTGGCAACGAGTACAGCGACGGAACCGTGTTTACGCTGCAATATGCCAACAAGACCTACACTGAGGGCATCGTCTTCACCTTCAGCAGGCCCGACCTCACCGGAACCAATCCGGTAGCCGGACTCTCCTGGAACCCCACCAATCACTCCCTGTACGGCACCACCACTCAGTACGGCGCACTCATGACGGGCAACGGAACGGTATACCAGTTGTTGCCTCCCGCAACCAAGACCGGAACCTGGACCGAAACCACGCTCTACGATTTCACTTATGACGTGGTCGGCGGCTACCCGGCGGGCATCGTCACCCGCGACCCCACGACTGGGAATCTCTTCGGAACAGCTCAGAACGGCGGCATTGAAGGCTGCGATTTGTACTGCGGAACAATTTGGGAGATCGCGAATCCGTAAACCAGTATGGAGCCGCATGGTCTGAAAATATGTTCCAATAGGGTATGCTGAAATCAAGACCTGAGTGGCTGGCGGTTTGCGTCTTCGTATTCATCTTCTTTGCGGCAATCGCCAGTCCTTCGCAAAACTCCTCCGACTCTTCCCACTTCCGCATCTACGTAACCAATGAACGATCCGGCGATCTCAGCATCATTGACGCCTCCACTCTCGAGGTGATTGCCACCGTGCCTCTGGGCAAGCGTCCGCGCGGCATTCACGCCAGCCCCGACCATCGTTTTCTTTACATGACGCTGAGCGGTTCGCCGCTCGCCGGACCCGGCGTGGACGAAAGCAAACTGCCGCCGCCCGACAAGACCGCCGACGGCATCGGCGTGTTCGACGCGCAGCGGAACAAGCTCGTGCGCACCCTCCAGTGCGGCTCCGACCCGGAAAATTTCGACCTCACAAAAGACGGACGCACCATCATCGTCTCCAACGAAGACGACGCCAAGGCCAGCTTCTGCGACATCGCCACCGGCAAAGTCACTCACACGGTTCCCACCGGAGAAGAGCCCGAAGGCGTGAAGGTGAGCCCCAACGGAAAATTCGTCTACGTGACTTCGGAGACCACAGGAACGATTTCGGCGATCGACATCGCCACCGCCAAGCTGATCAAGACTTTCAAAGTCGGCCGCCGTCCCCGCTCGGTCGCGTTTCTGCCCGACAGTTCCCGCGCTTACGTCAACGCCGAAAACGATGGCACCGTCACCGTGGTCGATGCCACGAAGCACGAGACCATTCAAACCATTTCGCTAGGACAGCCCGGACTCATCAAACCTATGTCTGTCCTGTTGTCGCCCGATGGCACAACGCTCTACGTAAGCACCGGCCGCGGACACAAGCTTTTCGTGATCGACACTGCCACCAACAAAATCACGGCCTCGTTCGAGATCGGCGAACGACCCTGGGGCATTGACCTCTCCCCCGACGCCAAGACTTTATTCAGCGCAAATGGCCCTTCCAATGACGTTTCGGTGGTGAACCTGGCGAGCCAGAGCGTGACGAAGAAGATCAAAGTCGGTGACGGACCCTGGGGCGTGGCCGTCGTGCCAAACTGAGTTCTGCCAAGGAATCAGCTTTCGCCGGCTGCCCATCCTTTTGCAGAAAACGCCGGGTGCCCCATCTTTCGCGTTCGTTGCGAAAGGTGGGATTCCACGAGTGTCAGTCCTTTGGGATTTTTTGATTCTCGACAAAGAGTCCCAGGCTTCAACTTCCGACTAGTACTGCGGGATATAGCCACCTTGGCCGTTCAATTCCCCCACAGCCAAATCTCGTATGCATAATCGACTCAAGTCTGTTAGGTCGCACTGATAGATTTCCGCAAGCGGCAAATCCTCGGCCCGAACCGTCACGCGGCCTAGCCAGGCGAAAGCCAAGTCAGCCAGAATATTGTTCCACTGCGGAACTATGTACAAGCGCGGTGCCTGACCGCGACCGATCAATTGCGCCAGCCACGCGTTGTAGAGGTGGCTGCCAAGATCTCCTGCCTCGACCCTCCGATGCCAAACGCATGGCAGCAATACAAGGATCGAAAACCCCGTCGCCAACCAGAGCTTCCGGCTCGCGATCTGGAACACCGACCCTTTTTGTCACTCGGCCGTCGAGTTGCTCAGACGCTTCCGTCATTCTTGTTATGGATGAGTTTATACGGGCGGCTCTTCGAGCTTAAGAGGCATGGAACACAAGAAAGGGTCTGGTAGCGCTGACGGGAATCGAACCCGTATACCCGCCTTGAGAGGGCGGTATCCTAACCGTTAGATGACAGCGCCACGGTCTCGCGAAGACCTGATTATAACAAAGCCTCTGACTTTCCTGGTTCGCACGGCATTGCCTCGCCGCGCATCGTTCGGGCTAGAATCTCTTGTTCCGTTCGAAAGGTCTCGTTCCGGAATTTCGCACAGCCCCATCGCATTTTTTTGTGCACACCGGCTCCCATTCACAGGCCACAAGCGCTATATTTATATGTAACTCCGCCAACTTAAAAACTCATAGCAGCCGGAATACGCAGGTGCGATGTCTATGTTGTTCATTCATCAACAAATCCAATCATTCCTACATTTAGGAGCATGCAAGGAGTACCCCATTATGGCGAAACCGAAATCCCCCAAGAAGAGCAATGACCTGAAACCAACAGTCTCTACGACCATGAGCCCTCCGCCATCTCCCACCAATGGCAGTGCGGCAGCAGGGGCTGCGCCCGCGCTTGAGACGAATGCGGCCGCAACCAAGAAGACGGAAACCAGAAAGACCGCGCGCAAGCCGGAACTCGTAAAGGCCGAAGCGCGAGCCAATGTCGTTCCCATCAGCATTGAGGAGGAAATCCGCCAACTCGCTTACCTGTTCTCCGAGCGCCGCGGATTCGAATCCGGCCACGAAACCGAAGACTGGCTGGCCGCCGAGAACGAGGTCCGCCAGCGTTACCGCCAGCACAGCGCCTAAAACTGGCTAGTTGATCCTGCCTTGGCGGCCGAGCCCCGGCCGCCGCTTCCCGGCTCGAGCCTGTCTTTCCGATCGCCCGAGCTGCATGTGTCCTTGTGTCCCTGGTTTCTGCTTTCTTCCGGTTGCCTCAGGGGTGGGTTTCTGAAAAAATACATCGGGGTTTTCCCTCATGGCGCAAATCGGTAGTTTTGCCTTGCTCTTCGCCTTGGCGCTGAGCATGTATTCGTTCGGGGTGGGCATGATCGCCCTTTTCTTTCCGGGCGATCCGGGTTGGGAGCGCCTGGGCGAAACCGCTCGCCGCGCCGGCGTAGTAGTTTTTGGTGGAGTTCTTGTCGCCGCCATCGCCCTTGTCGTCGCCGCTTTCCGCGATGACTTCACCATCGCCTACGTCTTCCACCACAGCAATCGCGATCTGCCCGGCCCGTACAAGTTCGCTACGCTGTGGTCCGGACAGGAAGGCTCCTTGTTGTTCTGGTCGCTGCTGCTGGCCGGCTACGGATTCGTCCTGCGCCTGCGCTACAAGACCGATCCCCGCCTGTTCGCCTACGCGTCAGTCGTGCTCGCCGGAGTGCAGATCTTCTTCCTGCTGCTGGTGAATTTTGCCGCCAACCCCTTCGGCCTGCTAGAAGGCCCGCTGCGCGCCGATGGCAGCGGCCTCAACCCGCTCCTGCAGTATCCCGAGATGGTGATTCACCCGCCGATGCTCTATCTGGGCTACGTCGGATTCACCGTCCCCTTCGCCTTCGCCCTGGGCGCGCTGATCATGAAGTATCCCGGCGAAAAATGGATCCACATCACCCGCCGCTGGACCATGGTCACCTGGGGATTCCTCACCTGCGGCATCTTCCTGGGCGCACACTGGGCCTATTCGGTCCTCGGCTGGGGCGGCTACTGGGGATGGGACCCCGTCGAAAACGCCTCGCTCATGCCCTGGCTAGTCGGCACCGCGTTCCTGCACTCGGTGATGATGCAGGAAAAGCGCGGCATGCTGAAAGTCTGGAACATGTGGCTGGTCTTCGCCACTTTCTGGCTCGCAATTCTCGGAACGTTCCTGACCCGCAGCGGCATCATCGCTTCGGTCCACGCGTTTGCGCAGTCGTCAATCGGAGACTGGTTCGCGTGGTTTCTTTCCATCACCCTCGTGGTCTTCATTTTCTTCTTCTTCAAGAACAAAGACCACTTGCGCAGCGAGCACAAACTCGAATCGCTCATCTCCCGCGAATCCAGCTTCCTGTTCAATAACCTGCTCTTCGTCTTGCTCTGCTTCACCGTTCTCTGGGGCACATGGTTCCCGAAAATTTCTGAACTCGTCCAAGGCAACAAAGTCACCGTGGGAGGCCCTTTTTATAACCGTGTCGCCATCCCAGTCGCGCTGCTGTTGTTGATCCTCACCGCTGTCGGCCCCCTGTTGGCCTGGCGCAAGACTTCCTTCGACAGCCTGAAGCGAAATTTCATGTGGCCCAGCATCGGCGCCCTCGCCGTGATGGCTTTCCTCATGATCACGCCGGCAAGCTGGGGATCGCCCTTCGGCCTGCGCCCCTGGCAGGACGTCGCATATTTCTATTCGCTGATGGCGATCGGCCTCTGTGTGCTAGTCACGCTGACCATCGCCAGCGAATACTACCGCGGCGGCAAAGTCATTGCCGGACACACCGGTCAGGGCATGTTCGCCTCCATTGTCCAACTTACGCACCGCAACACCCGTCGTTACGGCGGCTACATCGTTCACTTCGGCGTCGTTGTCGTGATCATCGGATTCGCCGGCTCCGCCTTCAATCAAGACAAAGAATCCGATAAGGGCCTGGGTTACGGCGACAAAATGCAGATCGGCTCCTACACCCTGGTCTGCCGCTCCTTCACGCAGGAGGATAAGCCGAACTACGCCAGCGAGTGGGCCATCATCGACGTCTACAAAGACGGACGCCAGATCGACACAATGTATCCCGAGCGCCGCTTCTACAAGGCCAGCCAGCAGGCCCAGACCATCCCCACGATTCGCTCGACCCTGAACGAGGATCTCTATCTGGTCTACGAGGGACAAAACGAAAAAGGCGAGCCCATCATCAAAGCGCACCTGAACCCGCTGGTCATGTGGATCTGGCTTGGTGTGTGGATCATCCTAGGCGGCACAGTCCTGGCCCTGATCCCGAACGCGCCGGCTCCAGTACGCATCCCAGCAGCCAGACTGATAGGCCAGCAAGCCGTTCCAGCCGTTACGGGAGACTGAAACCGAAGTCTTCCCAGCCGCAAAGCGGCGAAAGATTACAGCCCACGGCGCAAGCCGTGGGTCGTTGGCACAAGAAATGAACAAGCCCCGGAGGGGCGAAAGAACTTAGCCCAGCGCTTCCAGCGCTGGGTGAGCAGCCAGTAAGAGGAACCGAGTCCCGGAGGGACGGCACAACTCCGCGAACTCACAACACCGGAATAACTAAAGACTCGAATATCTAATGACGACGAGACCAAACCCAATCCTCCGCCGCCTGCTGCACTGCAGCCTGCTCGGTCTCGCCGTCTTCGCCTTCCTCGGCGCCGGCGACCCGGCCACGCGCTTCAACGAAATCGGCCACCAGATGATGTGCATCTGCAGCTGCAACCAGATTCTGTTGGAATGCAATCACGTCGGCTGCCCTGACTCCGACGGCATGCGCAACGAACTCATGGCCGCCGTCAGCCGCGGCGACAGCGACAGCCTGGTCGAACAAGCCTTCGTGCAAAAATACGGCCCCACGGTCCTAGCCGCCCCCACCACGGCAGGTTTCGATCGCACCGCATGGATCGTCCCCTTCGTCGCGTTGGCCCTCGGACTCATGCTGGTCGTCCTGGTAATCCGCGCCTGGAAGAATCGCCCCGCACCCGCCATCGCCGACGGCCTGCGCCCCGTCCGCGGCGCCGAACTTGAACAATTCCGCGACCAGGCGCGCAAGGAGACTGACCTATGACCATCGAACTGGCCGCCTGTCTGCTGGGGGCCGCCGCCACGCTGTTCTACATTTTCTATCCCGGCACTTTCTTCGTTGGCCCAAGAAAAACTCGCGCCTCTTACCTCCGCGAGCGTAAAGATGCCGTTTACGAAAACCTGCGCGACCTGAACTTCGAATTCAAAGCCGGCAAAATGCCCGACACCGACTACCAATCCCTAAAAGCTTCCCTGCAGGACGAAGCCGCCACGCTCCTCGCGGAAATCGCCAGACTCGAAGCCAAAGCCGCCGCGCCGCGCAGAGCCCGACCATGATCGCGACCATGAAAGGACCCTCCATCTTGCAATCTCCTGTCATCCTGAGCGTAGCGGGAATCGCGCAAAGCGCGCTTCCCGCGAAGTCGAAGGACCCCGTGTTTGCGTCCACCCCAAGTCGGCTCCGCAGGCAGTTCTCTCCGCGCATTGCCAAATCGCGCAACATGATCGTTCTGACCCTCGCGCTGCTCCTCCTCACCGCCCTCGCCTCCGCCCAAACCCTGACCGGCAAAGTAAAGAACTCCACCACCGGCAAGCCCTCCGCCGGCGACGACGTCATCCTCCTCAGCCTGGGTCAAGGCATGGAAGAAGCCGGCCGCACCAAGTCCGACGCCAAAGGCAACTTCACCTTCAAACTCGACGCGCAGGGCCCGCATCTGGTCCGCGTGATCCATCAGGAAGTCACCTACCACCGCATGGCCCCTCCGGGAACGACTTCGGTCGAAGTCGAAGTTTTCGATGTCAGCAAGAAAGTCGAAGGCATCGAAGTGGTCGCCGACATCATGACCTTCCAGGCAAGTCAAGGTCAGCTCCACGTCCAGCGCACGTTCGCAGTGAACAACACGTCCAAGCCGCCGCGCACTCAGATGAACGAGCACAACCTCGAGTTCTACGTCCCCGACGGCGCGACGGTCAGCGAGGGCCAGGCCATGACCGCCGGAGGCCAACCAGTAAACTCCGCGCCCGTCCCCGAAGGCGAGAACGCCAAGAATCGCTACGCCTTCCTGTTTCCGCTCCGCCCCGGCGAGACCCGCTTCAGCGTCGTCTACACCGTTCCCTACACCGGCAGCGTGAATATCGATCCCAAAAGCGTTTATCCGCTGGAGCATTTCGTCGCCATCGCGCCCAAGTCGATCGAATTCTCTGCCGCTCCCGGCGCCAATTTTCAGGTCGCTCCCTATCCCGGTCAGCCCGACGCCAATGTAGAAGTCGCCTCCAACACGCAACTGGGTGCGCCCCTCGCGTTCAAGCTCACTGGCGAAGGCACCTTGGCAGCGCCCGCAGAAGAGGGCGGCCAGCAAGGCCAGAGCTCCTCAGCGCAGCCCGAAAGCCGCCCCGGCGGCGGCCTAGGACCGCCCATCGACGCACCGCCTCCCTATCAGAAATATCAATGGTGGATTCTCGGCGGCTTCGCCGCAGCCCTCATCATCGGCGGAGTCTACGTGGCCTCGCGTCAACAGGCGACCAACCGCGCCGCCCGCACCGGCAAGGGCCTTGCCTCCACGATGTATGAGGACGAGGGCGAAGAAGGGTACGAAGTCGCGGAAGTCCCCGCAGCCGTAAGCTCCGCTCGTGTGGGCGAGACTCGTACGCAGTCGGCTGCGCCGCGCGCCGCCTCTTCGTCGATGCTGCTGGAAGCCCTGAAAGAAGAACTCTTCCAGCTCGAAGTCGAACGCCAACAAGGTCGCATCAGCCAGCAGGAATACGATACCGCCAAGTCCGCGTTAGATCAGACGTTACAGCGGGCCCTAAAACGCGAAGCGCAAAAGGAGGGCTAAATGTATCAAAATTCGTATTTTGTACATTTGCTAAAGTGCGCGCGCCTCCACAATCTTTACGAATTCCTTTGCAGATAACCTCAAGCTTTGGACAACGTACTCGCGACTCTGAGAGATTCCAGCAGCTTGGTCATCCAACTTGTCAAAGAGAAGCTGTGGGCAAAGATGGTATTGGTGGATCAGGAAATCATCCGCCGTTTGACAAAGCACCCCGAACTTGTCAAGACAAGCCTTAGGGAAATGCTTCGTATTTTGTGTGACTATCGCATTAGCGTGAGCCATGATAGCTGCCGCTAGCACGTGCCTGTCGTCTTCATCAGGAATGCAATCGAGCGCCTTTGACAGTTCGGACGGAACGCTGACCATTGCCTCCGGAAAGGCCTGGTCCATTTGTTGTCGTCTCCACGCGGCCTCCGTTGAAGATCGGTGAAGTTTAGTCTTCATCGTTTTTGTCATTTCCGTCAAAATCTGGTCACTCCACAAAGGGCGATACATCGCGGGTTCTTCGGCCAGTCGCAGCAGAAAATCACAAAGCGACATGGGAACTAGAACACACGCATCTAGGACCGCCGAATATTCATTTTCCCGCGTGAAAATCATCTGGGATTTTGTCGTAATCCCCTTTTGCAAACTCCTGCTTGGCTAAGTCATCCAAAGTTTTCCGCCGCCCTGTGTCACGTTTTGACTTGAAGGCAAGCACGTCGCGCACATACATGCGGCGGTGTGTCCCTACAAGGTGGAAGGGGATTTCTCCTTTCTCCAGCAACTGAATAAGGAACTGCCTAGACACTCCTAGGATTTTGCTGGCTTCAACCGTCGTGAGTTCGTGCCGACTCTGCAGGATGGTTACAGAATTACCAGCCCGCAAGTCGGCAAGTAGCCGAAGTAAGAATGAGTAGAGGTTGTTTGGCAGAATCTCCGTCTTACCGTCTGGACCGATGAGCTTCGCCTCTGCCTCGCGAAGCTTGAAATAAATGTCTTTAATTTCCCTTTGCTCCTTTTGGGAAATGTCGACGGCTGCCGCTTCGCTGTTTTGCACCATATTTGTCGCCTCCTCCTCGTGAACTCGGGTGAGTTCACAGCACTCCCGAGATAACCGGATTTTATCCATTTAAGTGCTATAAATGCAAGTCAATAGTTGCCTTTGTCGGAATACGATGAGAGGTATCATACCGCTTAATGCCACTTACTAGCGAACTCGGACGGGACCCTCCCGTAGCAAGTCTTCCCCTACCATCCCCCTTGCATCGCCCCACTCGGCGTAACATCAAATAGACAAATACGAAGAAACCAGGTTCCACCAACTTATGGGAAACATGTTCAAAACCGCGTTCCTGCTGACCGCGATGACGCTGCTCCTGATGCTCATCGGCCGCGCCTTCGGCGGCCAGAATGGGATGTTCCTGGCGCTGGCCTTCGCCGCCGTCATGAACTTCGTCTCGTACTTTTACTCCGATAAGATCGCGCTGGCCATGTACCGCGCCCAGCCGGTCACGCGCGAGGAACTGCCGCGCGCCTACGCTGCCGTCGAACGCCTGACGCAGAAAATCGGCATTCCCATGCCGAAGATCTACGTGATCCCGACCGAGTCACCCAACGCCTTCGCCACCGGACGCAATCCGAGCCACGCGTCGGTCGCCGTGACCCACGGGATTTTGGGCTTGCTAAATGATGACGAACTCGAAGGCGTGCTGGCCCACGAACTCGGCCACGTCAACAACCGCGACATCCTGATCAGTTCCGTCGCCGCCACACTCGCCGGAGCCATCACCATGATCGCCAGCATGGGCCGCTGGGCCATGATCTTCGGCGGCTACGGCGGCCGCTCACGCGACGACCGCGGCGGAGGCGGACTAGCCGGACTCCTCATGCTGATCGTTGCTCCGATCGCTGCAGGCCTGATCCAGCTTTGGGTTTCGCGCACGCGCGAATATCAGGCCGACGCCACCGGCGCCCACTTCACCGGCAATCCCTACGCCCTGGCCAGCGCCCTGCAAAAGCTCGACGCCTACTCGCGCCGCGTCCCCATGCAGGCCAGCCCGTCGACCGCGCACCTGTTCATCATTCAGCCGCTGCTGGGAATCAACTTCGGCGGCCTGTTCTCTACCCATCCCCCGATCGCGAAACGCATCGAGCGGTTGACGGGACGGCCGGCGGAGTTTACTCAGTAAGCTGTCAGCTATCAGCTCTCAGCTTTCAG
>Ga0209274_10001042_pt1 | contig 14768 bp, 13 predicted proteins | sample HubBroMetageREF1_FD_188343 | JGI IMG/M metagenome (GOLD analysis project Ga0209274, IMG submission 188343) | Reference soil microbial communities from the Hubbard Brook experimental Forest, New Hampshire, USA - Hubbard Brook CCASE Soil... | ecosystem: Environmental > Terrestrial > Soil >...
CTGGTCACCTCCGGACTTTCTGTCCTGGCGCCAGCATAGGTTCCGTCAACCGTACGTTCGGGGCCGACAGACTGTTGGGGTAATGCCATTCCCAAGTCTCGAATGATTGGGTATGGTTGCAACTTCAATGTTGAAGTAGGAAGACGAATCTTGACGTATCTCCAATGGGACTTCGAGCGATGAGGATCTTGGTGACCGGGGCCGCCGGCTTCATCGGATCGACGACGGCCCTTCTCAAATACTCGGTGGCGAGCCCCGCAGAGGAGATCATCGTCGTCACGGAGCCGGGCATCCTGCACGCGATGCGAAAGCAAGCGCCCGGCAAGACGTTCATCCCGGCGCCACCCGAGGCGAACTGTGCATGCAACGAATGCCCCTTCATGAGAAAGAACACGCTCGAGAAGGTCTACCTCTCGCTGCGCGATCTCACCCCTCGGGTGGAGCTCGATGCGGACCTCATCGCGCGGGCTCGAAAGCCCATCGATCGCATGTTGGCCGCTTCGAGCTAGCGGTGAATCAGTTTTTCCCGCCCGCTCGGGGCGGGAACGGGTCCTTCTGGACGTGCTTGCCCGTGCTGGCGCTCGGCGGCGGATTCGGTGAGGGCGCATTCGACTCGGGCATAATGAGCTCATCCTCGAGCACGATATTGATGGCTTCCTCGGTGGTCATGGGCGCGGCGATCGGTGAGTCGCCGCCTGCCGCGGCAGGGGGGTTCGGTCTCACGCTCCAGCCGCGATCGTCGAGGGGGAGCTTGTCGGAGGAACCAGGCGCTCGTGGAAACTTCCCGATGTCGACAGCCGTCGCGTTGGGGTCCGTCTTCATGTCGCCCTTCTCGGCGTTTTCTTGTCGCGAGGGCGGTGGCGTCGGGGCTTCTTTGGCTTCTTTCGGTGGGACGAGACCGACTTTCGTCACGACGGCATCGAGCACGGCGACGAGCGCCTCGTCGCGAGTTTTCGCCGCGATCTTCTCCCAGCCGAGGGCCGCAACGAGCCCCTTCGGCGTACCGTCCCCGCCTTCGTGAATGCGCTTGATCCAAGCGACCAGGTCTTCCTTGCTCAAGCCATCGGCGAGGACGTCCGTCCCTTTGAGCGCTCCGCTCTTGGCTTGAACCGTATCGAGAAACCAGCGCGCATCGAAGAGAGCGAGATCGTAGGCGACGGTCAGCGCCTTTTGGAGCGACTGTTTGGTCATCTTGCCGCCACGCCAGAACGCCCAAAGGTCGCCCAGCGGAAGCCAGCGTACGAGCGTCTCCGGGGAGAGCCCGTCCTCGAAGGCTGCATGATCGATGTCCCCAGCCACGAGAGCGTCGTGAATGACGCTCTGCACCTTCTCGTCATTGTCGCGAAGGGCGGACTTGATACCGCGCACTCCCCATGCCGCGATGATCGGCCCCCGAACTTCGTTGGGAAAGTGCTTGAAGGCGCGATCGGTGCAAGTCTTCTCGTCGTAGGAAAAGAACGCCGCGAGAAACTCCTGAGGCGTGCGCACTCTGCCATCGGGGGTTCGGCGGTGCTCCTCCAGTGCAAGACAGAACTTCGGAACGGCTGCACTTAGATCATTGCGTGCCTTTTCCACGGCAGCTCCTTAGTGCTGGCGTCGATGCGAGCCATGCACTTCCCCGATGCTAGCAACATCGTCGGCTCGACGTACGCTGCGCAGGCATTCAGCGAGGCAAGGTTGCACGTCGGTGCCGGACCTCGGCACCTACAGGTCGGTCATCAACGTGGTCAGGACGTAGTCGACGGCAAAGATCGCGACGATGCTCGTCACGACGGCCTTGGCCGTGGCGTCGCCGACGCCGCGAGCACCCCCCGACGCGGAAAAGCCCTTCTTGCAACAGATGACGCTGACCACGAAGCCGAACACGAGGCTTTTGACCCCCATCATGCGGAGGTCTCTCACCTCCAGAAACTGGGTGATCTTGTCGATGAATACACCCGGGTCGAGGCCCTGCCAGACGACCGCGACGAGATAGGCCCCCAATTGCCCCGCGATGCCGAAGCACACGGCCAAGAGAGGCAGAACGAGAGTCGTCGCAAGCACCCGCGGAACGACCAGGTATTGGACCGGGCTGACGCCCATGGTGGTGATGGCATCGATCTGCTCGGTGACACGCATGTTTCCGAGCTCACTGGCCATCGTGCTCCCGGCACGGGCGGTGACCACTACGGCGGCAAGCACCGGGGCAAGCTCGCGCGCGAGAGCCAAGGCGACGACGCCGCCCACCATACCTTCCGCGGAGAACTGACGGAAACCGACGATCGTGCTCACCGTGAACGCCATCCCCGTAAAGAGACCCACGAGCCCGACAATGAACGTGGAACCCGAGCCGACGAAGGCGAGAGACATGAGGAGCTGCCCCGGCCGCAGCGGCGGACGCACGGCCCAGGCGAGCACCCGCGCGGCGAGCGTCACGGTCTCGCCGAGGTCCTCGAAGAACGCGACGATGGGGCGCGTGACCGCGTCGATCCACTGGGAAAGCCGCGAGGGTGGCCGCCGCGCCCCGTCGTCGATCGTGTCGTCACTCACGGGCGCCGCGTCTTCCTAGGCCCGCTCAGGGCTGCCGATAGAACCGCGGTACGCGACGCGAAATGCTCGTGAAGACTTCCCAAGGGATCGTGTCGGCATGGGCGGCGATCTCGTCCGCGTCCAACACCGCCGCGCCCGCAGGCCCCTCTTGGCTGCCGAGCAGGACCACCTCGTCGTGCAGCGTCACAGCTTCGATATCGGTCACGTCAATCATGGCCATATCCATCGACACGGCTCCGACGATGGGCGCGCGTGCACCGTGAACGAGCAGATGCCCCCGGTTGCCCAATTGACGCCACAGGCCGTCGGCATATCCCATGGGGACGGTCGCGATGCGCGACCGACGAGCGGCGCGCCAGGTGGCGCCGTAACCCAACGTGGCGCCAACGGCGATCTCGCGAAGCGCAACGATCTCCGAGCGCACGCGCATGACGGGCCGGAGCTCGGACGTCAACGCGCCGCCCGCCACGCGGGGCGAGACCCCGAAGAGGGCGATTCCGGGACGGACCGCATCGAAGTGAGCGGTCCCGCGGAGAAGGGCGGCGCTGTTGGCCGCGTGTCGAACCTTGGGCACGACGCCGCATCGCGCGAGCACGCGGCCTGCCTCCTCGAAATGCGCCAGCGCATCGGCCGTTTCTTTTTCTTCCGGGGCGTCGGCGCATGCAAGATGCGTCATCAGGCCCTGCACACGGACCTCGGCATAGTCGGCGAGCTTCTCCGCTAGCCTCGGAAGCTCGCGCATCGTCACGCCCAGTCGTCCCATTCCAGTATCCACTTTGAGATGGACGTCGAGGGGCGCGCAAGCTCCACCCGACCGGACGAGATGCGCGAAAGCAGCGACTTGTTCGAGGTCGTGAACGACCGGCACGAGCCCCTGTGCGATGGCTTCTTCGTGGGCGCCCTCGTAGTGGCCGCCCATCACCAGGATCGGCGCGACGATGCCCGCCTGCCGGAGCTCGATTCCCTCTTCGACGAGCGCGACGCAGAATCCGTCGATCTTCGCGCGCTCCAAGGTTCGGGCCACGGCGGGAGCCCCGTGTCCGTATCCATCGGCCTTGAGCACGGCCCACACGCGCGCACCGCCCGCATGCTTTCGGACCACATGGAGGTTGTGCCGGAGCGCCTCCAAGTCGACCTCTGCACGCGTCGGCCGGAGTGCGTCGGCGGGCGCGGCGCGGCGAGGTCGGAGCACGCGAGGGACGAAGGGCTGGTTCATGGGAGGGAAACGCACGCGCGTTCGCGGAGCATTCCCTCCAGCTTTACTATCGCGCGCCTCAGGGGGCCAAGCCCTGGGCGGTTTTTCCTGCGCTGGGCGAAAGGCGTCGCGCCGCCACGTAGGCGAGAGGGCCGAGCAGCATCAAGCCCCCCGCGAACAGGGGTGCGCTCATCGGGCCGACTCGTTCGGAGGCGTTCTTTGCGAGGGCGAACCCCAGCAGTCCGAGGGGTCCAATTCCCAGGGCGACGGCCACGGCAAGCCCTCCCGGGACTCGAAACGGGCGCGCGAGCGCCGGCTCCCGAAGGCGCAAGGCGACCAGAGCCACGAACTCGAGGAGCAGGCTCGATCCGTAAAGCACGATGTCGAGCGTCACGAGGCGCTCGAAGGACATCCCCAGCGAAAGCGACCAGACGACGGCGCATGCGAGGACCGATAGCCAGGGCACGCCTCGCCGGGTGCGACGGCTGGCGAAATCTCTTGGGAGAAAGCCGTCCTCGGCGAGAGCCAACGGCAGACGGGAATACGACAGACTGAGCGCAGCGCACATTCCGAATGCGCTCAACATCCCGCCGACGACGACCGCGACTCCCAGAGGCGTGCCCCCGAGGGCGCGCGCCTCGTCCGCCCAAGCCCCCGTGTCCCAGCTCGAGGGGTCGACGCCCGCCAGCCTCATGGCCGCGAACGGGACGACGTAGGTGATTGCCACGAGCCCGACCGCGAGAAGGACGGCTCGGGGATAGGTTCGCTGCGGTCGCTCGACCTCGCCAGCGACGGTCGACGCGTTGTCCCAGCCCATGTAGTTCCACATCGCGACGACGACCGCCCCGGCCAAGTCCGGGGCGACGGAAGCCGCCGCATGCGGTGCGGACGGCGCGGCCGGAGCCGAATGTCCAAAGACCGCCAGCGCCACCATCACGGCGAAAGGCCCCATCAGAAGCACGGCCATCGCTGCCGAGCCATTGCCGACCGCGCGCGCGCCGGCCACGTTGTAAACGGCGGCCGTCGCGATGACGAGCGCGCCCGTGACGATGGGCGCGCTCGGCCATGCGCCAAGCGCAGGAACGAGACGTGTGAGGTACAACGTAAAGAAAGTGGGATAGAGCGCCATGTCGAAGACGCTGGCGACGAGCGACAGCCAGGCTTCCTGAAAGCCCCAGAAAGGCCCAAGCGCACGACGCACCCACGCGTAGTATCCCCCCTCCTCGGGCAGCGCGGACGCGAGCTCGCCCACCATGAGCGCAGTCGGGACGCTCCAGAAGAGCGGGACGGCCAGCAGCACGACGATGGCGGGGCCGAAGCCCACATCGCGCGCCAACTCTTCGAGCGCGTAAGGTCCCCCGGACACCATCATGTACAGGGCGCCGACGAGCGACAGCAGCGTCATGCGCCGGGACCCGCGAGCCCCCGCGAGCCCCCGCGTCATCCGTGCCCTTCCCCTTCGTGGGGGACCGTGACCCACCGTGCGGCGAAAAAGACCAGGGCCATCGCACAATAACCGACCGCAAAGGGCCACGCAGGCGCGAGCGCCATGCGCGTATCGCCGGCGGCGAAGCCGTACGAATGCATCAGTCCGAGCGCGCTCAACGCCGCTCCGACGAGGCAATAGAGGCCTGCGGACACGAATCGGCGTTCGATGACTCGGACCGTCGCCGCTGCAAGAAGCATCGAAGAGAGGATGAACCCCTGCTCGAGAGCGAAGGCTCCGCCGATCCAGGTGTCGGACTGCGCGAAGCGAGCGATGAGCGCGGCGTCGAACACGGGCCCCTGGGGAGATCCGTAGCCCGCGATCCGGAGGCCCGTTTTGGCGAGAATCGCCCCCCAAGCGGCAAGGCCCGGCAGAATGCCGACGACGACCGCGGGCGCGTGCTCGCGGGGAGTCGCGGTGAACGCCTGAGCGGTCATCACGATGCCGATCCAGAGGACGATCGCCAGCCCCGCATCGATGGGCACGGCCCAAGCAATATGCGCCACGATTCCGGTGAAAGCGATGGCGGTCACGAAGACGCCATTGAGGACCGAATATCCGGCCCGTGCACCCATCGCCTTCCAGCCCGGGTGCCCGATGTAGATCGTCGTCGGAAAGCACGACCCGAAAAGCGCCCCGACCAGAGTTCCCAGACCATTGGCGGCAAGGCAGGGCCCTGCGGAGTAGGAGTCGCCCGCGGCTTCCGCGCTTTCGATGTTTTGGAGCGAGCCGATGACGTTGAAGAGCCCCATCGGGACGACGACGGACAGATAGAGCAGGCCGTGGCCGCGAAGCGCCTCGAGCAGGTCGCCCACGACGGGCATTGGCAGAACGGCACTCGGCGGACCGGGCCATGGGCCCGACGGCGCGATCCCGGTGGCCCAAGCCAGCAGGGTGCCCAAAGCGACCGACACCAGCCCGGCCGGGACGCGACCCCGAAAGCGCACGCGACCAAAGTAAGCGAGCAGCACCACCGCCAGGGTGGTGAGGCCCACGATGGGACGCGCGAAAGCCCGAAAGAGAAAACCCAACGATATGAAGCCCAACGCGACGCCGGAGAGCGTCGAAAGCAACGCTGCGCGAGGCATGACCCTCCTGAGCTTGTCGGCCACGGCGGCCCCGGAGAGCTCAATCACCCCCGATCCGAAGCATGCCGCGAGGCCCGCCTGGAGCGCGACGCGTTGCGGGTCGGCGGCCCCACTTGCGGCGGCCGCGAGCTTCGCGGGGAGCATCACCAGCAGAACGAAGGCAAACACAGAGGGCGTGTTCACCCCAAAGGGAAGCGCGCAGACATCGAGCCTTCCAGTGCGCCGCGCGAGCTGCATGGCTTGGTTCGCGTAGAAAATGTTGCCCGCGAGCACCGCCAGCGCCGTGCCCGGGAGGATGTGGCGGCGAACGAGGTCGGCGTCGAACCCTAAAACGTAGCGACAGAGCGAGTCGATGAGCAACAGCTGGACGAGATTGTCGACGGCCAGACCGAAGAACCCGTCCAGGTCCGAACGGACGAACCAGCGCATCTCACCCGACGGCGCGCGACTCGCCGTGAACGAGCCGCTCGGCGTGGATCACCTGCTCGTGTGCGAACTGCATCCGATACAGTCTCGCATAGACCCCGGCGCGTGCGATCAGCTCTTCGTGCGATCCGGTCTCCACGACGTGCCCCTTGTGGAAGACGACGATCCGATCGGCAGCTCGAATCGTCGAGAGTCGGTGGGCCACGACCAGCGACGTTCGGCCACGAATGACCTCTTCCAAGGCTTTCTGGAGTCGAGCCTCCGTGTCCGAGTCGACGCTCGCGGTCGCCTCGTCGAGCACCAAGAGGGGCGCGTCCCGGTAGATGGCGCGCGCGAAAGCCAGGAGCTGACGCTCCCCGGCGCTGAAGTTCTGTCCCCGCTCGTCGACGCGAGCGTCGAGCGCGCTCGTCGCAACCCCGGCGGCATCGACGGCGCACCTCTTCTCGAAGAGCTCCAAGGCTCCGATGCGGCGCAGGGCCTCCTCGGCGCGGCCTCGGTCCGGCGAGCCATCCGAGATCGCGATGTTCGAGAGGACGGTGCCCGCGAAGAGAAAGACGTCTTGGGGCACGACCGAAAAGAGCCGCCGCAATTCGCGCGCGTCGTAGGCGCGCACGTCGCGCCCCAGCACGCGGATCGCTCCCCCCTGTGGCTCGTAGAGGCGGAGGAGAAGGTTCGCGACCGTGGTCTTGCCAGCCCCCGTCGCACCGACCAGCGCAATGCGTTCCCCGCGGTGCGCGGAGAAGCTGACGTCCACGAGGACCGGGACGCCGGGCTTGTACTCGAAATTCACATGCTGGAGAGCGAACGCTTCGTCGAAGGCACCGGGCGCGCCGCAAGCCTCCGGGGCGAGCGCGGGGGTCACGGTGTCCTGTTCGTCGAGAAGCTCGAAGACTCGCTCGGCTCCCGACATCGCGCTTTGAAGAAGCGTGTAGCGCTGCGAGAGAAGGCTGATCGGCTCGAAGAACTGCCGAATGTAGGCGGTAAAAGTCACGACGAGCGCGAATGTGATCTTCGAGTCGTGCACGTGTCGTGCGCCGGCAAACCATAGAATACTGGCGATGCACAAAGTGCTCACCATCTCGATCACCGCGTCGAGGAGCGCGTCGTAGTAGATCGAGCGCTTGTTGGCGTCGCGATAGCCGACATTGACCTCGTCGAACTCGGCTGCCATGGCGCGCTCGCGCACGAAGGCTTGCACGACGCTGATTCCGTTGACCTGCTCGTTGAGGAACGCATTGAGGCGCGCGGTTCGGGTTCGAACGTCGCGAAATGCCGCGCGCGATCGCCCACGCACGAAGTGCACGATGGCGCCGACCACTGGCAGGGCCAGAAACGAGACGCCCGCCAGTTGCCAATCGAGCGCGGCCATCATGACCACGATCCCGCCGAGCGCGATGAAGTCGCCCATCGCGTTCAGCGCACCCGACGCGAAAAGCTCGCTGATCGCATCCACGTCGTTCGTCGCGCGCGTCACCAGACGCCCGACCGGTGTGCGGTCGTAGTAGCGCATGCGAAGCTTCTGAAAGAAGCGGAATATCTCGCTCCGCAGGTCGGCCATCGCGCGGGCGCCCGCCATTTGCATCGTGTACATCTGAACGAACGAGAGGCCTTGCGTGACAACGAGGAGGAGTCCAAGCCCGACACCATCGCGCATGAGGCGCCCCGGCTCCCGCAGCGCGGCCTGACGCACGACGTCCCCCATCAATAGAGGGCGGGCCAGGTTGATCGTCGCCATCACCGCGAGGGTGACGAGCGACATTACGATGAGCACCGAGTGGGGCCGCACGAACGGCCACAGCCGACGAAGCAGGCGACCGTCGTAGGCTTTGCCGATCGCCCCCTCGTCGTGAAATTTGCGAAGAGCTTGCTCGGCGCGACCGGGGGGTGACTTGCTACTCACGATGCAATCGCCTCGTCCGACGTGGCGTGCGGCGCGCTCGCAGGCGCGGGGATGTCCTCCAGCTCGGTTGCCATCTGTTGCTCGAGGGCGAACGCGGCGTACAGCCCGCCGGCACGTTTGAGCTCTTCGTGGGTGCCCTGTTCGATCACCTTGCCTTCGTCGAGGACGATGACCCGATCGCAACGCGCTGCCGCGGCCACGCGGTGCGTGATGAGGAGCACCGTGCGCGCCGCGGCCTGCTTGTCGATCGCCTCCAGAATCGCACTCTCGGTCTTCGCGTCGACCGCCGACAGCGGGTCGTCCAAGATCAGGATCTTGGGCTCCCAGATCAGCGCGCGAGCGAGCGCGATGCGCTGCTTCTGCCCTCCGGAGAGCTGCACACCGCGCTCACCCACGACTGTGTCAAAGCCGTCGGAGAGCGAGAGCGTCTCGTCCAGAACCTGCGCTTCTCGAGCGGCTACCCGGATGCGCTCTTGCGAGGACGCGGTGTCCGGATCGTCCAAAGCGAAGCCGATGTTTCGCGAGACGGTCGTCGAGAAAAGAAACGCATCTTGCTGCGCATAGCCGATGACGGAGCGCAAAGAGGCCAGGGGCAGCTCGCATACGTCGATGCCGTCGATGCGAACGGCATGTGCCGGTGTCGGCAGAAGTCTCGCAAGGAGCATGGCGAGCGTCGTCTTGCCCGATCCCGTGCGGCCGACGATGGCCAGCGACTCTCCGGGAGCCACCTTGAGAGACACGTGGTCGAGCACCATGCGCGTCCCATGCGCGAAGCTCAGATCGTCGACGGTCAACGACCCGCCCACATGGTTGGGCGGCCTCCTTGGCCCGTCGACGACCTCGGGCTGGGCGTCGAAGACGTCGCGCAAGCGCACGAAGCCCGCCCGACCGCGCTGCACCACGCTGAGGGCGAAGCCGATGGAGATCATCGGCCACGTCATGCGGGAAAACGCGCTCCAGAAGGCGAAGAACGACCCTTGGGTAAGGCCGCCATGCTCCGGCCCCCGCAAAAGCAGGGTCGACCCGTACCAGAAGAAGACGATGAAGCCCACGGCGACCACCGACCCGATGACGGGGCCGAACGAGCCGCGGAGCCTCGCCAAGGCCAGACTCGCGTGCAGGTATTCGCGGTTGGTCCGCTCGAAGTTGCGCGCCTCGCGCTCCTCGAGCGCGAAGCTTCGGACGACGCGGACGCCGGCGAGATTCGCCTGGAGAACGTCGCTCATCCGCCCGAGCGCCGCCTGATTCTCCCGCATGCGGAGAAACATTCGCCGCGATACCGTGCGCGAAACGAGCGCGACGAGCGGCACGTTGATGAGGCACGCGAGGGTCAGCTTGGGGCTCATCCCGAGCATGATCTGAAGCGCGCTGGCGAAGGCGAAGAAGACGTTGACCACGTTCAGAATGCCGAAACCGAGCAGCAGGCGAACTTGCTGCAAGTCGCTGGTCGACCGGCTCATGATCTCGCCGGCCGGCATCTTCCGGTAGAAGGCCGTTCCAAGCTGGTGCAGCTTGCGGAGCAGCTCGAACCGAAGCTCGTATTCGGCGTCGCGCCCCGCATTGAAGAGAAACCATCGGCTCGTCACGCGCGCGAAAAACGCGACCACCGCCAGCAGCAACATCGCCGCCGCGGGCTTCCAAGCCGATGCCGACTGGGGGCCGAACAGCGCGTCGATCGCCGCCTTCGACTTCCAGTCGATCTGGTTCATGGCGAGCTGAAACGCCGCCAGGGTCAACGTCCCGACCGCGTACTGCATCCCGTGGCGGCGGAACTGGCCGCGAAGCGTGGTTGGATAGGCGCGGTCGAGATGGGCTGCTGAGGTCACCGCTGCCTTCGGTCTCCAGATGCGGTAGATGCTGCGAACGGGCCGCGCGTTGTCGTCATGATCGGGCCGGCAAGCGCTTGCGGTGGGACGTGCCGAGCACGGGCCGGGCGCGCACCTCGGCCTGAAGCATCAAATGCTCGAGCTCAAAGCGAACCACGAGCAGACCGAGCTTCACGCGAGCCCCGCCCCTGGCATCGAGCTCCTGCACCACGCCCCCTTTGCCCGAGAACGGGCCTTCGACGACGCGCACGCGAGCTCCAAGCTCGATGCCCGAGTGCGTCTCGGGGCGGGTGGGGAGCGGGGTTTTCGCACGCGCGCGCTTGTGCGCAAGCTGCACAAGGTTGGGCTCCACGCGGTCGGTCGGGGCGAGGTCTTTCGGAGAGTGCGTCTTGGGCGCGCGGGGCATGGGGAACGTGGGTGCGCAGCTGTCGGAGCGCCGGAGCGCTCGCGCGACCTCTAGCTTCGCACACCCGGGAGCCCGAGAGGTAGGCGCCGAGCCTTCAGCCCTGTCAATGGCTTGGTACCGGTTCCGACCGACGCCTACACGTGCTACGCATCTGCGGATCGGAGCATCCCCTCAGGAGCCCCTTTGCCTCGACCCACCAAGCCGCGCGACACCGCGACCCGCCGCCCGCGAAGACCCAAAGCGGGAGGGCCGAGCCCAACCGCGGCGGGCGACGCACGCCAGGGGAGCGACCAAGATGAGGCCGAGCGATCCGAACCCGAACCGCGCGAGGTCGGGGACGACGACGAGCTGACGGAGCCCCGACCCGAAACGCTGTCCGACGAAGGCGACGTGGAGCACGTCCCGGCAGCCCGCCAGGCAACCGCAAGCGCGCCGATCGAGCGCTTCGACAGCCTCTCGGCCTATCTACGCGAGATCCAGCGGCACCCTCTCCTTCGTCCCGAGGAGACGCAAGCCCTCGCCGAGCGCTTCGTGACCACGCAAGACGCGGAAGTGGCGGCCCGACTGGTCACGGCCAATCTTCGGCTCGTCGTAAAAATTGCCTACGAATATCGCCGCGCTTACCGAAACATCATGGACCTCATTCAGGAGGGGAACATCGGCCTGATGCAGGCGGTCAAGCGCTACGACCCCTACCGCGGCGTCAAGCTCTCCTCGTACGCCGCTTGGTGGATTCGCGCCTACATCCTGCGGTTCATTCTGAACAACTGGCGGCTCGTCAAGCTCGGAACGACGCAGGCTCAGCGCAAGCTCTTCTTCAACTTGCGAAAGAAGCGAGCCGAGCTTCAGGCCCTGGGGATCGAGCCAACCGATGCCGAGGTGGCCAAGCAGCTCAATGTGCCCGAGAACGAAGTCGCCGAAATGGATGCCAGGCTGCAGGCGAGCGAGAGATCGCTCGACGCACCCATCGGAGACGGCGACGGGCGGGCGACCTCGAAAATCGACACGATGCCCAGCCAGGTGGAGGGGCCGGAAGCCCTCATGGCCGATAGCGAGCTTCAGGGACTGCTCAAGGAGAAGCTCGGGGCATTCCGGAAGACGCTCGTGGGCAAGGACAAAGACATCGCGATATTCGACGAGCGGCTCGTTTCCGACGAGCCTTTGACCCTGCAAGAGCTCGGAGATCGCTTCGGAATCTCGCGCGAGCGCGTTCGCCAGCTCGAGCAGCGACTGACGGGTCGGCTGCGCGAGTACTTGCGCGACGAGATGGGGGACGCGGTCGAGGTCGCGTGACCCCGCACACGGGAACGCTCTACGTCGTGTCAACGCCGATTGGTCATCTCGGCGACATGACGTTTCGCGCGGTCGAGACTCTTCGCGCTTGCGACTGCATCGCGGCCGAAGACACGCGCCGCACTCGCCAGCTTCTTTCGCATTTTGCCATCCAGGGCATGCCCCTGGAGCGACTGGATGCTCATGCGAGCGAGGGGCACGTCGCGCGCCTCATCGAGCGTCTCGCCGAGGGACAGAGCCTTGCGCTCGTCACCGACGCTGGGACGCCCTCGGTCAGCGATCCGGGCGAGGTGCTCGTGCACGCCGCCATCCGCGCCGGCGTACGCGTCGTACCCATACCCGGCGCGAGCGCAGTCTTGGCGGCGCTCGCGAGCAGCGGTTTGGCCGTCGGGGGCGCCTTTCGGTTCCTTGGCTTCTTGCCGAGGACAGGGACGCAGAGACGCGAAGCGCTGGCGCGGGTCGCAGAGACACCGGAACCGGTCGTCCTTTTCGAGGCTTCGAACCGACTGGCGACGACGTTGCGCGACCTCGCCGAGGCCACTCCGAATAGGCGCGCTTGCGTCGCGCGCGAGCTGACGAAAGTGCACGAAGAGTTGGTACGCGGCACTTGCGCGGAGCTCGCCGGCGATGACCGGGAGTGGCGAGGTGAGGTGGCGGTCGTGCTCGGAGCGCATAGGCCCGAACAGCGCGAGGCGGAAATCGACGACGCAGCCCTCGACGCCCGCATCGTCGACGAGCTGGCGAAGGGCGAGCGCGCGCGCACGGTCGCCGAGAAGCTCGCGGCCTGGAGCGGGCGGCCCAAGCGGGAGGTTTACGAGCGAGTCCTCTCGCACAAGCGGTAGCGTGGACGAACAAGAGAACCGGGGGTCCTCGGCGCTTCCTCCTTGTGGCCAGAGAGACTACGCCCCGCGTGTGACCGTCCCGCGTCCGATCTACGCTTTCGACCGTGGCACGGCGTACGGGGAAGGGCGGGTCGACGAGCGCACCGCCGGGGTCGTTCAGGTTCCAGGCGACCATCGGCCGCACGTGGCTCATCTACACGGTGGACGTGCCCGAGCGCGTGAGCGCGAGCCTCGGCTCGGGCAAGGTCCCCGTCGTCTTCACGATTGGCAAGTCGACGCCGCGCAAGACGACGCTCACGCCGCGTGCGGGCGGTGGGCACCGAATGGCCGTGCACGGCGAGTCGCGGCGCCAGGTGGCGGCCGGCGAAGGCGACCGCGTGACCATCATGCTCTGGCGCGATGGCGACCCGCCGGGAACGCCGCCGCCACCAGACCTTGCCGACGCGCTGCGCGAAATGGGGGTGCTCGACGTGTTCCGCACCATGGGCCCGGCCGCGCAGCGCGAGCTCGTCGCCTACGTCGAAAACGCGAAGCGCGAGGAAACGCGCCGCAAGTACATCGCGCGCATCGTGGAGCGCGCACTGGCGGAGCGCGAGAAGCGCATCGACCGCGAGGACTTCGGCACCTACGCCGGCAGGACGAGCACCGATGGAACGTAACGCCGGAGACGATCGAGATCGTCGAGGTCGGCCGTGTAGACGATGCCTCCGCTCCTGAGGGCCGCCGAGGCCATGACCACCGCGTCGGCGAGCGACGATCCTCGGACCGCACCGAGCGCCTCCCCGGCGGCGCGACACAAGGTCGGCGGCATGTCTTCGACGGTCATCGCATCCAGGATCTCCTCGCGAACGCCGCTCCGGCCCCGCCACCACTCGGCGTAGACGACGGCAGGAACGACGGGCAGCGAGCCACGGCGGACGATGTTGCGAAACGCTTCGGTCGCCCGATGCTTACGGCGCTCGAGCGCGATGAGCATCCCGGTGTCGAACGTGAACGTCACGCGGCGCGCCGTCGCTTCTTTCTGGCCGCGCCCTCGCCCCGCCACTCCGCTTCGATCCGCTCGATGGCGGCCGCGGTCAGCGGGGGAACGCCGTATTTCTCGAAAAGGCCTCCGCGGCCGCGAACTTCGCCTCACGCGACGCGACCTCGGCGAGAAGCGCCAACACGTTTCCCCTGTGACGTCGGGCCGCGAGCGCCCTCAAGTTCTTGAGCGTCGCGTCGTCGAGGGAGAAGCTCGTGGTCTTCGTTCGGCCCGCTCGCATAACGCGCGGGGTGCCTACAGGGCTTGCCCCAAGGCGGCGTCGATCTGTCCAGGGTCGAACCCGACCATCACCTTGCCTCGCACGTCGATGACGGGAATCGACCCGCCTCTCAATCCGCGACTGGCGAGCTTCTGTTGCATCTCTCGAGCGGCATCGGGCTCTTTCTCGATGTCCTTCTCGATGTAGGCAACGCCCTTGCGGCGCAGGTAGCGTGCGGCATCATGGCAGGCGCCACACCACTCGGCCCCATAAATGATTACGACCGCGCGCGTGGAAGGTTTGGTGGGTTCTGCACCCTGCGCGGCGGCCTGCGACGCGGGGTCGGCGGCCGCCGCGGAGGGGGGCGCGGCGGCGGCGAGGGTGGGCCCCGCCTGCTTTCGGCGGGCGACGGCGATCGCCTCGAAGTCGGTGCGCCCCATCGTGCGCACGGGATACGCGCCATCGGCGCCCGTCTGTCGGAAGTCAGCCACGACGACATCGTCGCCGGCTGGCGCCTCCCGATCTGGCTCGACGAC
>Ga0209274_10001043_pt1 | contig 14752 bp, 10 predicted proteins | sample HubBroMetageREF1_FD_188343 | JGI IMG/M metagenome (GOLD analysis project Ga0209274, IMG submission 188343) | Reference soil microbial communities from the Hubbard Brook experimental Forest, New Hampshire, USA - Hubbard Brook CCASE Soil... | ecosystem: Environmental > Terrestrial > Soil >...
CGCTCGCTCCCTGGCGAACATATTCCAGCGAGTTCGAATACTCGATCTTCCGCAGCTCGGCAAAATGCAACGCGAATTCGTAATAAGCTTCATCCAGAACCAGCACCACGTGGCCGGGAAGTCGCGTCATAAAGCTTTCCACCACGTCTGCGTCCAACATCGTGCCCGTGGGATTGTTAGGGTTCGCCAGAAACACAATGCGCGTGTTCGGATCGATCGCAGCCAGTATCGCCTCCAGATCGAAGCTGTCGTCGCGCATGCGCGCTTCGACCAGATGCGCGCCCGCCGCCTGCACCGCCATCCAATACACAATGAACGAGCGCTCGCTGGTCACCGCATTCAGGCCCGGCGAGAGCAGTGTCTGGCACAGCAGGCTAACATCGCCCGTTGACCCCGCGGTTACCAGCACCTGCTCCGCCGGCAGCCCATGATGTGCGGCCAGTTTCAGGCGCAGTGGGCTGCAATCATCGTCGGGATAGCAATTCGCCGTGCCCAGCGCGTTCTTCATTGCGTCGACCGCACGCGCCGAAGGCCCATAAGGATTTTCGTTGGAATCGAGTCTGATAAGCCGCGACCGGCGCTCCAGCGCCGCCTGCGTTGTGTTGTGAACTTTTGTCGCGCCCAGGTCGCGGGCTGTCTTGGAAATCAGATCAAAAAAACGGCTCATACTTTCCGCTCATCATGACATGGGTCATCATGTTATGGAAGGGTTCGCCCCCGCTATTGGTTTATTGCATGCCGTCCGCAGTCGATCCACCTCCCGCGAGGTCAGGGCACGGAACCGTCCAGGCGGAACGTCGAGGGTGAGCGGCCCGTAGCGGACCCGCTTGATCTTCTCCACGTGGTGTCCGACCTTTTCAAACATGCGCCGGATCTCCCGGTTGCGGCCTTCGATCAATGTGACCTCGTACCACGGGTTCGTCGCTTCCTTAACCAGCCGGATTCCCGCCGGCGCAGTTCGCACTCGCCGCCCATCTTCGGTGGCAATCGACACGCCCCCCCGCAACTTCTCCAGCGCTTCGTTGCTCGGAGTTCCGGCAATCTTAACCACGTAGGTTTTCGGCACCTGCGACGACGCTTTCATCAGCTTATTCGCCAGCGCGCCATCGTTGGTCAAGAGCAGCAAGCCCTCGCTGGCATAGTCGAGCCTTCCCACCGGATACACGCGCTTCTTCACCCCGCGAATCAACTGCATCACCGTTGGCCGTTTTTCCGGATCGCTCACCGTCGTGACATAGCCTTTCGGTTTGTTAAGCAGCAGGTAGACATGGTTCTGTGCGCCTTGCAGCAGCTTGCCATCCACGCGGATGTGATCGGTTTCCGGGTCAGCCTTGCTTCCGAGCGCCGTCACCACGGTCCCATTCACCTTCACGTGGCCGGCACTGATCAGTCCCTCGGCTTTTCGCCGGGAAGCAATTCCAGCAGCAGCAATAATTTTTTGCAGGCGTTCAGCAGGCATGTTTAATAGAGATTCGTATCAGGGCACGCCTTCAGGCGTGCCATCTATCTAGATCAACGGCGCGCCCTTAGGCGCTGTTTTTTTCGGCCTCTCTGAGAATTGTGATTCCTTCCGACCACGGGCTACGCAATCTCTTCCGCGTCAGTCTCTCGCGCTTCGGCCACATCTTCCGCCGGAACCAGCTCGCTCTGGAACGATTCCGCCACCAACTTCTCGAACTCCTCCATGCTGGGCAGCTCGTTGACGTCCTTCAGCCCAAAGCGCATCAGGAATTCTTTGGTCGTCTTGTAGAGGATCGGCCTCCCGATGACTTGCTTGCGGCCCGCGGTCGTAATCAGCTTGCGATCCAGCAGCGTAGCAATCACGCCCCCCGAATCCACGCCGCGAATCTCGCTGATTTCAGGCACCGTCGCAGGCTGCTTATAAGCAATCACAGCCAGCGTTTCCAGCGCCGGCAGCGACAACCGCACCGGTGGCTTCAGGCTCTTGGCAAAGCTGCGCACCATTTCATGCTGCTCGGGCTTGGTCGACATGCGATACCCGCCCGCCACCTGACGAATCTCAATGCCGTGGTCGGCACCGCCGTAGTCGGCAGCCAGCTCTTCCAGCGCCGCCCGCACCCGCGACTTTACCTCTGCCTCATTCGCCGCACCCTCGGCAATCGCCGAGTCTTTGACGAGCGAGACGATCTGGTCGCCCGTGATCGGCGTCTCCGCCGCATAAATGATTGCTTCGAGTTGAGCTCTTAGACCCATAGTAGCCAGTGGTCAGCGGCAAGTGGTCAGAAAATCGGCGGCTCTTAACTGGCCACTGATCACTGGACACTGACCACTGTTCTTACCTCCAATCATCGCGTACCGCGGCCTGTTCGTTCATCATGGCCTCAAACCCAACATGCTTGCGGACCGCAATCTCGCCGAACATCTGCTCCTGCCGCACCTGGATCGCCTGCAGTCGCACCATTTCGAGCAGCGCCAGAAACATGCACACCAGCGCCTGCCGCGAGGGCATCCGCAGCAGGAGTTGCTTCAGCCGGATGGGGCTCGATTCCAGCGCCAGACGCCGCCGCAGATAATCAATCATCTGGCCCACGGTGACCGTTTCTTCATCCACGTTGATCATCGGCCGGGTGCGCACCCGCTCCAGAATGTGTTGGAAGGTCTTCACCAGATCGATCACGTCCGTGGCCATCTCCGGCTCGGTGCCTTCGGCATCCACGAATTCTTTCAACGACGGATTCGACAGCACCGCATCTTCGATTTGCTGCTTCTGCAACAGCATCTGCGCCGCTGACTTGAACTTTTCGTGCTCCAGTAGCCGATTTACCAGCTCGGTGCGCGGATCTTCCAGCTCCTCCGCTTTCGCCGACGGATCCCGCGGCAGCAGCATTTTCGACTTGATATGAATCAGCACCGCCGCCATATAGATGAAGTCGGCGGCGACATTCACGTCCAGCTCGCGAATCTTTTCCACATAAGCCAGATATTGTGCCGTGATGCGGGCAATCGGGATGTCGTAAATGTCGATATCCTGCTTGCGAATCAGATCAAGCAGCAGATCCAGCGGACCTTCGTAGACATCGCTGACCGAGACCGCAAAAGGAGAGTCACTCTCTTCTTTTTTCGCAACCCGCTCACCGGACTCCTTGATCGGCGCCGCGGCCGAACGCCCACCAGCAACCAGCATCGGCGCGACCGGCTGCGGCGCGTTGTCCTCGGGAGCGACGATTCTATTTTCTGCCCTGCTTTGCATCCTTAACCTGCTCAGGCTTCTACCTGTTTAGATATTCTTACTTCGCATCATCACCCGCCGGCGGCTCGTACGCAAGCGACATTCCCATGGCATCGCGCACCCCGTCCATTGTTTCAGCCGCAACCTTCCGCGCCCGCTGACTGCCACCCTCCAGAATATCCCAAGCCAGCCGCGGATTCTCCTCGAATTTCCTGCGCCGCTCCTGCATCGGACTCAGCAGTTGCACCAGCGCATCGGCCGCCCAGCTCTTGCACTCGATGCACCCAATGCCGGCCGACCGGCAGCCGGCATTCACTTTGTCCATGGTAGCGCGATCGCTGAAAATCTTGTGCAGATCGCCCACCGGGCACACATCTGGATTTCCCGGATCCGAGCGCCTCACCCGCGCCGGATCAGTCACCATGGTCTTCAGCTTCTGCCGTATTACCGGCTCCGGATCGGTCAGCAGGATGGCGTTGTCATACGATTTCGACATCTTTCGGCCGTCCGTCCCCGGCAACTTGGGCGCGCGCGTAAGCAAAGCCTGCGGCTCAGGAAAGACACTTCTCCGCTTTCCGTAAAAACCGTTGAAGCGCCGCACAATCTCCCGCGTGAGTTCCACATGCGCCACCTGATCTTCGCCCACTGGAACCACATCTGCCTTGTACATCAAAATATCCGCCGACTGCAGCACCGGATAGCCCAGGAACCCATAAGTTCCCAAATCTTTGTCCTTGATGTTCTCTCGCTGCTCTTTGTAGGTGGGAACCCGCTCCAGCCAGCCCAGGGGCGTGATCATGGAAAGCAGCAAATGCAGCTCGGCATGCGCCGGCACATGCGACTGGATAAAGATCACCGACTTCTCCGGATCAAGTCCCGCCGCCAGCCAGTCCAGCGCCACCTCCAGCGAATTCTCTTTTACGCGGGAAGTGTCGGCGTAATCCGTCGTGAGTGCGTGCCAATCCACCACGCAGAAAAAGCATTCATACTCATCCTGCATGCGCACCCAGTTGTCGAGCGCACCCACATAATTGCCCAGGTGCAGTTTTCCGGTCGGGCGCATGCCGCTAAGCACGCGTTTACGCAACTTGGTCGAAGCTGTCATCAGTCTGCAACAGGTGTAGCGCAACGGCGACACAGCGCCAAAAACGAGGGTATCGTCGATACTATCATGCTCATGTGGGGACAGCCGCCCTCGGCTGTCCAGTCGAGCGAAGCTCGACACGCTCTCCTCAACGTCAGCTGACAGCCGTAGCACTCACCACGTCCCCCTCCCAAACCCAATGCTTTATAATTCGCGCTCCACTCGGCTAAGCCTGAGCACCAGTTTGATTTGATTTTGGATGGCGAGCGCTTCAGCGTCGGGGGAAGCGGTGGGTGGGGCGGCGCTGAGCGGGTGGAGCAGCGCTTCAGCGCTGCGATAAGCATCGCTCCTTGGTAGTCGGCTTTAGCCGCTGAGGTAACGATACAAAAGAGGAAACCCGATGAAGCTCTACAACCTGACTTTCCTACTGACGGTCGCGCTGCTGGTCGCCGCAGTCCGCCCACTACCGGCGCAATCCCCAGCCCCTGCTTTTGACCTGGTCATCACCAACGGCCACATCATCGATGGCACCGGCTCACCCTGGTATTCCGGCGACGTCGGCATCCGCGACGGAAAGGTTTCCGCCATCGGCAACCTGGCTGCCGCGCCCCGCAAACGCACCATCGACGCCGCCGGCCGAGTCGTTGCCCCAGGTTTCATCGACATGCTCGGCCAGTCCGAACTCTCCATCCTGGTCGAACCGCGCCTGCCTTCGAAAATCTACCAGGGCATCACCACGGAGATCACCGGAGAAGGCGGCTCCATCGCCCCGCTCAACGACGCCATCATTCAGAACGATCGACCTGGCTACGACCACTATCACATCACCGCCGACTGGCGCACCTTTCGCCAGTATTTCGCGCGCCTCGAAAAGCAGGGCATGGGCATTAACCTCGCCAGCTATGTCGGCGCCACACAAGTCCGCCGCATGGTGCTCGGGGACGACGACAGACAGCCGACTCCCGAGCAGCTTGAGCAAATGAAAGCGCTGGTGCGCGAAGCCATGAAAGACGGCACAGTCGGCGTTTCCACGGCGCTCGAATACGCTCCCGCTCCTTACGCAAAAACTGAGGAACTCATTGCCCTCGCCGCCGAAGGTGGCAAGTTCGGCGGCATCTACTCAACGCACATGCGCAACGAAAGCGACTCTGTGCTCGAATCCATTGACGAGGCCCTGCGCATCGGCCGTGAAGCCCACGTCCCCGTCGAGATCTGGCACATCAAGGTCGCCGGAAAAAATAACTGGGGACGCATGCCTGAGGTCGTAGCCAGGATCTACGCGGCTCGCGCCTCCGGAGCCGATGTTACCGCCGACACCTACGCCTACACCGCCTGGTTCAACTCGTTCTCGGCCTTTGTCCCGCCCTGGGCGCACGACGGCGGCGACGCAAAAATGGTCGAGCGCCTGAAAGACCCCGCCACCCGCGAGCGCATCCGCAAAGACATGCTCACACACTCTAAAGATTGGGACAACGAATGGCAGGAAATCCCCGGCCCAGACGCCATCATGATCGGAGTAACACGAAGCCCCAAGCTCCTTCCCCTGCAAGGCAAGCGCCTCTCCGAGATTGCAAAACTCTGGAACAAAGATCCAATGGATGCCCTGTTCGATTTCCTCATCGAAGATCCCGATGCCGATGTCGCCGTCTTCGGCATGTCGCAACCCGATGTCACGCTCGCGCTGCAGCAGCCCTGGGTCGCCATCGACAACGATTCTTCCGGAACCTCGCCCGAGGGCATTCTCGGCCAGGAACATCCTCACCCCCGGGCCTACGGAACTTTCCCGCGCATCCTGCGCATGTATGTTCGAGAAGAAAAAGCCCTGACACTCGAAGACGCCATCCGCAAATTCTCTGCCTTGCCCGCCCAGCGCATGCGCCTCACCGATCGCGGTGTTCTCAAGGCCGGTATGTGGGCCGACGTCGTAGTCTTCGATCCCGCGACCGTCCGCGATCTAGCCACCTTCGATAATCCAAACCAGCTTTCCCAAGGGATGGACTACGTGCTGGTGAACGGAGTGCCAGTGATCGATCAAGGAAAAATGACAGGAGCACTCCCCGGAAAAGTCCTGCGCGGCCCAGGCTACGTCCCATAGTTGAAGAGCAAGCGGGTGGAGGGCTTTCCAGGCCCGCGCTAAAGATAGAGACAAGCTGGTGGAGCAGGCCTGCGCTAAAGACAACCTCTCGTATCAGGGCTCCAGCCCCTGAGGGAACTACGGCTTCAGCTGCGCCTGTGTCTCCGGCGTAGTCAGCACCACCCGCGGTTCCGCCAAAGTACCCGTGATGCTATAAGCCAGCGCACCGGCGCGAGCCGCCTTCACCTCTGTGTCGCGCGCAAGCTTGAAGTCCACCACCCGCCCCAGCGAAGCGGCGCCGCTGATCTCATAAGCTCCCGCCGAAGACATCAGCTTCCCCTTTTCGATCTCGATCTTCCCGGCTCGCAGCACTGCCCGGCCTTGCCAGCGGCCGATCTGCAGCGGTCCCTCATCACTCGCCAGTGAGATGTGAGATAAGACTCCCCCCCGCAGATCGAACCGCATTCCGCCCTCGGCCGATTGCCAGAATGTCGCAGAATCCACGCCCGATGCCGTGAGCTGATAAGTCCCCTCCGCGGTTCCCGAAATCCACGGATCGTGCATCGCAGCCGCCATCTGCCCCAGCGAAATCCCCGTCAGCGATCCGCTCCCGGAGTAGAGCGGAGAAGCCGTGGTGAAATCCGCCTGCCAATCCCCGCGATGCTTTCCGCCCAAAACATCCCCGCGCAACTCGGAAATCTTCAGCTTCCTGCGCTCCAGTTCAAGCGAAGCGGAAACCCTCTCCGCAACCAGGTTATGAATCCGCAAGCGCTCGGTACTTATCTTTCCCGACGCCCGCAAGTTTCCTAGAAACGTCGGTGCCGCGGGTTCCTCAGCCCCGAGCATCTGGTACCACCGCCGCTGGTTCGGTGGCGAACCGAGCCACGCGGAAAGTTCGCTCAACCCAACTTCTTCGGTATTCAAATTGAATCGGACCAGGCACGCTCCCGGCACCCCACACCCGCGCGGCAAATCCACAGATCCCATCCAGTGCGCCCCGCCCGCCTGAGCGCTCAACTTCTCCACCCGCGCCTCACCAGACAAAAGCTGTAATTCCGCCGAGGCGATTTCAATCGGACCATTGATTCCGCGCACCGCGGCCCGCACGTTGTGCAGTTGCACCGTTCCAGTTACCTCAGGCGGAGAAAAACCGGAGACGGCTCCAGTCACATTTCCCACCCACGATCCGGCAATCTCCAACTCCATCTGGGCCACGCCTTCCACGCTCGCCTTCAGCGCCGGCAGTCCGAGCAGGCTCGCCAATCGCAACGTGTGCGACACTTCTCCATCTCCGCGGACGACCATGCCATAACCCGATCGTCCCACCCAGCCTCGTGCCTGGGCCGGCACCGGCCGCCCCAGAGCCACCGGAAATGGCCCGTACTCGACATGCAATTCATCCGGGGCGGACAAAATTTCAGCCACCAACCCGCGCCCAGATTTCCCTTTCGATGGAGCGTGAGCGCTCGCCCGCCTCGAACTCAAGGCAAAAGACCTCAGCACAAAAGGCACATTCCCCGGAGCGAATTCCACTTTAGTCGTGGCCGACTGCACGCGAAGCTCGGTAATCTCGCCGCGCCCCTGAAACTCTGGTCCCAGCGGGGACGCTCCTTCTTCCTTCACCGTAAAACTGCCTTGTACATTCCCCGCGGACACAAGATCCGCCGGCAGATTTTTCTTGGCGCGTCGTGCCAGTTGCGCTACCGAACTCACAGGCACGTTTTCAACGTTCAAGGCTAAATCGACTCGGTGCACTCCCGGCAGCCCGGCATCGCCGTGCAGCGTGATCATGCCATTCCCCACCGGCGCGTTGCAGAAGATTTCATGCATCACGCCATCGACCGAGCGGTACTGGCCATCGCAGTGCGCTGTCAGCCGCAGTCCCTCGGCGCTCGAGATGTCGTATCGGTGGAAGTCCCCGATCGATGTATCCACCGCAACCTGCATCGCCGCCGGCATGCCGCTCAACGTTGCATCTACCCGCACTTCGCCACGCCAGCCCTTGTCATTTCCGGATATCAGTTTCGTCAATTGCCCCAGCTGCGCGCGGTCCCACTCCAGGCTGAACTGCAGCGGCGTTTCGCGCAGGCTTCCGGCCCGCTGCCACGTCCCGTTCATTCGCAGCAACCCGGCGTCGCTCAAACTCATATCGGTACGCAGTGGTTCTGCTTTCAACCGCGCTCCCCATGTGTTCTCTGATTCCTGCCACAAGGCAAAGTCTGCATTCAGCAGAGCGTAGGGCTTTTTTTCCTGCCCTGCTTTGAAATTGATCCGGCCCGAACTGGCCTCGATATACGGGAACCCCGGGCGCGCTTCCGACTTCGACTTCGCCGTCGGCGCCAGCGGTGCTCGCGCTGCGCGCTCCAGCAGCGCTTCCCAGTTCCAACGCCCGTCCGCTCGCCGCACCAGATTCAGACTAGGCTCCGTCAACTCCAGACGCGAAATGTCCAGCCGTCCGCGCACCAGCGACGTCAGCCGCACCATAGCAGTGACCTCCGGCGCGCGCAGCATGGGTTCCGCGCCGAACGCCGGATCTTCGTAAATAACCAGATTGTCCAGGTCGAACCCGGGTTGTGGCAGGAATCGAAGGTGGACGGCTCCAATCTCGACGGGACGCGCCACCGCGCGGCTTATTGAATTCGCAATGCGCGCCTTAAGCCGCGCGGCCCCCGGACGCACTAGGAACAGACCCAGCAGAATCACGACTGCCGCGATCGCCATCCGCCGCTTGGAAAAGAAAAGCTTCACCGTACCACTTTCAGCGTTCGCCCCCATCGCGTCTCATCGAAGAAGTGCAACACTACGTGCGCCAAAAATCCCACCCGGTCCGCCATTCCAGTCTTTGTATATTGGTCGGAGGGCGTATCAAACGACCAGTAGATAAACATGGGACGGCCAATCACATTCTCCTGCGGAATGAAGCCCCAGTAGCGGCTGTCCAGGCTCACGCCCCGGTGATCGCCCATGGCGAAGTAGTGCCCCGGAGGCACCACCAGATCGTCCCCCTGAACATGCGAAGCCAGGTCAACGATCCAGTTCGGATAAACCCCATTCTCATAAGAAGGAGGCACCGCGGGAAAATTGTTGCGATAGAAGTCGTTGGGATTATCCGCATCGTGCAACACGTAAGGCTCGTCCAGCGCCTCACCATTTCGGTAAACCATCCCATTGCGCAGATGGATGCGGTCCCCAGGCACTCCCATGATGCGCTTGACCACGTAAAGCCCGGCATCGTGCGGGTCAGGGTGCAGAAACACCACGATGTCGCCGCGTCGTACCTGCCGATACGGAAGCAGCGGCCCCACCCACGATGTCTTCGGCGCAAACTGGATGCGGTTCACAAATACGTGGTCGCCGATCAGCAGCGTCTGTTCCATCGAACTGGATGGAATCTCGAACGCCTGCACCACAAATGTGATGATGAACAATCCCGTCACCAGCACTGCGGCCAGTGAAGCCAGAAACTCCACCGGAGTCTCTCCCGGTTTCTCTTCGACTTCGTTCGTCTCTTTATTGTCTTTATTAGCCAATGTGATCAATCCATCCCGTCTTGTGGAAGAGTCTCGTGGAAGAGCGGCGCTTCAGCGCCGCGAAAAGCCTCAATGCACCAGCCGTAGCGTTCGCTTCCAGCGCGTGATCTGAAAGATATGCGTCACGACGTAGGCAAAGTGGTAAAGCTTATCACTCACCGAAGACGGCGCCGTTCCATCGCCCTCGGCGCCCTGCACCGACCAGTAAATCACGAGCGGCCGCCCAATAATATTAGCCTCTGGCACAAAACCCCAGTACCGGCTGTCAGAACTGTTGTCCCGGTTGTCTCCCATCACAAAATAATGCCCCTCGGGAACGATCAACTGTCCGTCCTCGACGAGTTTGCGCAACTGCAGCCACCACTCCGGCGTAGGCCCTGACATCACATCCAACCGGGGAAAATTATCCCGGAACACGTCATCCGCCGGACGGCTGAAGCGCGCATAAGGCTCCTTCAACGGCACGCCATTCACCACCACCTGCTTGTTGACCAGTCGCACCCGGTCCCCAGGAACGCCAATCACCCGCTTCACAAAATGCTGCGCCGGGTCTACCGGATAATGAAACACCACAATGTCGCCTCGCCGCACCCGGCGGTAAGGCATGAAGTAGTCTCCAACGCCGCCTCCGCCGTAGCACAGCTTGTTCACCAGCAGGTAATCGCCCACCAGCAGCGTGTTCTCCATGGACGGAGAGGGAATCTGGAACGCTTGAACGATAAAGGTGATCACAAACACTGCAATCACCACCGTTCCCAGCAGCGATTGTATCGAGCCGGACGCGTCCGATCCAATCGCCACCGCCGTTACTCGACCGTGCGAGAAATGATCCCGTGAAGCTTGACCGGCAGGAGAATGATCAGCCGAACAGCGATCGGCAGAAGAAGGACTGGCTGGAGCGGGATCTTCCGTCGCGCCCTGCTCGTTCGAAGCATGTCCGTTCGAAGTCTGCACCCTCGAAGCATGTTCGCTCGAAACCCGCTGGCCCGAAAGATGTTCGTCTGGGGAATTCATTCACTTCACCTGCAGCCTCTCTACTTACCCGCCAGCCGCGGCCCCCGCGCCAGCCTGGCTCCCGCCGATGGCGGCCGCGAGGCCAGATAAGACAGCAGTTGCCGCGCCGCATCCTGCTCCGCCGTTTTTTTCGTGCTACCCTGCGCGCGCCCCACAAATTCCGCCCCGCCTTCCCCGTTCTTCGTATTCAGACGGACTTCCACCGTAAACGTCTTGCTGTGTTCTGGCCCCGCTTCCTGCACCAGCACGTAGGAGGGCTGTGCCATCCCCAGTCCTTGCAGGGTTTCTTGCAGGGCCGACTTGAAATCATTCATCGGCAGCGCGCCGCCTTCGCGTTCCATCCGCTCCAGTTCGGGCGCCAGGATTTCCCGCAAAATGAATTCGCGGGCCGGTTCCATTCCGCCATCCAGGTAGATCGCTGCCAGAATCGCTTCCAGTGCGTCCACCAGCATCGCCGTCTTACTGCGCCCGCCGCTCTTCTCTTCGCCGCGTCCCAGGCGAAGATAGTGTCCCAGTTCCAACCGCTGCGCCACTCGGATCAGATGCCGCTCACTCACCACGTGGGCCCGCAGTTTTGAAAGCTCGCCCTCGCGAAATTGCGGAAAGCGCTGAAACAATTCTTCGCTGGTCACCAGCGCCAGAATCGCGTCCCCCAGAAACTCCAATTGCTCGTTGTCGTTGACCTTGTACTTGTTCTCCCCGGCTTGGTGCGTTTCCTGTTCTCGCGCATGCGAGCTGTGCGTGAGGGCCTGCTCGATCACCGCCCGTCGCTGGAAGTGATAGTGCAACGCCGTTTCCAGCGTGGTGATTTCTCGTTCCTTCATGATTGCACTGCCGGGCAGTAATCCAATTCAGTTGTCATCCTGAGCCAGACGCTTTTTGTCTCGCGAAGAGCCTGTCCCGAGCTTGCCGAGGGAACCGGGGGCGAGCCGCGCGGTGCGTCGCAGCCTGCCCTTAGCAAGCGAAGCGCGCTGAAAGGTTCTTTGCGACGCAACCGCACGCGTTCGGCTTGCTCCCTTATTTCAATTCTTTGCAGGCGCCGCGCCGCCGGTCAACTGCGTCAAACGATCCTTCTCATCCCGCGCCGCCTTGCCCGCAGCCGTACCTTCCTTGGTCAGGTCGACTGCCTGGTTCGCAAACTTGAGCGCTTCCGGATATTTGTTCTGCATATCCAAAGCCACTGACAGCCGGAAAATCGCGATCGGATCTGGTTGCTGCGGGAACGCTTCAATCGACTTCCTCAAATTTCCTTCCGCGTCCGCCCACGCCTTTGCATTGAAGTCCAGCGTCCCCAGAATCGCATAAGCGTCCGACCGCAAGAACCCCTTGTACGCGGCCAATTGTTCCGGAGGATAACCCGAGGGCACGTCAGTCTCCACCGTCACCAGCGCCCGCGCTGCATTTTTTCTGGCCTCCGCCAGCCTCTGATCCTTATCCAGGTCGGTATCTCGCGTCCGCTCGGCCAGCACTTGTGCCACGCCCAGCAGCGCCTCCGGATCGTCCGGATCGTAACCCAGGATCTTTTGCGCCATCTCCATCATCTTGTCGGCGTTATTCGCCTGCTGGTAGGAGTGCATCACCGCCGCGTACAGCAGCTGCCGCAACTCACTGTCCGGAAATTTTGTCGCGAAGTCGGCCGCCGCTTTCTCCTGCGCCGCAGGATCAGTCAACGCCGCCGCCGCCTTATACGCCGCAAATTCCTCCTGCGTCTTGGCCTGCGGTTTACGCTTGCCCGTCGGCGCCGCCGCCTGTCCTGCAGGCGCCGCTGCCTGTCCTGTCGTTTGCGCGGCCGGCGCGTTCTGCGCCGCGGGCTGGTTATTGCTCTGTGCAAAGCTCTTCTGCCCGAAACCCCACCCCGATATTCCCATCACCGCGATAATGATCGCCGCTCGCTTCATGCTTTCTCCTTGGCTTATCCTGCCCGATTCGAACTCATTCCATTTTCGCAACCGCAATCCACCGCTCGCATTGTAACCGCACCCGGCTCCCGTAGCACCAAACCACAAGACAACTTGTCATCCACAAGACACTGTCATCCTGAGCGGAGCCGTTCTTCAGGCGGAGCGAAGGATCTCCCGCTCCGCCGCCCCAGCGCGTAAGCCAAACTCCACGGGATCGTCCACACCACCAGACACCGTTACCGAACCGCGCCCGCCCCCGCAGGCTTCGCCGGAGGCTCATAAGCCTGCGCCAACCCCCGCTCAGCCGCCGCCTTAACCTCCGGTAATTCTCCGCCAGCATTCAATGCCGCCCGGTACTCCTGCAACGCGGCCTCGCGGTCTTCCTTCATATCCAGAATCCTCCCCAGATACACATGCGACCATCCCACCACCTTCGGATCCTGCGTGGCTGCAATCGCCTTCTGGAAGTTATCCTGCGCCCCATCCCGGTTCTTGTTGGCCACAGCCACTTCCGCCAGAATGAACAGCGCCCGTCCCTGGTCCCCGATCTTCTTATCCAACGCCTGCTGCGCCAGTTCCTGCGCTCCCTTGGGATCGCCCGCCGCCAGCCGTTTCTCCGCCGTCACCAGCATCCGCCGTTCCTCCGGACGCGACAACCGCACCAGTTCCGGCGACGTCACGCTGGCAAACTGAACCGCCGCCGCCGCTTTCTCTTCTTTCCTTATGTCCAGATTGACCAGCAGATCGCCATAGGCTCCGCGAATCCCTACAGGATCCTTTTCAAACGCCCCCATCGCGTCGTAGAAGTACTTCGTCAGAATGTATCCCTGCTTCACCTCGTCATCCACCGCCTGAGCCCGCATCGCTTCTTCCGCCGCCTGTTTGCCTCCCGAGGTGCGGATCTCAATCGCCCGTATCAGGCATTCCGTCACCAGCAGTGAGATGTCGCTTTTGAAGCTCTCTTCCAGCGGAGCGCGTTTCACCGCTTGCAGCAGCGGTTCCAGCCGTTTGATGGAGGTGAAGTGCTTCTCCGCCAGCGGATCCAACTCGTAATGCAAAAACGTATGCCGGATCTGGTCCATCTTCAGCGCCGATTTCGGCACCGCTCCCGATCCCGTGCTCGGAGAAGGGAAGACGACCACGTAATAATCCGTGCCGTAATTGCGCGCATCCGTCTCATTCGGCGAACCCATGAAGTCCAGATAAATGGTGAAGGTTCGTCCCAGGTATTGCGACGAAGGCTGCTTCAGATAGATCTCGGTGTCAGACACCATGTTATGCAGCGGTTCGTGATACCGCCTCATCGCCGCCGCATAATCATTGCGGTGCCGTTCCCAGATCGAATGCAGCCCGGCTTTGTCGTAAAAGTTCTCCAGCAGCTTTCCAAATCCCGCAATCATCGACGCATCCGGAGGCAGATCCTCCTCCTTCAATCGCGGCAAAAAATGCGGCGGCCCATCCAGATACAACGCCAGCGAAATGTATTGCGACAGATTACGATTCTCATCCTTCGACGCCACATGCCCCTGGTAGAACTCGCACAGCGCCGTCCGCGCCGCCTCCGCCTGATCCGAATCCCGCAAATTCTTCTGCAGCTCCGCCCGCACACTCCGCCGCACCGGGTCCGAGATGTCCAGGTCCTGGTCATAGCCGCAAGTGTTCAGCGCCGCCAGCACCGAAAATACCGTCACGTTGTTGTCCAGCGTGATCAAAGACTGATTTTGCGAAGGCTGATTCCGCGGAGCAGGGTTCGGCGGACTCTGCTTCTGCGGAGTTGGGCCTTTCGCCGGCGGCTCCTGGGAAGACGAGTCCTGTGGTGCCGATTGGTCCCGGGAAGACGAGTCCTGTGGCGACGCCTGATCCTGCGAAGAAGACTGGCCCGGCGGAGTCTGGCTCTGTGGAGTCTGACTCTGCGGAGCAGGGTTTTGCGGAGCCTGATTTGAAGGAGTCTGATTTGAA
>Ga0209274_10001044_pt1 | contig 14744 bp, 9 predicted proteins | sample HubBroMetageREF1_FD_188343 | JGI IMG/M metagenome (GOLD analysis project Ga0209274, IMG submission 188343) | Reference soil microbial communities from the Hubbard Brook experimental Forest, New Hampshire, USA - Hubbard Brook CCASE Soil... | ecosystem: Environmental > Terrestrial > Soil >...
AGCGCGCTTGCTCGAAGATCCACGAAGAAGCCCTGGGCGACGCCAACAAGCGCGGAATGGGCACGACCCTGAGCGCCCTTCTCGTCGCGGGCGACCAGGGGTTCATCGCGCACGTGGGCGACAGCCGCATCTATCTCTCGCGCGCCGATCACGTTCAACAGGTCACCGAAGATCACACCGTCTTCAATGAGCTCATCAAGCGCGGCAAGCTCACGCGCGAGCAGATCGACAAGGTCCAGCAGAAGAATGCGATCACGCGCGCGGTCGGCGTCTACGAACGGGTCGAGGTCGACACGCTCGTGCTCGACCTCATCGGGGGCGACGTTCTGGTCCTGGCGAGCGACGGCCTGCACGGATACCTCGAGTCACCCGACGAGCTCCAAGCGCCGCTCCAGCTCGAGGGTAGCGATGGCGTTAAGGCGCTCATCGACCTCGCCAATGAACGCGGCGGCAAGGACAACATCACGACCGTCGTCGTCCGAGTGGGCGATGGACAAGCCGGCGACCCGGCCGAGGCCAAGCGGCTCGCGTTGAAGCGCGACGTGCTCGCAAACATGCCTCTGTTCTCGAGGCTGTCCGAGCGCGAGCTCCTTCGCGTGATGCAGGCCGTGCAGGTGCGCGAGTTCAAAGACGGCGACGTCATCATCCGCGAGGGGGACAAGGGCGACGAGCTCTTCATCGTGCTCGAGGGCAAAGTCCGCGTCAGCCGCGGCGAGCAAACCCTGACGCACTTGGGCCCCGGAGAGCACGTCGGAGAAATGGCGCTCATTCGCAGCGTTCCGCGCTCGGCCACCGTCACCGCCGTCGGCCCCGCCGAGCTCATCGCCATCCGCCGGGCCGATTTCTTCGAGATTCTGCGCCGGGAGCACGAGGTGGCCGTCAAGATGCTTTGGCAGTTCCTCGGCGTGCTGGCCGATCGACTCGACCAGACCAACAGCGAGCTGCACCAGATCAAACGCGAGTCGGCCGCGGAAGACGTCACCGCGGAGATCTTCCCCGAAATCGAGGACGACTCTCTCCCACCCGCAAGCCTCTCGCGGTAGTCCGTGCGAGCGTCCGTCTTCGTCGTCCTTGCGTGCGGTGCCGCCGCGGCTTGCCGGCACGCCCCTCCGTCTCCTCCTCGGCCCACGGCGAGCGACGACGCGGCCGTGTCGGCGGTCTCCACCGCGCACTCCGCGGACGCGAGCGACAGGCCGGCGGAGCGGCGGGTCGAAGCCGCCGAGAACAAGCGCATGGAATGCCGCGCCGTCGGGAGCACGGGCGAGGTCCGAATCCTATCCGAAGAGGACGCGGGCGCAGGGCGCGCGCTCCCGGCGGACGCCGAGATCCCGTCCGATGTCTGGATTTCACTCGCGCGTGGATCGAGAATCGTGGCCAAAGACCCTCGCACCACGCGCGAGACCATCTTCGCCGGACCCGGGCGCGTGCGCCCGTGCGCCAACCATCGCGAAGACTCCTGGGTCGCCTCGGGAGCCTTCGAGAGCACGCCGGGAGCCGGGGAGACTCCAGGGGCCGAAGAATGGATCGTGACCCCCCTGGCCGTCGTGCGGTACGCGTCGGCGAAGGTCCGGGTCATCGTGCGCCCCGACGAAACGACCGTCCTGCTCGGGGGCGGGGTCGCGTTCGTTCGAGCGACGGACGATGCACGCATGTCCGTCACTCCGCACCCGGCGGACGCGGACGCGGGCGCCGGCGGCAAGGGGCCGCAGCATCAAGAGCCGTGGCTCCGCGTGAGCGAGGGAAGCGTCGAGCTCCGACCCCTCCGCCGTGTCTCGGCCCGCCCGGCGGCCCAATCGGCGGTCGACGCGTGCTCCGCACTTTCGCAGCGGGCGCAAGCTCTCGCCGAGCTCGTCTTGCCTCACGAGATCGGCGATGGCGGTACCTCGGGCCTTGCGGACGCGATCGTGGAACAAGTGACCACCCGTCGCCTCGCGCGAGCTGCTTGCGCCGTCGCCAGCCTGCGTGCGCAGTCGCTCCCGCTGTCGGCAGAGCGCGCGGCGTGGGTCACCGAGCTCGCCCAGTCCGAGACACGATGGAGCGCCTTTTCCTCGGCACCAACGCCGCACTGAGCCGAGAGACATGGCCCCCACGCGCCTCTTGCTGTCGACGCTCCTCGCGATTGCTGCCCTGGTCCTGTCGAACGCCGCGCTGGCGCAACCGAAGGCGCCCGTCGTCGTCTGGCCCACGCTCACGCCCGCGGGTGATGCGCCCGGTGGCGCCGCGCTGCATCAGCCGGATCCCGTCACCGACAAAGACGTCTTCGAACGCGCCCAGGAGCTCGACGCGACATTGCGCGACGCCGTGCAGGACCTCGGATTCACCCTCTACGTGGCCGACGCGGGCCCGGCGGTCGGACATGCCCGCGACGCGGATCTCCTTGCGCGGGCGGCTCGCTCGGCCGTCGGCGGTCAGGACGTCGGCACATGGGTAGTCAGCCCGCGGCTCGAGTCGGCGGGCGGCGGGAGTTACGTCGTCCGGATCGTCGTCGCACTCCCCAACGGCCGCGAGCTGCGCGTGCGGGTCGAGACCGCGCCGTCCGAGTCCGTGGGCGTACGGGGCCTTGTCATGCTGCGCGACCTTCTTTCTCCGTCGGCGGCGGCGCAGGCCGCCACCGAGCGCGATCGGGAGCAGGCCGAGGCCGGCGAATCGCGAACCAGCGCGGCTCCCCCTCGCTCCGCCGGACGCGCGGTCCTCGCGGTCAACGCGGCGCTCTTCGGCGGATTCACGAGCTTCAGCTTGCAGCGTTCGAGTGGCTCGACCGACCCACGCGTGCTGTATCCGCTGCTCGCCCTGGGGGCCGGCATCGGCGTCGGAAGCGCGCTCCTCGTCGCCGACGAGTGGGACATCACGACCGGCGACGCTTGGTATCTCTCTGCCGGAGCCTGGTGGGGAGCGGGCGCGGGGTTTCTCATCGCCGCCGGACGTCACGTGCTGCCGCTCGAAGATCGCTACAACCTTGGGGTCGCCGGCGGTCTCATCGGAGCGTCGCTCGCTACGGCAACGCTCGCTTTGACGCGCCCACCGATGGACGACGGAGACGCGATTCTCGCTCATTCGGGCGCCGCCTTCGGCTTGCTGATGGGAGGCGCGGGAGAGCTTTTCTATCGCGGCCGCTCCACGATGGAGGTCACGCCCTACACCGGTGCGGGCTACGGCACCGCGCTCGGCCTGCTCGGCGCGGGAGCTCTCGCCACTCGCATCTCGATATCGCCTTCGCGCCTTCTTTTGATCGATCTGGGCATCGGCGGCGGCGCCCTGGTGGGGGCCGCCATCGCCAGCCCGCTCATCTTTCAGAACGCGACGCCCACGAACACCCGCGGATGGCTGATGGCCACGATGGTGGGAAGTGTGGCGGGAGGCTTCGCCACTTGGTGGCTGACGCGCGACACGACACCCAGCCGAGTCAGCTCCTTCTTACCTCCCGGCAGCCCCACCGCCGGCATCATCGGCGAGAGCCTGACACCGAGGGGGTCGGTCCCCGCCTACGGCATCGGCTGGGCAGGTCGGATGTGAGTCGGGCGCGACGCTCCGCGCACTCTAGGGGAAAATCTCGCGCTCTTTGTAGACGGACTCGATGCGCTGGAGCGCGATGGCATAGGCCGCGACGCGCATGTCGCACTTTCGCAGGCGCGCGAAGTCGCTGACCTCACGGTAGGCGCGCTTCATCGCGATCTCGAGGCGGGCATCCACCTCTTCCTCGGTCCAGGTCTCGGAGCGCTTGTTCTGGACCCATTCGTAGTAGCTCACGGTCACGCCGCCGGAGTTCGCCAGAACGTCCGGGAGAATATCGATTCCGCGATCGAGCAGCAGGCGCTCCCCGGCCGGGTTGCAAGGCCCGTTGGCCCCTTCGACGACGAGCTTGACCTCGAGCGCCTTGGCCTCGGCAGGCCCGACTTGGTTCTCGAGAGCGCAGGGCGCGAAGAGGTCGGCCTTGGTCGCAAAAAACTCTTCGCGCGTGATGGCCTTGCCGCCTGGGTAGCCGGCGATGCTCCCCGTGGCCTCGACGTAGTCTTGCAGCTTGTGGGCGTTGAACCCCTCCGGGTTGAACATGTACCCGGTGTGGTCGCCCACCGCGATCGTCGACACACCGAGCTTGGCGAGGATGACCGCGGTATTCGACCCGACGTTGCCGAACCCCTGCACCAGCATCGTGGCGCCCTCGAGGTTGAAGACCCGCTCGTTCGCCCATTCGAGCAAGCAGAAGACGAGCCCCTGACCGGTGGCTTTCTGCCGCCCGAGCGTGCCCCCACTCGCGACGGGCTTGCCGGTGACGACACCCTTCACCATCTGCTTCTGCGCCGAGCCCACCATGTTCGAATACGTGTCCATCATCCACGCCATGATCTGGCTGTTGGTCCCGACGTCGGGCGCGGGGATGTCGTATTCGGGCCCGATGTTCTCACCGAGAGCGTGCGTGAACCGACGCGTGATGCGCTGCAGCTCCTGCCGCGAGACCGAGTGCGGATCGAACTTAATGCCACCCTTCCCCCCACCAAAGGGCAAACGCAGGAGGGCCGACTTCCACGTCATCATCGCGGCGAGCGCCTTGACGTCGTCGAGCGCGACTTGCGGGTGGTAGCGCATGCCGCCCTTGAACGGGCCGAGCAGATTGTTGTGCTGGACGCGATAGCCTTTGAAGAGGCGAATATCGCCGCTGTCCATTCGCACGGGGAAGTTGACGATGAGCTCGTTCTTCGGCTGCGTGAGGATCGTTTGGACGTAGGGCTCGATCTTCGCCAACTTCGAAGCGCGGTCGAGGTAGTCCTGAATGGCCTTGTAGAAGTCGTACTCCTTGGCGGCCGAGCCTTGGGTCTTCGAGGGCGGAATCGACGACTGCGAATACATGTTGGAACCCCTATTTTGCCAGAGAACACCCGACGCGACCATCCCATGCCCACTGGGCGTACAAGAAGACGACGACGGCGGTCACGAGAAGGGCATCCACGCGATCGAGCACCCCGCCGTGCCCGGGCACGAGGGCGCCCGAGTCCTTGACCCCCATCGACCGCTTCACGAGCGACTCGCCGAGATCCCCGGCTTGGCCAAGCGCGCCGGCCACGAGCCCCAGCGGGACGGTGTGCGCGAGAGGCAGCGTCCCGCGCAGGTAGGTTTGCGAGGCCAGCACGGCCCAAAAGACGCTGGAGGCGAGCCCGCCGAGCGCTCCCTCCACGGTCTTGTTGGGGGAAACGGCCTCGTACAGCTTGTGGCGACCCAGAAACCTCCCGGCGAAGTAGGCTCCCGTATCGGTAAACCAGCCTAAGCCGAGCGCGAGGAGAACCGCGCCCGACCCGACCTGACCCAACTTCTCGCGCAAGACGGCAAGCAGGGTCAGCGGCACGACCACGAAGAGCGGCGCGAAGCCCATCGCGCATGCGCGAAGCGCGGCGGTCTCGACCGGGCGCAGGCGGGCCAGCGTCAGGATGGGACCGCTCACGGGAACCGCGACCAAGAGTGCAAGCAGGCTGCGCGAGTCGTCCGGGCCCAGGTACACGGTGAGGGAGGCGGCCAGCGAGACGAGGACCCCGAGGGCCTGCGAGATCCGATCCTTGGGATGCGTCATCGCGAAAAGCTCGTGAACCCCCACGAGCGCCGCACCGAGAACGAGCAAGTAAAACGCCCACGGGGGCGCGAAGAACAAGAGCCCCAGAATGACGGGGACGCTGACGCCCGCCGTGGCCAAGCGGAGCGCCAAGTTCGACGCGGCGCTCATGTTAGATCGCGATTCGGGTGATCGGCCCCAGGGCGCCCTCGAGCGCAGACGCGATGGGCGACCCGTCGGCGCTGCGTGTCGGCCCTGGCTCGCCGCCTTCTCCGACGAGGCCGAAACGCCGCTCGCGACCCTGATAGCTGGCGATGGCGTCGAAGAGGTCTTTCTCGCGAAAGTCTGGCCAGAGAACGTCCGCGAAATGGAGCTCCGCGTAGGCCAAACCGTAGAGCAAGAAGTTCGAGATGCGCCGTTCGCCCCCGGTGCGGATGACCAGATCCGGATCGCCCACGGTGAGGCTCGGCATATGGGCCCGAAGCGCCTCGGGCGTCACGTCGTCCGGGCGAATCCGGCCGGCGGCCACGGCTTTGGCGAGCTCGCGCGCCGCGTGCGCAATCTCCTCCCGCCCCCCGTACGACAAGGCAAGGGTCAGGGTCATCTGGTGGTTTTGCTCGCTCTCTTGCCGGAGAGGGTCGAGGACCGCCCGAACGAGCGCCGGCAGGCGGCCGAGGTTCCCGATCGCGTTGAGACGGATGCCGTTCTCCAGGATCTCGTCTCTCTCGCTGAGCAAAAAGTCGCGCAAGAGGAGCATCAGCGCATCGACTTCTTCTTCGGGGCGAGCCCAGTTTTGCTCACTGAACGCGTAGAGTGTCAGCGCCCGAAGCCCGAGCCGGCGGGCGGCGCGAACCGTTCGACGAACGGCGACGGCACCCTCCCGGTGACCGGCCGAGCGAGGCTCGCCGCGAACCTGCGCCCACCGCCCGTTACCATCCATGATGATGCCGACGTGCCCGGGGAGATTCCGGGCTTCGACGAATTCCATCGGCGGTAGCAGCTAACACGGCGATCGCGGTCGAGCAATCACTCCGAGCATCGTGGCGCGAACGCGGGTATGCTCCCCGTCCATCTTGACGGCCGGAGCCCCTTCATCAGGCGAGGCCGCGATCGCGCTCGCCCCCGGGAGCTCGATGGCGCAGTCCGACGTCGAAGCGACATTTCGTCGTGTTCGCGCTGCGGCTCGGGCGCGTGGTGCACCGCCCCTCGGCGAGCGGCTCGACCTTCTCGAACGCTTGGAGCGCGCCCTCCGCGCAGGCAAGAGTGCCGTGGCCGATGCCGTCGCCCACGACTTCGGCCACCGCTCGAAGCACGAGACTTTTCTCGGCGAGCTAGTCCCGGTCGTGCTCGCGAGCCGTCACGCCAGGGCACACCTCGCCGACTGGATGGCCATCCAACCCCGCGAGACCAATCCACTCTTCTTTCCGTCCACGGCGCAAGTCGTGCTCCAGCCCCTCGGGGTCGTCGGAATCATCGCGCCGTGGAACTACCCGATTCAGCTCGCCCTTAGTCCCCTCGTGTGCGCGCTCGCCGCCGGCAATCGAGCGCTCATCAAGCCGAGCGAGCTAACGCCGCGCACGTCGGAAGTGCTTGCCGAGATCCTCTCGAAAGCGATCCCCTCGGATCACGTCGCCGTCGTCCCCGGCGGCGCGGACGTGGGAGAGGCCTTCAGCCGCCTGGCTTTCGACCACTTGATCTTCACGGGCTCCACCCGGGTCGGAAAGCTCGTCATGCGCGCTGCGAGCGAAAACCTCGTCCCGGTCACCCTGGAGCTCGGTGGCAAGTGCCCGGCCATCGTCGGGGTCGAGGCAAACGCACGCACGGCCGCCGAGCGCATCCTCTTCGGAAAGACCTTCAACAGCGGCCAAACGTGTGTGGCTCCCGACTACGCCCTCGTGCCTGCCGGCATGAAGGCCGCCTTCGTGGAAGCTTGCCACGGCGCGATGGGCAGCCTCTATCCGACCTTGGCCGCCAACCCCGACTACACGGCCATGATCAACGACGCCCACTACGAACGCGTGCAAAGCCTCGTGCAAGACGCCAAGGCGAAAGGCGCCCAAGTGATCCCGCTCGGTGCGGCCGGCGAGTTGCTCGACCCGAAGGCTCGCAAGCTCGCGCCTTCGCTCTTGCTCGACGTCACTCCGAACATGGCCTGCATGGGCGAAGAAATCTTCGGTCCCGTCTTGCCCGTCGTGACCTACGAGCGCCTCTCGGAAGCCATCGCGCACGTCAACGAAGGCGCACGACCCCTCGCGCTCTATTACTTCGGCAACAGCGAGGCCGCGATCGATCGCGTTCTGGCGGAGACCACCTCCGGCGGAGTCACGGTCAACGAGACGCTGCTTCACTTCCTGCAGGATGACTTGCCGATTGGCGGCGTCGGACAGAGCGGCATGGGCCACTATCACGGGCGCGACGGTTTCGAAGCTCTGTCGAAGAAGAAGGCGGTGCTCCGACAGTCGGCCGCCAGCGCGACGGGGCTCTTGAAGCCGCCCTATGGGTGGGCCGCCCGTACGCTCGAGCGCCTTCTCGTCGGCAAGTGAGAGGCGGCCGTTGTCCGTCTACGAGCTCGGACGCGCCCTGGTCTTTCCCTCCCCCAGCGAGGCGGTCGACGGCCTGCTCGCCGTCGGAGGCGACCTGTCGGCCAAGCGCCTGCTGCTCGCGTACCGATCCGGGATTTTTCCCTGGTACAGCGAAGACCTCCCGATTCTGTGGCACTCGCCCGACCCCCGTTGCGTCATCGGCGTCGATCGAGTGCACGCGGGGCGCACCCTTCGCCGCACCCTGGCCAAAGGGATCTACAAGGTGCGCTTCGACACGGCGTTCGAGCGCGTCATCGACGCGTGCCGGAGGATCCCGAGGGCCGGACAGGACGGAACGTGGATCACGAGCGACATGGTCGACGCCTACGCGCATCTCCATCGCCTCGGCTACGCGCACTCGGTCGAAGCCTGGGAGCAAGGAGAGCTCGTGGGGGGCCTTTATGGAGTGTCGCTCGGTCGTGTCTTCTTCGGCGAATCGATGTATGCGCTACGCCCCGACGCTTCGAAGATCGCTCTTTTGACTCTCGCGGCAAAGCTCACCGAGTGGGGGTTTCGCATCATCGACTCCCAGGTGGCCACGCCGCAAACGCTGGCGCTCGGCGCGGAGCAGTGGCCGAGGCATCGGTTCTTGAAGGTGCTGGCGGAGGATGTCGCGTTTCCGACGCGACGAGGGAGTTGGGCGAACGAGGATCCGGCGCTGGAAGAGTGAGCCATCGCGGTTTGGGAAAGCCTTAATCCAATCGAGGCTGCCGTCCGGCTTCTATTGCCAGCTGTTCCCCGTCACGGTGGCGGTGAACCCGGTCGACATGTTGATGAAAGCGGAATCGCCCTGGCCGAGCCCCGTCACGCTGTTGCCCGTAATCGTCGCGGAACCCATGGGCGCGGGATAGAACGGCGGCGAGATGACGATTCCATTGAGGCCCGGCGATGCAATCGTGTTGTTCGACAAGACGATGCCCCAGCTCGTGGAAAATCCGATCGCGTTATACAGCGAATCGAGAACCGTGTTGCCACTGACTTTGGCGTTTTCCACGGTTCCCACACCTTGGCCATCGCCGCCGTTGCCGATGTGAAGCGCGGGCTGCTCCTGCACATAGGCGTTTCCGCCGCAACGCACGACGACGTTGCCCGTTACGGTTGCCGACGTCAGATCCGATCCGTTGACCCCGAATTTGCCGACGCCGAGACCAATGTATCGGGCGGTATCGCTCATGTAGTTGTTCTGCACCACGTGACCGCCGCCGCCATAGATGGCGACCCCCTTGCCGCCCCACGGCGCGATGGATGTGTTGTTCTCGATCGTGACGCTCGACATCGGCGTGTAGTGTTGATTGCCATTGTAGTCGACAGAGTTGATCGCGATGGCGTCGTCGCCCGTACCGCGCACGAAGTTGTTGCGAGCCGCAAGGTTGCTTCCTTGCGTGCCCGTCAGGCTCACGTTGTTCAGATTGCAGCCGTCGGCCCAGATGCTCGTCAGCCGAGAGTTCTGCACAGTTCCACCGGTGCCCGACGCCCAGAATCCCGATTCCGTGTGTTGAATCCAGAGACTATCGGCCAACCAGTCGGTGCCCGTCGTGTCCATCGCGCCGCCGGCGCCGTCGACCGATGCTCGGCTGATGGCGTTGGCGTCTTCCGAAAAATTGCGCACCGTGCACGACGTGACGCTGAATGTGGCCGCAAGCGGCGTCGAGTTCGGCAAGGGGACGTTGCGGTAGATCGTGCTGTACCACATGCCTGCGCCCTCGATCGTGATGCCGGTCGCGGAGAGGCCCGTCGTGCCGTTCAAATAGAACGTGCCCTGCGGGACCCAGACCGATTTACCCGCGCTCTGCGCGGCGTTGATGCACTTCTGGATCCCCGACGTGCTATCGGTCGTCGGGCTATTCGCCACGGCGCCGTAGTCCGTGATCGAGAGCGCGTTGGCCGGCTCCGTGAGTGGAGCCGGAGGCGCCTCGATGTCGATGACGTCGACGTCGTAGAAAGAGGCCGTATTCGCGGCGTCCTTCTCCAAGCGAATCGCGTCTCCCGGAGCGACCGAAGCGCCCACGATGAACGCGTGGACGTCGTCGAAGAAGACGCGCGGATCTCCATCGGCGGGGTTCTGATCATTGCCGTTATAGTTGCTGTTGTTGGCGCCCCCCTCGTACAGCCAACTCTGTTTGGAATTGACGTTCAGCGACTGGCGCAGCTCGCCATTGACGTAGAGGTTCAACGTAGCGGTGATCCCGCCGCCGTTCGGAGCATCGGGGATCGACTCGCGTACGTTGATGAACGTGACGTTCATGCCCGTCTTGTTCACCCACTCGACGTACTGTCCAGTGGCGCTCAAGTGCACGTACGCATGTCCCGAGGCTTCCAACATCGCGCTCGAATACTCGGTTGTCGGCGGGCTCGTGAGCGACACGACGGTGGCGCCACCGCCGACGTTTCCCGCCTCCGCCTCGTAGCTGACGAAAGGTGTCGTGGCACCCGCGGTCGGGGCGCTACCGGTATCGGGGGCTTCGCTCCCGGCGGAGCCATCGGAATTGGCTGAGACCCCCGAGCCGCTCGCGGCATCCTCACCCGTGCCGACGGAGGTTCCGGAACCGACGGCGGGGCTCCCCGAGCCACCGGACCCGGAGGACGGCGCGCCGGAATTGCCGGACTCGCCGAGAGACCCCGAGGAGATCGACCCGGAGAGCGCTCCGGATTCACCCGCACTATTCGAGCCGGATCCGCCAAGATTGCCGGTTGCGTTTCCGCGCGTGCTCCCCGACCTCGAGGACTGTGCGGAGCCGCTGCCTATCGAGCTTGGATTGGAGCTAGAGGTTGCGCACGCGGAAAGACCCGTCAGTCCCAATACGATGGCGAGGCCGGCGCCGGAGCGATGTCGGGTGAGGCTCATGGGGGGACGTGCTTCGGCGATACTCGCCGCGCACGGATCAACCGTACACGCGAGACCGCTCCGTTCCGTCGATTCATTTGCATTCGATCAGGAGCTTCTCACGATTGTGGTGCGCGAATGATCGCGCGCGAATTCGCCCTCCACTTAGCGATCATGCGACCCGATATACCGAAAACGGAATCTGCGCGCGGTGTCCGAGCGGGCCGATGTTGCACGGGACCCTCTGCGTCCATGAGCAGACCGACCTGGACAACTGCGGGGCATCAGAGGTGAGCCGTCGCACGATACCTTCCCGACTCCGGGCCGATGGCGCCTTCCGACGTTGAGGGAGATCCTGACGCTCGTCGACGTGACGCTGGTTTCCGCGACCCCGACCGCCACAATCGATTCGACCGCCACGAATGCGGCCCCCCCGGGGGAAACCCCGATTGACTCGGGACGCTCGGAGCGGCGAATCTGGCCAACTGCATGGATCCCGGCCCGAGCCATGTGTATGCCAGCGTGGGCGAGATCGTCCACGGCCCCGCCATGCTGAGCGCGGCGAGCTCCGCCCATATCGGGGTGACCGTCACGGTGATCGAGCCCGAAGGGCCGCGCAACGTATACGTCAGCGAGGTCGCGGCCGAGATCCTCGGCTGGAGCGTGAACGACCTCATGACCCGCGATCCGATGAGCATCGTGGCGCCCGAGGACCTTCCCCGCCTGCGAGAGCGGATTCGGTTGCGCCAAACCGGGCCGGCCGGAGCGTTTCGCTACGAGATGACCGCCGTACGCAACGACGGGATCCGCGTCCCCCTCGAGATTTCGGCGAGCGACATCAAGCTGGACGGCCGCTCTGCCGTGCTTTCGTTCATCTTCGACCTCACCGTGCGCAAGGCGGCGGAGCAGACGCGGCTACGCTCGGAAGCACGCTTCCGTGAGCTCATCGAGAGAGCGCCCGAAGGCATATGCATCATCCAGGGCGGGCACATCGTTTACGCCAATGCGGCCCTCGTCGCGACTCTGGGCTTTTCAAGCGCACAAGAGCTCTATGAGATGCCACTGAGCCGGCTGGTCAGCCCGCACGATCTACCGGCCCTCGAAGTCCGTATGAAGCTTTTGGCCGAGAACCAGCTTCCCCAGCTCCCTTCGCAGGTGTATCGCGGGCGCCGGCCGGACGGGGCGAGCTTCATGGTCGAGGCGAGCAGCGTACCCTTCGAATACGAGGGGAAACCATCGATCTTGACGCTGATCCACGACGTCACCGAGCGCCGCGCGCTCGAGGCGCGCCTGGTGCAAGCGGACCGCCTCGCTGCGCTCGGGACCATGGCGGCCGGCGTCGCGCACGAGATCAACAACCCGCTCGCGTACGTGATCCTGAATCTCGACTGGATCGCGCGCAAGCTTTCCGAGGGAGCCACCGATCCTGCGTCGATCGCGGGCATGAAGGAGATGCTGCTCGAGGCGCGCGGAGGGGCGAGCCGAGTGGCTACCATCGTGCACGAGCTACGCAGTTTCTCGAGGTCCGATGGCGAGGCTCGAGGTGCCGTGGACCTCGCCGAGATCGTGCATTCGGCCATTCGGATCGCGTCGCACGAAATCCAGCCGCGTGCTCGGGTGACGACTTTGTTCACGCCCGCGCCACCCGTCTGGGCCAACGAGGGGCGGGTCGAGCAGGTCGTCCTCAACCTGCTGCTCAACGCGGCACAGGCCATGCCCGAGGCCCGCGCCGCCACCAACGAGATTCGCGTGTCGGTGCGTGCCGACGGAGCGGGGCGGGCCATTCTCGAAGTCGCCGACAACGCAGACGGGATCCCCTCGGAGATTCTTCCGCGCATCTTCGACCCGTTCTTCACCACGAAAGCGCCGGGCCGGGGCACCGGGCTGGGGCTGTCGATTTGCCACGGGATCGTGAGCTCTCTGGGCGGGCAGATTACGGTGCACAGCGAGGCGAAAGAGGGGACGACGTTTCGCGTGAGCTTGCCGACCGCGCCGCCGGACGCCCTGGAAGGCGCACCCCCGTCGGACAGGCCGCCCCCGCTCGGCCTTCGCGGACGCGTGCTCGTCGTCGACGACGAGGTGCACATCGCCAACACGATGCGCGAGCTCCTCGCCGCGGAGCACGACGTAGTCGCCGTGACCGGCGGCGGCGAGGCACTCGGCGCGCTGCGCTCGGGAGCCGAGTTCGACGTCATCTTTTGCGATCTGATGATGCCGGGGGTGACCGGCATCGATCTCTATCAGCGCGTTCGAGACGAGAGGCCGGGAATGGAAGGGCGCATCATCTTCATGACGGGGGGGGCCTTCACGCCTCGCGCGGCCGAGTTTCTTGCGTCGGTGGATAACCGCCGCCTCGAAAAGCCATTCAGCATGAGTCTCGTCGAGCGCATCGTGCGCGAAATGCTCTGGGCTCGGGGCGAGCGGCCGAGAGCCCCATTTTCAAGTGCCCCCATTTGACCCATTCTGACATCGAAACCTGGAGAACAAGGAGCCGAGCCCACCATGTCCCTACCGATCCGCCGCACCGCAGTCATCGGTGCGGGCGTCATGGGAAGCGGCATCGCCGCGCACCTCGCGAACGCGGGGGTTCAAGTCCTGCTGATGGACATCGTTCCGCCGGGTCTCGGTGAGCGCGAGAAGAACGACCGAGCGGCACGAAACCGGTTCGCGGCCGCCGGGCTCGACAAAGCCCTCAAGGCGAAGCCGGCGGCGTTCTTTCACAAAGACCGAGCGCGCCTGGTCACCGTGGGCAACGTCGAAGACGACATGAGCGGACTCGACAACTGTGATCTCGTCATCGAGGCGGTCATCGAGCAAATCGAGCCGAAGCAGGCGCTCTTCGAGAAGCTCGAGCGGAGCACGAAAGAGACCTGCATCGTGGCGTCGAACACGAGCGGGCTGCGCATCGCCGACATGACCGCGGGGCGCTCGGAGGCCTTTCGACGGCGTTTTCTCGTGATGCACTTCTTCAATCCCGTCCGCTACATGAAGCTGCTCGAGCTCGTGGCGGGGCCCGACACGGCTCCCGCGGCTGTCGATCGGGTCCGGCGGTTCGGGCAAGACAGGCTCGGTAAGGGCGTCGTCTTCGGCAACGACACACCGAACTTCATCGGAAACCGCATCGGCGTGCACGCGATGCTTCTTGCGATTCACCTCATGCTCGAAGAAGGGCTCAGCCCGGAAGACGTCGATGGGCTGACGGGCGAGCCCCTCGGGCACCCGAAGAGCGCGTCGTTCCGGACGGCGGACATCGTGGGTCTCGACACGCTCGTGCACGTCGCGGAAAACTGCGTGGCGTCTCTGCCTGGCGATGAGGACCGCAGCGTCTTCGAAGTCCCGCCTTACATCCGCGCGATGGTGCAAAAGAAGCTCTTGGGCGACAAAGCCAAGAGCGGCTTCTACCGAAAAGGCAAAGACGGCGCGATCGAAACGCTCGACCCGAAGACGCTCGAATATCGAGCGCGGAGCGGCGACAAGGAGATTCGCGCTCTCTGCAAGGAGCTCGCTGCGATTGAGGACCCGGCGGAACGAATCCGGCGCTTGGTCGGCATGGGCGAGAGCGCGGCTCCGGGCGGCAGGGGCATCGCGCGACGATTTGCATGGCACCTGCTGTCGCGATCGTTGGGCTATGCGGCACGACGCGTGGGCGAAATCACCGACGACATCACCGCCATCGATGAGGCCATGCGCTGGGGCTACAACTGGGACCTCGGGCCCTTCGAGACGTGGGACGCGCTTGGCTTCGAGGCCGTCGTGCATCGCATGGAGAAAGACGGCGTGGCTCTCCCGGAGTCGATCG
>Ga0209274_10001045_pt1 | contig 14741 bp, 15 predicted proteins | sample HubBroMetageREF1_FD_188343 | JGI IMG/M metagenome (GOLD analysis project Ga0209274, IMG submission 188343) | Reference soil microbial communities from the Hubbard Brook experimental Forest, New Hampshire, USA - Hubbard Brook CCASE Soil... | ecosystem: Environmental > Terrestrial > Soil >...
CCATCCGGCGTGTGATTGCAGCATTCCTTTAATGCCACGCCGCATGAGGTCGTGGTCGTCGGCAATTAGGATTCGAAGCACTTTCATTTTTGTCTCCCGCAAGCAGAGGTTGGTGTTGCGATGGTACTAGACATGGCCGGGAATAAAGTTCCCATAATGGGACGAGGCCGATTGCCAAGGCGTTTCATCATGATTATTGCTGCTCCCGTTCGCTTTGCGCGACTAAGCTGCCGTGCTGCCGGTTGCTCCCCCTCCTGTATGCGAGCAGTTACGTTCCGGGGCCCGCACGTCTCGAGGCGGAGCAACCGGCCGATGAATTCGTTTATGAAATGAAATAAATACTTCAGGGCCTGGACTGCGATCAATCGCGGACAAATTAGAGGATGTCCGAGGATTAGTCTATCGGAGTCATCCTGTAGTGTGGGTAGGTGTATCCCTGTAGGCGTTATGCGCTAAGTATAAGAACAAGCGTGACTTAGAAAATTCAGGGGTCAGTATTTCACCTTAGGTCGCCGGATTCGGCGGCGGGCGGTTGGGCGGGTTGTGATGCCTTCAATTGATCGATGTCCCGCACGACTTTGGCCCATTCCTTCTTGTCCTTCTTCGTGGCAAAGGGCGCGTTCAGGTCCGCGTAATAAGCGAGCAGCGCCGTTCTTAGCCCGGGCGAAACCGTGGCAAAATTGTCCTTCTCCAATCGGTCCAGCAGGCCAGCATAGGTCTGGTCCGCCAGCGGATACTGGCCCGGTCCTGTGACCGTACCGGTGTCAAAATTTTCGTCCACCAGAATTGTGTGGCCTGAATTCCCTTCCTGTTTCACCAGTTGCACGTAATTCTGCAGCGCGTTGCTGAAGCTGGCAACGAATAGTCGCTCGGCGTCGGGAGTAGGGATCTTGAACGCCAGAGCCCGAAACGGCCCGACCTTGGGTATCAGGTGAAGCAAAAAACCGAGTAGTCGGGTGCCGAACCCGGGCTTCTCGTATTTGCCGGGCCACTGCTTTTCGTAAGTGGAGCGGGAAACGCGATAGAGGAATGCGGTGCGCGTGATTCCCGGAGAGTCGCGCTGAATTTCGTCCCGCTTGGTCTGCCAAGCGATTTTGGTGGCTTCCGGTATCAATTGGCTGACGCCTCTGCGGTAGGAACCAATCGCCAGGTCGTAATTGGTAAGCACTGAATTCAGGTCCAGCGAATAAGTTTCTTGAAACGCGCGCGTGAGTAGTTCAGTGGAAACCTGAAAACCAATACGGTCGCGGTAAGCATCGGAGGCGTAGCGTCCTTTGGCAACCTGCAGCACGTCGAATCCGAATTCAGTTTTCAGATGCGCTAGCGGATTTTCATCGTAGGTGACGACGTCGCCATACTTGCGGCGGAGTTTGGGATAGAGCAGCGGCACGGCGAGGTTTGTGCCGGTGCGGTGACCTTCGTTGTCCGCCGAATAATGCGCCAGGGCGCCGAGCGCGAACGCATATTCGTTCAGGTTCTGCGAATCACGCAGCAGCGCTGCGACGAAATCTCCGCTGCGCACGTAGTGAACAAGATCGCTGAAGAATTTATTGCCGAACGGGTAGTAACCCATGTCTTGAATCACGCAGCCGCCGTAGGCATATCCGTGAGCGGCCTTCAAATCCGCTGGAGTCGCGTGCGGAAACCGCTCGAGCAGCAGCGGCTTGATCGCTTCATCCCAGGCTGCGTCCACGATCGCTTCATGAGCCAGGACGGAATAGGCGACCGAAGGAGGTGGTGCCAGGAGCAGGATGATGATGCAAAGGGCTATCGTCCGAACCGTGAAGAGCTCGCCGAACTTCATGTGATTTCCGAACATTTGCGGAGTGTCGTTGACAACATGCGACCACCAAAAAAACGACGGGCGAAAAATCATCGAATCGCTATGGTAAGGCGGCGATCTCTGCCCAACAATACGGGAGAGCTGGTAGTTCGCGGGCGAATTAGCCCTGCGCCCTGGCATCAACTGCTGAAGCCTGATGCCTGCGAGCGGCCGCCGTCACTGGCCGATTCCTTTGCAGAGAGGGTGACAATGATCCTGGTGCCAGCGGGCGAAGACTTAATCTGCAGCCAGCCGCCGAGCTGGCGCACCCGCTCTCGCATCCCGCGGATGCCGACGCCCAGTTGCCCGCCGCTGCTGTTCAAGGTTGCCAGGATCTCTTCGGGAATCCCTTTGCCGTTGTCCACGACTTCCAGGCGCACGATTCCGGAGCGTCCTTCAATCTGAACGCTGGCGGTCTCACTGCCAGAGTGGCGAAAAATGTTGGTCAAGCTTTCCTGCACAATTCGGAACAGCGTTCTTTCCACGATTTCGGGAAGGCGATCCGCACCGAGCGAAACATTCAAGTCCACTTTCACCTTGCTGCGTTGGGTGAATCCCTCGATGTACCACTCGAGCGCGGAACGCAATCCGGCATAGTCCAGCGTCGGAGGGTAGAGAAGGTAGGAGAGCGTGCGAGTTTCGTCAGAGGCTTTCTGCGAGAGGAGGATAGCTTCGCGCAGCAACTCGGCAGCGGACGGCTCCACATCGGCAATTTTCGCGCTCACGGCCGAGAGGTGAATCACCAATGCAGCGAGGCTTTGCCCGGTGCTGTCGTGCAGTTCACGCGCGATGCGGCGGCGCTCTTCATCCTGCAATTGCAGTAGTCGCGCGGAAAGATTTCGCAGCGCTTCTTCGGCCTCTTTACGAGGAGTGACGTCGCGATTGATTTCCAGAATGCCGATGGTGCGTCCCTGAGAATCGCGCTGCAAGACCTGGCGGCTCGCCACCACGATGCGCTTTCCATCGCGAGTGGAGTGCACCAGCTCGCCTTCCCACGAACCGACCTTGTAGAGTTTTTCGTACACTTGATCGAGCGGTTCAGGAAACTCCGATTTGAGGAATTGATGGGTCACGTTTCCGCAGGCTTCCGCGGGAGTCCAACCGTAGGTTTTCTGCGCGCCGCCATTCCAATAGAGGATTACGCTGTCCACATCGCGGACGATGATGGCGTCGTGAGCGAGCTCCAGCAATTCGGATTGAAGTCTTCCGCTGGCGGCGCCCGACGCGCGAGCCTTTTTTACACTTTTCTTCCCAGCGGCTTTAGCGGGCATATCCCAGACTACCTTGAGCCGGGCACGAATGGTGACGGAAATCGCTCAGACTTGGGCCGCGAACAGGCGCCGTCACCGGTTGGCTGGAGAACTGCCGGTGGGTAGACTTTGCCGTGATCAACAAAAGGATGCGCGCATCGCAAGACCTACTCGGCCTGCGGCAGATTCTTGCCTTCAAAAAACGGTTTGTGCTGGCCCATTAGCTCCACGGCCGCCACCAACCAATTGGCCTGCGACTTTAGCAGATAGCCGCTGGCGCCGGCATTCCGCGCTTGGCGAATCATTTGCGTCGAATCGTGCTGGGTGAAGATCAACACTTCGGCGGCCGGCAGCGCCTTCTTGATCTCTGGCGTGGCCTCCAAGCCGTTCATCCGCGGCATCGTAATATCCATAATCACGATATCGGGCTGCAGTTCTCGCGCCATTCCAATGGCCGCCGCGCCATCAGCGGCTTCGCCAACAACCTGCCATTCCTCGCGCGTGGCCAGCAGCCTTCCCAAGGCCGTGCGCACCGCTTTTTCGTCGTCCACGATCAAGATTCGAAGGGTCACTAAGCCTATGCCTCGCATATTTTATCGTACGACCGTGAATCCGCAATCAGCCTTCATGCGACCTGCTACGAACAATTCGCGGGTTCCTTCGCTGCGTGCAACCTTCCGGTCATTCGGCAGATGAGTACCTGGAACCAGCCGGCGGTTGCGAAATATGTACCGGAGTTGATCCCTATTTACACATCCAGCGGACTATTGTCCTGCTGCCGTAACAATCAGATGGTAACCTCCTTGTTTATAATAGTTTGCGGTCACTTGCCCTGACGCCATTGGTAGCCGAATTGCTTTTCATAAGTGAACCTTGATGCCCTGTGGAGCGGTTTGCCTTGCACCTGTGTGGGGGAAATATGAGCGAGAGCTATGATATCTTCCGGGACCTTGCGGAAACTGGCCCGATTTGGATCGAAGCTGTTCAAGGTTTAGAGAATGCAAAGGCACGCGTCACGGAGTTGCTTGCCACGCGTCCTGGAAATTATTTCATCTATGATCCGCTTGCCGCCAGAGTGATTGCGTCAGCCTTTAAATCGGCGCAGATGCAAGCGCCGGTGACGCTCGCCGACCGCTCCCCGCATTACTAGTCGAGAAGGCTGCTATAAGCGGCCCATCAGGAAAAGTATTAGCAGGATCACCAGCACCAAACCGATCCCGCCGCTTGGGTAGTACCCCCATTCTCTGCTATGGGGCCACGTCGGCAAACTGCCAAAGAGCGCGAGAAGTAGAACGATCGTCAGAATGAGCAGCAACATGTGGTTCTCCTTTTAATCTTTGGCGAAGGGCGCGGAAATGGTCCGCGCCCTTCGGAACCAGGCTGGCGAAATCAATTCGCGCCGCCGGCCTTGGCTGTCTTGTAGGGTGGCCTGGTTTGGTCGTGGTGGGCTTTCGCGCCTCCATTGAAAGCTTCGGAGTTAATTCCTTCTGAGAGCTCCGTGAGCTTCTGATCGGTTTCCTTCTCTTCTTCAAGCGTCCGCTGCAGCAACGAGGCGGCTTCACTTTCGCCCATCAGTTCGGCGTAGGCGTGCACCGCGCCGTAGGCCGCGATTTCGTAATGCTCCACGCGTTGCGCCGCGGAAATCAGGGCCGCGTCCATCAGCGCACCCTCGAAATCTTCGGACAACATTTCGCCGCCTTCCGCGACTATGCCGGCCATGCCCTTGCATTTTTTGCCCTTCACCGGCTCGCCCAGGGCGCTCAGGATTTGCTCGAGGCGCGTGGCGTGCTGGCGGGTTTGTTCCAGATGTTCCTCAATTCCTTTGCGGAGTTCATCCGAATTTGCGGCTTTCGCCATTTTGGGCAGCGCCTTGATCAGTTGCTGCTCGGAATTGTAGAGATCTCGCAGCTCGTCCACATACAGGCTCTTTAAATTATTGTGACTCATAAGGGTCCCCCCGTTTTCTGGTTGGGTCGTATCAGCGACCGGATTTTCGTGATTACCTGGTCAGACTAGGCTTCCGTCATGGCCTTAGCTATCAAGCAATCCCTGTAGCCTTCGTTCCTGGTTCCCGTAGGCAAGGCGTACGGAAAGATTCTCAAACGTGTTGACGTGGCATTGCGCCGGCGATCTGGGAGCGTAGGGCAAATTATCCCGTGCAGTTAGGTGTTGCGCTGTATTCCGGGCTGAAGCCTTTGTCTCCATTATGGCTAAGCAGTTGGACATTCAATTCCGGAGGTTCAAAATGAACTGGGATCAAATCGAAGGAAAGTGGAAGCAGTCGGTCGGCAAAGTGAAAGAGAAGTGGGGCAAACTGACCGACGACGATCTGGTGGCCATTAATGGCAAGCGAGACCAACTGATCGGAAAAATTCAGGAGCGCTACGGAATCGCCAAGGACGCGGCACAGAAACAGGTGGATGAATTCACGCGTGCTTACAAAACGGACGTCGTCGTGCAAAGCACGGCGAAGAAAGCCAGAGCCTAAGCGGTTCGTCGTAGTAATTCCGCGAATCGAAAAACAGGAGGTGCGTAATGGCAAGATACGGCAAAGCCGCCGGTAAGAGCGTCAAGACTGCTCTGCATCGGGAGAAGCGCGGCACGCTTCGTTCGGGCAAAGGCGGCAAGGGCGGCAGAGTGACCAGCCGCAAACAAGCGATTGCGATTGGACTTTCCGAGGCGCGCAAGAAGGGCGCCAAGGTTCCGCGGAAGAAGTCTTAACGCAATTTTCGGACGATCCCGCAAATCCTCGTTGGCCATCAAGGCCGCAATTTTCGCGGCTTTGGTGGCCGGCGATCCATCTGCTGATCAAGACATCCACGGCTCTGCTGTGACACTTCCGGAAATCCCGTCTGCGATCCTTTTCAGAGATGCGCGAACGAAAGGATCGTTCGGACTGCGTCACACAAAAAAGACGGCGGGGGCATCCGCTGGGTGGCACATGCCCTCGCCGTCAGTTTGTCAACGATGCGACAAGACTTACGTCGAGCTTACTTAGGCTTCGCCGCCGGAGCCGCGTGGGCAGCCGGTGGCGCTTGCCTCTGCTGCAATTGCTGTTGCTGCTGCGTGTGTTTTTGAACTAATTGCTGGGTCTGCTGCTGGTGCTTCTGCTCGACCTGCTGCGTCCTCTCATCGCTGGCTTTTTGCTTAGACAGCTGCTGATGCTCCTTGTCTTGTTGCTGCTGCAGTTTCTGCCGTTCCTTATCCTGCTGCGCGGCAAGTTTGTCCTGCTGCTGCTGGTATTTCTGATCGAGCTTGGCGTTGCCGGTGTTGGGAGGAGCAGCCCTCTCGGCAGGCGGAAGCTCTTTCGGGTGCACAGCCGCATTGGCGTGAACAGCAGCGTTTCCCGCGCCGCGATCGTTAAATTCTCCCGGTCTGGCGGTAGCAGCGATCGGCGGCCTGCCGTGGTTGGCGGAATCCCGCAGCGCTGGGTTCCCACGGGCGGCGTTGATATGCTCGGTTTGCGCGGCAACGGGAGGAATATGCCGCTCATGCGCGGCAGCTTCTTCCTGGGCCGTGGGACGAGCGTTGATCCCGCCATGGCCGTTATAACTGACGTGGACATCGTTTCTCACGTCCACTTTCGTTTCGTACACGTTGTGAATCACCGTGACGTTGACGTTGGTCACAGCGCGGTTGTAAAAGAAATGGCCGCCGTCCCAGCGCCCGCCTTCAAAACCATGGCCGAAGTAACCGAAGCCGTAATTAATCCCGCCATAGAAACCTACCGTCGGGCCCCAGTAGCCATCATACCAGACAAAACTGCTGCCGCCCCAGCCCCAGTAGCCTGGAGTCCAGAAGAAACCCACTTCCGGCGCTTCCACCCAGGTGCCGGGCACCCAGAAATAGCCGTCGTCGCCCCAGGCCCAATAGCCGGGCGTCCAGATATATCCATCGCCGGGGCACACGGGCTGCTCGTAAACGGGCAGTGCCGGCGGCGCGATGGTGATCGCTACACCAATTTGCGCGAAAGATGCGGAAGAAAGAAATAACATTGCGATTGCCAGCAGCAACGGACGAATGAATCGGCTACGCATTAGAGATCATCTCCTCTTGATAATTCTCCGCCGGTTGCGCGATAGCGCTTTCCCCGGTCGGTTGTGTTCAATGAGCAGTGAATATGCAACAAGGGTCCGATGTGAGATGCCTGGCATCTCGTGCTGGCTGTAAATGTAGTCCTGCCTGCGATTTCCGCCAATAGGGATTTACCTGTAATCCCAGGCCAAGTAGCTCGTAGTCCGAATTTGTTCAGCCTGCGCCAGTCTGTTTGCGTTGCAGACCTGAGACTTGCGGGCAGGTCCGCCTTCCACCAGACATCGGCCTGGTTTCGGGGGTACGAGATTGTGCGTCCCCTTAAGTATTCCACTGTATTGAATGGAATCTGCAAAAACGTAAAGTGGGAACGGCGCGAATGCGTTTTCTGAACAGTCCGGCAATTGTCCGATTTTGTTTCTGGCAACCAGCGCGTGGCGCCGATTTTTGGCGATTCCTTGGGAGGCATGTGATGTACACGTATCTTTGCTGCAGATGCACGAAATGCACGGCGCGCATTGTTTTGGAAGAATGGGCGGAGTCCATGTATCTGCTGCATGGGCCGGTGCGACCGCGTCCCCGGCATCAGATATGCCCATTTTGCGAATCGGCATTTGCGCCAGAGCGCTATTACGTGACGGAAAGCGGCGCGCCACTGGCTGTATCCGGACGCACGATCGAAATACAGGACTCTTTGCAAGCGCTCACCAAGACGGCGTGAGGCCGTCCCCAAGCTTCTGAAAGACTTTCCAGCGAAATAAATCCTCAGGACTACCTCCTCCAAAAAAGGGGTTGCCGCCGAGAATCGGCAGCCCCTTCCCCTCTGCGTTGCGCCAAGCCACTTAACCTCATGCGCGCGAATATCTTCCTGCGCCTGCTGGAATTCTTCGCGCGTACCGCAATTCCCCCTGCGGCTTAGGAATTAGTCCGTATTCCGCGGCGCGGTGTTCACCGGCAAAATGGTCGACGCAGGGGATGAAAGGGAGTTGGGTGCCTTGCAAAGACAAGGCAGGAGGGCCGGGCCGGCTCCCACTTCCCCTCGCCGAATTTTGCAACTGCCGATCATGCTATCGAGGAAGCCAGCGAGCTAAGAGGGCCAACACGACAATGCCCCCAGTCCGCAAGAAGAGCAAGACTCGCAACGCGCTGATGGACGCGCTTCTGGTTCTGAATTTCCTGATTTTGCTTTTCAGCCATTGGGCCGGACCGCGCAAATGAATCACGCGAGCGCGCACGGTGGACGGATCGGCTCGATGAAGCATCTCAGTGACTGGTAGGGGAGGCACGAATGAACGTCCCGTGGCAAATTGTGATTGCTTCAGCCGACCTGGAAGACCGCCGGGCGATGGTAAATATCTTGGCAAAACAGGGATTGGACCCGATTGTTGCGTCCAGCGTCGGCCAATGTCGGGCGAGCATGGCCCAGGAAGACGTGGGATTGATCTTCTGCGCCCGCTCGCTATCCGATGGCGATTACCGCGACTTGCTGACCGCCGCCGTGCCAGCACACGCAGGACGCGGGTCGTCCTCACCACTCGTCTCACCGATTGGGACGATTACCTGGTCGCGATCCGGCTGGGCGTCTTCGACGTCATCTCAGCGCCCTGCCGTCCGAGCGACATGGAATGGAGGATTATTCAGGCGCTGCGCGACGAGCACGCTCGAGCGAGGCCGATCACATTTGCACAGCACGCGGCAAACGCGCTGCGACAAAGCAACGTATGCAAGTCAGCGTGATACTGAATTCGCGAACGCGCCCAAGCCACTGGCAACTTTAGTGGCGCCGGACGAGTACGCGAGCATCGCGCGCTTCATGGCTATGCGAGTTCCGCTTCGAGCCGCAAAAGAAAGCGAATCACTTCGCCAGGATCCCGCACATAATATTTCGCGGCGCTCCCTTGCGGCTTTCCTACGCGTATGGTGATCTGATCGCCCAGCGCGCAAAACGCGGTTTCGTCCGTATCGTCGTCGCCAATATAAATCGCCGGCGTTCCCGGCGGGAATTCGCTGAGCAAGTCTAGCACCGCGCCGCCTTTGCCGCGGATCTCATTGGGCAGAACTTCCCACACCATCGCGCCATCGAGCACCCTCAGCGTTTCACGCAGCGGCTCGACTACGTCCAACAAGCAGGATTTCGCTGCGCGCGCGATCGGGGCGCTGGCTTCGCGATAGTGAACCGCGAAACTCATACCCTTATCTTCGATGCGCATGCCGCGCATTGCAGCCATCCGCTTACGAGCCCCGTGCTGCGCTCGCGCCAGAACCCTGGCCGCCGTCTTGGTGATTTTCGTGGTTTTGCGCTCCCGTTCCGCTCCGTGCAGCCCTATGAAATGCAGGGCCTCGACGCCAATCCGTGTTTGCAGGTCCTGGCAGCGCCGTCCACTCACAATCGCGACAAAAAGTTTCGGATGCCGCGCCAGGCGTTCGAGCAACCGCTTGGTCCGCTGCGGCACGCGCACCTCCCACGGCCTGCGCTGCAGTTTCACCAGCGTGCCGTCGAAATCAAGCAGCAGCGCGCAAGTCTTCGCGTCGTGTAGCCGGCCTGCAATTTCGGCCCACGCGCGAAACAAATACCGCGGTGAATGAACGGCGGGATTGCCTTTCTCCGCGCCCGGAAGGCCGTGGGCGCGAGAATGTTCAATCGCGCGTTTATTCTTTGGCGTTATCTGCAGAGTGTGTTTGGTTGCCGCGTGAGTTCCGTTCATCGGGTCTGGCCGAGTTCTGGCTGCGTTTCCTCAATGCGGATTTCGGAGAGCTCGGTGATTAAGCTTCCCGCCCATGCAAATACATTATGACGCATCACGGTGCTGCGCATCAGTTTCATCCGCGTCTTGCGTTCCTCCGTATCCATCTCCAGCGCCACGCGTATCGCTTCGGCCAGCTGCTCCACGTCGTAGGGATTCACAATGATGGCGTCGCGCAATTCACGGGCGGCTCCGGTGAACTGGCTCAGAATCAGCGCGCCTTCCTGATCGTCGCGCGACGCGATGAATTCCTTGGCCACCAGGTTCATGCCGTCGTGCAGAGACGTGACCATGCAGAAATCAGCGGCGCGGTAATACGGCAGAATTTCCTCGTGGCTGTGGTGGCGCGTGAGCAGCGCGATAGGCTTCCAATCCGGCGTCTGCCAGCGTGCATTGATCCGCGCGGCTTCTGCTTCCAGCTCTTGCAGGAAATCGTGATAGCGCTCGATTTCCGTGCGGCTGGGCGCGCCGATCTGCACGAACGTGAATTTTTCGCGATAGGCCGGCCACTTCTCGAGGAACCGCTCGACGCCGCGCAGGCGTTCGAGCAACCCCTTGGTGTAGTCCACGCGGTCAACGCCGACTCCGATAAAGTTCGCCTTGATGCCCAGCTTGCCCAGCAGTTCGCTGCGCAGCACGTAGGGCGACACGCCCGGCTCCAGCCCTCGCTGCGCCTCGCGAAAATCCACGCTGATGGGAAACGGCTTGACGAACGTGAGGTGTCCGCCGCGCTTCACGGCAAATCGCTCCCACTCAATTTGAGATTCGAGCGCGGCGTCCACGGTCTCCAGGAAGTTGTCGCAATGCGCCTGTATCTGGAATCCAATCAAGTCCGCGCCCAGCAGGCCGCTAACCAGCTCGCGTTGCCACGGGCAAATGCCGAAAGCTTCAGGATTGGGCCACGGAATGTGCCAGAAAATCGCCACGCGTGCATCGGGACGCGCTTCCTTCACCATGCGTGGAAGCAACGCAAAGTGATAATCCTGCACGAGCACGAGTGGGTGCTCGACCCCTTCGATCTCTTGCAGCACTGCGCTTGCGAATTCGCGGTTCGCTTCCTGATAACTTTGCCAGTCCGAGGCGCGGAAAATTGGTCGAGTATGCGCGATGTGGCACAGCGGCCACAGCCCCTCGTTCGAAAATCCGTAATAGTGCCCTTTTTCCACTTCTTTTGAGAGCCACACGCGACGCAGCGTGTAGTCCGGCTTGTCAGGCGGAACGCGGATGTGATCCTGATCGTCCACGGTCTCGCGATCGGCATCGCCGGAGCCGGAAGCAATCCAGATCCCGTCGCAGGCGCGCAAAATAGGTTCCAATGCCGTCACGAGGCCGCTCGCGGGGACCAGCAGCTCGATGGCCTTCCCTTTGTGCACGTGCATGTACGGCTCGCGATTGGACACGACCACAAGCGAGCCCTGCGAAGCCTTTCCCTGAATGCTCACGCGCAGCCGCTCCGCGGTCCACACCGATTCGCCGGATTCGCGCAAGCGCGCCTCTTCTTCGGCGGCAGAGCGCGCGTCAGCCAAACTGCGGGTGAGATTCATTACCTCATTCGTGAACGGAGCGAGAAAACTTTCCTTCGGGCCCGGCGGACTGGGCAGCACGCGGCCGCGGCGTATATCTTTCATCCATTGCGCGGTGCGCGAAATCGGCAGAACGATGGTCCAGCGGATGATCAGCACGGTGATCAGGACGATCAGCAGCACCTCCAGGATCACGTGCCAAAAAGTTGCACGCCACATGCGCGCGCTCTGCGTTTCGATGTAGCCGACATCATGAAAAATCGCCAGCACGCCCACGACGGAATTCTTGTCGTGCAGCGGCAGGTAGTAGACGTGCATCGGCTCGGTGCCGACATTTATGAATTGGCTGAGGCCGGCATCGCCCGAAATCACACGAGCCAACGGAACGGGTGGAGGAACGAAACGGTTCTGCAGATTGGAACTTTCCGCGAGCAATTGCCCGTGATTATCGTAAACCGCCACGCCCGCGAGTTGCTCGCGGTTTCCGAAGCGCTCTACGATATGGCGCAGCTGTTCGCGCGAACCCTTCTCCAGGGCCGGCTCCACAATTTCCTGCAAACTCTCGGCGAGAATTTCGGCGCGATGAACCAGGTCTGTGCGCAGTCCGCGCTTCTCCGCGCGCACTTCATTCTTAGACACAACGAAAGTGACGATGGTGACGGCCGCAACCAGGAATAAAATCAGGCGTAAGCTCAGCTTCACGTTAACCTCTGCCTGGATTTAAAGACGCCTAGGCAAGCCTCGCTAGCGCAAAGGCAGCACGAATGTTGCCAGCCGGCCACAACTTTTGTTGTTCACAATAGGACACTTAGGCCGACCATCTAAAACTGCGCTGTGGAGACTCTCCGAGCACCCGGTAGAATCTCCTGGGAAGCAGCTCTATAATACCTGGTTTGGCGGCTAAACTGAATCCAGTGTTCACCTGATTTTCTTTCGGGCTGCGGGGTAATATCGTTTCCCTGCACGGCGGCTCACGCACCTGTGTGCGATTGAAGGATTGGATGCCTTGTGCGCTGAATTCGCGTCGTGTGGTCGCGGTTGCGGACCGATTTTCAATCCGAGTGCGCTCTGTCCTGGCACTCGTTTTCTTCCTGCTCCCAATAATGCGGGTCGATGCGTCGTATACTGAACCTGCCTTGCAAAAGCGGTCGATGAACAATGAATTTCAACACTTCGACGCCGTGCAGCATTACATCGCAGTCGGCTGGGACCACCTCACCCGCTCTCTCGACAAATGCAAAACGTATGAAGACCAGAAAATCGGCGACGAGCAGTATCTGTATTTCCCGGCGGATTTCCAGAGCTTGCCGGCCTTTCAAGAGCTTGTGAAAGATTGCAAGGTCCGCGTCGAGCGCTTGCCCGAACTCATTACCGGTCCCGACGATGTGCACCTGAACAAAATCTCCCATGCCGGGCTGCTCTATCTGCCTCACGCTTACGTCGTGCCGGGCGGGCAATTCAATGAGATGTACGGCTGGGATAGCTACTTCATTATTGTCGGCCTGCTGCGGGCGCATCGCCTGGAACTCGCGAAGGGGATGGTCGAAAACTTTTTTTACGAAATTCAGCACTACGGCTCGATTCTGAACGCGAACCGCACTTATTATCTAACGCGCTCGCAGCCTCCGTTTCTCACTTCCATGATTCTGGCGGTGTATGACGCCGAGGACCCTTCTTCGCAACAGAAAGATAGCGCCTGGCTGCAGAAAGCCTACGATTTCGCGGTGACGGATTATGAGCAATGGACTCACCCGCCGCATTTGGCCGGCGACACGGGCTTGTCCCGTTACTTCGATCACGGCGAAGGCCCTGTTCCGGAAATCATCGGCGATCCCAGCGATTATTATCGCGGCGCCGCGCAATACTTCCTGCTGCACAACGGCACAAGAGATCCTCACCTGGTGCTGGTGGACAAAGATCATCCAGTCGAATCTCTCGTTGGGCCGCTTTTCCCGGTTTTCACTCGCGAGGAAGAAGCGAGCCAAAACTCGAAAGATAATCACGCGGCGGCGGAGTCGCCGGTCGAGCAGGTCACCTTATCCGCGGACTTTTATAAGGGCGACCGCAGCATGCGCGAATCCGGTTTCGACGTCTCGTTTCGCTTTGGCCCGTTCAGCGGGGAGACACACCATTACGCGCCCGTCTGCCTGAATAGCCTGCTGTACAAAACTGAAAAGGACCTCGCGCGCATGAGTTCCCTGCTCGGCCGGCGCGAGGAAGCCGAACGATGGAATATCCGCGCGAGCGAGCGCCAAAAGCTGATACAGAAATATCTTTGGGACGCGAAGCAGGGTCTTTACTTCGACTACAACTTCGTAACCAACACACTTTCCACCTACGAGTACGCCACCACGTTCTATCCGCTGTGGGCCGGGTTGGCTACGCCGGAGCAAGCGCAAGCGGTGGTGAAAAACCTTCCGCTCTTCGAACAGCCCGGCGGCCTGACCATGAGCCGCGTGGAATCGCAGGCGCAGTGGGATTACCCGTACGGTTGGGCGCCGATTCAACAGCTTGCTGTGGACGGCATGCGCCGTTACGGCTACTCCGCGGAAGCCGAGCGCGTCGCCTATAATTTCCTGAGCATGGTGATTGAAGACTTTGTGACCGACAAGTACATCCGCGAGAAGTACAACGTCGTGAAACGCACTTCCATCACGCGGATCGTGAAGGGCTACAGCCAGAATGTGATTGGATTCGGCTGGACGAACGGCGTCTTCCTGGAATTGCTGCATGAATTGCCGCCCCCGCTGCTCGATCGCCTAAAGCGCGAGTAAGAGGTTAATCCTGGACCGCGCAATCGTGCGATCGCTTGGATTGATGTAGCCACTGGTCTGCTCACGCAATTGCGGCGCGCTGATTTGGTCGCGGATCTCATTGAAAAGGGGGGGTGGGAGGATGGGGGAACATCCTCCCGGCATGGTCATGGCAAGGGGTGTTGCCTGAGGAGCCTGCGCGCAATATGAACCTCTCCTCGCAGGCGCTCCATACAGTAACTAACGTATTTTTGAGTCGTGCGGGCTTTATGGCCGTGGCGCCGCAATCCCAGGCGGCGATTTATTCGGCTTGGCCCTGTTCAGAATTACCTGGGTCTGCAGCGGACGGCTCGGAATCCGTAGGCCCCAGAAGCGCCTCAATCATTCCGACCATCGGAAACGCATTCGTTTTGGACACAACGGACCGAATGCCGGCTTCCTTGGCGTGTTTCTCCAGGTCAGGGCTGGCATGTTGCGTGAACAGCACGATAGGCACGGCTGGCGCAACTTCCGACATGCGCCGCGCGGTTTCGATTCCGTTGATGCCCGGCATTTGAAAATCCAGGATCACGATGTTGGGATGCAATTCTTTGAACATCCGGACGCCCGTCTCGCCG
>Ga0209274_10001051_pt1 | contig 14702 bp, 12 predicted proteins | sample HubBroMetageREF1_FD_188343 | JGI IMG/M metagenome (GOLD analysis project Ga0209274, IMG submission 188343) | Reference soil microbial communities from the Hubbard Brook experimental Forest, New Hampshire, USA - Hubbard Brook CCASE Soil... | ecosystem: Environmental > Terrestrial > Soil >...
GTGGGTTGTCGGGCAAAGGCGGTGCCGTCCGCCGACGAGTCGGGCGTGCCTACCGCGCGGGGAGGCCGAGCGCCTGGTCCGTGATGGCGATCGAGGCCCGTCCGTCGGGGGCGAGGTCGAACATGGCACGGATCGCGTCGATGCTCTCGGGCACCACGACCGACTCTTGATGGATCGCCTGGAGGAAGTACACGTCCTGCCCCACCAAACGCATCCCCGCCTCCCAGAGGACGTTCTCCATCACGTCGCCGAACCCGAGCCCGCGGCTCCGACCGAACTCCATGATCTGAGGAGTACCGTCCACGCGTTCCCATGGGGCAAAGAGCAGGAAACGCGGCGTACTCCGGAACGCTTCCAGGACCTCCCCCGGGTCCGCGGGCGCCTTCCGGAGACGGACATGGTTGACGTGGACGTGCATCAGGGTGGTCGGCACGACCACGGCGGTGGTCGTGATCGAGAGCTCCGGGAAGATGGTGTTCACGTCGTGTCCGTGGTGCGACGGGAGCGGGAACGTGGGAACGATCCCGTTGATCGGCCCCTTCTTCGACTCGGCGGGGTCCGCGGCCCTCCGGATGAGCGTCACGTCCCATTGCTCCACGCCCCACCGCGGAAGGAGCACCGCGGCCGCGCGGGCGATTCCCGTGGTGTTACAGGAGACGACGCGCAGGGTCCGTTTGCCCCGGCCGGCTGCGTAATTGCCGAGGGCGTTGAACGAGGCTTCTGCGACCTCGGGCTTTTCGCCACCCTGGAAGATGGCCCGCACCTTGGCCGCGTCGTAGAGCTTCCGGTTCTCCTTGCCGATCTTCTCGGGGGCGGCGTCGACCACCACGTCGGCCCCAGCGATCAGGTCCTGGATCGTGCCGGCAAGCGGAACCCCGGCGGCCTCGAACTCGGAGCGCTTTCCGTCTCCGGCGAGGTAGAGGGGGAACTTCTTCTCTACCGCGCGACGGGCATCGTAGTTCGGCCGGGTCTTTGCGACCCCGATGAGCTCCATGTCGGGCTGACGGGCGACGGCCTCCGCCACGCGCTTGCCGATCGTCCCGTAGCCGTTGACGGCGACTCGAACTCGCACGGAACGACGCCCTCGACGTATCCGAGCGGGAGCCGGCTTAAAGGAGTTCCCCGGGGGAATCTCGGGGGTCGCTCGGATAGGCTTTAGACCCCCGGCGGGCGTCGGCGCTCGATCCCCATGGACTTTCGATTCAGCGATGAGGAGCAGGCGTTCCAGACCGCGGTCCGTCGCTTCGGGGACCGCGTCCTTCGGGTCCACGAGCGACAGATCGACGCCGAGGGGCGGATCCCGCCCGAGGTACTCCGACCGATGGCCGAGCTGGGTCTCCTCGCGATGCCGGTGGCGACGGAATACGGAGGCATGGGGGCCTCGGCGGTACTGACCGAAATCGCCGCGGAGGAGGTCGGCCGCGGGGACTTTTCGATGGCGACCGCAGTCTTCTTCCTCCTCGAGGCGGGCTGGGGATACATCCTGAGCCGTCACGGCACCGAAGAGACGAAGCGCGAGGTCCTCCCACCGGTCTGCCGGGGCGAAGCGTTCCTCGGGATCGCGACGACCGAACCGACGGGCGGGAGCGACCTCGCCAACATGCGCACCGTCTCGCGGCGGGACGGAGAGGAGTTCATGATCCGAGGGGAGAAGGCGTTCGTTTCCGGGGTCGAGGAGGCCAAGCGTCTCGGGGGGGGCCACCTCACGCTGTCGAAGTCCGCGACCGGCGGATTCAACTTCCTCTACGTACCGACCCGCACGGACGGTATCGCGACCCAGAAGTTCGAGAACATGGGTCGCATGGGGATCTCGACCGGCGGGCTGACGTACGCGGACGCCCGCGTGCCCGCCCGTTTCCTGATCGGGGCCGAAGGGAAGGGGTTCGAGTGCGCGATGGAGGGCTTCTCGGTCGCGCGGACGTTCGTGAGCGCCGCATGCATCGGCGCGGCGGAACGCGCCCTCGAGACCGGCATGTCGTACATCCGCGAACGCCAGGCATTCGGCCAGCCCCTCGGAAAGTTCGAGGGGATCCAGTTCGAATTGGTCGACCTCTGGACGCAGGTCGAAGCCGTCAAGTGGCAGTGTCGACGCGCGGCGTGGCTGCTCGATGCCTACACGTTGAAGGGGGACTCCTCCCATCGGTCGGAGGTCGACCAGGCCGTGGCGAGCGTCAAGCTCACGGCGCCCCCGATCGCATTCGAGTGCGTGAAACGCGTGATGATGTGGTTCGGGGCCGCCGGCTACACGAAGGACGTCGGCCTCGAGCTCGGCTTCCGCGGCATCATGTCGTACCTGGTCGGGGCGGAAGGCGGCCTGAACATCATGCGGATCATCCTCGGCCGCGAGCTCCTCGGAAAGGAGTTCCTACCGTACAAGTGAGACGCGAATGACCGGGCGCTCGCGCAGCGGGTCCCGTCCGGTGCACGAGCGCCAGTTCCATGCCTGGCTCGCCCGCGAACTCCCCGCGGGTCGTGCCGGTCTCCTCCCGCTGGGCGACGACGCCGCCGCCCTGCGGCCGCCCCCGGGGCGCGTGGCGGTCGTCTCTACCGACACGCTGGTGGAGGGGACCCACTTTCTCTCCACCTCCCCGCCCGAGCGCGTGGGGGCCGCCGCGGCCGGGGTGAGCCTCTCCGACATCGCGGCCAAGGGCGCGACCCCGGATGCGATCCTTCTCGCTCTCGTGCTGCCGGTCGGGACGCCCCAGGAGTGGGCCGAGGCGGTCGTTCGCGGCGCGGAACGCCTGGGCTCCCGATTCGGCGCGCACGTCGTCGGCGGCGACACGAAACCCGGTCCCGTGCGCGCGGTCGTTAGCACGGTACTGGGGTGGGGCCGACCGGCGTACCTCGCGCCTCGATCCGGGGCGCGCCCGGGCGACCTCCTCGGTACGACCGGCGAGGTGGGACGGGGAGGCCTCGCCGCGGCTCGCTTGGCGACCGGAGGACCGCAGGCCCAGCGGGCGCTGGCCGACCTGCTCGACGTCCGCCCCCGGGTTCGCGAAGGGATCGCCTTGTCTCCCTACGCCCACGCCCTCATCGATACCTCCGACGGGATCGCCGACGCCGCGCGCCTCGTCGCCCGGGCCAGTCGGGGCTGTCTCGTGGTCGAGGAGGACCGGCTCCCGGTCGTGCGGGCCGCCCGCACGGTGGCCCGCTCGCCCGAAGGTCTGCGGGCGATCGTCTTCTTCGGAGGGGATTACGAGCTGCTCGCCGCGATCCCCCGGAAAGCGTGGGTGCGCGCCCAGCGGGCGGTCGACCGGAGCGGGGGTCGACTCACGCTGGTCGGTCGCGTCGAGCGTGGGAAGGGCGCATGGCTCGAGACGGGCGGGGCCCGGATCCCGATGCCGGACGCGGGCTGGCAGCCGTTCGGCAAGGACCCCACCCCGACCCGATAGGTCGGCGGCGGGTTCGTTCGTTGTCGAAACCCGTGTCGTGCCTTCGCAGGGCTCTCGCTACCCTCAAGTAGGAGTTCCCGGCTGGCCGCGGTACCCGCGAGGGAAAAGACATGGCGAACACCTCCACCATCAATCCGTTCGAGACGGCGAAACAGCAAGTCGACATCGTGGCCGACCTCATCGGCATCGAGCCGGGGATCCGCGAGGTCCTCAAGCACCCGAAGCGCGAGTTGACGGTCAACTTCCCCGTCCGCATGGACGACGGGTCGTACAAGGTCTACACCGGCCACCGCGTCCAGTACAACATGGCCCGCGGGCCGACCAAGGGCGGGATCCGATACCACCCCCAGGTCACGCTCGACGAGGTCCGCGCGCTCGCGGCCTGGATGACGTGGAAGTGCGCGGTCGTCAACATCCCCTACGGAGGGGCGAAGGGCGGCGTCATCTGCGACCCGAAGAACATGTCGCGCGGTGAGCTCGAACGCCTGACCCGCCGGTACGCGAGCGAGATCGCTCCGATCATCGGCCCCGAGATGGACATTCCCGCGCCCGACGTCTACACGGACAGCCAGACGATGGCGTGGATCATGGACACGTACTCGATGCTGAAGGGCTACTCCGTCCCGGGCGTCGTGACGGGGAAGCCGATCAGCCTGGGCGGCAGCGAAGGCCGTGGCGAGGCCACGGGCCGCGGCTGCGCCTACGTCATCCGCGAGGCGGCCAAGGACATCGGACTCAAGGTCAAGGGTGCGAGCGTCGCGATCCAGGGGTTCGGGAACGCGGGCAGCATCGCCGGCAAGCTCCTCCATGACGAGCAGGGCGCCAAGATCGTCGCCGTCTCGGACTCGAAGGGCGGCATCTGGAAGGCGGACGGCTTCGACCCGCACGCGGTCGAGGAACACAAGCAGAAGACCGGCTCGGTCGTCGGATTCCCCGGCGCCAAGTCGATCTCCAACGACGAGGTTCTCGAGGCGAAGGCGGACATCCTGATCCCCGCCGCGCTCGAGAACCAGATCACCAAGAAGAACGCGGACAAGGTCCAGGCCAAGATCGTCGCCGAGGCGGCGAACGGCCCGACGCTCCCCGAGGCGGACACGATCCTCTTCCAGAAGAAGATCACCGTCCTTCCGGACGTGCTCGCGAACGCCGGCGGCGTGACGGTCAGCTACTTCGAGTGGGCGCAGGACATCCAGGGGTACTTCTGGGCGCTCGAAGAGGTCAACGCGCGCCTCGAACGCGTCATGGTCCGCTCGTACCAGGACGTCCACAAGGTCGCCGTCGACCGCAAGGTCCACAACCGCACCGCCGCGTACGTGCTCGCGATCCAGCGCGTCGTCGACGCGATCAAGATCCGCGGCATCTACCCGTAGGCCGTTCCCGAGCGACGGGGTCGATGGCCGAACTCCCGCGGTGCCGACAGGCGTCGTGGGAGGACGTCGAGGGATGGGCCGACCGGCTCGCGTCCCGGATCCGAGAGCGGGACGCCGTCCCGGCGACGATCGTGGGGCTCACCCGCGGCGGGTGGGTACCCGCGCGACTCCTGTGCGACCGGCTCGGGGTCCGGCGGCTGGTCTCCCTCCGGGCGCAGCACTGGGGGGTGACCGCGACGCCGGACGGCGTCGCCGAGCTGACCGAGGGGATCAGCGGTCCGGTGGCGAACGAGACCGTTCTCATCGTCGATGACATCACCGACACCGGGGAGAGCTTGCGCCTCGCGCTCGACCACGTGACGGCCCAACACCCGGCCCGGGTGGAGAGCGCGACGTTCCTCCACATCACGCACTCGAAGTTCATCCCGACCTACTACGCCGAAGAGATCCCGCGGGACGCCTGGGTATGGGTCGTCTTCCCCTGGAACTACTGGGAGGACCTGGTCGCCCTCGCCCAGCGGGCCGCCGAGCATGGCGCAGGGGTCGACCGGGTACGCGCTACGCTGCGGGAGCGCTGCGGCTGGGACGTACCCGTGAAAGACCTCGAGCGGGTCGCCGAGACCGTACCGCTCGGGTGAGTCCACTCGCGCGGGGACACCCTATCCGGGCGCCGACGGCGGGGCGGCGCCGCGCCCCGAGAGGACCTTGAAGTACTGCTGAAGGACCCCCGCGCCGACGACCAGGCCGAAGCCGAGGACGAGCAATCCCGCGAGGAGCGGCAGGGTGCTGGGACCGATCACCCCCTCGAGATAGCGGACCAGGTAGATGATGCCGAAACTGACGAGACCGATCCCGATGATCGACGTGGTCGCGACCGCGAACGACCGGGGGAACCGACCCCGCGAGAGCGTCCGTCGGATCGCGCGACCGCTCTCCCAGACCAGCGCAGCGATCAGCCACCACAGGAGGCCGACCTGCAGGAAGCTCAAGCTCCGGTCGATCGGCGAGCCTCCGTTGGCCTGGTAGCTGTTGTATCCCGAAAGGAATCCCACGCCAACCAGGGCGAGGGCAAAGAGCCCGAAGCCGAACGCGACCGAGCCCTGACGAATGTCCGCGGACGCCCCGCGGAGCGAATCGATGAGCGCCTCGTCGATGTCGAACGTCCAGAAGATCAGATAGACGCCGAGCACGATGGAGAGTCCGATCACCCCCCAGAGGAGCACCCCACCCGCGGCCGCGACCCCCAGGATGAGCAGCACGAGGGCGAGCGGAAGCACGGTCTTCGCCCGGAGCTTCGGGTCCTTCAGGGCGCGAACGACGGTGTAGTACGTCGACTCGATGCTCGCGTTCTGGCGCACGTACACCCGACGGACCCCGTCGACCTTGACCCGCGATGCGAGGATGGGGAACAGGAACTCGTCCTCCGCCCCGTCGCTCACGAGGTAGGCGGACTGCGCCCCGACCCGGCTGAGCACCGCATCGAACTGGTCAGCCACGCGCCGGTCGGAGAGCACGCCGACCTTCCCCGAGCCGGTGAGGATGCAGACCTCGCACTCCTCCCCCGCTCCCCGCAACTCGTCGAGGAGGTTGACGGCGGCGAAGAGCGCGTTCGTGTCGGAGTCTTCCGGGTCGACGGTCCCGAGGCGGACGGCCGCGTCCAGCACGTTGGACCGACCGACGACCGGTCCCGCCACGGAGGCCTTGCGACCGAGGTCGTCGTCGCGGTCGATGCAGACGACGAGGCGCATAGCCCACGTTGTATGTCGCCCCTATACCATAATGGCTTAGGTGAGCGCGGCGGCGTCCCGGGGCGAGGAACCGACCGACCGGGCGGGTCGGTCGCCGCACAGGCTATTACGTACCGGCTTCCCCTCCGGACGTTGCGATGGCCGAGCTTCCCGACAAGCGCACCGCGTTCATCGACTGGTACCTCGCGGTCGTGGAAGCCGCGAATCTCACCGACAAGCGCTACCCGGTGAAGGGGATGAACGTCTGGACGCCGTACGGCTTCCGGGCGCGGCGAAACCTGGACGCCGTCCTCGTCCGAGAGATCGAAGCGACGGGCTCGGAAGCGGTCGAGTTCCCGGCCCTGATCCCGGCGACGGAGTTCGCCAAGGAAAAAGAGCACATCAAGGGATTCGACGCCCAGGTCTACTGGGTCACCCGCGGGGGCCTTTCGCCGCTCGACGTGGAGCTGGTGCTGCGTCCGACCAGCGAGACGGCGATCTATCCGATCTTCGCACTCTGGGTTCGGTCCCACCGGGACCTGCCACTCAACATCTACCAGATCGTCAACACGTTCCGTTACGAAACGAAGACAACGCGACCGTTCCTTCGGGTCCGGGAGATCCACTTCTTCGAGGAGCACACCTGCCAGGCGAACGAGGAACACGCGACCGGGAGGGTACGTTCCAACCTTGATGCGTTCGCGAAGATGGCGGCGGCGTTCGCCCTGCCGTACCTCGCCATCCGGCGTCCGGAATGGGACAAGTTCCCGGGGGCGTTCTACTCCGTCGCACTAGACATTCCGGTCGGGGACGCTCGGACGCTCCAGATCGGCAGCATCCATCACTATCGCGAGAACTTCTCGAAGCCGTACGGGATCCAGTACGAAGCGGCGGACGGGAGCCAGCAGTACGTACACCAGACGACGTTCGGGCTCTCCGAACGTCTGCTCGGCGCGATCGTCGCGGTCCACGGCGACGCGAAGGGCGTGGTCTTCCCCAGCTCCATCGCCCCCTACCAGGTCGTCGTCATCCCGATCCCGGGCGCCGATTCGGGCGAGGGTCCATTGAAGGTCGCTACCGAGGCCGCCGAGCGTCTCCGCCGTCACGGGATCCGGGTCCATCTCGACGGCGGCGAGGAGCGTCCCGGAGCGAAGTACTACCGATGGGAGCTCGCGGGCGTCCCGCTCCGGCTCGAGATCGGTCGACGCGAAGCCGAGGCCCGGAGCGCGACCGCGGCCGACCGGCTCGGCCGCAAAGCCCCCGTCACCCTCGACCGCCTGGAGCACGAGGTCGCCGAGCGACTGGCCGAATTCGACCGTGCCCTCCTCGAGCGGGCTCGCGCGGCGTTCAGCGTCGCCTTCTCGGTCGCGAAGACGTTGGAGGAGCTCGCTGGCTCAACGACCGTGCGGGTCGTCGGATGGTGCGGGACGGAGGAGTGCGGCCACCGGATCGAGACGGCGATCGACGGGGCCCTCCTCGGAACTCCCGAGGACCCGCTCCCGTTCCCCGTGGGGGAGCCGGCGGGGTGCGTCGCCTGCGGACGAACGGACGGGGTGCGCTGGGCGCTCGCCGGTCGCCCGATCTAGTGGTCCGGGCGCCGCGTTACGAGGACGGCGGCGCGGAGACCGGCGGGTTCGGGAGCACGAGCCACATACCGGCGAGCCCGAACAGGAGCAGCGTGATCACGACGGCGTAGACCCCGTTGTCGATCCAGACACCGAACGAGACGCCCCACCAGACGTAGAACCCGACCGCGAGGACGACCAGGGCCGCGAACCCCCAGAACGAGAGCTTCCGCGTCAACGACATCTCGCGGAACCGGGTCGGCTCGGGGAGGGCGGTAGAGGAACGCTGTTCGGCCATCGTCGGCCGTCGACCCGGCCCTCGTTAGATAACCCTTGCGGGGTTTGCGTCGCGACGCCCGGCCCCGGTGGCCTCGGCGGGTGGCCCACAGTTTTAACCCATCTCCCGGACTTGAACCGTTCCGATGCCCGATGCTCCGGACCCGGCCCCCCTCGTGGCCCCGGAACGGTCGCAGTTCGAGCAGATCACGCCCGAGCAGCACCGCATCCTGGCCTACGCCAGCGCCGTGGGCTCCGAATTCGACTTCGCGCTGCTCGTCGCGGCCGTCGGGGTCGGGGAGGAGTCCTTGGCCGAGCAACTGGAGCGGCTGGTCCACCTCGGGATCCTGAGGGAGCGCGCGGGCGGGGACCGGTTCGTGTTCGCGGAAGAGGAGTTCCGGGCCCGCATCTACCGGTCCCTCACCGAGAGCCGACTGCGTGTGCTCCACCGCAAGATCGCACAAGCGATGGAGCGGATGCACCCCCAACCGTCGTCCGAGGTCGTCGCCGAGCTCGGTCGCCACTACTTCCTCGGCAAGGTCCCCGAGAAGTCGAATTCGTACAACCGACGCGCCTCGGAGAGCGCGCGGGCCGCCGACGACCCGGAGTCTGCGGCCCAGTATCTCGAACGGGTGCGCGTCGACCTCCAATCCGGGGCGGTCGACCAGCCCAACGAGCTGGCCAACGTCGACGAGGCCCTGGGGGAGCTGTACTACTCCGTCGGGAACTTCACCGCCGCCGACCGATACTTTACGGAAGCACTCGAGGTCCTCGGGAGCGACGAGCCGCGCATTCGAGGACGGCTGCTCCTGGCCCGGGCGGAGATCGCCCGTGAGAATCTCGACATCGAGACCGCCACGCGGCAGGCCCTCGAGGCGCAGCGTCTGTTCGAGGCGTCCCAGGATCCCCTCGGACGTGCCCAGACGTACCGCCTGCAGTCGCGGGTCGCCTTCCAGCGCGGGGCCTACCGAGAGGCGCTGGACGAGAGCATGCGCTCGCTCGCGGCGATCGGCGACCTGCGCGACCCACGTCTCCTCGGACAACTGTCGATCGACATCGGCAATTCGTTCGCCCTGCTCGGACCGGAGGTGCGGGCCGAAGCGATCTCCTGGTACGAGCTCGCGATCGAGCGCCTCACCCAGGTCCGGGATTGGGTGGAGCTCTCCCGGGCGTACCACAACCTCGGCGTCGCGACCGGAGAGACCCGGCCGACGGACGGCCTCGAGAACCTCGAGCGCGCCCGCGAGATGGGCGACCGGGCGCACGATACCCGTTCCGTCGGCCGCGCCCTGCTCTCCGGCGTCGAACTACGGATCGCCCTCGGACAACTGGAGGAGGCGACCCGAGACAACGAACAGGCCGGCCGCATCCTCGAACGGCTCTCGGACGAGCTCGGCCTCGAGCAGGTCCACGTCAACCGGGGGCTGATCGCAGAGAAGCAGGGCCAGTGGGAGGATGCGGAACGTTCCTACCAGATCGCGATCGACGCCTGCCGCCGCTTCCGACTCCCGGCGGACGAGGCGGAGGTCTGCTTCTACCTCGCTCGCCTCCGGACCAAGACCCGCAACATCGACGGGGCACGCCTCGCGCTGCGCGCCGCGGCGGAATTAGGGGTCGCCGAGATGCGACCGCACCTCGCGCCCGCGTTCCGCGACCTCTATCTGCAGCTCGAGGGGTCGGGGGAGGCGCCGGCCCCGGCCGAACCGAGCTCCGAGACGCCGTCCCCATAACCGCGCATTGGATTATCTACCCGAGGGCCCGTCCAACGGTACCGTGGCCGGGTCGCCTACGCCGCGGGGTTCCGTCGTCCCTCCGATCTTCGGTCGTTCGGAGGCGGTCGCGGCGCTCGAGCGCATGCTCGAACAGGCCGCGGCGGGCACGGGCGGAGGACTGCTCCTCTCGGGTGAGGACGGCTCGGGAAAGAGCCTCTTCGTACGGACGACGGCCCAGCGGGCGCGCCACCTCGGATTCCTCACCCTCGAGGGTCGCGCGCTCCCAGAGGATATTCCGCAGCCGTTCTCTCTCGTTCGAGACCTGGTTCGGTCGGTCGACAAGGAGTCCCGTCCCGACCGCGCCGGCGCGGCCACGGAACCCAACCTCCCCCTCTTTCTCGCGCCGTACGGATCCGCCACCGTCCCCAAGGACCCGTCCCCCTGGGAACGCCATGAGTCCGCATCCGAGACCGAGGGGCTCGAGGCGCTGCTCGCCCCTCTCGATAGCCCCGGCGAGTGGTTCGGCACCAGCCGGAACGAGCTGTTCGCGAGCCTCTCCCAGTATCTGATCGACCTCGCCCGGGGTCAGCCGCTCCTGCTCGCGATCGACGACCTGCATTTTGCCGACTCGTCCTCTCTCGAGTTCATCGGCCGCTTCGTCCCGGAACTCGCGCAGCGACCCGTGGCGCTCCTCGCCACCGTCGCGACCGGTAGCCGGATCCCGGCCCGTGCCCGCGAAGCGGTCGAGTCGTTGGCGCGCTCGACCGACATCCGGATGGTGCCGCTGCGCGCCCTGACGACCGGAGAGCTCGGGGAGTTCGCACGATGGATGCGACGGGGCCTGGCCCCCGAGCCCGCGGAGGTCCTGCGTTGGCACGCGCAGACGGAGGGCAATCCGCTCTTCGTCGAACAGCTCGTCCGGTCGACGACCGGGGTCGGCGCGCGGCCGGCACCCTCCTCGACCGGGGGCTCTTCGGACCTGAACGAGATCCTGCTCGGGAGGGTGCGCGAGCTCGGGGAGGCCGAGCACCGGACGCTCACGTATGCGGCGCTGCTCGGCCGGGAGTTCGCCTTCTCCACCCTCGCCGCGATCTCGGAGATGAGCGAGGAACGGGTGACCGAGAGCCTCGACCGACTGGTCGAAGGCGGACTGCTCCGGGAAAAGGGCAACGAAGTGTGCGAATTCGTGACCGAGGGCGTGCGGGCCGCCGTGTACGGCGACCTGACCGAGACCCGGCGACGGATCCTCCATCGCCGCATCGGTCGGTCCCTCGAGGAGAAGGGCCTCGCGAACGAGACCGAGCTCGCTCGTCAGTTCTACCTCGGTCGCGACGACGCCAAGGCCGAGGAGTACAACGCCCGCGCCGCCCTCACGGCGATGCGGGCGTTCGCCTTCGAGTCCGCGGTGCCGCACCTCGAACGGGCGCTCGAGGCCGAACGGCGCCGGCCCGACCGCAGCGACGTGCGGGAGATCCAGCTCGGCAACGAGCTCGGGCGCGCGCTCGACGAGCTCGGGGACCTGCGTCGCTCCGAGGTCGTCCTGGCCGGGTCGGTGCTCCTCGCGCGTACCCGCCCGGAGCTGGACGCCGAGCTCGGCCGCGCCCTCCTCGCCCTCGCCCAGACGCGGCAGGACCAGAGCGAGTATGCATCCGCGGAAGCCCTGGCGCGCGAGGCGTACGGCCGACTCGAGCGCCTCGGGACGCCCCGCGAGATCATGACCGCGCACCGGGTCCTCGGGGTCGTGTACTGGCGCCTGGGACGGCTCTCGGACGCCGAGGTCCACCTCCGCCTCGCGCTCGAGATCGCCGAGCGGGAGGGAACCCCGATCGAGCAAGGGCACGCCCTGGTCGACATCGCGAACGCGTTGCTCCCGCGCGGCGAGGCCCAATTTGCCCAGGCCCTCGTCCTATACGAACGCGCCGCGGAACTGTTCGGAACGGGCCAGGACCTTTCGGCCCGCGCCCGGGTCCTCATGAATCGGGCGGTCCTCCTCCACTCCTCGGGTCGAAGCGAGGAGGCCCTCGAAGGACTCGCGGGCGCGACTGAGGCGGCCGTCCGCTCGCGCTCCCCGATCTGGATGGGGTACTGCTACCTCAACGTGGCTCAGATCCAGGCGGAGCTGGGACACCCGGATCTCTGCCGGCCCGCCCTCGAACGCGCGTCGGCCCTTCTCCTTCCGCTCGGCGACCGTCTCGGGGCGGAACAGATCGCCTTGGCCCGGGGGCTCCTCGCCGAAGCCGAGGGGGCATTCGACCGGGCCGAGACGAACTACCAGGATGCCCTCCGGCAGGCTCGGGAACTCCGTGCCGAGCCGGAGGTCTGCGAATTGCTCTTCCGGCTCGCGCATGTCGCCCACGCGCGCGGGGACGACTCCGCGGCCCGGACCCAGCTCGCCGCCGCCCGGGCCGCCGGTATCGAACAGCAGCGGATCGACCTCGCCGTACGAGTCGCGGCGCTCGACGCGGCACTGGCACCGGCCGCCTGACCTCTACCGTTAAGGTGGCGCCGCGGGTCGGCCCTCCGATGGCGGGAGCGGTACCCCCGGACCGGACCCCCCTCGACGGCTCGCCGTTCCCCGATCGCCGAGACCCCACGTTCGAGCGCGACGTCCGGCGGATGTTCACGCACATCGCCCAGCGCTACGAGTGGTTCGACCACGTCGCGTCGATGGGGAACGACCTGCTCTGGCGCCCCCGGGCGCTTTGGGACCTCGACCGGTTCCTGCCCGCGGGTCCGATCGACCGGATCCTCGACCTGGGATGCGGTACCGGCGAGCTGACCCGACTCACCGCCCGACACTTCCCGGACGCACGAGTGGTCGGGATGGACTTCACGGCGGCGATGCTCGCCGTCGCCCAACGCCGGACCGGGGCCGATACCGCTGCGACCCGGATCTCGTACGGTCGAGGGACGGCGATGCGCCTTCCGTTCGCGGACGAGTCGTTCGACCTCGCGACCAACGCCTTCCTTGCCCGGAACTTGGTCGACCTCGACGCGGCGCTCGCCGAGATGCGTCGGGTCCTGCGACCGGGCGGCGTGCTCCTCATCCTCGAGATCACCGAGCCGGTCTCCCCCACGTTCGGGGCCGTCTTCCACGCGTACTTCGACCACGTCGTCCCGTGGTTGGGCGCCGCGGTGGACAGCGCCGGCCCGTACCGGTATCTCCCGGAGTCCCTCCGACGGCTTCCCCCGCGTCCGCAATTCCGGGAAGCGCTGCGACGCGCCGGCTTTCCCCGGTCCGAGGCCCGGACGCAGTCCCTCGGGATCGTGACCGCGTTCCTTGCCGAGGCCGACGGCAGCGGTCGGACCGGCGCACCCGGATGAGGGAAATCGGACCCTAGCCCCGTGGCTCGTACCGTCGTCGACGAGGCGAGCCCGCCGCGGCCGCTGAGGCGATGGTCGGACGGCTTCTCGTGAAGTACGCGGGGGTGGCGCGCTACGGCTTCGGCCAGGAGCTGGGGGGCTGGTTCATGGAGAACAGGTTTCCGTCCGGGTCTTTGAAGGTCGCCGTCGTCCCCCAGGGATGGTCCATCGGTGCCATCGGGAATTCTACTCCGCGCGCACTCAGCTCCTGGTGTGCCTTTCGACAATCCGGCACGACCAGAACGATGGGCGGCGCCTTCCCGGGCGACCAGTTCTTCGACACCTCCTGCTGGGAGGGGTCGACGGCGCCTCCCACCGGCCACAAGGAGATCTCCAGGTCCTGTCCCTGGGGGGCGACCGTGACCCACCGGCTTCCCCCGGCGCCTTGGACGTCGGTCTTCTTCTCGAACCCCACCTTCTCCGTGAAGAACTCGAGCGATCGGGCCTGATTCGTCACTACCAGCGTGATCACCGTGATCTTTCCGTCCATCGACTTCCTCCCGTTCCCACCGACCCGAGGGTCGCGGCACCGAGGAGAACGCGCAGAATATATAATCACACCATTATATTTGGCGTTGATATCCTCCCCGTGCGAGCGATCCACGGGGGATTCTACTCGGGTGACTGGGGCTCCTCTACCGCCTTGGAGCCGGGCGAACTTCCGGGGCCCGACGGAGCGGCTCGGTACGTGGGCCGTCAGCGCGATGGCCCCGGGGACGGCCGTTCACCGCGGTGGTGGTGGTCGACCCGAGCGCACGCGCCGAGCCTCCTCCCGCCGTGGGCCGGAGCCCCGCCTCCGGGGTCACCCGGCCGTGGAGGGTAGCTCATGCGGAGCTTTTCGCGACGTCCCGAGGTGCCCTCTGGGGGCTCCCTGTAGACTCGTCTCCGTTCCACTCCGCGGCGACCTGCCGTGTGGTGATGTTGATCCGGTTGTAGAGGTTCATGGTAGCGATACCCAAGACCAGGATCGCCAGTTCGCGCTCCGGGAAATGGCGCGCCGCCTCGTCCCACACGTCGTCCGATACGGGATTGGAACGGTCGCCGAGGCGCGTCATCGCCTCGGCCAGGCCGAGGGCCGCGCGCTCCGCGGCCGAGAAGCGCGTCGACTCGCTCCAGGCGGAGACGGCGAAGAGCCGTTCTTCGGTCTCTCCGAATCCTCGCATGGTCTGGCAACTCCCGGCGAGGCAGAGGGCACAGCCGTTGATCTGACTGACTCGGATCGTTGCGAGCGCGAGGGCACGTGCGGGCTCGCCTTCCAGCTGACCCATGAGCTGCCCGAGGGCCTGGAGTGGGGCCA
>Ga0209274_10001052_pt1 | contig 14702 bp, 13 predicted proteins | sample HubBroMetageREF1_FD_188343 | JGI IMG/M metagenome (GOLD analysis project Ga0209274, IMG submission 188343) | Reference soil microbial communities from the Hubbard Brook experimental Forest, New Hampshire, USA - Hubbard Brook CCASE Soil... | ecosystem: Environmental > Terrestrial > Soil >...
GTAAGTGAAATCGTTTCTGTGATCTGTTCCTGCCGTCTTGTTTTTCCCTTTTGACAAGACGCCAATCCATCTTTATAGTGCCGGGTCATGAACGGAACTTTTTTCTGCAACAAGTGTGGCGCGCAGAATGCCGCAGGCGCTCAGTTTTGTAATCGCTGTGGAGCGTCCACGAGCCCGACGTCCTCCAACCCTGCGCCGTCCAATCCGGCAGCGCCCTACTCAACCCCGGCACCCGCGTATCAGCCGGTTGTGCCGGTGATGGGAGTTCGCTACGGCGGGTTCTGGATTCGGGTAGTTGCGGCCATTATCGACGGGATCATTGTGCGGGTGGTGGTGTCTCCGATTCACGTGATTTTCGGTGGTCTCGGGTTGGCGGGCATGATGAGTGGTCTTCCCCATAAAGGGCTGGCTCTTTTCGGCGGCGGTCTTACCCTGATCGTTTCGATTTTTGCCTCCTGGTTGTATGAAGCTTTCATGGAGAGTTCGTCGTATCAGGCGACGCTCGGCAAGATGATCTTCAGGATGAAAGTCACCGATCTCAATGGCAACCGAATCTCCTTCGAAACCGCGACGGGAAGGCATTTTGCGAAGTGGCTCTCCGGGTTAATCCTGTGCATCGGCTTCATCATGGTCGGCCTCACGGAGCGCAAGCAGGGACTGCACGACATTCTGGCCGGAACGCTGGTGCGGCGAGATTGACTGAGCGTTCAGTTGACTTATGAGGTTCCCCAGTCTATTCACTGCCGCTCTCTGCGCCATTGGAATCTGCACCCTGCATGCCCAGAAACTCGAAATCAGTCCGACGCAAGCGCTCTGCGATGAAGTAGCTATTCTTCGCGCCAGTGGATTACGCCCGAACCAGGCTGTCACAATTCAAGCTGTGCTGGTCGATAGCGAAGGACACCATTGGAGTTCGCAAGCCGAGTTTGCTGCCGATTCGCAGGGAACTGTGGATGTCTCTCGCCAAGCCCCTTTCAGAGGTTCGTACAACGAAGTTTCAGCCATGGGCCTGGTCTGGTCCATGAAGCCGGAGGACAAGGATGCGATGCGGTATTCGCCTCCGCGCGAACTTGGAACTCAGATCATTCAATTTCGGCTCCTGGATGATGGCAAGTCCGTGGCGAAGGCTGAATACGAACAGAGAAAGGTCGCCGATGGTGTACGTCAGATCAAGGTCCAAGGAGAGCTTCACGGCGTGCTTTTTGTACCGGGCGCTAACGGACCTTTTCCGGGCGTGCTAGTGCTTGGAAGGGGCGGAGCTCCGCAGGAGCTAGCGGCTTGGCTAGCCTCGCATGGATTTGCTGCATTCGCGTTGGCCTATTTTGGATATGAAGATCTGCCGAAGGATCTCGAAGCAATCCCGCTGGAATACTTTGGCCGAGCCCTGGGGTGGATGAGGCAACGGCCAGAAATTATTGCCGATCGAATTGCCGTACTGGGAAACTCGCGGGGAGGCGAGTTGGCTCTGCAATTAGCCAGCATGTACCCGCACATCAGCGCCGTGGTGGCGTACGTTCCGGCCAATGTTCGTTTTGGGGGCGATGGTGCGCGGGTTCCCTACGCGTGGACTTGGCAGGGGCATCCCCTGGCGTATATCTTGCCTCGGCGGGGTCTTTTCGATAACCCGGGCGCCGCGATGCAGGCTGCAATCCCAGTCGAGAAAACGCACGGACCTGTGCTCCTGATCTCAGGGGATGATGACGAAACCTGGCCCTCCTCCATGATGGCGAATGCTCTGGTCATCCGCCTTAAGGGCGCTCATTTTCAGTATCCAATTGAACACTTGAGCTATCCGCATGCCGGGCATCTGGCGGGACGGCCCGAAATCGTGCCGGCCTGGCACCGCGAAGTGAATCGGCCTTTTCCGGGTGGCACTGCGAAGGGAGATGCAGAATCCTCGCTGGATGCAATTCCTAAGGTGTTGGAATTTCTGCGGACCAGCCTCGAAACTGCCGCTGCGGCCCCGAACTCGCTCCCGAATCTCTCGCCGAATTAGAATCGTCCCATGCAAAACGCAACGCCGGCGGCCATCGCGGTGCTTGTGCTGGAGCTTGTGCCGGCGGCCGTGTTTGGATTTGCCGGGGAACGGGTGGGGCAGTCCTGCGCCCGCTGGCCGTCATCGGTAAGAATCGCCTTGCCGGTATTCTGCGCGTTACCTTACGGCCTGATTTCCTGGTCGCATCACATGTTCTCCTGGAAATGGTGCGCTCTGTACGCGGTGGTGCCGGTGGCGATCGCGTGGCTGCTGGGGCAAGCCAGCGTCGCCGATCCCGAACAACGCGGCAATTGGCGAGACGCTATCATTCTGGTGACGTTGGGGCTGGCGGTTGATTTGCGCTGGCTCGAGCGCGCGTGGCCAAGCGGGCTCGCGGGATTGGGGAAATTACTCCTCGTCGATGCCGCGCTGTATGGATTCGTCGCGATCCGGCGCCTCAGCGGGACCGGCTTTGACTTTCACTTCCGGTGGAGCGACTGGAAGACCGGTCTGCGGGAGCTGGTTTTTTTTACGCCGTTAGTTCTCGCGCTGGGGATGGCGCTGGGCTTTCTCCATCCGCATGGCTACGCGCCGCGGCTCTCGATGATTCTGAAGATGATTTCGACTTGGATTTATATCTTCATTTTCATTGCGGTTCCAGAGGAGCTGTTCTTTCGCGCGTGGGTGCAGAACCTGCTGGAACGGCGCGTAGGGCGGCGAGCGGCGCTGGCGATCACGGCAGTGTTGTTCGGACTCTCCCATTTCAACAAACGGTCCGCCCACTTCAACTGGCAGTATGTCTTGCTGGCCAGCATCGCCGGGATCTTCTACGGGCGGGCATGGCGCGAGCAACGGCGAGTGCCGGCCTCGACGATCACTCACGCCAGCGTCGACGCGATCTGGTCGTTCTGGTTCTGAGCGAGGGACAAAATGGCGGTTGAGTCGAAAATCTTTCCCGTGGTCACGACCCCCTTCCGCCGGTGCTTTGCCTCGGTCCAGATCGTCGTTGCGTTGCTGTTTCTGGAGCTTGCAATCTGGGCGCCGACGCGGCACACACGGAACCGCTGGGCAGTCATCTCGGCCATCGCGATTCTGGTCTTCGTGTTGATCAACGTGCTGATCAACGTGCTGGTCGACTCTCTCGGCTACCGGCCGTCGCTCAAGCGCCTCGGCCTCGGACTGCCGGGAATGTTCGGCGCCAGCGTGGTGCTGGGGGTCGGTCTGGCAACGGTTCTTCTCATCGTGATTCTGGTGCATTGGGCGGGTGGCGAAATTCCCGCCAATCCGACCTGGTTTCCGAATTTGCGGTCGGCGTGGGGGTACGTGATCTGGGCCGGACTTCAGGAATTTATACTGCAATCATTTTTCTTCAACCGCTGTGAAGAATTGTATGGAAGCTCGTCTGCGGTTTGGATGGCGTCCACGCTTTTTGCCGCCGTCCACCTGCCCAATCCCGTTCTCACCACCGCGACGCTCATCGGCGCCCTTTTTTTCTGCGACATGTTCCGCCGCTACCGCAGCATTTATCCACTCGGGATCGTCCACGGCATGCTGGGACTGGCGATTGCCTTCACCACGCCTGACAGCCTGCTGCACCATATGCGGGTGGGGATTGGATATCTGCGCTACTAGGGGATTGCGCCCCGGCGATGGATCTTCCAAGTTGCATCCCCGCGACATTCCGAGGGCTCTCGTGTTCCTATGGGATGTGGGACAGTCTTTGTTAGGACAGTCTTCCGGCCCGTCCTGGTGGCACAAAACCAGACTCGAGGATGGTTATGCTCTTCCGCTTGCCGCTCGCGTCCGTTGCGTTACTAGCCAGTTTTTTTCAGCTCTCATCCGGAATCGGCGCCGCCCAGGTTCTGACTCCGGTCTGCCAGCCGTCGGTGACGCAGCCGATCGTCGTTGTTTCTCCGGCGCAGCGTCTCGCGGCGGGCCGCAATGCTCAACCGCCGCTCACGGACACCTCGAACGGTTTTGCCTGGCCTGACACTCCCATGGGGATAATCCGGACGGGCAGCGGGTACGAGTTTTTTGGAAGCGATGGCGGCGGACACTCCCGGCAGATGTGGCAAGGACATTCGGTGGGCAACAACAAGGGCGGATCGGTGGTCACCACTGCGGGAACGCTCGACAACCCGCTGGGCACGGGCGACCCCCAGGATGTAAGCGTATCTCCGAATCCCGATCCCTCGGTGAACCCGAACTATTCCAGCTATACCTATATGGGTGGGGGCCCGGTGTATCAGGTTCCTGCGGGCATGACCGGGGCGGGCAACCTGCTGGCGACGTATCATGCTGAGTTTCCCAACGACGCGCTATACGCGGCGCTCGGGCTTGCCGCGTCCTCCGATAACGGGCGGCACTGGACCGACCTCGGCGAAATCATTCGTCTGAACCAGGCCTACGCAGTCGGGCTCGACGGCTTTGAAATCGGCGACGGGCCGCTCGTGCTCTCGCCCGACGGCAAATATTTCTATTTGTATTTTCCGGACTGGATCGCCAACGGTACGCTGCACACCACGGTTCCGGACGGGGCATCGACTACCACCCATGTCTCAGTCGCGCGGGTACTGGCTGCCCGCTTACTGGACGCCGCGTTTGGATCGCCGCAGCCGCACACCGTTGCCTTCGAGAAGTTCTACGAGGGGAATTGGCACCTGCAACCTGGGATCGGCGGAGCATCCGCCGACCTCAATCCAAAGTCCTCGTCTCAAGAGCGAGGGTATCTCGATATCCACTACAACAGCGCGCTCGAGCGCTACGTGATGATTATCTCTAACGACACGACGTTCTATTACGAAGAATCTGTGGACGGCATGGCGTGGACGCAGCCGATAACGCTTGGCATCTTCGGCCCAATTGCGGCTTATCCCACCTCCGTCGGACTCGGCGACGATCCTCACATCCTGGGAAAGAGTTTCTACATCTACTTTACGCACTTGCCGGTGGAGGGCTCGTGGCAAGGCGGTTCGGTACGGCGGCTTACGCTCACTTGCCCGTGATCGGGCGTTCCCTCGGGGCGATCGTTTCGGGCAAACTCGGGGTGCGGCTCACGGGTTACACTAGCTTCTAAATGGCCCTTCCGGTTTCACAGCTGCGCCGCTGGTTCGCCTTGGGTGCGATTCTGATGGTTGCTACGGTTGCGGGGATGTATTTCTACGCGCGCTGGCGCGTGGGCAAGGTCGTCCACGACATACCGGCGAAAATGGGCCTCGACATTCAGCAGACCGCCGAGGGCTTTTCTATCTCCAAATCGGTGGAAGGCCGCACTCAGTTTACGGTGAGCGCGTCCAAGGCGGTTCAGCTCAAAGAGGGTGGACGGGCGCAGCTGCACAACGTCAAGATCGTCATCTACGGCAAGGATGCCAGCCGCTTTGACCGGATTACGGGGGATGATTTCGAGTACGATCCCGGGTCGGGCAATGTGAACGCGAAGGGCAGGGTGCTGATTGACCTGGAGGCGAATCCGGAGGGGATGCGGCATTCCGACCAGTCGCCTCCTGAGCAAATCAGAGCCCCACTTCATCTTGAAACCGACGGTCTGGCCTTCAACAAGAATACCGGGGACGCTTCTTCCACGGGGAAAGTGGTGTTTCAGACGCCGCAGGCATCGGGTTCAGCTGTCGGCATTCAATATGTGGCCAAGACGGGAACGATGAACCTGCTGTCGGCGGTCGTGATGACGGTCAACCGGCCGCAACCGGTGCATCTGAATGCGGATCACGGCGTAATTACCAAGCAGCCGCATCAGGTGCTTCTCAGCGCGGTGCACATGACCCGGGAGCAGCAGGAAGCACGGTCCGATCAGGCGACATTCTTTCTGCGTGAAGACAACACGGTCGAAAGGGTTCTTGCCGAGGGCGACGTGGAGAGCGAGATTCATGGAAGCTCGGAGACCCACGAGCGTTCCGACCGTGCCGAAATGTGGCTGACCGGAACGCGGAATCTGCTCACCCTGGCGGTTCTCACCGGCAACGTAAAGCTCGCTTCCCTGGGAGCGCAGCCCGCTGACGCTGCCGCGGGACGCGTGACCCTGCACTTTGCCGGGAGCGCTGCGGGGCAGCAGTTGCTGGAGACGGTGCATGCCGAAGACGGCGTGCGGTTGTCACAGAAGAACAGCCAGGGCGTCACTGGAACAGCGGTCGCTTCGCCGGCATCTTCTTCGCCGCTGGCTTCGACACTTTCTCCGACACTGGCTTCGACACTGGCGCCACCCGCGAAGGGAGCCGAACAGGACATCGACATGACCGCGCCGGTGATGGACTTCAGCGTAAAAGACGGCCGTCTGCTGGAGCGCGCCGAGACCAGTGGGCCGCCGCAAATCGTGATCACGCAGCCGGAGTCGAATCAGAAGACGGTGGTTACCGCCGCCAAGTTCACTGCGAAATTCACGGATAAGAATCGCCTGGCCACGCTGCATGGAGAACCCGACGCGAAGATTGTCAGCGGCCTGTTGGACGCGAGTAAGCCGGCATCGATTAAGGCCGGCGCTGCGGCGCAGACGGATCGAGTATCGTCCAGTCAGATGCTGGATGTTGTTTTTCTGCCCGAGGGCGGGGTCCGGTCGATCACGCAGACGGGCAGACTCGCCTACGTCGATGGCACCGAAAAGGCCTGGGCGCAGCGCGGAGAGTACACCACGACCGATCAAATGCTGGTGCTCATCGGATCGCCGCGGGTGGTGGATGGCGGCATGACTACGACCGCCCAGACGCTTCGCATGAACCGCGCGACCGGCGAAGCCTTTGCCGAGGGCAACGTCAAGAGCACGTACTCCGATCTGAAGGCGCAACCGGATGGCGGTATGCTCGCATCGTCCGACCCGATTCATGTGACCAGCCGCAGCATGACCGCTCACCGTTCCTCGGCGATTGCGGTGTACACCGGCGACGCCCGCTTGTGGCAAAACGCGAACGTGGTGGAGGGTCCCACGCTTCAGTTCGATCGCGACCATCGATCCCTGATTGCACAGGGGACTTTGGCTCAGCCGGTTTCGACCGTGCTGGTGCAAGTAGACAAGTCCGGGAAAGTGACCCCGGTCCACATCACATCCGCGCGCCTGAACTATGCCGATGCGGAGCGGAGAATTTTCCTGGATGGCGGAGTGACGGCCAAGGGTTCGGAGGCGACGATGACGGGACAGCAAATGACGGTCTTTCTGCTGCCGCGAAGCCAGTCGAAAGCAGGGACGACGACAGCGGCGAACCCGTCCATGCCCGGGCAAGTGGAGCGTATCATCACTGAAAAGAGTGTTGTGGTCACGGAGCCGGCGCGGCAGGCGACGGGTGACCGACTGGTCTACACGTCGGCGGACGACAAGTTCGTCCTGACGGGCGGACCTCCTAGCATTTTTGATGCCGAACGGGGCAAAATTACGGGCGATTCGTTGACTTTCTTTAGACGCGATGATAGGGTGCTGGTGGAAGGTAAAGAAACATCCCCGACCGTCACTAAGACGCAAGTGGCACGATAAATGCACACGCTGGCCACCGACGAAATTGGGAAATCCTACCGTGGTCGCCGCGTAGTCAACGGAGTCAGCCTTCAGGTTCTGCAGGGCGAAGTAGTGGGCCTTTTGGGACCGAACGGCGCCGGAAAAACCACTTCCTTCTACGCAATTGTAGGTCTGATTCCTCCCGACACCGGCCGGGTACTGTACGACGACGAAGATATCACCAGCGTTCCCATGTACTTGCGGGCGCGCCAGTACGGCATCAGCTATCTCCCTCAAGAAGCTTCGGTGTTTCGCAAACTGACGGTCGAAGAGAACATCCTCGCCGTGCTGGAAGTTCAGCCTATCTCCTGGCATGAACGCCGGGAAAAGGCGGAGAAGCTGATCGACCAGCTCGGGCTGGAGCATATACGGCAGAATCGCGGGTATGCATTGTCGGGCGGGGAGCGGAGGCGGGTAGAAATTGCGCGATCCCTCTGCATAAACCCCACGTTTATTCTGCTCGACGAACCGTTTTCGGGTATTGATCCGATCGCCGTTCTGGATTTGCAGAAGATCATTTCCGATTTGCGAGCCAGCGGCATCGGAATCTTGATCACCGATCACAACGTCCGCGAGACGTTGTCAGTGACGGATCGGGCGTACATCATTAACGAAGGTAGGATTTTCCGCTCCGGTACACCGGAGGAGTTGGGTAGCGATCCGGAAGTGCGGCGGGTCTATTTGGGGGAAAGCTTCTCACTGGTGTGAGTTCTCAGTTCTCAGTCAAACCCGATTCACTGAGATCTGAGAATCGGGAACCGCCTCAAGTTACCAAGGCGTGGACCCCCTGACCTTTCGTGTCCGCACGATCTACCTCGGTGCGTGAGAAGCTAATCTTTCCACATCCCGATGTCCGGACAGTCAAGGACAGCGGGTTAAACTGGGAACCGAGAACCGAGAACTGTATTTGGGGAGAAATGGTGCTTCTTCAGCACAGACTGAACGTCAAGTTGTCGCAGCGGCAGATTCTGACGCCGGGCCTCGTGCAGATGGTCTCCGTGCTCGCGCTGAACAAGCTCGAGCTCAAGGACATGATCAATGCCGAGATGGTCGAGAACCCGGTGCTGGAAGAGCTGGAAGACGCCGTCCCCATGCTTGATGACGTCGGTCGCCAGGAAGAGGAGCGCGACCGGATAGCCGCCAAGTCGACCGCCGCGGAAGAGGGTCCGACCATCGCGGATGAGAAGAAGGATCCTTTCGAGGAGATCGACTTTGGCTCGTTCTTCCAGGAGTACCTGGATCCCGGGTATCGCAGTTCGGGAGAGATGGAAGAGATCGAGAAGCCTTCGTTCGAGAACTTCCTGTCGAAGCCGGGAAACTTGAGTGACCACCTGTTGTGGCAACTGGGCGCGATTTCCGTCCGGCCGCCGGTGCACCAGGCCGCTGAGCTGATCATTGGGAATCTGAACGAAGAAGGGTACCTGATTGCCAGCGACGAAGAATTGCTGGGAATCGCCCCGGTCGCGACTCCCGAAGCGGACGTGGAAGTGGCCGCCAAGATCGTTGGCGAAGCCGAGGCGCTGGGGCTGGCGGTTTCAGAGAGCTCGGCTGAAATTTCTGACCAAGACACGGCTGATCTCGAAGCTACCGTTGTTGCACCTGACGATCTCGCCGCAGCGGACGCCGCTCTTTCGCGATTCACCGCACGGTGGAGTCGAGTCCTTTGCTTTGAGCTGGATGCAGAGCCAGATGTTGTACCGGAGACGGCAGCCGAGGTTCCGCTGAGCAGCGCGACCAGCCACGGAACGACCGCCGGAGCAGCGACCGCGCCGGCCCGGATTCCGGCTGTGACCTTCACCGTCGCCGAGTTGCACGAAGCGCTGGAAGTTGTGCGTCAGTTCGATCCACCGGGAATTGCCTGTCGCGACCTGCGCGAATGTCTGCTCTATCAGTTGCGCTACCACTTGGAGCAACTGCTGCGGCACCGGAACGGCAATGCGCTCGCCGAGCAAACGACCGATCAGGTTGTACGCGACGCGATTGCGGTCGTCGATCAGCATTTGCGAGCGGTGACGTTGAAGCAGTTCAAGGAAATTGCCCGCGCCATCGGGCGTCCGGTCGAGGCGGTGCAGGCGGCGCTCGAGTATGTCCGCACCCTCGATCCCAGGCCGGGCTTGCGCTACAACAAAGTTCCGGCGCGGCTGATTGAGCCCGATGTCGCTTTCGTGAAGCACGGCGACGAGTGGCTGGTCATCATGAATGACGAAGACATGCCGCAGTTGCGCTTGAATCCCGCTTACAAACGCCTGCTGACCCGCGACGGCAACGACCGCGACACGCGTAACTACGTCAAAGATCGCTACAAGTCGGCCATCCAGCTGATCAAGAACATCGAACAGCGCAAGCAGACCATCACCAAGGTCTGCTACTCGATCGTGTCGCGCCAGCAGGATTTTCTCGATCGGGGAATCGACTTCCTGAAGCCGATGATGATCAAGGAAGTGGCGGAAGAAATTGGCGTGCATCCTTCCACGGTCAGTCGCGCGGTGGCCAATAAGTATGTGCACACGCAGCAGGGCGTGTTCGAATTGCGGTATTTCTTCTCGGAGAGCGTGCAGGGACCGGAAGGCGGCGGCACTTCTCTGCTGATCTTGAAACGCCGCGTCAAGAAGCTGATCGAAGAAGAAGATTCCAGCCGGCCGTTGACCGACGAACAGATCACCCGCATTCTGCAATCGCAGGGCATCCAGGTCACTCGGCGAACGGTCGCGAAATACCGGGAAGATATGAAAATTCCCAGCACCCATCAGCGCAGAGTGAAAAAATAGCAGGTTTCAAGGTTTCAGAGTTTCAAGGTTGCAGGGACTCGGGTCACCTTGAAACCTTTAAACTCTGAAACCTTGAAGCTTTGAGGTTATTCGATGAACGTGGAATATACCGCGAGAAAGTATGTAATTACTCCCACGGTCCGCAGGGAAGTTGAAGCCGGCCTCAACAAGATCCGCAAAATTCTGGGCGACCGGTTCGAGACCAAGGTGACTCTGGCCGTCGAGAAGCGCCGGCACAAAGCCGAGATCACAATCGACCCACCCAACGGTCCGATTGTGGGGCTGGCCCAGACCGATGACATGCTCTCGGCCGTCAACCAAGCTCTCGACCACCTGCAGAAGCAGGCGCTCAAACATAAAACGAAGTGGCTGAGCAAAAAGCGAAAGGCGGTCAAGAAGTTCGACGGCCAGTCGTTGGAAGACAGCCTCGAGGCCACGCTCGGACTGGCGGAAAACGCCACCGTTTCCGTTCTCGTTCATAAATTTCCGTCGGTGGCACGGACTACCGAAGTGCATCTGGTGCATGCCAAGGACTCGGTGGCGCTTCGTCCGATGACGCTCGAAGAAGCAATCAAAGAGGCGCACTTCCGGGACAAAGATGTGTTCGTATTCCGCGATCCCAAAGGCAAGGTGATGGTGCTGCACCGCACGAGGGACGGCAAAATGGAATTGATCGAAGCACCGTAACAGCCATCAGCCGTCAGCCGTCAGTAAAACCGACAGCCTGACGGTGCAAATGTATGGCCCCGTGAGTTTCCTGAGAGCTGACGGTTCTTCTCAAACTCCGCTGGTCGCTTCCTGCGCCCACTGCAGCGCCAGCCACCAGGTTGTGCCGACCTCTTCATCGGTCAGTTTCAATTGTTTGGCGACTGCACTCGAAAGAATTTCGTACCCGAACACATTCTGGGAGCGGTCAAGAATCGGCTGGCGGGCGACGAAGCGCTGTCCCGGAAACACAAGCGGCTTCAATGCAAATGTTTTCTCTTTGGCTGGAGCGGGTTTCACCCCCTCTTGGATCGGCATTGCCGTAAGTGGACTTCAGGAGAACTCGCGGAGTTTTTGCCTTCCGAAAATAGAGGGCTCAGCACGAGCGGCTTGGAGAATGCAACACCCGGGCGCCCAGGGGAACGTCCAAGGCGCACCTTCGTAACGGCCCAGATGTGGAAAACTAAAGGCACTCCCCCCTTGCGCAGTCGACGGTTTCATGAGTAACATCAAAGTGTTCCCAATGGCCATGCTTCCAGGCGGGCCGTTCGCGCCAAGTAAAACTCCGGGCGCCGATAGCTTGAACATCGATAGTTTAAAACATCGTTCTCGAATAGCATCCAGCCGATGTGGGGTTTGGTCAGCCGGTAGCGATTTACTGTTAGCCACGCGCAGTCAGCCACGCGTTGCGCATACGTTTAGAGTATCCACTAACGTGCCGACCGCAAGGAAGACGAAACAAACGGGCCTGTAATCCAGGCCGGGGATAAACTTCGGGGATCAACTTCGAAGATTAACAAGAGAAAAAATATGAATGCAGGACCCGGACATTCCTCCGCAGGCGGAGGAAAACACAAACGGCGCCGTGGACGGCGTCCGCCAAAACGAGGCGCGGGCGGCCCGATGGGCCGTGATCGCCAGGAGCACCAGGGCATTTTTACCGCTCCCATGGACCACAGCTACCGCGCCAATATGGGTGCGGATAACGGCAACGGTAACGGCAGAGGAGGGCAGCGACGGCCGGGTTTTTCCGCCTCCTACCCGGTGGTCGATCCTGAGCCTCTGCCCGCTCCACGAGAGGATGCGGCTTCGCGCGTCTTCGCTTTTGTCGAAGACCTGTTCTTCCTGAGCAAGATTCAGGATACGGGCCGCAAGATGAACGTGAAGGTCGAGTTCGTGAAGAACGAGAAGGAACTCGCCGACCGCATGAAGAGCAATGGCGAAGAAAAACCTTCTCTGATCATCTTCGACTTGAACAACGCCAACGCCAAGCCTTTGACGCTCATCCCGAAACTGAAAAGCAAGCTGAAAAAGGGGACGTCGATCATTGGATTTCTCTCGCACGTGCAGGGCGACTTGAAGCAGAAAGCGCACGAAGTGGGCTGTGACATGGTGTTGCCGCGCTCGGCGTTTTCGCAGAATTTGCCGCAGTTGCTGCGCCGGCATGGCGCCATTGAGCCAGATGCCGGAGCTGCCGACTAGGATTGCAAAAGAGGATTGCAGAAGTCAGAGGTCGGATTGCGGAGGTAACGGCGCCAAACCACTGCCTCCACTCATACGTGTGGGGTCTCACCTCTGGGCTCACCTCCGAAATCTGACCTCTACCCTCTAACCTCTCCGTTCCCCTGATACAATTTTGCCGTGTTCCCTCACAAAATTCTGATTGCGACGCTAGGGATGGCGCTGACAATCGCCGCGGCGGCTTTCGCCCAGCAGCCTCCGCCGCCCAGTGCTCAGCCTCCGGTGAAAGTGAACGTCCTCAACGTGTGCTCGCCTTCCGCCGACGAGCAGAAGGAATTATCGTCGGCGCTGGCCAAAGTGCCAGACAAGCCCGCCTTCAGTAAGGACTACGAAGTGTCTCGCGGGCATTCCACTCTCGACCCAACCACGCCGATCCCCGGTATGGAGCCTCTGCCACCCGGTGCGGTTTCCTCGGCTGACTGGGTCCGGGTTCGACGTGAGTTCCCGGACGCGGCCCTGTTCAGCAACGTGCAATATTCGTTCAGCGTGGATGCGACGAATATGGTGGAGACGCTCGTGCTCCGGGTGCGCGATCCCAAGGATCTGATGCAGGTTGCGATCGAGGACAGTGCTTCGGCGGTTGTTTCCGCGACCGCGATGTTATCCACGAGCACGCCGGTTTCGCGCGTCAAACTCGAGCGCTTCGGAAAAGCATCGGTGGTGCTGGCGCGGTGCGGTATGGCAGAAGGAAATCCAGCCACGGATCAGACCATGTACGAACCGATCCTCCACGCCGCCTCTGCGATTATGGAGCGCTATCGCGACGCCTTGGGAGCGCGCAAAATGGTGCCCCAGGAGTTAACTCGCCTGGGTGTGAGAACTTCGACCGCAACCACGACCAAGGCAGGCACCGGCAGCAAGAAGACCCCGTAGTTGCTGGTGGAGCGCCGGGCGTCTCGCCCGGCGCTCCACCGGCGAACTGAAGCGAAATCTATTTTTCAGAATCTATCTAGTTAGCATTGTTTTTCTAACACTGGCTTCTTACCACTATGGATATACGCAATGTCGTGATCATGGGCTCCGGATGCGCCGGCCACACCGCGGCCCTCTATAGCGCCCGCGCCAACCTCAAGCCGCTGGTGATCGAAGGCCATGAGCCGGGCGGACAGTTATCGATGACCACGCTGGTAGAAAATTTCCCCGGTTTTCCTGATGGCATCCAGGGACCGGAACTGATCGAGAACATGCGCAAGCAGGCGGCGCGCTTCGGCGCCGAGTATCGCATTGGCCACCTGGTCAAAGCCGATTTGAGCAAGCGTCCCTTCGAGTTAAGCTTCGGGAAAGAGACCATTCAGACCCGCGCGCTCATCATCGCCAGCGGCGCCTCCGCGCGCTGGCTCGGCCTGCCCAACGAGCATGCGCTGATTGGTCACGGTGTTTCTTCCTGCGCAACCTGCGATGGCTTCTTTTTTTCAGGCAAGGAAATCGCGGTGATTGGCGGCGGCGACTCCGCCATGGAAGAAGCGACCTTCCTGACGCGCTTCGCGACCAAGGTGACGCTGATCCATCGTCGCGAGCAGTTTCGCGCTTCAAAAATCATGCTCGATCGCGCCCACTCGAATCCAAAGATCGCATTTCTCACCGACACCGTGGTGGACGACATTCTCGACGTGAATAAGAAAGAAGTCACCGCCCTGCGTCTGCGCAATCTGAAAAGTGGCGAGAGCTGGGAATTTCCGACGAGCGCAATGTTTCTTGGCATCGGCCACATACCCAATGCCAAGATTTTCGAAGGCCAACTCGAAACCGATGCCGATGGTTACCTGGTGACGCAGAAAAATGTCTTTACGAAAGTGCCCGGAGTGTTTGCGTGCGGCGACGTGCAGGACCGCCGCTACCGGCAGGCCATCACCGCGGCGGGTTCCGGCTGCATGGCGGCGCTGGAAGCGGAAAAACTCTTGGAAAAAGAAGGGCACTGAGCCGCATCCGCAGCAACGGGAAAAACGCGGCTGCTCGAGGAAATGTTTCTGGATCGCCATCGGTAGGAAAAGAATCCATACCGGGTAACAGACCTGAAAATCCCGAGGTGAAACCATGAACTATCGCTTGTTTGGAAACAGCGGCCTTCGCGTTTCCGAAGTATCGCTCGGCACCATGACCTTCGGAGAAGACTGGGGATGGGGTGCGGCCAAAGACGAAGCGCGCAAGATTTACGATGCTTATCGCGCGGCCGGCGGAAATTTCGTCGATACGGCCAACTTGTACACCAACGGAACCAGCGAATCTCTGGCCGGTG
>Ga0209274_10001055_pt1 | contig 14691 bp, 20 predicted proteins | sample HubBroMetageREF1_FD_188343 | JGI IMG/M metagenome (GOLD analysis project Ga0209274, IMG submission 188343) | Reference soil microbial communities from the Hubbard Brook experimental Forest, New Hampshire, USA - Hubbard Brook CCASE Soil... | ecosystem: Environmental > Terrestrial > Soil >...
ATCGGGTCCGTGAGCGATGCCCGACGACGTCTCAGTCGCCGAGCTACAGAAGGCCGTCGAGCACATGCACGGCGTGCCGGCGCGCTTCGTCGGATCGGTCGAAGTGAACGAGCGTCAGGAGGGCAAGCCGGTGTGGTCCGGCGCGGTGAAGGTCTTCGAGCTAACAGGCCATCCGAGCGGCGCCAAATGCGCCTACGCGTGGTCGTACGTCACGACGGCACAAAGCGCTGCTTTATGGCCGTTCTGGGCTGCCGCCCATAGACGGGCCGGTCATGGCCGTACAGGCCTCGATTCTGCCGGACCAGCAAGCGAAGCGGAATTGATCGATTACGTGGAAAGAGCTTGGAGTCTCTGAAACCTCGGCAAGGAGAAGTTCCGCCGTGCTCGATGTCAGCAGCAGCAAACGGCCTGACCCCGAGAAGGCGCCCTCGTCCCCGCCAGCTTGGTCGCGGGCCCCCTCGTGCCGGTGGCCGACCAGGCGCCGCTCGACCGGCATCCGGCGGCGGTCTACTTGGCCACGTTGTCGCCGGGATCGCGCCGGACGATGCGGGGGGCGCTGCGGACCATCGCCGTGATCCTCACGGGGGTCGCCGACGAGTTGCGGATGCCTTCAGACTCGGAGCTAGTTTGGCTATTCAAAAACGAAGAAATGGCTGAGGAACGTCGTCTTCGGGGGAATCCCGGTGGCCCTGGCCGTCGTAGAGGGAGTTGTACCCCCCGCTCGACGGCCGCCCCTATCCTTCGACGTCAAACTGCGACGCGAAACCGCTCGCCGATAGCCGAACAGTACCGCTGAAGCGTGGACATTTTCACATCTCCCCCAGCTTCGAGCTTGCTCACGACCGACGCGGACGTGCCCATCCGGGCGGCGACGACCGTCTGCGAGAGCGACTTCCCCTCCCGAAGACTCGCCAGCTTGCGCGCGAGCTTTCGACGCTCTTCGGCCTCCGCGACCAGGCTGGGGAAGGCCGGGTTACGTCGCGTCCGAGCGTTGACGATCTCGGTGAGGAAGTCCTTGGCCATGTGCTCGAATTGAATGTGTATCGTCGGCGACATAGCGTCAAGGCTATGGCTCCAAAGCTCTCATGGAGTGCGTCGCCGCGATCTGACGGTACCGCGAGCGCGCCAGTCGCCGAGCCTCCTCTCCGCCAGCTCGAGCTCGCGCACCGGAGTCTTCTGCGTCTTCTTCGTGAAGGCTGAAAGGGACAGCAGAATCTGCCCGAGGCGGCCTTCCGCCGAGAACAGAAGCCGGAAACTGCGGGTCGAAGCGTCCGCCCGCACCTCGTAGACGTCGCCGCGCAGGTGCTTGGCGGCCGCTACGCCACTCGCTGCGACCTCCTTCATGCCGGCGACGATCGCCGCAACCTCTCCGTCCGTGAGTCCGTCGAGAAAGTCTTTGACTGGCCGCCCGCCGCCCGCAGTTCGGTAGTCGCGCCAGCGACGACGCGGTTTTGTCTTGAGGTCCCGCACGGCCATTGTACGCGGGTCATCGTCCGGGAAGTTGTGGCGGAGCCACCGCCTGCCGGCGTTTCGCGGTCTTCTTCTCCATCGCGATGTAAGCGGATAGGTCTATCGGAGCAACTCGAATCGCGTTCGACACGCGCACGTGAGCGAGCTCGCCGCGATCGATGAGCAAGTACACCGTCGCCGTGCACACCCCGAGCCGCTCCGCCACCTGCCTGACCGTCAGGAGAGGCGCGATAACCTCCTGGAGTTCTCGTGGCGTCCGGCCAGTCCCTCCCTCCGAAGCTTGGACCACGGGTGGACCAAACGGGGTGCGATTTGGTGCTAACGGATGGGACGGTTGGACATGGTCCATCTTCCGGTCTTGAACGATTACCAACGGTTGCGAATCGCTGCTATCCGCTGCTGATCTATCGAGTGAGACTTCTAAGCCGCGGGTCGCAGGTTCGAGTCCTGCCGGGCGTGCCGTTGATTTTACAGACGAAATCGGACGAGAACACCACGCCAAGTCGAGGCGAACCAACCTCCGTTTGCACCTCCGTTTGCACCCCCCTCGACGCGGCCACCATCCAGGCCGCGATCGTGCGCGTGACCATCGCTCTGACGACAGTCCGGGACGAAGAGATCCCCGGGCTTGTCGCGGAACGCAGAGCGCTCCGGCAGGAGCTCCGCGCTCGGAGAGCGGGACGCGGGAGTGGTGAGGCTGGGCGGGCGAGCGAGGGAGAAGACTAAGCGGTAAGCGACTAGACCACCCTTCGCTCGGGTTGGCGAGCACGCGCAGACTCGTGAGCTGCGCCTCAGTCGTCGACACGCACCGGGCGAGCGGTCGGCGGCAGCAGAACAAGGTACTCGGCCTCCTCACCCCCGACGTATGCGAGTACAGCGGCCGCCTCGACACGGACTCTGTAGACGGCTGGGTCGCGGAGGTTCGGGATGCGCGTCGCGAACCGTTTTGCACTTTCGATGGAGTCGGTCCACGAGAAGCCACGCACCCGACGTCGCGGCGGTGCTCCCGCCACGCCTCTGTAGAGAAAAAAGGGCCCGCGGCGGCTCGGCAGGGGGTTACCAGCGGCGCGTAGCCTCCGTCGATTTGCACGGGCGAGGAGGCCGGAGATCACCGCGAGCGGCCATTCGTTCGTCGGGCTACCCACAAACACCTCGAGTAGGAGCCGCTCGTAGATGCCTGCCTTGCGTAGAACCTCCTCGTTGGCCGCAACGACGTAGAAGCCCTCCCGGTTAGAGATCTCCGACAACAGAAGCTCAAGATCGAAGAAAGTCATGCGGTGCTCTCGCTCCGGCGAGAGCATCAAGGTGATCGGAGACTTCATGGGACGCTACCCGCTCCTCGGCATCGCCACATGAAGCGGCTGCCCGAGAACACCGCAGCAGCGTGGCATTTGCGCGGACCCTTTCGGTTACTCAATGCGTGACCTCGAGGATAGGCTCCGCGTTCGCTTGGCCTCATTCGCGTGCGCTCACCCGGTTCTTGCCACCCTCCTTTGCATGACGCATCTGCCCCTCCGCCGCGGCATAGGCCGCGATCCGATCGGTCGGCGCAACCAGCGTGGCGACACCGATGCTCGCTGTCACGCGCAAGGGGCGGCCCTCGGCGTCCTCTGTCCTGCATTCAGCCTCGACGCGGGCGCGCATGACTTCGGCTACTCGTTTGGCGTCCTCCGGCGCGGTCCTCGGCAGTATCGCGCCAAGCTCGTCGCCCTGGCCGAGTCGGTACGCGCGCCCGCTCCTCTCGACGGCGTCGCGGGCGATCCGCATGTACCGCTCCAGCAGTTCATCGGCCTTCGGGTGCCCCGCCCTGTCGTTGGCCGCCTTGAATCCGTCCAGGTCCCCCACGATCAAGGAGAGCGGTTCGCTCTCTGTGACCGTCAGGAGCTGAAGGTCCAGTTCGCGATCCCACGCGGCCTTGTCGTAGACGATCCGAAACTGGCGATCGAAATCCTCGTCCGCCCGGAGAGCCTCCCGCCGATCGAAGAAGTACACGCGGCCCTTGTGCCCGAGCCGATACGTTACAAGCTCCCCGAGCCGGCAGCGGTTCAGGTCCGTGAGACGCGCATCGCTTGCGAGGTTTCGGTCCTTCTCGTGGCGCGTGTCCGCGGCTGCCGTCGCGTTGCCGTTGACGAAGTCCTGCTCGATGAGCGTCAGGAGCATCTCTTTCAAGGGGCGCTCCTCCAATCCAAACAGGCGCGTCCCTTGGGTGACGGCGATCGTCTGCGTTTCTGCCCGGTCGAGCGCCAGGAGAAACTCCAGCTCCGAGAACCTCGGGTCCTGCATGCGACGAGCAAGTTAGGCACCCGGCCCACGCCCGCAAGCCTTCAACGTCCGGCATCCGTCAGCGCAAGCACGTAGGAAGACCTCGAGCAGTCGTCCTGCCGGGCGCGGTGGCGCGAAACGATCGTCACGTGGCGTACCCGAGCTGCCAGTGGGTTCAGCGTGGCTTGGGAGACCGGGGCTGCCGGGCCGCCGCCTGGGAGCGTTCGAGCCATCCATCTGTGACAGCCTCGCGCACCTTGACGCGCAAGAGCTCCTCAGCGACCTCCGTGCGCGTCTTGCCGAAGTAGCCTGTGCGCACCAGCGCATCGAGCGCCGAGAGCACCTGCGGCGTCGTCGACAGATGCAGCTTCTTGGTGTCGACGGAGTTTCGACCGCGAGCCATGATCCAGATAGATCCTATCTAGGATCCGGGTATTCTGGAAGCCGTGATGGCAGAACTCGTCCGGATGGAAAGCGGGCTCGGAACCGCGTACGCCCCCGGACCTCCTCACCCATCGACGCCGCGCAAGACCGAGCGACCCTCAGGCAGAATCATCCGTGTGGGCAGCCGCACGCTCGTTGTCACGCCGGTGTTCGACACCTATTGGCGCTTCGCATGCCGTCGCCAGCAGGCGTTCATGCGCCGCACCATCGGAGCGCCGCCGCCGTGGACCGATGATCCCATCATCGCGGCGCACCGATTTACGAACGCCTACCGCGCGTCCGATCGCGTCAGCCAGTACCTTATCCGGCACGTTCTATACGAAGGCGAGCAGACGGCCGAGGAAATCTTCTTTCGCGCCATCCTCTTCAAGCTCTTCAACCGCATCGAGACCTGGCAGGAGCTGACCCGCGCTCTCGGGACCATCCGCTGGCGCGGTTTCTCCATATCGAAGGCCGCGCGAGCGCTCGAGAGCATGCGCTTGCGCACTGCCATCTACTCGGGCGCCTACATCATGCCCTCGCCCTCCTTCGGCGCGGAGCGCAAGCACGCCAACCACCTCAGTCTGCTCGAGCACATGATGAGGGACGGCGCTCCCGCCAAGGTCGCGGCAGCGGGCTCGCTCGAGGCGGTCTTCCTCACCTTGCGCGGCTACCCGTCGTTTGGGGACTTCCTAGCCTTCCAGCTAACGATCGACCTGAACTACAGTCCGATGCTGGACTTCTCGGAGATGGACTTCGTCGTAGCCGGGCCTGGAGCACGCGACGGGATCCGCAAGTGCTTTGCGGAGACGGGCGGCCTGTCCGAGGCAGACATTATCCGATTCATGGCGGACCTGGCTCCGAAGGAGTTCGAGCGCCTGGGCCTGGAGTTCAAAGACCTCTGGGGGCGCCCCCTGCAGCTCATCGACTGCCAGAACCTCTTCTGCGAGGTCGACAAGTACGCGCGCGTCGCCCACCCGGAGGTCGCAGGAGTCTCGGGGCGGACGCGCATCAAGCATGGAACCCCTTTTCTACGCTCTTCTCACTGAGCGTGGGTGTCCACGAAACCGGGGCAAGACCACGCGCGGGCGGGAAGGTCATCGTCCGCGTCTCGGACGGTGGCGGAACAGCCTAACTAACCAATCAGTGCGCGACGATCCGCACGCTCCAGCCTCCCTCCCTATATGAGTCCAGCAATGGGTGGCTCCCCGTCGACCGCAACGACGTGGTCCCACACGTCCGTCACGTGGGACGAGATCCGTGAGAGCTCGAGACTCTTTGCCGCCGGCTACATCCTGTGCTTTCTCAAGACAGAGAGGGGGCGTCCACTGGACGAGAATAACGATGGCAGAGAGCGCGGCGCACAAGCCGACTGTCCATGTCGATGCCGGAGCGGAGGGCCGGGTTATGGTCGCAGACTCGTTGAGCTTCTACGAGCATGAGGCGTGGATCAACGATGTCGCGGTCGGCGCCTCCTTCGCCGGTGCGCCCACGGCAGCGATGGCGATGCGCCAGGGCGTGAAGGCATGGATCGCGCATGAGGCGGGTCCCGGCAAGGACGAGGCCGGGGTGAGCGGTCTCCCCTTCGCCGACCGCTATAGCGTCCCCGCAGCGGCGATCGCCACGATGGAGGCGCGGCTCGGCGATGGCCGGACGCTGCTCGCCGGCCATGTCATCCGCGCTAATAAAGCCGCAGAAGCGCTGGGCGTGTGCGCAGGTCAGACCGGCGACCAGGCCGCGCGCCTCATGCTCAAGGCGCCACCCGGCCAGTTGCGCGATTTCCCCGGCCTCGTCGACGAAACGATACACGAGATGGCGGCGACACCGGGTGGGAAGATCTATGCGTGCTGGTCATTCTCGCGCGTGACCCGAGCGCATCCCGACGACGTCTTCTGCGTCGCGTCGCACGGTGCCAAGACGATGGCGTTCTACGCGCTGCCCATCCGTCCCAAGGGGCTGATCTGCAACGATGGCGGGCGCGGGCTCGATGATAGCGGCGTCGAGGGGCTGGTCGAGATGGCGTGCCACGGGCTTGCCGCGGTCGCGGTCTCGAGCGCGTCGGCGCGGATCGGCGACGCGCTCAGCACGTATCATGACGGCATCGTCTCGACCGCCAACGAGCCCGCCCGCGCCAAGGGCGTGACGATCGGCATGCAGGCCGCCGAGGCAGCGCGCCTGATGCTCGGCTGATCACGAGAAGAGCCGCCCGCTTTGCCAGGGGGCGGATCCGAGACCGCGAGCTTGTCATCGACGGGCCGAGAACCCGCAGAACGGCGTCGCTAAGGGCTCGTCTCCGTGCACCCCAACGTAGGTGCCAAGGTCGAGCTGCATGTCCCGGGCGAAAGCCCAAAGCATCCCGGTTCCGAGGGCTGTGTCGGGTCCAGTCGTGTAGATCTCCACGAAGACGCCGAAGTCATCGACGACGGTGTAAGTGAGGGCAGACGCGAGCACCGGCGCTGCACGCGGCTTAGGGTTGGCCCCGAACAGCACGCCCGCGTTCATCTCCAACTCGACGTTCGCAGGCAGTTGCCACGCCCAGAAAACGTACGGTCCGCTACGAAGCGTCTCGAGGGCGCGACCGGCAAGAAGACCCACGGCACCAGACTGACATCGGGCACCCACCCATCCTCGTGCACGATGTTGAACTTTGCACGGACGTCGAGCGGGCCAGGCGGCAAGAGCTTGCCGCGCCGACATCGTAGGCGGCATGCGGGAAGAGAAACTGAGGGCCGACGTTCGAGACGAGGCCCAACGTGTACTCGTCGTCGAGGAGCACGACGTGCACGCTGCGGGCGCCCGGCGGAGCGCCTAGCGGCCCCCGGAGCTGAACCTCGGCGAGCGCCGACTCGACCTGCACGTGCCCGGCGGCGACAACGTGCGGTGTGTCGGTTTGGTGGGGACGGTCCGTGTCAATGACCCCAAGGCACTCGTCCGACAGGGGGAACCACACGCTGTGGGTGCCATGGCAGCGCGCATCGCTAGCGTCGTCGGAGCCGGCGACGGCGCGCGGAAACGCCGCAAGGATTGCGGTGACGACGAGCAGAGCGAAGGTTGCGGGGCGGATCATCTCGGGCCTTTCTTTCGGGCCGAGATGCCGGGCGGTGCGTTCGCACGAGGCCGACATGTCGGCCTCGTGAAGCAGGTCTCTCTCGACGTGGAATGAGCTGGGTCCTTCGCCACCCTGCTAGGCGGCGCTTGGAGCGCGTCGCAGAGGCGAGGTGCAGATTCGGCGCATCGGTCAGCGGCTTCGCGCCGGCAGAACGATCCGTTGACCACATTCAGCGCCGAGAAGCTGCGTTCGCCCGACGCGTTGGTTCACGCGCGCGGTGGCCTGCATCAGCCCGTCCCCGCTGGTCTAGCCTCTCCGCCACCCCGGAGATCTTAGGAGTTAGCGTTCCGCGAGCGCATGGCTACGCTCGGGGAAGGGCTCCAGCATTTGCCGTAGGGCAGCCCCGATCGCCCGCTCGTTGATCCGCTGGGGATCGATCTCCGCCTGGGCGGTCCCGTGCCACACCTGCTGAGCCGTCGACCCATCGAACGCGTCGACGACCATCTCGCCCAGGATGAACGAATCGTTCTCGCCTGTGGCCATGCCGTCGTAAGTCTGTGTGGCGTCAACTTCGAGCGTTCCGGACGAAAGGCGAATCAGGAAATCGGGCGATGTGCCTGCCTCCCTGTAACCTTTGTGCGCAAGCGCCGTCGCAACCAAGTCGTGCATGCGACGCTCCACTTCGAAGGAGCGGGCCGAGACTTGGTACGGGGAGGGTGGTTCCCCCGCAACACGGAATCCAAAAGTGCGGTAGGACGTGAAGGTGCTGGGCGCCGCACTGATCGCTTGAACCTCCGACGACCCCGACGAGGTCGTCGCGCAAGCCGCTACGGTAGCCGCAAATACGATTGCCATCGTTTTCATGATTAACCTCTCGTGGTGGGGTGGACGTCGATCGATTGGCGACGAGCCGTCCGCCTTCTTTCTTGCCAACGGCGCCGACCTCCGCATGGTTCCGCGACCGGATCCTCCTCTCGGATCACCTTCCTTACGGCTGCGGTGCGATCGCGACGGACGGTTTGCGAATGGCCAGAGGCCGCCTTGAGCACCGCAGGTGGGATGAGATGGTTGCGGATGTTTTCTTGCTCAGGCGTGCGCGGTCGACGATGAGCTTGATCTGCGCTGCAGGTGGGGTGTCACAGGCAGGGCGATGGAACCGATTGCTTGGTCGCCCGTTGACATAGGTATGAAAGCACTCCAGCGAATCATCGACTTTCTGTTCAACCCACCGCTCACTGCTCCTCGGTCTACGGTGCTCATGCGCCTGATGGCCGGTGGCGTCTTCCTCTCCGAGGGCATCCTCAAATTCGTCTATACGAACCAAGGGCTTGGTCGCTTCACTAAGATAGGAATTCCTGCGCCCGAGCTCACGGCGACCTTCGTCGGGGGCCTGGAGATCGTCGGCGGAATTCTTCTGATCGCGGGGCTCTTCACGCGTGTCATCGCGATCCCTTTCATCATCGAGATGGTGGTCGCGATCCTCACGACGAAGATCTCGCTGTACCTCGGGAGGTCACCTCTGCCGCTCCCGCCAGCGCTGCCCAAGGTCGGCTTCTGGGCTGTAATGCACGAGACCCGCTCGGACTACGCCCAGATTCTCACCTCGATCTTCCTGCTTGTCGTCGGGCCGGGGCCCTGGTCGCTCGACGCTTTCCTGCAGCGCCCTCGCCGGGCGGCCCCACCCGTCAAGCAGCGGTCAGAAGCCCCGCACCCGTTGCCCGCGCAGTGAAGCGAAGACGCTTTGCGCCGCTTGTGCGCCGCTCAACCCGAGCCGACCCCAAGTGCCGCGTCGTTCGGGAAACGAAGTGTTGCGCGACACGCGTCACCGAAGGAGAACGACCATGACCTCGAACCGAAGTGTCCTCACTACGCAACTTCTCGCTTGGGCGGCCGCTGCACTCAGTAGCGTTGGGTGCGGGTCTCTGCGGACGGCTCCCCACGTACCGGTCCAGTCGGCCGGTGTGGACTTCGGCGGCCGCGCGTTGCCGACCCGATGCACGCTTGCAGGCGCAACGCGTGTCCTCGCGACGAAGGTCGCGCCCTACGTCGGCATCAACGCGCAGACGGACGGCGAGCGAGTCTTGCTGAGCTTCTTGCAGCAGCGGGGCGCGCTTGCCGTGACTCTGGCGGTCGAGCCGCAATCGCTCGACGCCGTCGACGGCGCCGAGTTGGAGGGGCGGCTTGTTGACGGAAGAGACCCACTAGGCGAGAGCCTAGCCGGGGAGCAGGTTGCCCCGATGCTGTGGCAACCGCCAGCTCCCGAGGCCCTCGATCCTGAGCACCCGGAGCGGGCGCCGTCCGACGAACTGCGCGCACCGGGTACTGCCCGCGTCGACTCTGAGCGCTGGGTGTCGGTGTGGAGCGCCGGGTCAATGTATACGGGGATGGACGTTCGCGTTCAAACGTCGGACCGGCGTGGGACACCCATCGGCGACCCAATAACGTTGGCGACCGATGGCCGTACCTTTGGCGCGCCCGCCGTGGCTATCGGTGGGTCGGGTCGAGGCGTCGTCGCCTTCCTGCAGTCGGGCGACCACGGCTTCGAGCTCGTTGCCACCTCGCTCGACTGCCACGTCCGTGTGCTGCCCGAGATGACAGCCGGATGGGCGATGCATGACCACGCGTCGGACGATCGCCCGTCCGACCCGATACTTCGCACAACACACTCATCCGACAATCGAAATGGATCTTCCGATCGATAAGGTGATCTCATTGCGGCAAACTGGTATGGCGTTCAGACAGGCTTGAGGATCGCCGAGCGTCGGGGCTTCCTCCCGACCAAATCCGGTGGAAGAGCAGCGCGCACCGTCCGGAATATGGCGTCCGTGAGCTGCCCCCGGGCCTGGTCATGCGCGTGGGCCAAGCTGATATCGCGGAGGGGCTCAGGTGCCACGAAGGGTCTCACGCGAGGGGCCTGCCGCGCCGGGCCCAGCTGACGCACGGTTAGCTCCGGAAGGATCGTAACGCCAACGCCCGTGTCGACGATGGCCGCCAGGGTCTCGAACGAGCTTCCGTCGAAGCGCACACTGAAGCCACCTTTTCCGGGCCTACACCGATCGACGCTGCACAGATGGAGAATCTGCGTGCGGAAGCGGTCCCGCTCGCTCAGGAGCCAGACGTGCTCGTCCACCAGGTCGGACTGACGAACGCGCGCTTGAGACAACAGCGCATGTCCCTCGGGGCAGGTAAACGTAGAACGCCTCGTGATAGACGACACGTTCGCGCAAGCCGCCGATCTCGAGTGGAGTTGCGGCCAGCCCGGCGTCGATGGTCCCCTCGCAGAGGCTGCTCGTCAGCTTTGCGGTTCGCATCTCGACGAACTCGATGTCGAGCTTCGGATGCGAACGCGCCAGGAGCGGCAGCACGATCGGGACGAACGTTGAGGCTTGGGCCGCGTGCCGCGCCTTTCGACGCTCTGTCCCGACCGGGGAGAGATGACTGCGCGCTGGGCGCGCCGACGCTCAACGAGACTTTTCAAAACTAAACGCGCAGCGATCCACCTCGCGCAGATCCGCCGGGACCATTGGGAAGAGCCGGCATGATGGCGGACGGTGATCGTAGACGCTGCAGGTGAACACGCCCTTGTCCTCAACCAGGAATGGGCAGGTGAACAGAATCTTGCAACACGCGCCGCATCGGTTGCACTCACCGTGGCGAGCGCGAGCGATGCCGGCACGGTCCTCCTCGGATAGCATCGTCCCCACGACGGCACGTCGTACCTTACCGCGCAACTGAATCAGCATCTCGTGCTCCTTCTGGTCCACGCGCCGCGCCTGTCGGACTTCCGCACCGAAGGTGATGTTGAAGTTCGCTAAACGAGCGTGCACGCGAGATTGACGTGACCAACTGTGGGGCTCATCACTGCCGGGTTCACGTTCATCGGTGCAAAGTCTCGTCGCTGCAGCCTGCCATCGAGCGTCTGAACTCTTGACAACGGTTGACTGGCCAGCGGCTCGGTTGGAGCAACGTGTCCAATCGCCCCACGGTCCGTCGCACTCCTTTTGCGTTTTTCCGAGCCTCCGAGAAAGAGCCTGCGTACGTTGAGGCAGGACTCCCGATGTCCAGCTCCGAAAGCTCGCTCTCCAAGCGCGCGTCGAGGCTTTCTCCGACTTGAACTTTGTAACCGGCGTACGCGCCAGGCAGAGCGAACGCCTCAGCCTCCGTGGTCGGCGACAATTGGGTACTCGGTCGCGGTGCGCCAGGGTAGCGAGGGCCACCAACGCTCTTGGGGTCTCTCCACGGTGGGCTCGACGCTCTGTCCGGGCCGGGGAGTGATGAGGACCGCGTCCGCGTTGCGGGCCGCGGCAAGCGCCCGCTCGATTGGCTCGGTCCAACCGTGTGACGCTAGAGCGAAGAGACCCCAGTGCACCGGGAGCATCACCGCGCCGCGCACGCGTCGGTGGGCCTCAATGGCCTGTTCGGGGCCAAGATGCCAATCGGGCCACGCCTGATCGTACTGGCCGCTCTCGATCATCGTGAGGTCGAAGGGGCCGAGTCTCTCGCCAATCGTCCGTAGTGCGGGGAATAGCCCCGTGTCTCCCGAGTAGTAGACGCGATGGCTGGCGCCGACGAACGCATAGCCCGCCCACAGCTTTGCTCCGTTGTCGACGAAGAGCATGCGTCCCGAGGCGTGTCGCGCGGGGAGCGCCCAAAGAGTCAGGTCACCGAAGCTGCGCGAGTCCCACCAATCGAGCTCGATGATCTTCGCGGCGGGAACCCCCCACCGTTCAAGGTGGGCCCCGACCCCAAGCGGGCACACAAACGTCGGGGTGCGGTCCTTGAGAGCGACGATCGTCGCATAGTCGAGGTGGTCGTAGTGGTCGTGGGAGATAAGGACGGCGTCGAGGGGCGGTAGGTCACGGATGGCGAGCGGCGGCGGAAAGAAACGCTTGGGCCCGGCGAAGTCGACGGGCCCGACCCGTTCGCTCCACACTGGGTCGGTGAGGAAGCGATGTCCGTCGATCTCGAGCAGGATCGTCGAATGACCGAGCCATGTGACGCGTATCCCCGAGGCGGGTGGGGTCGCGAAGCGGCCCGGTTCTACGACAACCGTGCTCGGAGGAGACGTGGGCTCCATATTGGGCCCGCCCGTGAACTGGTGAACGATGGCCGCCCATAGGTCGTTTACGATCGGCTGCGGGTTCTCGAAGTGCGAGCCTTGCCACTCTGGAGACCTCTGCATCCGCTCGAGCCTGGCACCCGTCGCTCGGGCTCCCAGGGAGGCGCAGCTCGCAACAGTACCTGCAGCGACCAGCGTCGCGAGGGCCGCCGCGACGAGTCGCCAGGATCGCCGTCGCGGTGGTCGGGCCTTCTTGCTCATGGCTGCGGAGTGGTCGTGCGCATGATGAGCGCACGAATCCCGGTCAACGGAGCCATGGCCCTCACACTACGCGCCGCTTGGTGCCTGCCGAAGCGACGCGACCATGGCTCGAATGTCTCGGTTCTCGAAGACCGGACCGTTGCCTTGCGTTGTTCCTTGCACGGCGGCATCCACCATGACCCGAGCCAGATCATCCGCCCGAATCACCTGGTTGGGGAACAGGGCGCGAAACGCGGGGTACACCCCGCGCAGCAGGCGGTAGCTGAAGGTCGGTTCCTTCCGAGGTTCCACGGGGTAGATGTATGCGGGTCGGAAGATGGACACGCGCGGGAACCCCGCGGCGAGGAGCTGATTCTCGGCCTCTCCCTTGTAGCGCGCGTAGGGCAGCCGACTTTGGCCGGTTGGGTCGGCACCACTCCCGCTCAGGAAGGAAAATGACGCGCCCGGGCTGCTGCCGTGGAGAACGCGCGCGAACTCGACCGTGTAGTCCAGCGTAATGGTGCGGAGCTCCGCATCCGTCACGACCCCGGTGTACGTGCCCAAGCAGAAAACGGCAGCGTCCTGGCCCGCGAGCGGCGCCGCGAGAGCAGAGCAGTCCGCGAAGTCGGGATGTAGCACCTCGTTCAGCTTGGGGTGAACCACGCCACTCTTCCTGCGCCCGATCGCCGTCACGGCTCCCACGTCAGGATCGGCGAGCGCGTAGCGAAGGGCGTAGCCGCCGACCATGCCCGTCGCGCCCACGATGACAAGCCGCTTCGTTGTCACGACAGAGCGCGCTCCTCGATCCAGTCGACGTAGAGCTTGCGCTCGGCATACAGCCACAAGCCGTCCTGCTTCACGTACGTATCCGCGTAGCGAAGGGCGGCGACCATCAGACTTCGCTTTTTGCCGTCGATGCTGAGATGGTGGGGCATGCAGTAGACCTCGCCGGTGGCGCGACCGTCAGACAGCGTGAGGATCGTGCTCTGCCCAAGCAAGTGCATCGTCGCGGCGTACTTATTCAGGTCGGCGAACACCGGAGCGAGTGATTCACGGCCATGAAGTTCCTGCGTCGGTTTCGGATCCTTTGCGTCCATGTACACGACGAAGTGCGTGTCTTCGGTGAAGAGAGCCATCTGGCCCTTCGCATCGCGCCGATCGGCGCAGTGTGGGTATGCCTCGACGAGCTCCCGGATGGCGAGACGATCCGCGGCTTCGGCGGGGGAAATGCTGGTGTGCTTGCTCATGATCAGATCCTTCTGTTGGCAGACGACGCTATAGGTTGCGTCCAAAGAACTCGCCGAGTTTGCCGATCGCCTTCGCTACGGCCGCTTCGTCGTCATACAGGCGATGGTGCGTCGCTCCTGGAACCTCGAACCACTCCTTCGGCTGCGCTGCCTTTTCGTAGCCGGCCTTGCTCATGAAGATCGTGGCGGCTTCCGTCCCGATGATGAACAACACCGGCCGCGGCGCGATGTCCTCGATGTGCGCGTAGTAGTTGAAGTCCATGAGGCGCGAGAAGTCGGTGAAGACGAACACGCTCCGAGAGTTGTGGTGCTGAGCTCGCGGGGTCCGGTAGTAGTCGTACGATTCCTTGATGATCCCGGGCGCACTTTCCGGAACCCTCTTTGGAATGCCGTCGTCCCGCCGGACGGTGAGACCGCGGGCCTCCGCGGTGCGCTGCTTCCCGATTTCCACCAGTACGGCGGCTCTATTGTACTCCGGCGCGGGCCACCCCGCTCGCGCAGTGACTTGAAGGTCCCAGAGGCTGACGCAAGCGACGGCCTTGGCGCGCATCTCGGTCGGTGCGGTCGCCATGACGTACGAGCCTCCGGCGCAGACCCCGAGAAGTCCGATGCGGTTCTCGTCCACCATGGGGAGGGTCGTGAGGTAGTCGACGGCGCAGCGGACGTCCTCCATACGATCGGCGGGGTTCTCCGTGTCCCGCGGGTATCCGCCGCTCTCGCCCTGGTGACTGGCATCAAAAGCCAGGGTCACGTACCCCTTCTCGGCCATCTTTCTTGCGTAGATGCCGGCCGTCTGCTCCTTGACGCCACCGAAGGGATGGGCCACCGGCATGGCCGGGTACTTCTTCGTCTTGTCGAAGTTGGGCGGAGTGAACAGAAGTCCCGCCATGCTGTTGAGTTGGTTGGGGAACGTGACCTTCGTCACTTGAACGGGTGCGCTC
>Ga0209274_10001056_pt1 | contig 14691 bp, 11 predicted proteins | sample HubBroMetageREF1_FD_188343 | JGI IMG/M metagenome (GOLD analysis project Ga0209274, IMG submission 188343) | Reference soil microbial communities from the Hubbard Brook experimental Forest, New Hampshire, USA - Hubbard Brook CCASE Soil... | ecosystem: Environmental > Terrestrial > Soil >...
GAGAGCGCGGGCGAGAGCCAGGAACACGGAGCCCATGATGCCGGTGCGCGCCCAGGGGACGACGACTTGCCAGGTGGATTCCCAGCGCGTAGCGCCGAGGGCCATCGCGGCTTCGCGCTGTTCGCGCGGGACGGTGAGGAGAACTTCGCGCGAAACGGAAATAATGAAAGGCACGACCATGATGGCGAGAACGATTCCGGCAGTGAGAAATCCGACGCCGTAATTTGGTCCGCGGAATAGGGCGCCGACATAAGGAAGATTGCCGACAGTATGGATGAGCAGCGGACCGAAGGTGGTGCGCATCAAGGGCACGACGATGAATATTCCGAGTAAGCCGTAGATGACACTGGGGACGGAAGCGAGGAGATCGATCAAAAATGAAATGGTGTCGCTGACGTTCCGCGGAGCGAGCTCGGAAAGGAAAATGGCGCTGGCCAGACCCAGAGGGACCGCCAGGAGCAGGGCCAACACGGAAGTGACCAATGTGCCGTAGATGAAGGGCGCGGCGCCAAAATTATCGAAGTTGGGGTCCCAGACTTTGGTCCAAAAAAACGCCCAACCGAAATGCGTGCGTGAAAGGTGGGAATTTATCCAAAGCTCGTAGACCAGCAAGGAAGTAATCAGGAGGATGGCGGCGGCAAACGTAAGAGTGATGAGGTGAGCGATTTCATCGCCTCGGCGGAGACGATGAAGGAACGCACGAGGTCCGGCTTGGGGGGGAACCTCGTGCGCGATCGTGGTGGCGGCTGCAGACATTATGCGAGTTACTGAATCAGCGAAATCGCCTTGGTCTCCCTCGCGACCACTGCCTTGGGGAGCTGTGCGTAGGACAAACCTTCATTGTAATTTTGGCCGTCGGTGAGCATCCACTTCAGGAAGTCCTTGATGGCGTCGCGCTTGGCGGCGTCCTGAATTTGCGCGGGAATCAGCAGCCAGGTGAAACTGGCGATAGGATACACGGTTGGTCCGGCCGCATTGGTGATGGAAACGCGGAAGTCGTCCGGAATGTTTTTAGCATCGGCGGCGGCTGCGGCGGTGACGCCTGCCAGATCGGCCTTCACGAATTTTCCGGCGGCGTTCTGAACTTTGCCGTAGGGAATATTATTCTGCACGGCGTAGATCAATTCGATGTAGCCGATCGCATTGGGAGTTTGCTTCACGAGACCGGTGACACCTTCGTTGCCCTTGCCGCCCAACCCCACGGGCCAGTTGACGGACGCAGCGGCTTTGCCGACTTTATTTTTCCACTCGTCGCTGACCTTCGCCAGAAAATCGGTCCAGATGAAAGAAGTGCCGCTGCCTTCGGAGCGGTGAATCACGACGATATCGGTGTTGGGAAGATTTACACCAGGATTCGCTTTCGCAATTTCCGAATCGTTCCACTTGGTGATGGTGCCGAGATAAATGCCAGCGAGCGCTTTCTGCGTGAAATTCAATTCCCCGCTTACGCCCGCGATGTTGTAGGTGGGAACGACCGCGCCGAGCACCGTAGGAAAATGCAGAACCTTGACCTTGAACTGTGCCAGCTGCTCGTCGGTCACCGGAACGTCGGAGGCGCCGAAATCAACCGTGCCGGCCTGCAACTGGCGGATACCGCCGCCGGAGCCGATGGATTGGTAATTGATCTGAAGATTGGGATGTGCCGTGTGGTACACGTCAAACCACTTCGAGTAAATAGGATAGGGGAAAGTGGCGCCAGCGGCGTTGAGATTGATTGTGCCGCCTTGGGCCGCGGCGCGCGGCGCGGTGAACGCCATCGAGACCATCATGAGCCACACAACCAGTAAGGCCTTTTTCATGTTCAGGGATTCTCCTGCGTACCATTTTTTGACTGCAATGTTACAGGGGTGTTACATCGGCGCGAATTGGGAGTGAAATAAGCGCGCGGTCCGCAGGAAAGAGGAGGCGCAGCCCCGGGGGTGTGGTCGGGCCGCGCCTCGCGGGTGGTTGGGACGTGGTGTGCTGCTTCCGGCGCTAGATGATGCAGCGCAGGAACTTGTGACGCTAAATTCGAAGGCCGCCGGTGCAGGCGAACGGCTGGTGCGACGGCGCCACGATATGCCTTCCAACCCGTTGTGATCCTAAATGGCACACTTGAATCGCAGATGAGCGGGCTGTGAAATATCAATTACTCCGCCGCGGATGAGGCGGGGCCGCCGACATTGAGTTCCATTTGCTTGGCGCGACCGTGGCGGACTTCCAAGCCGCGCACCCAGAACAAAATATCTTCGGCGATGTTGGTGGCGTGGTCGGCGATGCGTTCGAGATGCCGCGAGGCGAGGACGTAGTGGAGATTGGGCGCGGCGAGCGCGGGATTTTCGGTCATGCCGGCGAGTAGAGCTTCGAAAACCTGGTCGCGATACTGGTCAACGACATCGTCGCTTTCGAGCACTTGGGTGGCTAAATCCACGTTTTGATAGATGAGCGCGCCCAGGCATTTGGAAACCATGGCGCGTACGGCGGTGGTCATGGGCTCGAGTTCTACGGGAATGTGGACATCGCCCATTTGGGAGAGGGAGATGGCGCGTTCGCTGAGGTTGACGGCGAGATCGCCCATGCGCTCCAGGTCGTTATTGATTTTCAGGGTGGCGACGATGAGGCGGACGTCGGTATCGAGCATTTCGCCCTGGCGAAGCATGCGGATGGCGTGCTCGTCGATCAAGATTTCCATTTCGTTGATGCGGGGTTCGGTGAGGAAAACTTCGCTGGCCAGACGTTCGTTGCGTTCGAGCAGGGCCCAGAGAGCGCGATTGACCGAGGCTTCTACTGTGCGGGCTTGGGAAACCAGATAATTCACCAGCACGCTTTGGAATACACCTTCCGTACTTGTCTTGGTGGACGCCACTTCGAACCGCCTCCTGCAGGTCGCCACCCTGCACTTGCTTTAGTACCGGCGTGTACATCATGGGTGGGGGAGATTGCAAGGGTGTAAATGATAGGTAAATATCTGAAGATACGCTAGAAAGCGCGTCGCTAGCGCTTCTCAGGCAGAAAGTGGACGCTGCAGGGAGGCAGCAAAGTGTGGCACGGTCTCAGGCGGCGACCTCGTGGCCAGCTGGGGCGCAGCCCCGCACCGCGGGATCCCAGGATGAATCGCGCTGTAGCGCGATTCACAAGCAGCGCCCCGGAAATTTATGTGGGGTGTATGCGAATGAATTTCTGAGTACTGACTAGGAGTCGAGCGGGAGGGAGAAGGAAAATCTGGAGCCTTGGCCAACTGTGCTTTCAACCCAGAGTTTGCCGCCGTGGGCTTCTACGATGTGCTTGGCGATGGACAGGCCGAGGCCGGTGCCGCCGGCTTCGCGGGAGCGTGCGGCGTCTACGCGGTAGAAGCGCTCGAAGATGCGTTCGGAATCAGCGAGCGGGATGCCGATGCCTGTATCGGCGACGGTGACGACGGCTTCGCGCGGGCCGGCAGTGGCGCTGACGGAGATGTGACCACGCGCGGGCGTGTATTGGATGGCGTTGTCGAGAAGATTTTGCAGCACGTCGCGCAGCAGGGCGGCATCGCCACGGACGGCGGGAAGTTGCGGCGGGACTGTGATTTCGAGAGTGATTTCCTTGCGGTTGGCCTTGAGCAGAGTGGTTTCGGTGCAACCTTCGATGAGTTCGAGCAGGCTCACGGAGGAAAATTCCACTTCCATTTTACCGGCTTCGATGCGGGCGAGTTTGAGCAAATCGTTGGTGAGGCGGGCGAGACGAATGGCGTGATTACGAATGATTTCCAGAAAGCGGCGATTGTTTTCCGGATCGTCCAGAGCTCCTGCGAGCAAGGTTTCGGCAAATCCCTGAATGGCGGTGAGCGGCGTTTTGAATTCGTGGGACACGTTGGCGACGAAATCCTGACGCACGCGCTCCAGGCGGCGCAGTTCGGTGACGTCGTGAAGAACGACAACAGCTCCAGAAGGTTTTGCCTGCGGGTCGCGGCCGGATGCAGGAGCGTCCAAAGCTTTTACGGGGGCAGCGGTGATGGAAAAACTTCGGGTTTGGGTGATGCCCATGGTGATGTCGCTTTGCAGGCCTTCATCGCCGCGCAAGGCGCGACGAATCAAACCTACCAGGTCGGAATTGCGCACCACTTCGATGAGCGGGCGCCCTTCGGCGTTGGCGGAATCCACGATCAGGATTTCCGAGAACGCGCGGTTGTAGAAAACGAGGCGCTCCTCGGCGTCAATCACGGCGACGCCCTCCACCATGCTGCGCAGGATGGCGCTGGAGCGGTTGCGTTCGCCGCTGAGCAGGCGGATTTCGCGGTCGAGGCGCGCGGCGGTCTGGTTGAGCGAGTCGGCGAGATCGGAAAGTTCATCGCGCGGGCCTTCGCGCAGCAAGGGACGGAAGTCACCTTCGGCAATGCGCTGCGAAAAACGCTGCAGGCGCTGGACGCGCGCGGCGAATATGCGCGCGAAAGCGAAGGAGACCAGACCGCCGCTGAGCAGCACGACGAGGGTGGCGATGAGCAGCCTCTGGCGAAGTTCGACGAGCGAGAGGTCGATTTGCGAAAGCGGCACCGCCAGGCGGACTACGACCGGATCGCTGCCGGCGCGGTCATAGCGCTGGGCGCGGTAAACCAATTCGCGGCCGAAGGTGACGCTGCGATGGACGGACTGTCCGGTTCCGCGCGCGAAAGCATCCTGAACCTCGGGACGATTCGCATGGTTTTCCATTTTGTCCGCGTCGGCTTCGGAATCAACCAGGACGCGGCCGGTATGGTCAATGATGGTTACCCGCGCGCCACTGCGGGCCGCCCTGCCGGTCCAGTCGCGCAGTTCGGCGGGGTCGTCTGACCGAGGAGGATTTGCGAGGGTGAGGCTGAGAAGCGAAGCGAGTTGATCGTTGGCGGAACGGATGGCCTGACTGCGGATGACGCGAGCGGTATAAAGTTGCACGGCGACTAGAACTACCAGAAGCAGGGCGCCATACGTAAGCCCGAGCTTCCAGAACAGTCTAGCTCGCACGGGTTTCGAAAAGGTATCCAGCGCCGCGAATCGTCTTCATGAACACGGGGTGCTGCGGGTCTAGCTCGATTTTTTCGCGCAGGCGGCGAACGTACACATCCACGCTGCGCGGGGTGACGAAGCGCTCGGTGCCCCAGACGGCATCGAGCAATTGATCGCGAGTGAAAACTCGATTGGGGCGGGCCGCGAGAAAATAGAGCAGGCGAAATTCCAGCGTGCTCATGGGCACGGGCTTGCCGGTGCGCGTGACGCGGTAAGCGGCGGGGTCAATGCGGAGAGCGCCGATTTCGACGGGCTTTTCCGAAGGAGTGCCGGGTTCGGCGCGGCGCAGCAAAGCTTTGACGCGCGCGACGAGTTCGCGGGGGCTGAATGGTTTGGTGACGTAATCGTCGGCGCCGAGTTCCAGCCCCACGACGCGATCCGCTTCTTCGCCCTTGGCGGTGAGGATGAGGATCGGAATCCTGTTGAGCGTGACTTCCTTGCGGACTTCCTTGCAGATCTCCAGACCGGAAAGTTTCGGCAACATCAGATCGAGGACCAGGAGATCCGGCGCAGCTTTGCGAATCTGCGCGAGGCCCGTGGAACCGTCGCCGCTGGAGGTAACCTGGTAGCCGTCTTTTTCCAGGTTGTAGCGCACCAACTCTACGATGTCTTTGTCGTCTTCAATTACCAGAACACGTTTCATTTGGGTTGTTTCTCGGTGGTCGGACACAAGATACGGGAAAGCGACCCTCGGAAGCAAGGAGTAGAGGGGGGCTCGTGGATTTTTTAACACAGTATTAACAACGTGTCACATCGGTACGCCGCGTCCCGCTTGAAACATCCATTCCGCTTTCGGTTCGCCAGACCCTGCTCGACACGTCTGCCATTCCGCTGATTACAGGTGTGTTGGTGTGGAATCGAGGCATGCACTTTGGCCACGCGTCTGCAGGTCTATTAGCGGCGCGGTGCGAGTTCGTGAACGCGCCATCGGGGAGTGCCGGAAGGCCGGCGGGAGGTACGGCAAATGGACGCCTCTGTGGAACGTCAATTGGATCCGGCACGCCGGAGTATTGAATCGCGGGATTTTGAGGCGGGGCTGCGGCGGAAGATTGTGGCGCAGGACGAAGCGGTGCAAGCGGTGGTGGACTTGTACCAGGTGTTTCGCGCGGGACTGAATTCGCCCGGACGGCCGGTGGGAAATTTGCTGTTCTTGGGGCCGACGGGCGCGGGCAAGACGCGCGTGGTCGAGGCTACCGCCGAAGTGCTGTTTGGAGATCCGCGCGCGGTGATCAAGGTGGATTGCGCGGAATTTCAGCATTCGCACGAGATTGCGAAATTGATTGGCTCGCCTCCGGGATACTTGGGGCACCGCGAGACGCATCCGCTGATCACGCAGGAAGCGCTGGCGCAGTATCACACCGAGAAGCTGAAGATCAGCTTTTTGCTGTTCGACGAAATTGAGAAGGCTTCCGACGCGTTGTGGCAATTGCTGCTTGGCATTCTGGATAAGGCCACGCTGACGCTGGGAGACAACCGGAGAGTGGACCTTTCGCAAACGATGATCTTCATGACGTCGAATCTGGGCGGAGTGGAGATTACCGAACTCATGACCGGGGGATTGGGATTTGCGCCGCTGCAACGCGCAGAGACCAAGGCAGGACTGGACGAGAAAGTGGAGAAGACGGCCTCGGAAGCAGCCAAGCGGAAATTCGCTCCGGAATTCATGAACCGCATCGACAAGACGGTGGTGTTCCATCCGCTGCGTTCAGCTCAGCTCGAGCAGATTCTGGAAATCGAACTCGGGATGGTGCAACAGCGCGTGCTGGAGACGGCGAAGGGACGGTTCTTGTTCCGAGTGACGCAGCCGGCGCGGGAATTTTTGCTGAAGGAAGGCACGGACATGAAATACGGCGCGCGGCATTTGAAGCGCGCGATCGAGCGGCACGTGGTGTATCCGCTGGCGAGTTTGCTGGCGACCGAGCAGGTGTCGCTGGGCGATGTGATTTCGATTGACTGGCACGGTGGGGAGTTGGGGTTGACGTTCCTGAAGGAAGCGGAGGGAGCGTTGGTGCCCATGCCGTCCCCCGCCTCGGAGCGCCTCACTCAGGCTGCGGCCGCAAGTTCCGATGGCCGCACGGTGCCGGCGCATTCCGAACGAGCGTTGGGGGAACGATTTACGGTGCGGCCGATTCGTTGAAGTTGGCGACCAATCGCCACGAGCAGTCCCGTCCGTCGCTCACGCGAGGCTGCACCCGCCCGCTATTCTCGCGGCGAAAAGTCGAAGTGGTCTGGCGCGAGACCGTGCATTTTTTGCAAGCTCGCGAGATGGTGATCCCGATCGAACGTGACGCGACGATGGCCGGCAGGGTGAAATCCATCCAGGTTGCTGAAGGCGCGGCCGCGCGTGACAGGACCAGCAAATCCTTGCGACCGCAGGAGGTGTGGGGTTGAACCCGGCGTCGAAGACGCAGCGGAATAGCCCGGACGAAGGGCGGACTGCGTTGGGAGAGGCTCGGCAGGAGCACAAAGTAGCGGAGTTCCTGAAAGCGCTGCGGAATCCCTGGCGCGTCGTGCCCGGGATCATCTTTGTCATTCTGTATATCACTCTGGACCGCTTGACGGTTTTTTTTCAAATGTGGCAGGGAGTGAGCGCGTGGTACCCGCCCGTCGGACTGGAAGTAGCGGTGCTCACCGGACTGGGGCTCGCATACGCGCCGCTTACGTTCGTCGCGGGATTTGTCGCATCGGTCCTGAATTACCATTTAGCGCCGTTCGCGTTATCAACCTGGGCGATGATTGGCATATCGGTGGGAGGTTATACCGGCGCTTCGTATCTACTGCGCCGCGTGCTGCGAGATGACGCACCGTTCCAAACGCTGGGAGATGTTTTTCGATATTTGGGCGTGGCCTTGGGCGCGGCGGTGTTTGTGGGTGGATTGGGTCCACTGGCTCTGACGTGGGACAAGTTCATTCTGCGATCGGACTACCCCAGGGCGGCATTGAGTTGGTTTGTGGGCGATTCGGTAGCGCTGGTCTGTCTGACGCCGTTTCTTCTGCTGCACGTGACACCGTGGCTGCGCAGGCGCGCGAAGAACTACGACCAGCGGGAGCAAATCCCGGCGGCAAACGTGAAGCGAGTCGGTGCAAAGGCGTTTGGAGCGCGCGGATCGCTTGAGCTGACGGCGCAGGCAGGGAGTATTGCGCTGGCATTGTGGATCGTATTTGGATCGCACCTGGCGCAGAGCTACGAGCTTTTCTATCTGTTGTTTCTACCAACGCTCTGGATCGCGGTGCGCCACGGAATGCCGGGAGCGACGTGCGCGACGTTGGTACTGAATCTGGGGGCGATGGTGATGCTGAAAATTGCCCCGGAGGACATGCAACGGCTGGGAGTGCTGCAGTTCTTGATGCTCATTGTGTCGCTGACCGGTCTGTGCCTGGGAGCGCTGATCACGGAACGGGAAAGCAGCGAGCAAGGGTTGCGCGAAGGCGAAGCGCGGCTGCAGGCGATGGTGGGAGCGATTGACGAGATCGTTTTCGAGTTCGACGGTGCGGGAAGAATTCGCAACGTGTGGACCACGAACGAATCGGCGCTGGCGCGACCAAAAAAAGAACTGATGGGTTCGAGCATCCAGCAGGTGTTTGGAGAAGAGGTGGCGCGGCCTTTTGTCGAGACATTACAGCGAGTGATCGCGACGGGACAGGGCGAAAGCATCGAGTACTCGATTCCGTTCGGGTCCGCGGTGCGCTGGTTTCTGGGGCGGGTAAGCCCCATCCATTCCCCGGACGGCGCGGCCAAAACCGTGTGCATGACCGCGCGCGACATTACACCGAGGAAACAAGCGGAAGACGATTTGCGCAGAGCGAAAGAAGCGGCGGAAGCAGCCAGCCAGGCCAAGAGCGAGTTTCTTGCGAACATCAGCCATGAGTTCCGCACACCCATGAACGGCATCCTGGGGATGACAGAATTGATTCTGGACACGGAAATCAATCCGGAACAGCGCGAATACCTGGAGATGGTGAAAACTTCCGCGGATTCGCTGTTGCATCTGCTGAGCGACATTTTGGATTTTTCAAAAGTGGAGGCGGGAAAGCTGGAGCTGGTGGACCACGAGTTCGCGCTGGCTCCGAGCCTAGCGGAGACGCTGCAGGTGATGCGATTCCGCGCGCAGCAGAAAGGGATCGAGCTGCTTTGGCGAGTAGACCCGAACGTCCCGGAGCGAGTGATTGGAGATGCGACGCGATTGCGGCAAGTGCTGGTGAACCTGGTGGGGAACGCCATCAAGTTTACGGCGCGGGGCGAGGTGAGGGTGGACGTGGAAACCCAGGAGCAGAGGGAAGACCGGGTGATTCTGCATTTTCGCGTGACGGACAGCGGCATCGGCATTGCCAAAGAAAAGCAATCCATGATTTTCGAGGCGTTCACGCAAGTGGACAGCTCGACCACGCGCAACTACGGAGGAACGGGACTGGGCCTGGCGATCACGACGCGCCTGGTAACTCTGATGGAAGGAAAGCTGTGGGTGGAAAGTGAATGGGGGCAGGGCAGCACGTTTCACTTCACGGTCACGTTTGGGTTGGTGCAGCAGGAACAAGCGCTGGCCATGCGCAACCAAAATCGCGAGGGCGCACTATGAATGAACCGAGGAATGCGAGAAAAAGAATTCTGATCGCGGAGGACGACCCGGTTTCGCGGCGCCTGCTGGAATTGTTTCTGGTGAAATGGGGCTTTGAGGTTTCGATCGCCACCACCGGCACCGAGGCGCTGCAAATGCTGGAAAGAATGGACGCACCGCGGCTGGCCATACTGGATTGGATGATGCCGGGCATGGAAGGCGTGCAAGTTTGCCAGAAACTGCGTGAAGCAGCGGACCGGCCTTACGTTTACGTGTTGCTGCTGACGGCGCGGACGCAGAAGGAAGACCTGCTGCAAGGTCTGGAATCGGGCGCGGACGATTACCTGACCAAGCCGTTTGATTCGCAGGAGCTGCGCGCGCGGCTGCACGTGGGACAAAGAATTCTAGACTTGCAGGATCAGTTGATCGCCGCGGGGGAGGAGCTGCTTTACCGGGCCACGCACGACAACCTGACTGGGATGGCGAACCGCGGCGTTATCATGGATACGCTGCGCCGCGAACGCGCGCGCCAGAGGCGCGAAGGCGGAGCGTTCGGGATCGTACTGGTGGATCTGGACCACTTCAAGTACGTGAACGACACCTACGGCCACGTGGCAGGCGACGAAGTGCTGCGGGAAGCAGCGCAGCGCATGATGGCCTGCGTGCGCCCGTACGATTCCGTGGGGCGCTATGGCGGCGAGGAATTCCTGATCGTGGTGCCTTCGTCCGACGCGATGGGCACGATGGGACTGGCGGAAAGAATGCGGCGCGCGATTGAAGCCAAGCCGATCATGGCGAATGCGATTCCGATTGCAGTGACCGCCAGTTTTGGCGTTACCGCGAGCGTCGACAAGTCGCCACTGGATCCGCAAGGGATTTTACGGCTTGCGGATGCTGCGCTGTATCGTGCGAAAGAACGTGGACGGAACCGCGTGGAGCTGGCGCGGGCGGAGGATCTGGAGGCGAGGGTTCCCGATTCTCCCGACAGCGTAGCGGAGAAGGCGGCTCCGCGTTAAGGCGCGGGCCGGAATTTTTCGTATAGGAACACGCAGCTACAAAATTGGCCCGTGGCGACGGCTTTCGGTATGGCGCAAAGCGCTCGGCCTGTGCGACGATTCGCTTCCCGAGTTCTGAACAAGCAGTGTGCAAGGTGCGCGGGATGGATTGTTTGAGGAATAGGGCGCGGCCGAATCTGTTTGTCGCCGCTTCGAGAATTCAGGCATGCGCGGAGAGGGTGTTTCGTTGGCATGCAGAGCCTGGCGCGCTGGAACGTCTGACGCCGCCGTGGGAAAGAATTGAGACCATTGAACGGGCGCCGGGAATTCGCAGTGGCGATAGCGGAGCGATGTGGGTTTACCTGGGACTGTTCCGCACGCGCTGGAGTTTCGAACATCGCGACTACATCGAAGGGCGGCAGTTCTGTGACGTGCAGACTTCGGGCCCGTTTCGCCGCTGGGAGCATACGCATTTGATTATTCCTGAGGGCTTGGTGACTTGCCGGTTGGAGGACCGCATCGAGTACGAACTGCCGTTTGGCGCGTTGGGCAACTTTTTTGGGGGCTGGCTGGTGCGGCGAAAGCTGGCACGCGTCTTTGCATACCGGCATCGAGTAACCGCCGAAGCCATGCGCGCGAGCACGGCGGGCCATGCGCGGGATTCAGGTGGCGTTTCGGATGTGTGAAGATCGGAACGAGCGCCGTACGGTGGCGTATGGCGTCGCTCGTTGCATACTTACATGCGTGCTGCGAAAGCGATTCCGCGCGCGGGGGAATTTGGTGTACATTCTAAGGTGCAGGCGAACTGCGCCGAGAAAGATCGTGCGCCTCGAAAGGGTCCGGTCATGAATCCGACCAAACCAGGATCGGTCATCAGCAACGAAAGTGCCGCTGAAACGCGCCGCGAGACGCTGAGCGTCACCGACAACCGCACGGGCCGGCAGTTTGAACTTCCCATCACGCACGAGACGATCAAGGCGCTGGATCTGCGCCCGATGAAAGTGCACGACGGCGATTTTGGAATAATGGGATACGACCCGGCGTTCACGAACACCGCTTCGTGCTCGAGCAAGATTACATTTATTGACGGCGACAAGGGAATCCTGCGCTACCGCGGCTATTCGATCGAAGAGCTGGCGGAAAAAAGCACGTACATCGAGACGGCTTACCTGATTCTGTACGGCGAGCTTCCCACGAAATCGCAACTGGCGAATTGGGCATACAACATCACGCATCACACGTTTATTCACGAGAGCATCAAGAAATTCATTGATGGCTTTCACTACGACGCGCATCCGATGGGGATGCTGATTTCGACGGTGGCGGCGCTTTCCACGTTTTATCCGGATGCGAAGGACATTTTCAATCCTGATTCGCGGCGCAAGCAGACTTACCGGCTGATCGGGAAGATGCCGACACTGGCGGCGTTCGCCTACCGGCACACGCTGGGGATGCCGTTTGCGTATCCGGACAACGATCTGAGTTACTGCGGGAATTTTCTGAACATGCTGTTTCGCACGACGGAGTTGAAGTACCGTCCGAACCCTACGCTGGAGCGCGCGCTGGATGTTCTTTTCATTTTGCACGCGGATCACGAACAGAATTGTTCTTCGACGGCGATGCGCGTGGTAGGCAGCTCGCACGTGGATCCATATTCCGCCACGGCGGCGGCGACCGCGGCGCTTTACGGGCCGCTACACGGCGGAGCGAACGAAGCGGTGCTGCGCATGCTGGTGGAAATCGGGTCGATCAACAACATTCCTGCTTACATTAAGAGCGTAAAGGCGGGAGAAAAGTTGCTGATGGGATTTGGGCATCGCGTCTACAAGAATTACGATCCGCGGGCGCGCATCGTGAAGCACATTGCGTATGAAGTTTTCGATGTGATGGGGAAAAACCCGCTGATCGAAATTGCGCTGGAATGCGAGCGGATCGCGCTGGAAGACGAATACTTCGTGAAGCGCAAGCTTTATCCGAATGTGGACTTCTATACCGGGCTGATTTATCAATCCATGGGTTTTCCGACTACGATGTTTCCGGTGCTGTTTGCGATCCCGCGCACCTCGGGCTGGATTGCGCAGTGGGAAGAAATGCTGCTGGATCCGGAACAGAAGATATCGCGGCCGCGGCAGGTTTATTTGGGCGCGGATCTGCGCGGGTATGTGCCTCTAGATAATCGCAAGTAAGGCTCGGGACGAGCAGCTCCGGGTGCTTTTCGGGTGGAACGTGGCAGCGGTGGGTTTGGCAAAGAGGCACTGGCTCGTGATTCGTGGCAAGTGGCTGGAAATACCTCCGAAGGCGATCGAATTCTCACCTGGTAAGGCCTTTACCAACAAAAACTGGCGCGCGGATGTTCAGCACGGAGCGCTTTCGCTCGATATTCTTCGCAGGCTGCCCCGAGACCGGCTGTACCGCGGAAAAGTGATTGCATCTGACGGCATTCTCTGGCAAAACACTCTATCGCCCACGGGGGGCAATCCGGATGGACATTTCAACGCGCCAATCGGGCGCTGCCACGATTGTGGACGTGGTGGGCGACATCACGCTTTATAATTCGCCGCAGGTGCGGAAAGTGCTTTTGGAGTTGCTCAAGGATAAGAAGGCGCCGCGCGTGATCGTCAACCTGGAGCAGGTGCGGTATATAGACAGCGCGGGTGTGGCGTCGTTGGTGGAGGGATTGAAGCTTTCGCGGGACCTGAAGAGCACGTTCGCGTTGTACGGGTTGAGCCGAACGGCGCGGGAAGTGCTGGAGCTGACTCGCCTGATCAAGGTTTTTGAGGTGTATGACAACGAAGAGGAAGCATTGCGCGGCGGCAGCACCAACGTCGCTCCCGCCAGATAGGAATTCGGGCGGTCTTTGCGCGGGTTCGATTAGAGAGTTTCACCCGTCTCGACTCACTGATGCCACTCACAGAAACTATTGGCGCGGCCACTCTCGATAGTTTGGCGTATGTAGGCGGCCTGGCGCGATTGACCGGCGGCGCGCTACGTGCTGTATTCATCCTTCCTTTTCAGGGCAAGAAATTCCACATTGGCCGGGCGATTCATCAGGCGATGTCCGTGGGCGTCGAAGCACTGCCAATTACTTCACTGATTTCGTTTTTCGTGGGGACGATTCTGGCGGTGAACGCTGCGTATGAACTGCGCAAGTTGGGGGCGCTGCACTTTGTGGCTAGTGGCGTGGCGATCGCGATCACGCGCGAGCTGGGGCCGTTGATGACGGCGATCGTCGTGATCGGCCGGTCGGGCTCGGCGTTCGCGGCGGAAATCGGGACAATGAAGGTGAACGAAGAAATTGACGCGATGGAGACGATGGCGCTGGAGCCCGTGCAATTTCTGGTGGCGCCGAAATTTCTGGCGATGGTGCTGATGGTGCCTTGCCTGACGTGCTGGGCGGATTTCATGGGAGTGCTGGGCGGGGGTGTGTTTGGCGTTACCAGCGCGGGGTTCACCTGGGGCAGCTATATTCAAGCGACGCTGGACGCGCTGCTGGAGCGCGACATTATGACCGGGCTGATCAAAGCCGCGATGTTCGGATTGGTGATTACAGCGGTGGGCTGCCAGGAAGGTTTTTTGACCGGGCTGGGATCCGAACAAGTGGGGCGTTCGACGACATCGGCCGTAGTGAAGTCGATTTTTCTGGTGGTTATGGTGGATCTGATTTTCACGACAATATTCTATGTGACGTCGCCACGGTAAATTTTGATGAGCCCTGCTCCCACTTCGAAGCCGAGCGTGACGCCTTCGGCGATATCGGTGCGCAACCTGCGCGTGAAGTATGGCGAGCGCGAGATTCTGCATGGTATTAGCTTCGAAGTGCCCGCAGGAGAGACGCTGGTGATTCTGGGCGGCTCAGGTTCGGGCAAGAGCACTTTGTTGCGCACTTTGGTGGGGCTGGAGCAGCCCAGTTCCGGCGAAATCTGGATTCAGAATAAGGATTTCGCGTCCATATCGGATGACGAGCGGGATGAGTTGTTGAAAAAGATGGGAATGTCTTTTCAGGGCGGAGCGCTGTTTGGGTCGATGACGGTGGGGGAGAATGTGGCGCTGCCCTTGCAGGAGCACACCAACCTGGATGAGTCCACCATAGAAATCATGGTGCGATTGAAGCTGGACCAGGTGGGACTTTCGGGCTTTGAGAGT
>Ga0209274_10001058_pt1 | contig 14673 bp, 9 predicted proteins | sample HubBroMetageREF1_FD_188343 | JGI IMG/M metagenome (GOLD analysis project Ga0209274, IMG submission 188343) | Reference soil microbial communities from the Hubbard Brook experimental Forest, New Hampshire, USA - Hubbard Brook CCASE Soil... | ecosystem: Environmental > Terrestrial > Soil >...
CCTTAGTCCAAAACATAGGGTCGAACCTAGGGTCGCACCCTGGGGACAATTCCGCGCGGCCGGCGTTGACTATCAGCTATGGACGCCTCACCAACGCCGAGGCAAACGATTCGCCTTCTGCTCGATATCAGCCGAACTCCAGATGGACGGCTCGAGGGACGAATACATGCCGATGGCACCGACGCTTGGGAACCTTTCTCCGGGGTGCTTGAGCTGCTCAAAACGCTTGAGGATATATCCACCGCCATCGGGTGAGCCATTTCTGCTACCTGGAAATTGCATCGCTGTTGTCGCGAGGAAGGAACGGCATGAGTCAGAACCTGTCCATATTCGAGAAGTGGGGCCGCACTGTTTATCAGCGCAGGCGGCTGATCCTGGTGATCGCCCTGCTCGTCGCGGCGCTCGGCGCGCTGTGGGGAACCAGCATCTTCGCCAAGGTGCAGACCGCCGGCGGATTCAACGCCCCGAACAGCCAGAGCCAGCACGAAGCGAACCTGGCTACGCAGGCATTCGGCCGCGACGCCGGGGACGTGGTCGTGCTGTACTCCAGCAAGACCCTCACCGCGGCATCCCCGGCGTTTCGGTCCGCGGTCACTGCTTCCCTGGCCGCGCTGCCACGCAGCGAGGTCGAGTCGTACGCCAGTTACTGGTCGACGAGATCCCGGCAGTTCGTCAGCGCCAGCGGTCATCAGACCTACGCCGTCATCGAACTGGCCGGCTCCAGCGACACCGCCCGCCAGGACAGCTATGACGCGATCAAGGCCGACCTGAGCGCACCCGGGCTGCTTACCCAGGTCGGCGGCGAGGTCCCGACCGACGAGACCATCGACCAGCAGACCACGGCCAGCATCACCCGGGCCGAAGCGCTGTCCTTCCCCATCCTGCTGATCCTGCTCCTGGTGATCTTCGGGAGCATGACCGCGGCGAGCTTGCCGCTGGCGATCGGCGCCCTGGGAATCCTGGGCTCGTTCACCGCGCTGCGGCTGCTGACCCTGGTCACCGGCGTTTCGGTCTTCTCCCTGAACATCACCACCATCCTCGGCCTGGGCCTGGGTATCGACTATGGGCTGTTCCTGGTCACCCGGTTCCGGGAGGAACTGCATAAACAAGGCACGGTCGAGGAAGCGGTCGCCCGCACCGTGGCCACCGCGGGCCGAACGGTCCTGGTGTCCGGCGTCACCGTCGCCATCGTGCTGGCCAGCCTGACGCTGTTCCCCGAAACCATCCTGCGGTCCATCGGCTACGGCGGGGTGGCCACCGTCCTGGTCGACATGATCGCCGCGTTGACCGTGCTGCCCGCGTTGCTGGCCGTCCTCGGACCGAGGGTGAACTCGCTGCGGATCCGCCGCTCCGTGCAGCGGCCGCCGGCCGCCGAGGCCAGCGGCGGCTGGTACCGGCTCGCGCACAGCGTCATGCGCCACCGGGTGCTCTACGCGGTGCCGATCGTGGCGCTGCTGCTCGGCCTCGGCTCGCCGTTCCTGCACGTCGTGTGGGGCGGTGTCGACGCCACCGCACTGCCCTCCAGCGCCGCGCCGCGCATCGTCACCGAGGCGCTCAACCGCGACTTCCCAGGCAACCCGACCGCGCCCATCGAGGCCATCGTCCAGTTCCGCGGTCCCGTGGCCGGCTCCCCCGCCCGCGTCGCCGGGCTCGCGTCGTACACCAGCCGCCTGGATCGCGTTCCTGGCGTGATCGCGGCCCAGGTGACCGGCGTGCGCGGGGATGTCGCCCGAATCGATCTCAGCTACGGTCCCGGCCCCTATACCCCGCAGGCTCGGGCCATCGCCGCGAATGTCCGCGATGTCGCCGGGCCTTCCGGCGCCAGCGTCCAGGTCGGCGGGCAGACCGCCGCGCTGGCCGACGAGCTTTCCAGCATCGGCGGCACCCTGCCGTGGATGGCGCTGGCCGTCGTGCTGGCCACGTTCGTGCTGCTGTTCCTGGCGTTCGGCTCGCTGGTGCTGCCGGTCGAGGCGATCGTGGCGAACATCTTGTCGCTGTCGGCGATGTACGGGGTGGTGACGTGGATTTTCCAGGACGGGCACCTGTCCGGGCTGCTGGGCTTCACGCCGAACGGGACGATCAGCCCCACCATCCCGGTCCTGATGTTCGCGATCATGTTCGGCCTGTCAATGGACTACGAGGTCTTCCTCCTCTCGCGGATCCGCGAGAGGTACGTGGCGACCGGTGACAACACCGCCGCGATCGCCGATGGCCTGCAGCGTACCGGCGGCGTTATCACCAGCGCCGCGCTGCTACTGGTCGTCGTGATCGGGATGTTCTCCCTGTCCAGCATCTCCTTCATCAAGCTGCTCGGGGTCGGCATGATCGTGGCTCTGGTCCTCGACGCGACCTTGGTGCGGGTGCTGCTCGTGCCCGCGACGATGCGGCTGCTAGGCGACGCGAACTGGTGGGCGCCCGCGCCGCTGCGCCGCCTTCATGCCCGGTACGGCATCCGCGAGGTCTCCGGTCCAGGCCCTGTCGCGGAACCCGAACCTCAGCCGGCCCGCACCTAACACGGAAGGAACGAAGATGAACATTGCAGACCCAATACGGCGGGTGTCGGTCGTGAGCACCGGCCAGGTTCAGATCCGGCCCGAGCATGAGGCGTCGAACTGGCGCCCGATGGCCTGGTGGCTGGTCGCCTCCCGGCGCTGGACCGGGCCCCGGCCCATCAACGCGTACGTGATCGAGCATCGAGACGGCCTGGTCCTGTTCGACTCCGGGCAGGACCGGGCCTCGGTCACCGACCCCGGCTATTTCCCCGGCGGCGTGACCGGAGTGCTGTACGGCCGCCTGGCCCGATTCCAGATCGGCCCGCGGGAGACATTGAGCGCCGGGCTGGACCGGCTCGGCTACGCCGCCGGCGACGTCGGGACCGCAGTGCTCTCCCATCTTCACCAGGACCACATCGGCGGGCTGGCGGAGCTTCCAGACGCCGACATCGTGGTGAGCCAGGCCGAGTGGGACACGCTCTCCAGCCCGCTGCCCGAGATGCGCGGACTGATGCGCCGCCACATTGACCTGCCCGGCCTGCGCTGGCACCGGATCAAGACCGCACCCACCGATGACGCCGGCCTCGCGCCGTTCCGGTCATGTCACGACCTGTTCGGGGACGGCAGCCTTGTCCTGCTGCCCACCCCCGGGCACACACCCGGCTCCATGTCGTTGCTCGTCCGCCGGCCGGGCCTGCCGCCGCTCATGATGGTCGGCGACCTGACCTACGACGCGCACCTGCTCGAAGCTGGCCAGGTACCGGGGGTCGGCAGCCGGCGCCGCCTGCGGGAAGCGACCGCCATGGTCAACCAGATGCGCCAGCAGTATCCGGGCCTGGTGATCCTGCCCGCTCATGACCCGGGCGCTGCCGACCGGCTGGCCCGGGTTCCGCTCGCGACAGCGCGGTTATGTCGGTCGAATGCGACCACTGCAGGGCTGGGTCCTGGCCGGGTACGTGGGGCCAGGTCCCGGCTGGCGTCGAGCGGAGGGGTTCCGGCTCTGGTAGCATCTCGGCGAGGTACTCGGGCCGTTAGCTCAGCGGGAGAGCGCTTCCCTGACACGGAAGAGGTCACTGGTTCAAATCCAGTACGGCCCACGTCATTTTTCGAAAACCTGTCTAGCGCTGGAAGCCAGAAGGGGAGCCAGGCTCCTGCGGGTTTGCCGCATCGTTGCTGGTCAGAGCACCACACGTTGCAGCCTGAATTAGGAGACTGTCTCCGGCTTGGCGTGCTCAGCGGAGACCGTCGAGATGCCGCCGTCATCATTCCTACGCGGTCTAATGTTGCGGCAGGCGAATGCCTGTCCGCTCTCCACGGCGCCTCCCGCCGATCAGGCCCGGTGGCCGTGGTCGCTGAGCCTAAGCCACGCCGGGCGAGCAGAACACCCGGCTCTGGGCTCGTTGTTATGACACGAGGTTCGGTGTCAGTGGTCGTCGTAGTGGAAACGGCAGGCGATGATAGTGACCACGTCGGACTGGATGTCGTACACGAGCCGGTCCTTCTCGGTTATCCGGCGTGACCAGACCTCGCCGCCTAGGTGCTTGAGACGTTCCGGCTTGCCGGTACCGGATCGCGGCGTGCGTGTCGTCTCCGCGATCAGCCTGATGATCTTGGAGAGCACTTTGGGGTTGGTAGTTGACCAGGCCTCGAGGTCTCCGATGGCACCCGAGGTGATGGACAGTTTCACCCCTCTGCTTGCACGTCGAACCGGGCGGCCAGCGCCTCCAGTTCGGTCGGCTGGGCGGCGCCGTCACGCGCCTCGGCCAGCCCGCGCAGGATGTGGACGGCGTTGGCGCGCGTGGAGAACAAGTAGAGCGTCTCCTGCAGCGACTCGTAATCTTCGGCAGACATCAGGACCGCGTTGCCGCCGTTGCGCGCCACGATCTCGATGACGACGTGGTCTTCGTTGACCTGCCGAACCAGCGGGAACAGATTCTCGCGGGCGTGGCTGATGCTGACTGCGGCCACCCGGACCTCACCTCACTCGTACAGGATTCCTGGACAAGTTTATGTCATCTGGACTCACGATGACAACGAGGACAACCCCCCGCATGCCCAGCAAGCCCGCAGCTGCCGCTCGGTCAGCGCGCATGGTCAAGCTACCGCGCCGCGCCCCCGCGCTCGGCGCTGTCGGTCGGCGGCAGAAGCGGATATTGACCGCAGAAGCGGCGGTACATAAACATACCGGGTGGCCGACAGCACGTCGGGCGATGACCGGGGCCCTGCCGGACAGCCAGCCACGCGAAGATCCCTTGATAACCGCGCACGGTCCCCCCTAATTCTTATGGGCGACGTCAGAGGGTCCACCGGGTGCGGCTGAGGAAGCCGAAATGGTTGCCCTTCCTGCGATCAGCGGCACCACGTGCGGGTGGGCCAGCGCCAGCGCGCAGAAGCGGCGGGCGACCTCCCGCAGCTGGCCGGCCCAGTCGGAGTCGGCGGAGTCGACCTGCAGCTGGGCCAGGACGGTCTCGGCGACGCCGTCGAGCAGGGCGGCCTTGCCCGGCGCGTGCCGGTACAAGATCATCGGGTCCCGGTCCAGGGCGCGGGCCAGGCGGCGCATAGACAGTGCCTCGGCGCCGTCGCGGTCGATGATCTCCAGCGCGGCGGCCAGCACGGCATCGCGGGTGATCTTGCCGCTGCCGTCGGCGGCGCGGGCAGTCGGGGTGGTCATGACGGGGGCACCGTCGCCTGCTTGTGAGCGGATGCAGGCCACTATGCGCAATTAATGTAGGTCTACGATGTAGATATAACCTTATTTAAGTGATTTAATGTAGGTCTACAGCGTAAACAAGTTGGGGGCGCCATGATCGTCATTCTCGGGCTGGTGACAGGCAACTCACCGGCAGTGGGGCCGGGCCCGCGAGGGAACCGGCCATGGCCTGCGCGAGCCGGTCCCGCTTCGCGAAGGAAGTAATGTCATGAATGAACCAGCAGCGCCACACGGCCCGACTAGCACGCTGTCCCCTTCAGCCAACGGCTTTACCCCGCCCCCGCCCGCACCACAGCCACCCGGCAGTCTCGCCCTCATGAACGCGGCGCCTCGGCCAGGAGACCTCCTGCGGGACGGACGATACGAGATTCAGCGACTCCTGCGGTCTGCCTCTGGCAAGAGGGTCTATCTTGCACGTGATCGAGTGCTGGATTGTCAGGTGGCCCTCGATGTCTTCTCCAACAACTTCATCATGCCGAGCGGGCTGTCTGTGGCCGCATGGGAGGCGAAGGTGCTGGGTCGGCTGGGTGACCATCCGAACATCGCGACCGTGCTCGATTACTGGGAAGATGACGAAATGGCCGCAATGGTCACTCGTTACCTCACTGATGGGACCCTCCACGACCTCATCGCGCGCTCGCAAGAAGAATCTGGCGAGGGCTTGCCGGTTGAGAAAATCTTCCGGCTCTCAATAGAAATCGCATACGGTCTTGCACACATCCATGAGCGCCGCATATTGTACGGCGACCTGCAGCCTCGCAACGTGCTGTTCGATGAGTGGGGCACGATCCACCTAGTGGACTTCGATACGGCAGTGTCACTCGATGACCAGGATATGACAGATCTGTCACACCGTCGTGTGGACGCCTATATGGCTCCTGAGCTGATAAGCGGCGTCGGCGCCGACATACGCGCTGATCTCTACTCCCTAGGGGCGACGATCTATGAGATGGCCGCTGGGCGCCCGCCCTTTGTTGGAACCTGTGAGGAGATTCTGGCCACGCGCCGCGCGGGCCTGGCTCCCTCCATCGGGCGCGACGGTCTTCCCGAGGGCCTTCGACACCTAATCTTCTGTCTGCTTGCGCCCGAACCAGACCAGCGGCCGGGAAGTGCTGCTGAAGTTGCTGGCCGCTTGGAGCATCTTCGCGCTAGCAACGCTCAGATCGAGAGGCTTCTCGCGAGCGCTGTGGACCGCGAGGTGCTCAAGACCCTGGCGTCCTTTCTCAAAGAAGAGAGCGGTGTTCAATTCAGGTCGGATTTCATTCCCAACATTGACCTGCCACCCGACCGCCGCCTTCTGATGCAGGCAATAATGGCGCTAGCGGAGACCCACTACCGGCGAGCTGCAATCGACGCAGGCACGGCGTCGGAAGTTGCTCTCGCATCGGCGATATCTGACGAGTTGCAGGAAAAGGGACTGAACCCTGAGTATATAGAACGCACAATTCAGACCGCGAATGGCCTTGTTGGCCTGTACTCCCTATATTCGTCACTCGACCGTACGTTGCCGGTATCGCTGGGAAACGTTAGAGTCAATCTTGCCGGTGTTCGCAATAACGCTGCTCACAACGGCCGGATTCCCTCTGCAGAGGAAGCAACCCTAGCGGTAGAAATCGCGCACGCAGTAGTAACCGCGGCCCATCCCTTTAGTGATTAGCAGAAGCGATCCAGAACTTGAGCTTGAGTCTGGTAACGGAACGCGGTCGTCCGAGTACTATCCCGATTCGGCGGGACTCGGCCCGCTGGCGCGGGTGCCGGGCGCAGGCTCAAGCGCTTCCGCCATTCCGGCGCCGGGCCCTGACCCTCCACAGCGCGTCCCCGCTGATGGCCTACGACCCGATTATCCGTATCGTGATCCTCCACCCGGCCGCCGCGTCCGATGCCGCCAAGCTGGAACGCCTCGCACGGTAACCGGCACCACCGCATACCGGGTCTGCTGGTCAGCCCGGGGGACAGCGCGAGTGGAGCCAGCCGCCGATCCGCTCGATCGCCTGGTCAGACTCAGGCAGCAAGCCGGCGAACGCTTGCCAGACGTGCGGCATCTGGTCCCAGACCTCCAGCGTGACGTCGACCCCGGCAGCGCGTGCCTTCGCCGCGAACCGGGTCGAGTCGTCAAGGATTACCTCAGCGTCCCCTACTTGGATCAGGATCGGCGGCAGCCCGTGCAGGTCGGCGTACAGCGGCGAGGCATACGGGTGCCGCGGATCCGCGCCGGCCAGGTACGTCGCCGCGGACTCGCGCATCCCGTCCGGCTTGATCATCACATCGACGTCCGCGCGAGTGGACATCGACTCACCAGTCAGCGCCAGGTCCGTCCAGGGCGACATCGCGACCGCCGCAGCGGGCAGCGGATCGCCAGCGTCGCGCAGCGCCACCAACGTGGCGAGGGCCAGGCCCCCGCCGGACGAATCGCCCGCGATCGCGATGGCCGCCGGGTCGGCGCCGCCGTTCAGCAGGAACCGGTAGGCGGTCAGCGCGTCGTCCACGGCGGCGGGAAAGGGGTGCTCGGGCGCCAGCCGGTAGTCGACGCTGAGCACCCGGACCTGCGCGACCGCCGAGATCAGCGCGATCATGCGCCGCAACGTGGCCGGCGCGCCGACCTGGTAGGCCCCGCCGTGTAGGTACAGCAGCACGCGGACGCTGTCCACGCCCGCAGCGATCACCCCACTCGGCCGGTACTCCCCCGGCGTCGACCGGCTCGACGGTTGTGCCGGGCGGCGGTGGCGTGGCGACCGATGCCATGGCCGCACGGCGATCGGTGATCGTCAGGTCGTCTAGGTCGAAGCCGCGCAGCAGTTCGTGTACCGTCGCCAGTTCCTCGCTCGCCATCGGGTGCCTCCCGTTGTCTGCTCGCGGCAACCGCCATCGCGCTAGCATCATCGTCGCGGCGGCCGCGCCCGGCAACCGGTTATCGGCCGGGCGGCGGGCGGCGAGCGGCTGAAGCAAGTGAGAGCCAGAAATGGGAGCCAACGCAATCAGCCGTCCTCGGACGCAGCCAGATCCCCTCAGAATGTCCGTGCAGGTCAAGGGCTCCCCGTTCGACTCAGTCCGACGATGGCAGACACTCGAAATGGGCCTGGGCTTCCCTGACACGGAAGAGGTCACTGGTTCAAATCCAGTACGGCCCACGCCATTTTTCGAAATCTTGTCTAGCGACGACAGCCCGAATGGGAGCCAGCCACCTGCGGTTTTGGCGCTTCGTTGCTGGTCAGAGCGCCTCATGTTGCGATCTAAATATGGAGACTCTCAGGCTTGGCATGCTCAGCGGAGGGCCTATCGAGCTGCCGTAGCGGTCATCCGGACGCGGTTTATGTTACGGAGAGCGAAGGCCTGTGGGCTTGTCCTGGCTGTGCGACGGCCGTCAGTCACCTGGCTGACCCATCGGCTGTCAGCGTGCTGACACCTAGTTACCCCGGACCGCGACGGCCACCAGCAGCGGACAGCCGGCCAGGACCGAGCGCCAGCCGACGTCGGGTCGCCGTCGGCGATGCCGGTGCGTGGTCGGGAAAGCCGTCCGCTCCGCACGGCGAAGCAAGCCTGGCCGGCGGGGCCACGCGGTGTTACGCTCGGCTCGATCCGGTCAAACGGGCGCGGAGGCGGCCGTGACCAATCCCTTGTGCATCACGTGCTCGCCTCGTGGCGTGCCTCTGGGCGAAGGGGACCTGGCGATGGGGCTGCCGCAGGGGACGGTGACGTTCCTGTTTACCGACCTGGAGGGGTCGACGCGTCTGTGGGAGGCGCATCCGGGGGAGATGCGGGAGGCGCTGGCGCGGCATGATGCGATCGTGCGGGGGGCGGTCGAATCGCACGACGGCGTGGTGTTCTCCACGATGGGCGACGGGATGGCTGCGGTGTTCGCCTCGGCCCGCGAAGCGGTTCGCGCGGTGCTGGCGGCGCAGGTGGAGCTGGCGGCCGAGGACTGGGGGGAGGTGACGGGGCCGCTGGCGGCGCGGATGGGCCTGCTGACCGATGAGGGGGTGCTGGGGGGTGAGCATTACCTGAACCAGCCGCTGAACCGGTGCGCGCGGCTGATGGCGGCGGGGCATGGCGGGCAGGCGCTGGTATCGGGGGCGACGGAGCTGCTGGTGCGCGATGACCTGCCGGAGGGGTGCGCTCTGGTGGATCTGGGGGAGCACCGGTTGCGGGATCTGGCCCGGCCGGTGCGGATCTTCCAGCTGACCGGGCCGGGGCTGCGCGCTGAGTTCCCGCCGCTGCGCACGCTGGAGGCGTTCGCCGGGAACCTGCCTATCCAGCGGCAGCGGTCGCGGCCGGGCAATTTGCCGGTGGAGCTGACCAGCTTCGTAGGGCGGGCTCGCGAGCTGGCGGAGATTAAGAGGCTGTTGCCAGCTACGCGGGTGGTCACGCTGACCGGCCCGGGCGGGATCGGCAAGAGCCGGCTCGCGTTGCGAGCGGCTCATAAGCTGGGGCGCTATTTCCCGCAGGGTGTGTGGCTGGCCGAGCTGGCCGGGCTGGATGATCCTGATCTTCTGCCGTACGCGCTGGCTCGCTCGCTGGGCGTGCACGAGCGGCCTGACGTCGGCATCCAGGACGGCCTGGTGGCTTACCTGCGGGCACGGCGGCTGCTGTTGGTGCTCGATAATTGCGAGCATCTGCTCGAGGCGTGCCGGGAGCTGGTGGCGGCGTTGGTGGCGGGCTGTGCGGGGGTGCGGATCCTGTGCACCAGCCGCGAGCGGCTGGGCGTTCCCGGCGAGGCGACGGTTGTCCTGTCTGCGCTGGAGCTTCCCGCGATCGATGCGCGGCTGCCGGTGGCCGGGCTCGCGGAGGTCGAGGCGCTGCGGCTGCTGGTTGACCGGGCGGTGGCGGTCGCCCCGGATTTCGCGCTCACCGATGAGAACTGCGGGGCGGCCGGTGATATCTGCCGGCGGCTGGACGGGCTGCCGCTGGCGATCGAGCTGGCCGCCGTGCGGCTGGCCTCGATGACCGCCGATGATCTGCTTGAGCGTCTGGATGACCGGTTTCGTTTGCTGGCGGCCGACCGGCGGGTCCGGCCCGGGCGCAGTCAGGCGTTGCGGGCGACGGTGGACTGGAGTCATGAGCTGCTCGGTGAGCAGGAGCGGATCTTGTGGCGGCGGCTGAGCGTGTTCGCCGGCAGCTTCAGCCTGGGAGCGGTGGAGGCCGTGTGCTCGGGCGCGGGGCTGGAGCGCGAGCGGATCGTCGACCTGATCGGCCGCCTGGTTGACAGCTCGATCTTGACGATGGCTCACGGCGGCCGCCACGGCCGCTACCGGCTGCTGGAGACGGTGCGGTTGTACGGCGCGGAGCGGCTGTGTGAGGCGGGTGAAGACGGCGAGCTGCAGCAACGGCATGCGGCGTGGTACGCCGAGCTGATCTCACCCGGGGATCGCCCGTGGTGGGGGACTCCCCGGCAGGCCGAGGTCCTGGATGTGCTGGACGTGGAGTGGACGAATGTCGAGGCCGCGCTGGAGTTCTGCGCCGGGTCACCGGCTACCGCGGAGCTGGGCCTGCAGATGGCGGCCGACCTGTGGCTCTACTGGATGGTGCGCGGCCGCTACCGGGCCGGCCGCCGCCATCTCGGGGCGTTGCTGAAAATGGCCCCGGCGCCTAGCGCGACTCGCGCGATGGCCCTGTCGGCGTTCGGGATTCTCGTCCAGGCCACCGGTGACCACGAAGCAGCGCTTGCCTGCTACGAGCAGGCGCGGCGGGCCAGCGAGCAGGCCGGCTGGCATCGTGAGCTTGGATACGCCCTGTCCGGGCTCGGGGTGGTTCGCCTGCGGCTGGGAGAGCCCGAGCTGGCGGACGAGTTGCTGGCCGCCTGGCGGGAGACGATGACAGGAGTGGACGACCCGTTCGGCCGCGCGATGGGGCCGTATCCCTTTGCCACGGCGATGGCCGCTGCCGGCCGACTGGCCGATGCCCGGCTGCTGGCCCTGGAAGGGCTGCACGACAGCGACCAGGCCGGGGACAAGTGGGCCCGGGGGCTGTTGAACACGGTGCTGGGGATCGTGGAGTGGCTGTCCGGCGATCCCCAGGCGGCGGAGGCAACGATCAAGGAGGCGGTACGTCTCCAGGACCGGATCGGCCACCGGTTCGGCATGGCCACGAGCCTGGAGGGATTGGCCTGGGTGGCGGGGTCTTCTAGCCGGCCCGAACGCGCCGCGCTGCTGCTGGGTGCCAGCGCGGCCCTGTGGGACGAGCTCGGAAACGCGCTCCTGCCCTCCTGGCAGGCTTACCACGATGGCTGCGAAGCAGCTGCCCGGGCGGGCCTGGACGAGGACCGCTACCGCGCCTGCTGGGAGGAGGGATATACGCTCAGCCGGGACCGGGTCGCAGCCGCCGCGCTCGAAGGCACGGTTCCCGCAGCGCGCCACGCCCAGGCAGCCACCACCGAAGACCTCTTCGAGCTGTCCGCGCGCGAGCTGGAGGTGGCACGGCTGGTGGCTGACGGGCTGTCCAACCCTGCGGTCGCTTCGGCCTTGTTCATCTCGGTGGCGACGGTAAAGACGCACGTGTCGCACATCTTGGTAAAACTCGGCCTGGACTCGCGCGTGCAGCTCGCCAGCTGGGTCGCGGGCCACGACCCCGGCCCGTCCGCGCCAGCCCGCGGGTAGCGGCCCGCCTGCACAGGATCATCCCCTGCATCGGCCAGCTGGCCGATGGCACCGCGCCATCTCGCGCACATGATCGGCACCGTAACCCGTACCGATCGGCGCCGAGGAGGCACGATGACCACCACAGCCGAGCGCACACGCACCGGCAGCCTGGCGGGCGCGGAGGGCCGGCCGGCCCACCCGTCGGCAACCATTCTCACCTGCGCCGATTCCGGCTGGGACGAGGCCCGGCAGGCCTGGAACCTGGCCGTGGACCAGCACCCCGCCGCGGTCGCCCTGCCTGAATCCGCAGACGACGCCGCCGCGGCGGTCCTTTTCGCCCGGGAGCGCGGCCTGCGGGTCGCAGCGCAGGGCACCGGGCACAGCGCCGCCGCCCTGGGTGACCTAGCCGACACGGTCCTGATCAAGACCCACGCCATGCGGCGGGTGAGCATCGACCCGGCCGCCAGGGTCGCCCGCGCCGAGGCCGGGGTGATCTGGCAGGAGGTCGCCGACGCGGCGGGCAAGCATGGCCTGGCCGGGCTGGCGGGCTCCTCGCCTGATGTCGGGGTGGTCGGCTACACCCTGGGCGGGGGGATGAGCTGGCTGGGCCGCACCTACGGGCTGTCGGCCAACAACGTCGAGGCGTTCGAGCTGGTCACCGCTGACGGTCGGCTGGCGCGCGCGGATGCGGCCAGCCACCCGGACCTGTTCTGGGCGCTGCGCGGCGGCGGCGGCAGCTTCGCCGTGGTCACCGCGGTCGAGTTGCGGCTGTTCCCGGTCACCGAGGTGTACGCCGGGCTGCTGTGGTACCCGATCGAGTGGGCCTCCGAGGTGCTGCATGCCTGGCGGGAACTGACTCAAAGCGGGCTGCCCGATGCGTTCACCACCACGGCCCGGCTGATTAGCTGCCCGCCTATCCCCGAGATCCCCGAGCAGATACGCGGACGCTCCTTTGCCGTCATCGACGCCATCCACCTGGGTGCGCCGGCTGAGGCCGACGCGCTGCTGGCCCCGCTGCGGGCGCTTGGGCCGGTCATGGACACGATCGGCATGATCCCCGTGCCCGCGCTGGGCCACCTGCACATGGAGCCCGAGCAGCCGTTCCCCGCCAAAGTCGACGGGCTCCTGCTTGCCAGCCTGCCCGCGCAGGCCATCGACCAGATCATCAACGTCGCCGGTCCTGGCACCGGCTCGCCGCTGCTAGTGGCCGAACTGCGCCACCTCGGCGGCGAGTTCGGCCGCCCCCGCGCCGGCAACGGCGCGCTGGCCGCCATCGACGCCGATTACGCTCTGCTCGCCGCCGGGATCGCCCCGACCGCCGAAGCGGCCCGGACGGTCGAGGCCGGGGTCGAGGCCGTCATGTCAGCCCTGGCGCCCTGGGCCGCCCGGCAGATGTTTCTCAACTTCGCCGAGACCCGCCGGGACCCGGCCAGCTTCTGGAGCCCGCAAGCCTACGACCGGCTGCGCCGCATCAAGGCCGGCGTCGACCCGGACAACCTGATCCGCGCCAATCATCCCATCCCGCCCGCAGACCGCTGACCGTCCCTGACCTGGAGAGAGCGATGACCACGACGCCCGTACCCTTCGATGCCCCTCGCCGCGGCGGCGGGCGCGGCCCCGAACGACGCTGGTGGACGCTGATCGCGGTCTGCGGGGCCAGCTTCATGCTGATGGTGGACATCACGGTGGTGCAGGTGGCGTTGCCCACGATCCAGCACGGCCTGCGTGCGAGCTTCACCGATCTGCAGTGGGTGATCGACGCCTACGCCCTGACCCTGGCGGCGTTCATCCTGGCGTTCGGGTCCCTGGCTGACCGGGTCGGCCGCAAGCGCGTGTTCGTCGCCGCTCTTGGGGTATTCACCCTGGCCTCCCTGCTGTGCGGCGCGGCCGATAGCGCACCGGCCCTGATCGCGGCGCGCGCCCTGCAGGGCTTCGGCGGCGCCGCCATGTTCGCCACCGGGCTGGCGCTGATCGGCCAGGAATTCACCGGGGCCGAGCGCGCCAAGGCGATCGCCGCCTGGGGCGCCACGCTCGGCATCGCGGTGGCCGCCGGGCCGCTCGTCGGCGGCGGGCTGACCGAGGCGTTGGGCTGGCGATCGATCTTCTTCGTCAACGCGCCGATCGGGATTCTCACGGCCGGCATCGCGGCGGCGCGGATGGTCAACATCGCCGACCCGGACGCCGGACGGCTGGACTGGGCCGGGCTGGCTACATTCTCCGGCTCGCTGTTCCTGCTCATCCTGGCCCTGCTGCGCGGCAACGACGAGGGGTGGGGCAGCACGCTGATCGTCTCGCTGCTGCTCGCCTCGGGCCTGCTCATGGCCGCGTTCGTCCTCGCCGAGCGGCACCACCTTAGGCCGATGTTCGATCTGTCGCTGCTCCGCAGGCCGGCCTTCGCCGGCGTGTCCGCTGCCACCTTCGCGATCGGCGCTGGCATGTTCGCGATGCTCCCGTACCTGACGTTCTACCTCCAGGACAACCTCGGCTACTCACCGCTCACCGGGGGCCTGTGCCTGCTGCCCGCAAGCATCGTCTGCTTCCTCGTGCCGCTCACCACACGGGCCGCCGCCAGCAAGCTACCGCCCAGGATCGTGCTCAGCGCCGGACTCGCGATCACCGCCCTGGGGCTAGCGGTGATGCGCGGACTGACCGTCAGCTCCACCTGGACAGCGCTGATCCCGGGCCTGCTCCTCATCGGCATCGGGGTCGGGCTGGCCAACCCCGCCATCGCCGCGATCGCGCTCGGTGTCGCCCCGCCCCAGCGCACCGGCATGGCCTCAGGGATCAGCAACACCTTCCGGATCGCGGGCCTAGCCGCGGGCGTAGCCGTCCTCGGCGCGGTCTTCGAACGCCGGCTCGCCAGCTCGCTCGCCACCCAGCTCGGGCACCCCGCCGGGCA
>Ga0209274_10001060_pt1 | contig 14648 bp, 12 predicted proteins | sample HubBroMetageREF1_FD_188343 | JGI IMG/M metagenome (GOLD analysis project Ga0209274, IMG submission 188343) | Reference soil microbial communities from the Hubbard Brook experimental Forest, New Hampshire, USA - Hubbard Brook CCASE Soil... | ecosystem: Environmental > Terrestrial > Soil >...
TGGCGCGCATTATGAAGGATGGATGGAGCGCGTCTCCGCGAGAAGTGGCGATCGATGAGAAGTCGGCGGTTCTGGTCGAGGCGGATGGGAAGGCTACGGTGATGGGCACGGGAAAGGGCGCGTATTTCTTGCGTCCGACGAGAGAGCCGGAAGTTTGCCAGAGGGGTGTGGCGCTTACGTTTCGAAACGTCAGTGCTTATCGGATTCCGGCTGGCGGGCACTTTGATCTGAGTTCCTGGACGAGTGAGGATGGGATGGCATATGCACTTTCCGTCGAGCGCGGAAAGATCGAGAGTACGCAAGTGGGGCGGAAGATTTATTGAAGCAGAGACTGCCGGAGTCATGAAGAAAAATATCGTGGGATTGGGGGAAGTGTTGTGGGATCTGTTGCCGGAGCGGACGTGTCTGGGTGGGGCACCGGCGAACTTTGCCTATATCACTACGCTGATGGGCGATCGTGGAATTGTGGCCAGCCGCGTGGGCGAGGATTCACGGGGGATGCATGCGCTGCAGCGGATGAAGGAGCTGAAGCTGGATGTTGATCACGTGCAGAGAGACGAGGAGCATGCGACGGGGACGGTGAAGGTAGAACTCGACGGCCGGGGAGCGGCTCGGTTTGAGATTGCGCATCCGGTAGCCTGGGATTTTCTGGAGTGGTCTGCGGATTGGCAGCAGTTGGCTGAGAGTGCGGATGCAGCTTGTTTTGGATCGCTGGCACAGCGGTCGGAAGAAAGCCAAGCGACGATCCGGCGGTTTGTTGCGGCCACACCCCCGAGTGCGGTGAGAGTTTTCGATGTTAACTTGCGGCAGTCGTATTATTCGCAGGAAGTGCTTTCGGAGTCGATGCGGCTGGCGGACATTCTAAAACTGAATGATGAGGAACTGCCGGAGGTGATGAGGCTGGACGGCTTTCAGTTTTCTTCGGGAGATGAGTTGGCGGCGGCTCGGCGGCTGATCGCGGAATACGATTTGAAACTAGTGTGCATCACGCGGGGCGGGCAGGGAAGTCTGCTGGTGTCAAGCGAGTCGGGGCGCGGTGGCGAGGTCAGCGAGCATCCCGGGTTTCGAGTGCGAGTGGGGGATACGGTGGGAGCGGGAGATGCGTTTACGGCGGGGCTTGTGCATGAATATTTGCGGGGAGCGAAGCTGAATCAAATGAATGAAGTGGCGAATCGGGCGGGGGCCTGGGTGGCGAGCGAAGTGGGGGCGACGCCTACGCCGAAGGGAAAGTTGGAGCGGACACTGGCAGAGATTGGGTGAGGGGTAGGGGGCAAAATCTCCGTCCGCTCGCAAGAACGCGAGAAGGGTGGGGCGACTCCGGGTCTGGAATTTCGCCGAATCCTCGGGTTGTTGTATAGTTACGGAGCAACATTACGAAAGATTGTGTTTCCTTTCGTTATGTGACGGGCATGGTGAGAGGGAAAATCATGAAGCGGATTGGACGTTGTGCGCAGGGCAGACATCCTCGGTGGTTCTACTTCGTTCTGGCGATCTCCCTTGCCGGAATTGGCGGCGCGATGCTGAGTTGCAGCAAGCCGGCCGTGCAACCGAAGCCCGCGGCTTCACGGCCTTCGGACGTCAAGGTGGACGTGCGCGGTGGTGGGCCCGTCGTGCTGACATCGACCGCAGCGGAGTTTCAGATACTGTCTTCTGGATTTCTCCAGGCGACTCTGTTGAAGGATGGCAAGCGGTTGACGCTCGACGAACCGGGAGTGGGGTCGGCGGCGGGTAGCGATTACATTGTGCACGAAGGTACGGATCTCGAATTCGTTCCTGACTTCGCGCAGGTGAAAGTACTGGAAGCGAGCGGCAAACTTGGGCGCGGCAAGCGAGTGGAAATTCCAGCGGGTCCGCTGGCTCCGGGGGGAACTGCGATGGAGCGCAGGCTGGTGATGGAAGTATATGACGACTTCCCGAATGTTGCGCTGGTCAGCATCGCTTACAAGAATGTCGGTACAACGGATTTTGCGATTGATCAAGTTGTGACGCAGGAGCATCGATTCAGCGCGAAACTGGCGGACGCACAGGCGCAACCTTATAACATGTGGTCGTTTCAGGGATCGAGTTATGACTGGGGCAAGGATGATGTGCAGAAGCTGACGCGGATTTCGGCGCAGCCGAATCTGATGGGCGAGGCGGTGAAAGGGGGCTACGGTGGCGGAATTCCAGTGGTCGCGTTTTGGACTGGATCGGTCGGCGAAGCGATTGGGGATGTAGAGACGCTGCCGTGGACGCTTTCAATCCCGGTGAAGGTGGAAGGGGATGGCAGGGTGAAGGCTGGGGTGACGATTCCGGCAAATGTGGTGTTGAAACCTGGAGAAAGTTATTCGGCGCCGCGGACTTTTGTTGCGGTCTACAGCGGAGATTTTTACGAGCCGCTGCGCATGTGGTCGAGTGTGCTGCAGAAAGAAGGATGGGAGATTCCAAAGCCGTCGAATGAAGCTTACAACGTGAGCTGGTGCGGTTGGGGGTATGAGTTCAACGTGACACCGGCGCAGATGCTGGGCACGGTGCCGAAGCTGAAGGAACTGGGGATCAAGTGGGCGACGCTGGATGACCGGTGGTTCGATACGTATGGGGACTGGAATCCGCGGACGGATACATTTCCTGGGGATTCGATCAAGCAGATGGTGGATGATTTTCACAAGCAGGGAATACTGGCGCAGTTGTGGTGGCTGCCGCTGGGAGTGGAGGACGGGCAGGGAAAATATGAGTCGCATAAGTATGCGATGTCGAAAGTGGTGCAGGAGCATCCGGATTGGTTGATTCTAGATAAAGATGGGAAACATGCGAGGATGACGCGCGACCTGGCGGTGCTTGATCCAGCGCTGCCCGAGGTACAGGCGTATTACAAGCAGCTCACCGAGAAATTTATTCGCGACTGGGGATTTGATGGATCGAAGCTGGACAATATTTATAGCGTGCCGAAGTGCTACAACCCGGCGCATCATCACAAGTCGCCGCAGGATTCGGTCAACGCGATGGGCGAAGTGTACAAGGCAATTTTTCAGACGACGCGAGCGATCAAACCGGAGAGCGTGACGCAGGCTTGTCCGTGCGGGACGCCGCCGTCTTTGGCATGGCTGCCGTTTATCGATCAGGCGGTGACGGCAGACCCGGTGGGAGCGGTGCAGGTGCGGCGGCGCATCAAGATGTATAAGGCGCTGCTGGGGCCGGAGGCGGCGGTGTATGGAGATCATGTTGAACTGTCGTCGATGACGCCTTTGGGCCACGGCGACTGGAGCGAGCATGGAGACGATTTTGCTTCGACTTTAGGAGTGGGTGGAGTGCCGGGGACGAAATTTGTTTGGCCTGATCCGGGCGCGAAGTTTAAGCCGGTAGCGCTTACGGCTGAGAAGGACGCGCACTGGAAAAAATGGATTGGGCTGTACAACGAGAAGATGTTGTCGAAGGGGGAGTTTCGCGATCTGTATGTTTATGGGTATGACGTGCCGGAGGCGTATGCGATTGAGAAAGACGGGAAGATGTATTACGCGTTCTTCACGGCAGAGGGGAAATCATTTGCTGGCGAAGTGGAGTTGCGGGGGTTGAAGGCGGGGACTTACCGCGTAGCGGACTATGTGGATGGGAAAGATTTAGGGACGGTGCAGGCGGAGGCGGGAAAGGCTCCTAGGCTGAAGACGGAGTTCAGGGGGAATTTGCTGGTGGAAGTGAGCCCGCAGTGAGTTGATGGTTCGGTCTGTTTTGAGTTCGGCCTTTGTTCTGCGAGGCCGCCGGGCTTCGCCCAGGCGGGACTGACGAAGGCATCCGTCTCCACAGGAGTTTCTTTAGCGCCTAAGGTTGCCGAAAAAATCTCGCGCGATGAGCGGTGTCGCGGAAGGCTTCGGTGCCGCCGGGGCGGGTTGTCGAGAGTGCGCCGGCGCGGTTGCCGCTGGCCAGGCATGTGGGCAGGCTTGATCCTTTCATATACTCATGCAGGAATCCGGCGTCGAAACTGTCGCCGGCACCGACCGTGTCGACCGGAACGACTTCTTGTGGTGGCGCGGTGAAGCGCTCGGCGCCATGCTGAGCCAACGCTCCTTTGGGGCCGAGTTTTACTACGACCAGCGGGACTAACTTAGAAAGCTTGTGGATGGCGACTTCCAGATCTTCGGTGTCTGCGGCTTTGCAGGCTTCGCGCTCGTTGGGGAGGAAGACATCGACGTGGCGCAGGACTTCATGCAGACCGCCTTCCCAGCGGTCATCGGGATCATCGTTGGTATCGACAGAAATCGTGAGGCCTTTGGATTTCAGAAGTTGAAATAGTTCGTCCACTCGCGGACGCAGTGCTCGCTGCAAGTAATAAGACGAGAAATGAAAGTGGCGCGAGTCAGCTAGATAGTCCAGGTCGAGATCGTCCCAGCACGTTTCTGCAATCGTTCCTGAGTAAGTGAGGATATTGCGCCACTGCTCGTGGTGCAGGATTACGGTGAGACCGGTGGTAGTTGAGCCGGGGACGCGGCGCACGCGAGAGACGTCGACTCCGCTCTGTTGAAGTCGATCGAGGGCGATTTGTCCGAGGGGATCGTCGCCGATGCGGGATTGAAAGCCAACGCGACTGCCGAGAGCTGCCAGGTTGTGGGCCACGATCGCGGAAGAGGAGCCGAGGGTCAGCATCATGCGGTCGGCGAGGAGTTCGCGCTCGGGGCGAAGTTGTTCGGGGAGACCGTAGAGGATGAGGTCGAGGTTGAGTTCGCCGGCGATGGTGACGTCGAAGCGTGGCATGGGTTCTAGAGCGACTCGCGTGTCGGTGACTTCGCTGCACAATCGGCACCAGGAGGACGCCTTGCGGTTCGGGTGCAGGGAGCGGGAGTGCAGAGGTCCTTCGACTGCGCGCGGCCTGCGCTTCGCTTGAGCCGTGCTCCGCTCAGGATGACAAGGCTTGTTGAGATCTCACTCATGATGACAGGTCTACGCTGAACGATGCTCATGAAATCACACCAGGGTTACATCGATTCCGGCTTGCTTTAAGACCCGGATGTCGGATTTGGGGACGGCGCGGTCGGTGATGACTTCGTGCAGCGCCGACGGTGGGGCGATCAACGATAGACTGCGGCGGCCAAATTTGCTGGAGTCACAGACGGCGATGGTTTTCTTGGCGATCTCGACCATGACGCGGTTCACTTTTGCTTCCAACAGATTCGGCGTGCTCAGGCCGAAGTGCACGTCGAAGCCATCGACGCCGAGGAATAAAAGATCGGCGCTGAGGCGGCGCAGGGTTTCTTCGGCGATGGGGCCAACCAGAGAGAAAGAATTCTTGCGCAATGTACCGCCGGTGAGGATGACTTCGACGGCGGTGCCGGCGAGCTCGGCGGCAATATTGACCGCGTTGGTGATGATGGTGAGATTCTGGAAGTTGCGCAGGGTGCGGGCGATGGCGGTAGTGGTGGTGCCGGAATCGAGAATCAGGACCTGGCCTTCCTTGACCTTCTCGACGGCGCTGTCGGCGATGCGAAGTTTTTCTTGATGGTGGAGTTTTTCTTTTTCGCGCAAGGTGGGATCTTCAAGAGCGCCATCACGCGACGGGAGCGCGCCTCCGTGGGTGCGGTGGACGAGGCCGTGGGCGTGAAGGATCTCGAGATCCTTGCGAATCGTAACTTGCGACGTGTCGAACTGGCGGGAGAGTTCGGTGACTAGGACACGTCCCTGATGGGTGAGCAGATCGAGAATGGCGCGGCGACGTTCTTCGTTGAGCACGGGAATAGCTGGCGGCGAAATCCGTCGAGTCGAGGACGGCGTGCGCGGCCATTTCTTTTTATAGCGTTTTGTTTCGTTTGTCCACTGCAAAGGTGGAGATCGCAGGCGGAGCACGCGGCGGAGAAATTTTCGCGGATCAGCCCTTGATCCACGGCCGAAGCGGAGCACAAGTTGCCCCTTAACCCATGTTTTATACGGACTTCGGAACCATTGAGGGTGATAACCAAAGGAATACCTGCCACCAAAGTCCGATTGCTCAGAAGAGGTGGTCTTGCCGTAGTCTCAGATTGGGACGAAACAGCGCCGGGTTTCGAAGTGCGGCATTTGTTACGAAATCCGGAACAGGAGATGGGACCTTGGCAACCATATTGAAGGAAGGGATCTTTGTGAGGTCGCAGTCGGTGGTGGCGCGGGTGGTGGCTGGGGAAACACTGATTGTACCCATTCGCGCGAAAGTGGGCGACCTGGCGTCGATTTACAGGTTCAACGGGACGGGGTCGCTGATCTGGAAATTGCTGGAGTCGCCGGTAACGGTGGCGCAATTAGCGGCAGAGGTGGCGCAGGCGTACGAAGTGGAGCCGGCGCAGGCCGAGCGCGATGTGACGGATTTTGTGAGTGAGATGAAATCGGTTGGTCTGGTCGAGGTTCCGGCTGCGGCTTTCGTGGCGATGGCCGGGGACTGAAAGTAGCGACCAGTGGGGCGGGAAAGCTGACGGCAGCGGGCGCGGCCCATCGCGTCCGCTGCTTTCGGGTTTGTCTCTAGCACGGAGGGGGATTTGGAGCAGCTAAGCTACGGCGCGTTCAGCGCGGATTTGCGACAGCACCAGCCTGATCAGCGTATGCCCGAGCAGGTTTCGATTGAGGTGACGCTCCGATGAGAGACGACAAAGAGCGAGTTTCATCCTCCATTGCGGCGATGCCGCGGCCAGGGTGCGACAGTTTCGATGATCGTTCTGTGACTGAGAAAGATGGCAACCTGGACGACGAGAGCGCGGGCCGCCCGAAGGCAAAGAGGCCTTACGGCAAACCCACGTACCGGTTCGAACGGGTTTTCGAAACCATGGCACTATCTTGCGGAAAGGTCCATGGCGTCGAATCTCAGTGCCGTTTCAATCGCCATACTTCGTAGCTCAATATTCCGTATGCGCGAGACGAGAGAATTACTTGACGCTCCTCAGCTCAGCCTTGCGGCTGAAGTTCTGGCTTCCGGCCGTACGGTAAGGCTGCGCGTATACGGGAACAGCATGCTCCCCTCGCTCTGGCCCGGTGACGTATTGACGATCGAAGGCGCGTGTGCCCCGCCGGTTCCCGGCGATATTGTGTTGGTTTTACGCGAGCAGCGCCCCTTAGCTAATCGACTCTTGATTCATCGACTGGAAGAAAAACGAGATGTCGACGGCCGTCATCAGTGGGTTACGCGGGGAGATGCCATGCCGCAAAGCGATCATCCGCCCGCGGAAAGTTCTGAGCTGCTGGGGAGAGTTTCATGCATTCAACGGAATCGTCGCGTGATCGTTCCCTGCCAGCGACTTTCGACTGCGGCTCGATTATTGGGGTGGATGCTCTGTCACTGGGATCGTTTCCGGAGCATTTGCCTCCGCCTGCACTCTTTTCGGCAAAGCTTGAATCCACCGGCGTGAAAGGAAGTGCGGGAATGTCGGAGAAGTACATCATGAGAAGCTCGGCGATCGCGGCCCGGATGCTGGGCGGCGAGATGATGATCATGTCGGTGAAAGACTCCACTTTTTTCACGCTCGACCCGGTTGCAACAGCCATCTGGCAGGCCGCAGACGGACGGACAGCTCTTTCCGAAATCGTAGCTACAAAGATTTGTCCTGAGTTCGATGTCAGCCTGGAAACGGCTGTTCGTGACGCTGAGCAGTTCGCGGAGGAACTGGCTTCCCGAGGCATTCTGCGGATTTCCGATCTGCCTATTTCAGGCTCAGAGCAGTCAGCCTCGGTCCGGCCAACGGAGGTGCAATGAGTCTGCTAGCCGAGATGAATGATAAGGCGCTGAAGCTGGGCGTTCCTATCAGCGTGCATCTGGATGTGACCTACCGTTGCAATGAGCGTTGCGTGCATTGCTATCTGGATCACGACGATCATGGCGAGATGACCACCTGCGAGATCAAAGGTGTTCTCACCCAGCTTTCGGATGCTGGAGTTTTCTTTCTCACGATTAGCGGCGGTGAAGTTCTCATGCGCCGCGATCTGTTTGAAATTCTGGAGTACGCTCGCGGCCTGTTGTTCAACGTCAAACTAAAAACCAATGGCGTGATGATTCGCGAGGCCGAGGCCAAACGAATTCGCGAGTTAGGCGTGGAACAGGTTCAAATCAGTGTGTACTCTCACCGGCCCGAAGTGCACGATGCGATCACCAAGCTGCCTGGGTCGCTGAAGCGCACCATCGAAGCGATTCGCTTCCTTCGCGCTCAAGGCCTGAAAGTAACGATAGCCAACGTTCTCATGTCTGGGAACATGGCTGACTACCCGGGCGTGATTGCGTTGGCGCGTGAGTTGGACGTTGTCTATACGCTCGATCCTACGATTACGCCGAAAATGGACGGAGACCGTTCCATCCTCAGTTTGAATGTTGACGGATCAGCACTAGATCGGGTTTTCCATGACCCCGACCTCGTTGGCAACGTAGCGGAGTTCTGTGCTCCACCGCCTACTCCGGGGGAAGACATCATGGAAGGGTACCCCTGCAGCGCTGGCCACACCTTCTGCTACATTTCTCCGTACGGGGACGTGTTCCCTTGCGTGCAGTTTCCGTTGCCGAGCGGGAATGTGCGCAGGCAGAAATTTCTGGACATTTGGCGCGGCTCCGCGGAACTGAAACAGGTTCGTGCCATCCGGGCCAAGGATCTGACGACGTGTTCATCCTGCGCGCATGTGGGGACCTGCACCCGTTGCCCCGGGCTCGCCTACGTGGAGGGCAGTATGTTGGGACCCTCTACCGCCGATTGCCAGAAGTCCTTTCAGAGAACCGGAATCCCAACTGCCAATATGTTGCGGCATTCCTCATCTCAAATCGGGGTTGAAATCGGGCCGCTGATTCACATTCAGCCACTGCTGGATGCTTCCGCTGAAGCACACTAAGCTGCCGGCAGCGACGGGCGGTCCAGCAGAGCGTTACGAACGTAAGTACCGGCACTCGGACGCGTGCGAGAAAATATTAGGAAGTTCTAATGCTACTCGGCAGCAACTTCGGTCCTGCGGGACGGTGCAAGGGTGAGGCGCATGAAACCAAGAAATACAATCCCGGCGAACTGCAAGTCATGGACTCCGGTGGTCGTTATCGCTATCACTGTGTTGCTAGTGCTTTTCCAAGCGCCGCAATTGGCGCTGGCTCAGGGAGGTCAAGAGGGCCACATCGGACTCCCCGTCGACTGGAGCACGCGGCATATCATCTTTACCAACGGAGCTTCTCCAGAGGTTGCCGCCAAAACCGCCCAGGACCCGAGAAGCTGGATAAACTGGGCCCAGAGAACTGCCTGGGCTTTCCCGCACCAGCCGTGGGCGCCGATTTTCCCAACCACAGAACCCAAACGACGTATCCGGGTGGATTGGGCTATGCCGCTCGGAGCTAACGGCGGAATGCCGCTGGCAGAGAGCCCTGCCAAGTACACTTTTAGCGTAGTTTCGACTCCCAGCTGTGCCAACGACTTTGCGGTCTACACGATCGCGGCGACCCCAAGTGCAAACCAGGCGAATATTGTCGCCTTCAACAATCTCTACACGGGATCAACCTCGTCGTCTTGCCCCATTGCAAATCAATCGCCGGTAACGACTGACCTTACACAACCAACTTTTATGTGGTCGTACGCGGCGGGTACGGCAGGATCCGCTTTGTCTCCGACGCTTTCGCTCAACGGCACACAAATTGTGTTTATTGAAAGCGGCACTCAAAATACGCTCGCCAACCCGGCGTATTTTGATGTACTCACGCCGACGGCCGGCCAGGGCACGAGTGCGACTGCTCCGAAGGTGCTTGCTGCGGGCGCCTCGCTGGTTCGCCTGAACTACACCAACAGTGGGATTGCTGGCTGTGGTACGGGAACGACGAACAGCAATTCGTCGCCCTACATCGACTACGCAAGCAATGTCGCCTACATTGGGGCCGACAACGGGATGCTGTACCGCATTACCGGAGTTTTTGGCGCAACTCCTGCCGTGGATTACTGCGTAACGGTCAACGCTGGAAAACTATTGACCTCTCCTGTTTACGACCAGGTCACCAAGCAGGTATTCGTGTCCGATGGAGCCTCAGTCTATGCGTATACAGTAGGAGCCAGCAGCTTTACGCTTGTGCGCTCCATTGCCGTTGCGAGCACGACGGGAGACCCGCTCATCCTCTCGCCGATTTTGGACTCTACGAACAGCCTTGTGTATGTCTTCGCCTCAGCCGATCCGACGAATACGTACTCGATCGTTTCCCAAATGAACACGAGCTTGACTTCGCAGGTGGTGGCAGACATTGGCCCAGCGGCCACCGGCACGCCTTACATTTTCGACGGTGACTTTGACAATTCCTATTTCACGCAGGGGCCGACGACGGGCGCGGGCACCCTGTACGCTTGCGGCACGCAGACGGGAGCTTCCACGAAGCCCAGTCTCTATGCCATGTCGTTCACGTCACCCAACGGAACTATGAACAGCACTCCAGCCATGTCGGACGACGCCAAAATTAATGGCGCCACAAATCCGGCGGGCTTTTGCGCTCCTTTGCTGGAATTCTTTGACGGAACGAATGATCGGTTGTTTGCGGGAGCAGGTGCTCTGACATCGGCCAACGGAGCCAATCTGGTCACCGAGTGGGATATAAACTCCAGGATTACATCGAACACCACTCTTCCCAATGCCACGGCGACCAATGAATGGGGTGGAACGAGCTCGTTTACGATCGATAACGTCAGCACCGAAGACCAAGCTGCCAGCATCTATTTCGGCACGCTCTATCCTGCTTCCTCGGGCACGGCACCGGCCTGCCCGAAAGGACAGTACTGTGCCATCAAGCTGACACAGTCGGGATTGCAGTGAAGCATTAGGGCTAAAGCCCGAGTCGAAGAAAAGCTTTATCGCAGCGCTGAAAGCGCTGCGATAGCTAAGAACTCTTTTCGGCAATCTGTGAAGCGGTTGTTGATTTTTTCGGTGCCTTGCGGAGCGGCTGGAAGCCGCGCCCTTTCAAAACAGCGTTCTCCATGACAACGGTGCTTCCCAGCTACGTTGCAGCCGGAACTGCCGCAGGCAGGCTGGCGGTTTGGCGCAGCGGTTCGGTGAGGGCGCGCATGACTTTGCCGAATCCGGCGAAGTCGAGGGACTGAGGGCCATCGGACAGGGCTCGTTCCGGACACGGGTGTACCTCGATGATGAGGCCATCGGCGCCGACGGCTACGGCGGCGCGGGAAACGGCTGCGATCAGGCTCTGCTTGCCGGTTCCGTGTGACGGGTCGGCGATCACGGGCAGGTGCGAGAGATCGCGGGCGAGGGCGACGGCGGCCAGGTCGATGGTGTTGCGCATTTCGGTTTCGAAAGTCTTAATGCCGCGCTCGCAGAGGACGACTTGCTGGTTGCCGCCAGAGAGCAGGTACTCGGCGGCGAGCAGCCATTCTTTTACAGTGGCTGAGGGGCTGCGCTTTAGCAGGATGGGTTTGTTGACGGTGGCGAGACGGCGCAGCAGGGCGAAATTCTGCATATTGCGGGCGCCGACCTGCAGCATGTCGACGTGCTCACAGATAACGTCGACGTCTTCGGTGCTCATGACTTCGGTGACGACGGGTAGTCCGGTTTCTTCGCGGGCTTCGCGCAGAATCTTGAGCGCCTCTAGACCCAGGCCCTGGAAATCATACGGGGAAGTGCGGGGCTTGTAGGCTCCGCCGCGGAGCATGGCGGCTCCGGCGCGTTTTACGGCGTGGGCGGTGTCGAGCAACTGGGTGCGGGATTCGACCGAACACGGTCCGGCGATGACCACGACTTCGGGGCCGCCGATGGCGACGCCATTGATATTCACGACAGTGCGTTCGGGCTTGACCTGGCGGCTGACCAGCTTGAACGGTTGGGCGATGGCGACGACGTTGTCGACTCCGGGAGCGACCTGGAGGGCTTCGATCTCGTGGCGGCGTCCGCTGCCGACGGCGGCGACGATGGTGCGCTCGGTGCCGCGGGTGACGTGAGGGTTGTAGCCGGCCTCGCGGATACGTTCAATGACGTGGTTGATTTCCTGCTCGGTGGCTTTTTCGGACATGTTGACGATCATGGGGCTGATTCTCCTTGTGTAGGTTCGTCGCACTGGTACGTCGTATTCGTTTCCCGCAAAACAAAAGCCGCGATCTCTGGATCGCGGCTTGCGGCGGAAGCTTGATTCGTTCAGGTGGCCGTTAGTGGCTCATCCTCGCCCCAAGCTGCTCCGCAGCCGCCGCTTCCGGAAACCAGAAGTAAGCGGTAAATGCGGCACCTGGAGTAAATCGTGTCATAGCAGCTTTCATTTGCAAGTACAAAAACCAGACCGAGACGGATCAGATCAACAAGTAGGTTAACAAGTCAGACGAAGAGCGCGCAACCACGGAGCTACGCGCCTATTGGAGCGAACTGGCCACGCTGGAGAATGCGTTGTTAGCATTCGATCCGATCAAGCGAACCGTTCCGACCACCAGAACCAGAATTACCGCCAGCATGACCGCGTATTCGGCGATGTCTTGCCCCGCATCTTCCGACCAAAAGCGTTGTATCAGTTTAAACATTTGTTCTCCTCCCGGCCGCTGTGAGTTCCTTGAGAGGAAAGGACTGAACTCAAGACTGGGTGCAGACATGATGCACGGGGGCGAAGGTTCTTGTCAATGCACGATTCGATATTTACCACCGAGGGAATCAGGGCTGCAAAAGGGCTGCTGTGGGCTGGGTTTGAGCGACATTCACAGGGGCGGTAGAGGCAGAGGGCGGTTGCGGGAGCAATTGCTCAGCGGCCTGCTGGGCGCATTGCAGAACGCGATCGGGCAGAATGCCAAGGTAAAGAGTGGCAACCAGGCTGATAGCGAGTGCGAGTCCCAAGCCAAACGGGACCGGAGTGACGGGGACTGACTGTCGCGATTCGCGCATGTACATAGCGACAATAATGCGGAGATAGTAGTAAGCGCCGATAGCGCTGTTGATGACGCCAATGATAGTGAGCCAGATCAGGTTGGCTTTCATGGCGGCGCTAAAGACGTAAAACTTGGCGAAGAATCCGCCGGTCATGGGAATGCCGATCAGCGAAAGCAGGAAAATGGTGAGTGTGGCCGCCAAGAGCGGGGAAGAGCGGCCCAGGCCTTCATAGTCCACGAGCGTGACGTAACGTTCACCGGCGTTGGCGAAGTGGCTGACCACGGCGAACGCGCCGACGTTCATGGCGGCGTAGGCAGCGGTGTAGAACATGACGGCGGAAATTCCGTTGGGCGAATTCGCCGAGGTGGTCATGGCGAAGGCCACCAGCATATATCCGGCGTGGGCGATGGAGGAATAAGCCAACAGGCGCTTGATGTTGGTCTGGTTGAGAGCGCCGACGTTGCCCACAGTCATGGAAAGAGCTGCGGCCAGCCAGATGAGCCAGAAACGGCCGGGAGCATTGATGGTGAATACGACGCGCAGGAGCACGGCGAAGGCTGCGGCTTTCGGCGCGGTCGACATGAAGCCGACGATGGGAGCGGGGGCGCCTTCGTAGACGTCGGGTGTCCAGATGTGGAAGGGAGCGGCGGCGACTTTGAAGCCGAGGCCGACGAGCATCAGGGCCATGGCCACGTAGACGAGTAGCTGCAAGGGGCCGGACTGCAGCTTCTGACTGATGACATCGATGTTGGCGGATCCGGTGGCGCCGAACATCATGGCTACGCCGTAGAGGAAAAATGCGGTGGCGAAGGAGCCGAGGAGGAAATACTTCAGGGACGATTCGCTGCTGGCGGCTTCGTTGCGGCGGAATCCGGTAAGGATGTAGGTCGAGATGGAAGAGATTTCCAGGGCAATGAAAATCAGGACCAGTTCGACGGCCGAGGACATCAGAGTCATGCCGACTGCGCCGAAAAGGATGAGGGCGTAGTATTCACCGGCGCGAATGCGCTGCACGGCCATGTATTCGAATGAGCTGAGGATGACGACGGCGGCGATGGCGATGATCAGAAAATGGAAGTAAACGCTGAAGCCGTCGACTTTCACCATGTTCGAGAAGGCAAGTCCGGGAGATTGCGCCATATAAGAGGTGGCGACAAGAGCGGTGACGGTGCCCAGGAACGCGATCAGGCCGAGCAGTCGCTGGCTTCTTTGCTCGTCGACCAGAGGATCGAGCAGCATGACCACGATACCGAAGGCGGAGAGGACTAGTTCGGGGAGGATGCGGATGTAGTCGACGGATTGCGGAATCGCCTGCGAAATGCTCTGCGGCAGCGTCTGTATGAAAGCGGCGGGGATGTGAATCATTGGCCCACCACCTTGCCGACGGTCTGGGTGAACGGCGTGAGCGCGGCTTGGACTGCGGGATCGATTGCGGCGAGCCACAGAATCGGAGCCACGCCCATGATCAGGGCGGCGGCGGCGCAGGGCCAGACGGCGGCCTTCTCAAAGACGAAAAGGTCGTGGAGCGTATTGTTCACCGGGTTCGTGACTTTGCCGTAGAAGACGCGCTGGTACATCCACAAGAGATAGCCTGCGCTCCAGATCACGCCGGTGGCGCCGAGGATTCCGTAGATCGGTTTGGCTTGGAACGCGCCACTTAGCACGAGGAACTCGCCGATGAAACCGTTGAGCAGGGGAAGTCCAACGGAGGCTAACACGATGAAAAGATACGTGGCCGAATAGACGGGCACGATGGACGCGAGCCCACCGAATTCGGAGATTTCGTAGGTGTGGCGGCGTTCGTGGAGGATTCCGGCCAGCATGAACAGGCCGCCGGTGGAGATTCCGTGAGCCAGCATGACGAACAT
>Ga0209274_10001062_pt1 | contig 14624 bp, 9 predicted proteins | sample HubBroMetageREF1_FD_188343 | JGI IMG/M metagenome (GOLD analysis project Ga0209274, IMG submission 188343) | Reference soil microbial communities from the Hubbard Brook experimental Forest, New Hampshire, USA - Hubbard Brook CCASE Soil... | ecosystem: Environmental > Terrestrial > Soil >...
CATTCGAGCGTCGAACACCGGCGTGAGCTTCCAGTCGCCGACGGCGACCGCGGTGGGGGCCGCGGGGCTCACTTGGGCACGCGCGACGGTTGCCCACGCCAAGGGCGCGAGCAGCAGCGCGCTGAAAGCAAGCCCTTTCACCGGCCGCGACGCTAACACAAGCGCGTGAGCGTGTTACTTCTCGCGTGGGCCCGACCATCGCTCGAGAATCGTCCGAGCCAGCGCAATGAGCGCCTCCGGCTCGTTGACGCCCGGATCGGCAATGACGGCTTCGAGCAGCGCATCGAGGATCTGCCCGATGATGCGCCCCGGCTGGATCGAAAGCGCGCGCATCAAGTCGCGACCGTCGACCTTCAAATCGCGCGTCGAGAGCGCGGCCCCCTCGGCCAGAACACGCGCCACGTGCGCTTTCAGTTGCTCGAGCGCGGCGAGCTCGGCCTCGTGTGGGCGACCCTTGGCACGCGCATCGGCGGCGTTGAGCACGTAGAGATCCTCCACGCGACTCGGGTCGACGCGGCGCACCCACCGACGCACCGTGGCGTCGGTCCACTGCGTGTAGTGAAACAAGTGATGCCGCACGAGGGCGACGATGCGCGCGCGCTCGTCGTTCGAGAAGCGCAGGCGAGCGGCAATGGGCTCTGCGATTTCCGCGCCGACGCGGTCGTGGTCGTAGAACGTGTAGTCATGCCCCGTGTCGGACCAGGCCCGCGTGCGGGGCTTTCCGACGTCGTGAAGAAGAGCCGCGATCCGGAGGATCGGATCGCCGGGGCAAGCATCCATGCACTCAAGCCCGTGCCGCCAGACGTCGAAGGCGTGCCACTTGTTTTGCTCCATCCCGACGCCCTCGAGAAGCTCGGGGCACGTGATGCCGAGAATCCCCGTTCGCCGCATGACCTCGAACGCACGAGACGGAAGGCGCGCTTTCATCGTCTTGACCCATTCGTCGCGCACGCGTTCGGCAGCGACTTTTCGATACGTGCCGAGTGTCTGTCCGATGGCGCTCTCGGTAGCGGCGTCGAGCGTGAGCTCGAGCGTCGCGACGAACCGGGCCGCCCGAAGGACGCGCAGCCCGTCCTCCGTGAAACGCTCCTTGGGATCGCCCACGGCGCGGAGCACGCCGTCCTGCAGGTCCTGGCGACCGTGAAACGGATCAATCAGCCGACCTTCGACGGGGTCGACCGCGACGGCGTTCACGGTAAAGTCGCGCCGGGCGAGGTCGGCGGTAATGTCGTCGACGAACTCGACCCAGTCGGGTCTGCGCCCGTCGGAGTAGCTGCCGTCCCCGCGAAGCGTGGTGACTTCGTAGCTCTCGCCGCGGGCCAGGACGGTGACCGTACCGTGGTCGATCCCCGTGGGAATCGCTCGCGGAAAGATGCGAAGGAGCTCTTGCGGACGCGCGTCGGTGGCGATATCCCAGTCGCTCGCCGGCCGCCCCGAGAGGAGATCTCGGACGCAGCCCCCGACGATCCAGGCGCGTTTGCCGGCCGAGCGGAGGCGCTCGCAGAGGTCGAGCACGTCGCGCGGCGCACCGGTGAGGTCGACACGGTCCGATTCCACGGGCTGGCTTTCATAACACGCGCCGTCCGAGCACGTCGCGTAACGAGCTCGACCCCTCGGGCATCCAACCGTCGGAGTAGGCGTCCGCTTCGAAGGAGATAGGATGACGACTTCCGCTGCCATGGCCGAACAATCCGTATCGACACCGAGCACCGCGCATCCCGCGAGCGTCCCCCAACGAGCGTCGCGTCGACCCTTGATCCTCGGCGCAATCGCGAGCTTGGTCGCGGCCGCCGGTGTCGTCTACTGGCTGCACTCGCGCCACTTCGAAGAGACCGACGACGCGCAGATCGACGGGACGATCAGCAACGTTAGCCCGCGCGTCAGCGGAAACGTCAGCGCCGTCTACGTCGTCGAGAATCAGACGGTGAAGATGGGCGACGTCTTGGCGGAGATCGACCCGGAAGATCTGCGAATCTCGGTCGAACAGGCGAAGGCTTCCGTCGCGCTCGCGCAGGCACAGCTCGAGGCCGAAGACCCGAGCGTCCCGATAACGCTGGCCACCAACGAGAGCCAGGTGGCGTCCGCGGGCGGCGACTTGGCCGCCGCGCAGGCCGCCCTTTCGGCGGCGCGGAGCGACGTCCAACAGCTGACCGCCCAGCTCGCCCAAGCGGAAGCCAACGATCGCACCGTCCAGCTCGACAAGGATCGCTCAGAGAAGCTGATTGCCCAGGGCGCCGTAGCCCAGGCCGACTTCGATCAGCACATGAATGCCTCGGTGGCGTCTCGCGCCAACGTCGACGCGCTCCGCCAGTCGCTGGCGGCCGCCAAAGACCGCGTGAACCAGCAGGTGGCGCAGCTCGTCGCGCTCCGCAGTCATTTGACCGAGATCCAGTCGAACGCCCCCAGGCACGTGGCCACGCAGAAGGCCACGGTCATCGCGCGCCAAGCTTCGCTCGACCTGGCCACCGCCGAGCTCGCTCAGGCCGAGAGAAACCTCGCGTACACGAAGATATTGGCTCCCGTCACCGGCATCGTCGCGAAAAAGGCCATCGCGGTCGGGGATCACGTCGCCCCGGGCCAGGAGGTGGTGGCGATCTCCGACACGAGCTCGTTCTGGGTCACCGCCAACTTTCGCGAGACTCAGCTCGAAGCCATGCAACCCGGCCAGTCGGCCAACCTGCACGTCGACGCGCTCGGCGCGGATCTGCACGGCGTCGTCGAGAGCGTCGGGGGAGCGACCGGCGCAAGGCTCAGTGTTTTTCCGCCGGAGAACGCCGCCGGAAACTACGTCAAGGTCGTGCAGCGCATTCCCGTCCGGCTCAAGATCGATCCCGGCCAGGCCGGATTGGAGCGCCTTCGCATCGGCATGAGTGTCGAGCCGCAGGTCACCGTGCGATGACGGCGGTTGCCTCGGCTCCGGCCGCCGCGCCGGCGAAGCCCGCCTACTTTGCCACGGGCTGGACGGGGGGACACAATCCGTGGGCCATCGCCCTCGTTGTCACGATGGCGACGTTCATGGAGGTGCTCGACACGAGCATCGCCAACGTCTCGCTTCCCCACATCGCCGGGAGCCTGAGCGTGGGCCAGGACGAAAGCACCTGGGTCCTGACGAGCTACCTGGTGTCGAACGCAGTCGTTCTCCCCATCAGTGGATGGCTCGCAAGCAAGGTCGGGCGCAAGCGCTTCTACATGACCTGCGTTGCGATTTTCACCATCTCGTCTTTTCTATGTGGCATCGCGCCGACGCTCGGGTCGCTCATCTTCTTTCGAGTCATCCAAGGCGCGGGCGGTGGCGGCCTGGGGCCGAGCGAGCAAGCCATTTTGGCCGACACGTTTCCACCTGCGAAGCGAGGGATGGCGATGGCCGTTTACGGCATGGCCGTCGTTCTCGCTCCCGCGATAGGTCCCACGCTCGGCGGTTTCATCACCGACAACTTCTCCTGGCGCTGGGTCTTTTTCATCAACATTCCTGTCGGCATTCTGTCGCTCATCCTCTCGAACCGAATCGTCACCGACCCCCCGCACCTCAAGATGGCTCGCGAGCGCACCGGGACCATCGATTGGACGGGGCTGGGCCTGATCGCCACCGGCCTCGGCGCGCTCGAAGTGGTGCTCGACAAGGGGCAAGAAGACGACTGGTTCCAGTCGAGCTTCATCACCGGGTTCGCGATCTACGCGGCCGTAGCCCTCGTTTCGTTCGTGATTTGGGAGTGGAACCACGACACACCGATCGTTGACGTGCGCATGTTCAAGCGCGGCGGCTTCGCCGTGGCCAATTCGCTCATGCTCGTCCTGGGCGTCACCCTCTACGGGTCGACCGTCCTCCTGCCGCAATATCTTCAGGTCTTGATGGGCTATACGGCGCAGCAGTCGGGGATGGCCTTGTCGCCCGGCGGCGTCTTGATCATTCTTCTGCTGCCCTTCGTGGGGCGAATGGTCGGCAAGGTGGACACGCGATGGCTCGTCGCCATTGGTTTCGGCGTCCTTTCGATATCGCTCTTTTACATGTCCGACGTCATCGACATGCAGATGGGCTTCCGAACAGCGGTCGAGCTTCGGCTCCTTCAGTCGTTCGGGATGGCTTTCTTGTTCGTGCCCATTCAGTCGATCTCGTATGCCGGCGTGCCCCCCGAGAAATACAACCAAGTAAGCGGAATCATGAACCTCTCGCGAAACATGGGCGGCGACATCGGGATCGCATTCGTCACGACGCTCATCGTGCGACGCGCGCAGTTTCACCAGATGAACCTCTCGGGCCGCGTCACGGCGTACGACCCTGCCTACACGTCGGCCGCCAGCCGGATCGCGCAAGCCCTTCAGCACGCGGGCACGACATCGGCCAACGCCGCGCACCAGGCCACCGCAGTGCTCTACCGTCAGCTCCTGCAGCAGGCGACGCAGCTCGGATATCTCGATGCCCTTCGCGCCTTGGCCATCGCCAGCGCCATCATGGTGCCTGTCGTCTGGTTGGCCCATCGGCCGCAAATGGGCGGCGCCGCCCCTGCGGGACACTGAGAGCAGACTACTTCGGCGGGAGGGTGGCGGGGACGGCGACCTTGCCGACGGGGATGAGGCAGGACGAGAGGTCGAAGAGCATGAACTCGAGGGCCTTTTCCTGCGGCGTCAGCGGGTGGCTCGCGCAACCGGAGGGGACGATGCCCGCGGGAGCGGTCGCCATGAAACCGCCCATTCCTCGCATCATCTGTGGCATCATCGCCTCCGGATAGTCGGGGGGAACACCCGGCGCGTTCTTGTCCGGGCCGCCGCTGACGTGAAGGTCGCTGTACACGACTCGTCCGCACGGGGGCGACATGCCGATGGGCGTGTCGAACGAGAAGTACTCGGTCGCGTTCGGGGCCATCATGACGGTCGGATCGAGCGAGATCCACGGCTGCGACGGCGTGTTCATCGGCCCGACGTCCGCATTGTGCCGGGCGAAAAAGATGAAGAGTTGGCCATTGGTGAGCGCGTTCACCACGCCCAGCCATTGCTTCAACGCCACGCCCTCCGGAAACGCTCCCCCGGCCAGCAGAGTCGTGACGACGTCTCCCGGGAACGACTTCGTGTCGTCGAGCTCCTGAGCGCCCGGGGTCCACGTCGCGAGATTGTCGGCGCCGAAGACGCCCCGATTGAACCAGGAGTAGTGAAAGTGCGACGCGAAGACGCGGCCGCCGGCTCCGGCGTAATCCGACAGAGACTGGCGATTGCCGTCGGTGACGTGGGCGGTCTCGGCCCCCTCACACGAGAGAATCACCACGTCGTGCGTCATCAGGTCGGGGGTCGAATCCCACAGACCCTCGTACGACTCGGGAGCGACCGGCGTCGTGTTCGCGCCGTTGTAGCCGTGGAAGATATGGATGTGGCCGCCCGTCGCGGCTCCGGCCACGTATTCGCTCGCGTCAATCCCGATGCGCAGAGGCAAGCACTCGAGCGAGTCGGCCCCGCCCGTGGAGATCGCAATGTCCGGGAGGCTGCCCTCTGTTTTGTTCCGCGGCAGACGAAGCGATTTCGCGGGCTGCGGATTGTCCGTGCACGACGTCACCGTCGGCAAGGTGTATTCGATGCGCCACTTGCCCGTTTGCAGCACGAGAGGGACGTTCTTCCCCCACGGCGCGTCCGGAATCGTGAAATGCCCCGTCGCATCGGTGACCGTGCTCGCCAGAATCGGAGGGTAAAGGCTCGCGCAGCTATTGCACGAGGCGCCCGAAGGCAGGGCCGGCAGAGTCGCCGAAACGGGCACGTAGACGGTGACGTTGTAGAGCGGGTCTTGGACCGAGGGGTCGTAGACCGTCCCGCTTATGGTCGTGGACCCGCCGCCCGGGCAGTCTTGCTTCACGCCGCCCGTGTAGCCGGGGACACTCGCGCTGGGGCCGCCGTCGGGGCCTACGCCAGGGAGCGTGCCAGAGGGGCCCGTTCCCACGATAAGAGACCCGTTCGCGGGCACGTTGCTCGGACCCCCGTTGGCCCCCTCGCCGTTGAAATCGTCTGACGACTTACCGCCGCAACTGGCAGCGGCCATGGCGATCGCCATTGCCGCCCAACGAATCTCTCTGGTCATTGGAATGCCTCCCGTCCGTCGCGTCCGCACGAAGCGCAGTAGCTGCCGTACCCTCACCGACACCGGATCAGGCAGCGCATCGTCTCCGACCTGCTCTTTCACCGAGACCCCGCCAAAGTGTGCTTTACGGTCGTCGCCACTCAATCCCATGGCCGGCTGACCGCACTCCCGTCGCTCGCACTTGAGAATTGCTGGCGGAGGCGCGGCGTGCGCTAGAATCAGTGTATCACCTGCGACGCGCGTGAGCGCGCGGAGCGAGGCAAAACCGCGTGAAGGGATTGAGCCGAGGGCTTTGGTTTTTGCTGCCCGGAGCGGGGCTCGTCGCCGGCTGCGAGATCCTCGCCGGAATCGAGGATATTACCTACTCGCCCGAGGCCGGCCTCGCATCGTCGGGCCACCTAGCGTCGAGCGGAGGCGTCCAGCCATCGGGAGACGAGACGCAAGCGTCGGGCGCGACGGGCAGCCCCGACCAGAGCGGGACCGCGCAGCAAAGCGGAGCCATCGCGCAAGCGGACGAGGACGGCGCCGCTCCTCCGATGCCCGACGCGTCGAGCAGTGGCTCGACGCAACCCTCTGGATCGACCAGCGGATCGACGAGCGGGTCGGGCAGCGTCAGCCTCAAAGACAGCGGGCCCGATGCGACCGTAGACGCGTCGCCGCCTGAGACGCGAGATGCTTCCACCGCGGACGTGAACCGCGTCTGCATCCCGGGGTCTGCGGCGGGGCAGCTGCCGTTCGTGGTCGACTCCGAGTATCAGCCGACGGGTTCGTACGGCACGGGAACGACGAGCACGTCGTCGACGTGTACGGTCGCGCGCTCCAGCGCGACCGCGAAGGGAAATTGCCACACCGCCACTTATACGGTCGTCGCCGGCGGCGCCTTTGCAGGAGTGTTCTGGCAGTACAACTTCAACTGGGGGGCTGAGGGCGGCTACCAGATTCCGGCCGGGGCCACCAAGATCACGTTCTCCGCGATGGGCGCAGCGGGCGGCGAGAAAGTCGGCTTCAACGCGGGATACACGGGTGCGCCGACGGCGGCGACACCGTGTACGGACACCATTCGAGCCAACACCAACACGCTGACGCTGACCACGTCCTGGACGGCCTATTCGATGGCGCTCAGCGGAGGGTATCCGGAAGGCGTCTTGGGGGCGTTCGGTTGGGAAGCGAACGCCCCCGACGCGGCCGGGACCGGCATCACGTTCTACGTCGACGACATTCAGTATCAGTGACGCCGAGCAGCCGCGCGCGACGCAATCGCTTCACTCCGCGGCAGCGTCGACGACCCCCACCGACTTCTTCGCCTTCGCCGCCTTGCGCGTCTCGGCGAAGAGCTTCGCATCGAGCTTCACGCGCTCGACCACGTCGGGAGCGGCCTGCACCGCACCCCGGACGATCTTGACGACCATGTGGGGCGATTGTTGCACCAGGGTCGCGGATTTCTTCCCAGCCCCACTCAGCCGGCCCTTCCATCGCTCCGTTCGCGACTTCGTGATGTAAGGCGCCACCGCGGCCACCATGTCCGCCGAGTTCCCGGCGTACGCGTGCGATGCCTTGTAGAGAGGGCTCGCGAAGCGCGGGTTCTTCTCCAGGAAGGCTCTCACCTGCTCGCGCGTCACGCCGTGCGTCTCGAGGGCTCGGTCGTACTCCGCGATGGCGACTTGCTTCGCCTTGAAGAGGTACATCTGCACGCGCGAGTAGAAGTTCACGCGCCCATCGCCGCTCGTCTCCACGGGACAGAAGATCGTGCCCGGAAACTTCTCGGTGATCGCCGATTGAACGCCGTCGGAGACGCCAGCGCTCGGCATGCAGCCAAAAGGCTTCACGCTCAGCGTCATGTGCGCTTTCGAATAAATCGTGTTCATGATGAGCTTGCCGACCTCCATGTGGCCTTCACCGCCTCGGAGATCGTTGTTGTAATATTCGTGACTGATCGACGCGATGTCGTCCATGTTTGGGAGCTTGTAGCCATAGAGCCCCATGGCGTGCGCGAACGTCTGAAAGAGCGCGCGGATGGCCATGCCTGCGCCCGTGAGACCCGCGAGCTTTTTGGCAACCCCGAAGGCGTCGCCCTCGATTTCTCCGAGACCGTACTTGGCCTTGTCGGCACCGCGGAGGTCTTTCCGATCGGTCGTGTCGTGCTTGCCTTCCCAGACCGTGTAGAGGAGCCACGCGCTGACGAGCTGAATATCGGCCTCCGCACCTTCGCTCTCCAAGAAACGCTGGAGCTGGTAGTTGCCATCGCCCTCCGTAGTCATCGCCCAGAACTCACCGATGATGCTGACCTTGGGCTTCGCGAGTGTCTTGTCGACCTTCACCGCGCCTATGATCGGCTTGCACCGCCGGAGTGCGAGCATGATGTTCGTCTTGTTCTCGAGCGCTTTGTAGATGATCTCCTTGCACTGCGCGATGGCGCGATCCGTATCGCCGGCGGTGACTTCGTACGGACGAATTCGGTAGCCGAGCGCGTTCAGCACGTCGCCGGCGACGAGCGCCTTCACGATCGCCCAGAAGAACGCCGGGCTGAGGTCGAGACCGGACTCTTCACCCGTCGCCTGCTTCAGACCGCCGGTCTGTTGAAAGAGAACGACCTTGAACCCGTCGAACCCCGCGTCGCGAAGCGCCTTGCGATACTCGGTGACGTACATCCCGAAGCGGCACGGACCGCAGGCGCCCGCGGTAAGAAAGACGTACTTTTCGACGACTTCTTTCGCTGTCATCCCATGCTTGTCGCGAAGCGTGATGAGGTACTTCACCAAGTTTCCCACGGTGAAATACGTCGGGTTGCATTGCCCGCGGTTGCCGAACTCCTTGCCGACTTGGAGCCCCTCGTTGGTCGGGCACTCGAGCATCTGCACGTGGTATCCTGCACCGCGTAGCCCGGCTTCGACGAAGTAGTCGTGCGCCATCGTGAGGCCGCCGACCAGCATCGTGATTTTGGCCTTCTCTTTCTTCGTAAAGGTCAGGCCCGCCATATCCTCGATCCAGTGCTCGGTCTTCGCATCAAGGCCGAGCCGCTTGCGCTCCTCCTCCTCGAATTTTTTCAGCTCCGCTTCCATGTCGATGAGCGGGAGCGACATCTTGTTCAAACCGCCGACATTTCCGAGTGTTGCCATGTGACCGATCTCCCAACCTCTAGGACTTATCCTGCAGACACGTTCGAATCTTGAAACTCTCTCAAGCGCGCTTCGCTCATTCCGCGGGCGACGCAGGCGACATGGACGCCGCCTGAATGCGAACGACCCCTTCCGGCGTCTTCTTGCCGAGCCGGATGACGCCCTTGGGGAGCTCGGGAGGCGTGACCGGGGCCTCGTACGCCTTCAGGCGCTCGCGCAGCTCTGCAAGCTGAGCCTCGAGGGCGGGGTCGTTCTGGTTGCGAGCCTCGAGCTGCGCCTTGCGAAGGGACATCAGCTCGACGCGCTTTTGGTCGAGCGCGTAGACGAGCTCTCGGTTTCGCTTGCCCGAATCTTCGAGGCGCTCCTGGTGGAGCTTCAGCGCGTGCGCGTACGTCTTCACGCGAATCTTGATGGACCCGGACGGCTTGTTGGCGTCGATGTCGTGGAGCGCTGCGTACGGGGTCTTGCTCTTTTCGATGATGGCGTCGATGAGCCCGAAGGTCGGCGCGTCGTGCCCGCATTTGAACGACGAAAGATCGAGGACGACAACGTTGGGGTGGTGCGCCGCGAAGCTCGCCGCCCACACCTTTTGCGCGCTGTTGACCGAATAGTTCTCCGGCCAGACGTGATTGAGCTCGAGCGGGCTCTTGATGATCCCCTTCTCGAGCTCGTCCTTGTAGTACCGGTCGAGGTACTCGCGGTCCTTCGGGATCGAGCGCACCGACAGGATCGGGTAACCAAGAATCTGAAACTCTTCCGGGATTCCGTGATTGAGCCCGGGATCGGAATGGTATGGGCGCCCGATCATCAGAATGGCGACTCGGTCCTCCGATTCGACGGTCTCCAGGATCGCACGGCCCTTGGTCTCGACGTCCTTGTCGAAGATGGCGAGCGCCTTCCATGCCTCACGGCACGCGAAGTCGTTCTCGTCCTCGGTGATGCCCAGGCGAGGCCCGAACGTCTCGAACATGCGCCGCGCCATGAGGGTGGGCTCGACGAACGAGAGCGATGGGTCGAGAAACTCGATGCCGCGTGTCGCGAAGAAGTCGACTTCTTTGGTGAAGGCGGCCTTCATGACGTCCGGCGCGCCGGCCACGATCGGGCAGCTCGCGTTGTCCATCGTGTCGGCCACGAAGTTGTTCACGTGCGTCAGGATTGGGAAAAAAATGTACTTGAGGGGTTTGTTGTCCTCGGGCGCGTGCTCGTGGAAGAGCAGGCTGTGGATGTGTGCCTGCGCGACCTTGCTCGGGTAACACGGGTCGATCGAACCGTATTTTCCGCCCTCGACCCACATCTCCTCGGTGGTCGCCTCGCTGAAGACGATGCACGGCTTCGCGATGCCGATAGTTTCGAAATACGTCCGGAACCAAGGAGCAGTCGAATACAGATTGAGCACGCGCGGAATGCCGATGCGGACTTTTCGGCGCGCCGCCCAGCTCTCTTTGGACGAGCGCCGGAAGGGGCGCACGACTTCGACGCGCCGAACGCCGAAGATGCCCTTCTTCAGCTCGATGTCTTTGATCGGGGTGCCTTCCTCGGGCATGGGCGCGGCGTCGTAGAAGTGCATGAACGCCTTCTTCGACTCGTAATCGACGAGGTTCGGGAACTCTTGCGCGATTTTCTTACGCTCGGCCACGAGCGCGAGCATCGATTCCTTGGACTCAACGGTCCCCTTCTCGCAGCTGAAGCCGGCGATGTAGCGGCTCGAGCTTCCGTCGGGACGCTGGGTGTCGATGAACGTGCGCTTGCACTCGTTGGGGCAAAAGTGGCAGACCGTCTCTTCGTCGTTTTTCGACGTGTATTGAAGGTCGATCGCGGCGTCGATGCCGATGAAGGTCGACTTGCCCTTGCGCTTGACGACGCGAAGGGTCTCCATCGCGGCGCCGATCGCACCCGCCTCGCCCGTGTGCGGATGCACGAACACCTGCGCGTCGGGGACCCGCTCTTTGATGTAGTCGACCTGCGCCTTGACGGCGGCGAGATTGTATTGCGTGCCGCCCTGCAGCACGTACTTGGTCCCAAGCGCGGCCATGCGCGGGATCTGAACGACGTACTGCCAGATATTCTTCGGCAAGACCTGCGCGAGCCCCGCGAGCATCTCCTCCTTGGAGAAGCCCTCTTTCTGGAAGTTCACCCGATCGGTGTCGAGAAACACCGCGCACCCGTACGAGAACTTGGGCGCCAGCTCGGCCTTGAACGCGACGTCGGCGAACTGGGTGACCGGCACGCCGAAGGAGTCCGCCGTGGCCTGCAGAAGCATGCCGTTGCCGGCCGAGCAGCTGTTCGACACCGAAAAGTTGCCGATGTCGCCGTTTTTCATGAAGAGCACTTTGATGTCCTGCCCGCCGATGTCGCAGATGACATCGACGTCGCCGAAGAAGTGCACGGCGCTCAGCATGTGCGCGACCGTCTCGACGATGTTCACGTCGGCTCGCACGCACTCTTGGAGAACGTCGGCCGCGTAGCCCGTCGCACCGAAGCCCATGATCTCGAGCTTGGCCTTCTGGTCCCCTTCGACGTAGCCCCGGAGCTGCGACAAGAGCTCCTTGGTGTCTTGAATCGGGTTGCCCTTCGAAAGCTGGTAGGCCTTGCAAAGGATCTTGCCATCCTCGTAGTCGACGAGAACCGCCTTCGACGACGTCGACCCTCCGTCGAGACCGACGACGGCGCGAACGACCTGCCCCTCTTCGAAGCGCTTCGGCTCGAACTTGGGAATGCGATAGAGTTCGCGAAACTCGCTGAGCTCGGTCTCCGTCTTGGAGAGCGGCGGGCCCGCCGTCTCGCCGAGGCGCGCTTTGCGACCCGTCGTGATGTATTCGCTCAAGGCGTCGACGTTGCTGAAGAGGCCGATGTGGGCTTCTTCGTGGAGACCGTAGAGCACCGCGCCGAGCGCGGCGTAATACTGCGCGTTCTCCGGCACGAAAATCGTCTCTTCGATGGGCCTGTCGCGCGGCCAGTCGTACCCGCGCTCGTCCCATGTCTGGGGAATGCGCAGCCGCCAGCATTCTTGGAGAAAGGGCAGATACGTGTTCGGCCCGCCCAGCAAGAGCACCCGGTGCTTCAGCGTCCCGCCGCGCGTGAGCACGCTCAAGTTCTGCAAAACGATGGCGTCAGCGAGCGAGCAGAGGACCTCGGGCGCGGGGATCCCGCTCTTGATGAGATTGACGATGTCGGTCTCGGCGAACACGCCGCACTTGGCCGCGACGTGGTGGAGCTTGGAGTCGTCGAAGTGGAGCGAGGTCACGAGCTCCGGCGGCGCGTTGACCTTGAGAAAGCACTTGTCGATCGTCGCGCCAGTGCCCGAGGCGCACTTGTCGTTCATGGACGCGGTCGGGGTCTTTTCCCCCGTCTTCTCGTCCTTCTTGAACATGATGATCTTGGCGTCTTGGCCCCCGAGCTCGACGACCGAGCCCACGTCGGGGTGCAAATGCTCGACCGCGAGAGTGACGGCGTTGACCTCCTGCACGAACTTGCCGCCGGTCGGGCCACAGAGCGGTGCGGCCCCAGACCCGGTCAGAAACATTCGCCAGCCGTCGGCCGGATGGTCCTGGAACGAGCTCAGGATCGTCTGGAGCATCGACATCACGTACTCGGGCTGCTTCGTGTGATGCCGCTGGTAGTCGCTCCAGAGGATGGCTTTCGTCGTCGGGTCGACGACGACGGCTTTGACCGTGGTGCTCCCCACGTCCATGCCAATGGCAAGCTTCGTTCGCCCGTTCGCTACGCTCGCTGCCATGGATGCGTGGTCCTCCGGGAAACTAGACTGGCGCGTCAGTCAGTCTGTCGTAACGCGAACCGACCCTGGGCGCATAGGATTTTCCTCCAGGGTGGCGTCCTTGATCGAAAGTACCCCTGTTTCAGGTGGATTCTGAGCGGCTGCGGCGCCCCGCTCACGGCCCTCGACGGGGACAGGCCAGCCTCGGCAGGACGCCGCGGTGGAACTGACACGAATGTCAGCCCAGTGCTCGTGATAACGTTCCGCACGCAAAAGCGATGCGTAAAGCCGAGCGGCGACAGAAGATACTGACGCACGCTCGCGACGTATTCGCCCGGCGCGGGTACCACGACGCCAAGATCGAGGACATCGTCCTGGCCGCGGGCATCGCGCGCGGCACCTTCTATCTCTATTTCAAAGACAAGCGCGCCGTCTTCGAAGAGATCGTCGATCGCGCGTTCACGCAGATTGGCATGGCCATTGTCCGCGTCGATCCGAAAGACCCGGCTCGGACCGTTGCGGAGCAAGTGCACGAAAACACTCGCCGCATCGTCGGCACGCTGCTCGAAGACCGACCTACGACGAAGATTCTTCTCACCGACGCAATCGGCCTCGATCCCGCATTCGACCGCAAGCTCCAATCGTTCTACGAAGTCGTGGAAGGCTTGCTCGTCGAAAGCCTGACCGAGGGCCAGGAGCTCGGCGTCGTGGCGCCGGGAGACCCGCGCATGTTCGCGTACCTCATCTTGGGCGCGATGAAGGAGGTTCTGTATCAAGTCGTTCGCCGGGAGGCGGCGTACTCGGAGAGTCAGGTCGTCGAGGGCATCTACGATTTTCTCGGCCAAGGCTGCTTGCGTGTCACAGCAGCGCGCAAGGAGCGGCCGAAGAATGCTTAGGATTCACGAGACGACGACGGCGGGTGGCGAGCTCTCGTCGGTGTTCTTGCAGCTCGATGAGGGCGGTGTGCTCGCACTGATCTCGGGCGAGGGGGCCGTGGCGCTTCCGGCGTCATCGCTCGATCACGTGATGTCGAGATTTGGTCAGCCGCTGGATTCCGCAGAGCGGGTTGCCGAGGTGGGGAGGCTCGATCTGGGCGATGGGCGTGTGCTTCGTCACGTACGGCACCTCGGGCGCTACGATGTCATCGCGCGCGACTACTTGATCTACAGCGCGCCGGGGCAGGGACCTCTCTGTGCGCTCGCGACGACGGTGGCGGGCGCGCTCGCGCATCTGGGCCGCGCAGCGGCGCCGCGCGCGCCATAACGCGTCTATTCGACTGACCTGCATTGCACACTTGAGGCGAAAGTATTTGCCTGTGCGGTAATGAGTCTTCGAATGCCGGGGGGACACCGTGGCATTCAAGGGATTCTGAGGTTACGCTGGGTAATGCATTTTACGACTCGCTGTCTCATTGCCGCGACAATCAGTGGCTCGATCTGGGGCTGCGGAGGGCCGTCTTCTCCCGCAACGGGTTCCAGCACCGGGGCCACCGTCGGAGGCGGCTCGGGCGTGTCCACTTCGGGAGCCGGTGGCGGCACGTCGGGGACGCCCGCGAGCAGCTCGGGAACGCCCGTGAGCTCGGGGAGCTCGGGGGTCGGTAGCGCAGGAAGCCCGGCGACGACCAGCGGAAGCTCTGCGAGCGGGAGCCTCGCGGCGAGCGGCACCGGCGGGTCGCTCGATGCGGGTGGGGGAGGCTCGAGCGGCACGGCGCAAGACGGCGCTGCGGGCGTAACCA
>Ga0209274_10001069_pt1 | contig 14512 bp, 12 predicted proteins | sample HubBroMetageREF1_FD_188343 | JGI IMG/M metagenome (GOLD analysis project Ga0209274, IMG submission 188343) | Reference soil microbial communities from the Hubbard Brook experimental Forest, New Hampshire, USA - Hubbard Brook CCASE Soil... | ecosystem: Environmental > Terrestrial > Soil >...
CCGTTCAGCTGCTCCCATACCCAGCCACTACACGAGACCCTTCACCATGGACACCACATTTCGCGTCTTTTCGGCCACGTTCTTGCGTCGCCATGGAGCCGGACCCTAAGAGGTTGCCAGAGGACGTCGCCGCCCCAATCCAGACGAGCATCGAGCCGAGATAGCCGGGGTGGCGCACCCGTCGGTACGGCCCGTCTCGAACGACTCGCTGATCCCTGGTCGTGACCAGCCTTCGCGTGTAGAAGCGCCCCAGGACGCGCATCGCCCAAATCCGGAAGGCGAGGCCGAGGGCACCGATTCCAACCCCGACCCATGCCACCATGGCGGTCAGTTCGACGCTCGGAAGGACGTGGGAAGCGATGGCGAGAACAGCGAGAGCGTAGGCAGCGATGATGAGGACAGATGTCCCACGGTCCGTGGCCGTCCAGCGCACACTCTTCGCCGCCTTGCCCTGTCGCAGCGACTCCATCGCGCCGAATGCGGCCACCAGAAGACCACCTGCAAGTTGCGGCAGCACGGCGGCGGAGCGTAGCAGCCGCCCTGGGGCGGTTGCTCGTTGGGCACAGGCAGCCCTTGCGGCAAGATGAGCATTCACGGGAGCCTATACGCGCCAGCCGCTCCCCTGCCGCTCAGCGGCAGCTCCAGCCTTCCCCATACGCGGGACGCTGGGTGAACCTCTTCGAGGACCCACGCCCTTCGCAGCCGGTCCAAGAAGACATCTCGTCGGAGAAGCGTGTTTCGCCAGCGTCGCCAGCGTCCTCGGTAAGCCTCTCGCTCGACAAGGGCATTTCGCCGCCGCCACCGCTTACCCGTGCCTAGGCCGGCGTTGGCCATCCCTGGGATGGCGAGCGGCCTTCGTGCATCCGGGCGCCGGCCTCGATGAAACCCCCTCGTTGGGTCGATGCGGCCACCGCTTAGCCCCACGATACCCCTCTGACCGGGAAGGATTAGGGCTGAATACGGAGCAACCTTGGCGTGCTCGCCGCGACCGCACTTCGCGCGATGGACTCGAGCGCCGTGCGGATGTCGCCCTCGCGAGCGTCGTGCGTGAGAAGCACGATGTCGACGGGCACACCGCTCGAACCGCCGCCCCCCTCCTGCACCATCTGCTCGATCGACACACCCGCGTCGCCAAGCGCCCCGGCGAGACGCGCGAGCACACCCGGCCGATCGTGCACTTGAATGCGCAGGTAGTAGCGCCCGCGAATTTCCGCCATCGGCGTGAGCGCCTTCTCTTGCACCCGGATCGTCCGTGTTGCGAGGCCCGACACCCCGCTCAGGCGCGCCCGCGCCACATCGAGCACGTCCGCCACCACGCTGACGGCCGTGGGCATGTCACCGGCCCCGCGGCCCGAAAGCAGCGTCGGACCGAGCGCGCGCCCCTCGAGGGCAATCGCATTGAGAACGCCGTTCACGTTCGCGAGCTGCGTATCGTGGGAGACCAGCGCGGGGTGCACCCGGAGCTCGACGCTATCGCCCCGGTCGCTCCCGATCGCCAGGTGTTTGATGACGAACCCGAATCGCTCCGCGAACCGATGGTCGATGGGATCGATCCCGCGAATGCCCTCGGTCGGAACCTGGCCCGCGTCCACGCGCGCGCCGAAGGCGAGCATCGCGAGTACGACGAGCTTGTGAGCGGCGTCGTGACCGTCGACGTCGAGGGTAGGGTCGGCCTCCGCGTACCCCTTCTCCTGCGCCTCGCGAAGAGCGACGTCGAAGGGCAGCCCGTCGCTGCGCATACGCGAGAGAATGTAGTTGCACGTCCCGTTGACGATACCGGCAAGGTGAAGAACCGAGTCGCTCGCCAACGCTTCGCGCAATACCCGGATGACCGGGATGCCGCCACCGACCGAGCCTTCGAACGCGAGATCGACACGGTTCTTGATGGCGCGCTCGACGAGCGCGGGGCCATGCATCGCCAGAAGCATCTTGTTGGCGGTGACGACGCTGCGCCGGGTGTCGATCGCTCGCTCGACGTAACTGAGCGCCGGGGTCACGCCGCCCATCACCTCGACGAAGACGTCGATGGATTTGTCGCCGAGCACCATCTCGGGATCGGTGGTGAGCGAGGCTCGATCGAGCTCGGGAACCCGATCCTTTTCCGAATCGCGCACGAGGACGCTCGCGACTTCGAGCGGCGCGCCGATGCTCTGCACTACGTACTCCGCGTTGGCTCGAAGAAGCTGGACGACACCGCCGCCCACCGTGCCGCAGCCAAGAAGGCCGAGACGTATCGCTCTCATCGCCCGCAGTGTACACGGGCGATTCGGCGCCTCCAGTCGGTCAATTCGAAGGCGGTATCGCCTGAGCGACCTTCTCTTCCGGCTTCGGCTTCGGCATTTCTTCGAGAGCCGCTTCGAGCACCTGGTCCATCTTGCTGACGAAGACGAACTCGAGATCGTTTTTCACCTCGGCCGGGACCTCGTCGAGATCGGCCTTGTTGCGCTCGGGCACCAGGACTCGCTTGATACCCGCTCGATGCGCGGCAAGCACCTTCTCCTTGAGGCCTCCGATCGGTAGTACTCGCCCGCGGAGCGTGATTTCACCGGTCATCGCCACGTCGTGGCGGACGCGCGTGCCCGTGAGCATCGACACGAGGGCGGTGAACATCGTGACACCTGCGCTCGGTCCGTCCTTGGGCATGCCGCCGGCCGGAATGTGAATGTGGATGTCGCTCTTTTCGAGGAAGTCCTTCGGAATCCCATAGTGCTCGGCATTCGTTCGAACGTACGAGAGCGCCGCTTGCGCAGACTCCTTCATGACGTCCCCGAGCTGACCGGTGAGCTGGAGCTTGCCCGTGCCGAACATGCGTGTGGCTTCGATGAAGAGAATCTCGCCGCCGACGCTCGTCCAGGCGAGGCCCGTGGCGACGCCCGGTTCCTCGGTGCGCTCTGCCACTTCGCTCGCGAATTTTTGGGCTCCCAAGAACTCGCGGATGGTGTCTTCGTCGTCAACCTTGCGGGGTGTGGTGTCGCCCTCGGCAATCTTCACTGCGACTCCACGAATGACGCCCGCAACCTGGCGCTCGAGCGTGCGCACGCCGGCCTCACGCGTGTAGGCATCGATGACGACATCGACGGCCTTGTCGGTGATGTCGAGCTGCTCTTTGGTGATGCCGTGCTCCTCGAGCTGCTTGGGGATGAGGTGCTGCCTGGCGATCGCGAGCTTCTCGCGCCGCGTGTAGCCGGGGATTTCCAGAATCTCCATGCGGTCGCGAAGCGGCGCCGGGATGGGGTCGGCGATGTTGGCGGTCGCCACGAACATGACGTTCGACAGATCGTAAGGAATCTCGAGGTAATGGTCGGCGAACGTATTGTTTTGCTCGGGATCGAGAACCTCGAGAAGAGCTGCCGCAGGGTCGCCGCGGAAGTCGTGACCGATCTTGTCGACCTCGTCCATCATGAAGACGGGATTGATGGTCCCCGCCTTCTTCATGCCCTGGATGATCTGGCCGGGAAGCGCCCCCACGTACGTGCGCCGATGCCCGCGGATCGCGGCCTCGTCGTGCACCCCGCCAAGCGAGATGCGCACGAACTTGCGACCGAGGGCGCGGGCGATGCTGCGCCCCAGCGACGTCTTACCCACGCCTGGCGGCCCGATGAGGCAGAGGATCGGCCCCTTCTTGTCCTTCTTGAGCTTGCGAACCGCGAGGTATTCCAAGATGCGCTTTTTGACCTTCTCGAGGCCATAGTGATCCTCGTCGAGGACCTTCCGCACCGCGCTGATGTCCATGTTGTCGGGCGTCTGCAGGTGCCACGGCAGGTCGAGGATCCAGTCGAGGTACGTCCGTACGACGGTGTATTCGGCGCTGCCGACCTGCATGTTGCGCAGCCGCTTGAGCTGCTTTTTCGCAACCTGTTCGGCTTCCGTCGTCAGGTTGGCCTTGGCAATCCGTTCCTCGAGACCGTCGAGGTCGCCCTGATCGCCTTCGTCCTCCCCGAGCTCTTCTTTGATGGCCTTGAGCTGTTGGCGCAGGACGTACTCGCGCTGGTTTTTGCCCATCTCCTCTTTGATTTGAGAGTTGATGCGCTCGCGCATCTTGAGGATCTCGAGCTGACGCGTGAGGAGCTTGAGCACCTTGCGAATGCGCTCCTTGGCGTCGACCGTCTCGAGCAGCGCAGCCTTCTCGTCGACAGGCGCGTCGAGGTTGCCGGCGACCAGGTCGGCGAGAGCGCCGGGAGCCTGAATCGAATCGATGACCGAGCCTGCCTCGCGCGGAAGCTCCGGCATGAGCTGGACGACCTGCTTGGCGATGTCTCGCAGGCTCATGCTGAGGGCTTCGGCTTCGTCGTCGCCCACGTTCTGCTCTTGGAGGCGCGCGATCTTGGCCTTCACGTACGGCGCCGTCTGCGTCACCTCTTCGAGACGAATGCGCTCCAACCCTTGCAGGATGAGCGAGTAGTTGCCCGAGCTGTGCTTGAGGGCCTTGAGGACCCGTGCCGCACAACCGACGTGATGCAAGTCGTCCTTGCCCGGATCATCCGTCGACGGATCGCGCTGCGCGAAGATGGCAATGACGGGGGAAGGTAGGCTGTCGACATCCTCGACCAGCGCAACGGACTTCTCGCGACCGACATCGAAGGGCGCCACCGCGCCGGGGAAGAGGACGGCGTTGCGAATCGGCAATACCGGAAGCTCATCGCCGAACTGGACGGGCTCCTCTTCCTGTCGTGCGGGGCTCTGTTTCTTGTCCGACATGGCTGGCTTACCTCTCGCGGGCTCGATCTTCGGAAAGCGGCGACTAACGCCGCATCGTCGCATCCTAAGCACGGCAAAGCGAGAGCGCTAGATTTAGACGACCGGCACACTCCGAGCTGGATCGAGAGTGTGGATGGCGAGCCCGGTCATGACCTTGGGATAGAAGAAGGTGCTTTTTTGCGGCATCACTTCTCCGGCTTCGGCCACACGACGGACCTCGGCCACGGGCGTCGAGTTCATGAGAAAGAGGGCCTGGCCGCGGCCGGCCCGCAAGTCGCCGAGCGCTGCGACAGCGTCTTGCGGGTACCACAGATTCGTTTTCGCGGCCTGGGCCTCGGGGGTGATCCCGAGGATGTGCTCGAGAATGCCCGCGTGCAGGACCGAAACGTCGGCTTCGCGAAGCACCGGCGGTTTGGGGCCGAGTGTCGGATGGTCCGCGAGACTCACCGCGGATCGCACGGTCAAGAGAGCCACGCGACCGTCGGGCGCGGCCGCGGCCACGCTGGCACCGGAGGCGCCAGCCAGGCGCAGTGCGTCGAGAATGGCACCCGCCGCCAATCCTGGGTCGAGCTCCCGGACGTCGAAGTACGGCCGCGCGCCTTTGAGAAGCTCTTCGAACGAGAAATGCCCGAGCGAATGCACGTGGCGGTGCGTCGGGAAGACGACCAGGTTGGGATCGTCGCCGTTGGCCAGAAAGGTCATGAAGTAGAGGTGCTCTCCGCGCGGGTGGGCGGGATTCGTGACGGCCTCGCGGGAGTATCGGAGCGCGGTCTCGTAGCGATGGTGGCCGTCGGCGATGAGCAGCGTGGACCGTGATACGCCCTCGACGATGGCACGGACGGCGTCGGGATCGCGCACCTTGGCAAGCTTGTGGCTGACGCCGTCGGACGTCCTGAACTCGGCGAGCGCCGCGGCCCGATCGAGCGGCCCGTGGAGCTGGGCGCGAGGGTCGCTGTAGAGCATGAAGCCGGGGCTGAGATTCGCCTGCGTCGCCCGGAGGAGCTTGAGCCGATCCTCTTTGGGGCCCGACAGCGTGCGCTCGTGCGGAAGAACGACGCGATCGGAGAAAGGCACCAGCCGGACGAGCGCGAGAAACCCGCGCCGGGAGAGCGGGGCAGCGCCCGGTGCGGCGCCCGGCGGGACGAAGGATTGATCGTACCGGTAGAATCCCGGCACGGGATCGCGGACGAGGACCTGCGCATCGCGCCACTGCGAGAAGAGTTGAGCGGCGCGGGCGTACTTCGCATCGCCATCTCCCTCGGGCAGGATCAGGCGGACGATGTTGTACGGATCGCGGGCGGCCAGTGCAGCCCTGTCTGCCGGCGAAATGACGTCGTAGGGCGGCGCCACCACGCTCGCGAGGCCACCCGCCACTCGCGAGGTGTCGTATCTCAAGGGAGCGAGAGGTGCGATGTCAGCCATGGGTCTCCTCGAGGGTCTTTGCCTTCAGGCGTCGCTGCGTAAGGCTCGGCGCCCGATGTCGGTTCGGTGGTGCTCACCCGGCCAGCGAATCCTGCCGACGGCTTCGTACGCGGTCGTTGCGGCTTGACGCAACGTGTCGCCGTGAGCCCCAACGGCGAGAACCCGCCCCCCCGCGGTCACGATGCGGCCGTCCGACGCGCGCTTGGTGCCCGCGTGCCGAATGAAGGAGCGGTGCGGCGTGGGCGCGTCCAGCCCCTCGATGGGGTCTCCGGTACGCGGAGACCCCGGATACCCCTGCGCGGCCATGACGACAGCCAGGGCGCTCCCCGTGGGACGCGACGAGCCGACCCGCGATACGTCGCCGCTCGCGGATGCGCTCAGGAGCTCGAACCAGTCGCCCGCGTAGGTCGGGACAAGCACCGTCGCCTCGGGATCGCCGAAGCGCACGTTGTACTCCAAGACCGTGGGCACCCCGCGGTCGATCATGAGGCCGACAAAGAGGGCCCCCCGAAACGGCGCTCCTTCGCGCGCCATCCCGTCCAGAGTCGGTCGAACGATTTCCTGCATCACGCGCTCGTGCACGAAGGCGTCGACGACGGGCGCGGGCGCGTAGGCTCCCATCCCGCCCGTGTTGGGCCCGCGATCGTCGTCGCCGACCCTCTTGTGATCCTGAGCCGGGGCGAGCGCAACGGCGTTCGTGCCGTCGGAAACCACGTGAAAGCTGGCCTCTTCGCCGAGGAGTAGCTCCTCGATCACCACGGAACGGCCCGCGTCACCGAACTCGCGTTTTCGCATGATCCGGTCGATGGCGCCGAGGGCCTCTTCGGCCGTGTCGGCCACGCACACTCCCTTGCCGGCAGCCAGGCCGTCGGCCTTGACCACGAGTGGCCTCCCGGCCTCTTTCACGTAACGATCGGCGGCGTCCGGATCGTCGAATACGGCGAAAGACGCGCTCCGGATCCCGTGGCGCTCGCAAAAGCGCTTCATAAAGACCTTCGAGCCCTCCAAGCGGGCAGCGCTTCGCGTCGGACCGAATGCGGGCACGCCGCGAGCCTCGAGGGCGTCGACTAGCCCGAGCTGGAGCGGCAGCTCGGGACCCACGATGACAAGCCTCGCCTGCGCAGCGGAGGCGAGGTCGACCAGGCGAGGGACGTCGTTCGCGGCGACATCGACGTTGCGACCGACCGACGCCGTGCCCGTGTTTCCAGGGGCGCATACGACCTCGTGGCCCGCAGTAGAAAAGGCCGTAGCAAGCGCGTGCTCACGCGCTCCCGCTCCGACCACGACGATGCGCGCACCTCGACTCATGACGAAAGTCCCGCGCTAACACGCCGAAGGATGCCGCGCCAGAACAACGCGGGCTCGCCAAGAGCTCCCGAGGGCGCGTATCCTCGGGGTCGTGACTGCCGATGCGCGCCCGCCGCCAGCCATCCGCATTACCCGACCGTACGCCACCGAAGAAGAGTTTCTCGAGCGCGAGCTCGAAACCCTGTCTCGAACGGGGGTGACGCTGATCGGGGCTCAGCCCCGCGCGGAGGGAGTGGTTCTTCGATTCGAGCTCACCCTGACGTCGGGGCAAGTCCTGGTGCGCGGGGAAGGACGCGTTGTCGGGTACAAGGCGGGCACGCAGCCCGGCACCGGGGGCCTGGCCGTGCGATTCACGCGGCTCGATGTGCGCTCGAAGGCGCTCATCGACAAAGCCGCCGCCCTTCGCGACCAAAGGCGTTCGCTCAGGCCGCCCTCGCCGCCGCAGACGTCTTCCAGGCCGCCGCCGCCCGTGCGCGGCTCCACGCCTCCGCCGCCGCGCGTGCGCCCGTCGATCCCCCCACGACCGCCTCCACCGCCGCCGTCGGAGCGGACCATGATTGGTTCCCCACCCGACCGGCCGGCGCTTCTCAATCGACTCCGTGCACGAGCGAGAGGCCTCGCGCCCGAGGCGATCGAAGGGATTTACGAGCAAGGGCGCCGGGCCAAAGGGAAAAGCTCCCCGCAGCTCCCCAAGTCCGAGCCGGAGAAGGTCGAATAGCCTCGCTTCTCAGTGCTGCGCCGGAGCGAAGTCGAGATGCGTGACCGGGCCGCGTACGCTCCATCCGTAAAAGCCGTCGGCGCGCTTGGACTGTTTGACCTTGGGGTCCAGCTCGAAGAGCGGCGGAGCGCTCGAACCCGGTGCGCCGAACAGGCTCTGGGTGACCTCGTTCTTCGAGCGGTACGCGTCGCCGATGCGAAAGCGCACTTGCAGGTCGCAGATCGCGTCGGCCACTTGGTCGCGCAACGTGATCCGGCCATCGCCCTGCAGATCGAGACTCTTCCCGCCCGAAACGAACTTGGTCAGTTTCACGACTCCGTCCTTCACGTCGGCGGCCAGGGTGATCGTCCCGACCTCGAGGCGGGGCAACGCGAGAGCGCCTTTGAGCTTGGCCACCCCGTCGCCGATCGCCGTGTCTCTCGACTCGAACGACAGGCTGCCCACGGCTTTCGAGGCCCGCCCCTCGGGGAGCGACAGGCGAAGGCTCCCAGCCAGCTTCCCATCGAGAGGGACTCCGAGGAGCTGAACGAGCGGAGTCACTTTCCCGACGTCGATCCCATCGAGGTTGGCTTCGAGTGCTTTGTCTTTGCCATGCGTGTCGTACGAACCCGTGACCTCGCCCCCGAAGGCGTCGGCCGAAAAGTCGACGTCCCCGCTCCCGACCATCGCCGACAGAATCGAGTAACGCACGGTCGCCTCGTCGACTTCGATCTTGGTCGGCGCCTTGCCGGGCTCCGAGGACGCGCTGAGAAGTCGTATCCCTTTCATCCGGACGCCGCTCAGCCAATACCCGCCGAGACTCTCGATGTGCAGCTCTTGCTGCCCCCCGGTGGCCCGCTGGTCATCGTTGAACGAGAACGCGATGCGCTCCTTGAGCTTGTCGTAGGGGAACGTCAAAGGAGCGAAGATGGCGAGGCAGAGCACGTAGAACGCGGGAAACCCCGCGAGCCGACCAACACGCAGCAAACGTTCTCTCATGGCTTGGCGCTCCCACTCGGTGAAGGAGCGACGGGAGCGTCGCTTCGCTCGTAGGAGGAAACCCCGACTTCGAGGTCGAACGAATCGTTTTCGCCGCTTCGCTTCCGGAGGTTCAGCCGCGTGATCGCGAGCGGGTAGCCGCTCTGCTCGATGGATTGGAAAAAATGTACGACCGGAAGCATCCCCGTCTTCTTCAGGTGAATGTCCGTGCCGTGCTCGGTGTATCGCTTGCCGTGCGGCGCGTCGGGCAGCGGAGTCGAGTCGGTGACCTCGAGCTTCTCTTGCCGCGCCGCCTGCTCGAGGTACCCGGCGAGCGACGGCGGCTTTCGGGCATACCGCTGGGCGATGGCGTCTGCCTTGGCTTGCCGCTCGCGAACGCGGCTTCGAGCCTCTTGCACGTCGCCGAGCGCGCTACGCAAATCGTCGTTGTCCGCCTGCTCGGAGCGGATGAAGAGGTCGAGCCCGACCGGTATGGCGAGAAGCGCCAGCACGGCCGCTGCGAAGCCGATGATTCCGAGAAGCTTCCGCTCTCGCGCGTTGATCTGCAGCACAGGGGTGGCCATGTCACTTGCTCCCTGAGCTGGCCGTGATGCCGGCGCTCGAGCTGTCGCCCTTCTTCTTCGCTGGAGTCTTCACGTCCTCGGGGCATTTCACGTCGAGCTCCATGACGTACTTCTGCCGGTCGCTTCCCACCGCTCGCGTTGTGTTCTTGATCTTGACCTCCGAGAGGCACGGCTCGTTCGAGAGGCTCGAGGCGATCGATTGCGCATCCGGGATGGACCCCACGACGCCGCGGACCACGACGTGTCCGCGCTGCATCTCCAGCTCTTCGATGTCGTGGACCATCGACATGGGGACGGATTGCGAGAGGCGCACCATGACGTCGAAGGCGTCCGCGTGAGGCATGGGGTCTTCGTCCGTGAGCGCCGCCTCCTTCGAGAGCAGCTCTTGCGCCTCTTGAGCGCTCGTGGCCTCGGTCCCAAGGACCTCCTTCGTGGCCGTTCCGAGAGCGCCTTCCAGAGCTTCCCGCTCCTTGTGTACGACGTGGAGGCGCGCCCAGCCGCTGAATACGAAGCTGACCAGAATCACGGCCGCGAGCCCCGCGAGCAGCGGAATTCGCTCGCGTACCCACGAGAACCCGCGCTCGAACGCCAGGGGGCCCCGACGCAGATTCATCCCGGCGCCGCGGCCCTCCAGAGAGAGTGCGAGCGCGACCGCCTTCGCGTATCGCGGCAACTCGCCGACCGCCGTCGGGGCCAGAGCGGTCGTGTCCAGCGCCGGCGCGGGAATGAGCTGCACCGGAATCTCGAGCTCGCCGGACAGAAAGCCCTCGGCTCCGGAGACGAAGGCCCCTCCGCCGCAAAGGTAGACGCGGGAGGGCGGCTCGCCCCCCTGCGCTCGATATGCCGCAAAGCTGACTCGAATGTCTCGCGCAAGCTTCGACGCCGTGGCCGGCAGACCGTCGGTGCCGGTGGACAACGTCCGCGCGAAGACGGCTTCTGCCCGCTCCAAGACGAGCACCTCGCTCGCCCGCGCGCCCAGATCGACGACGGCCACGGTTGCGGTCTCGTCGAGCCCGGGGATGTACGGGGCCAGCGCGCCCAACGTCAGAGCGCCAACGCCAACACGCTCCGGATCCTGTCCGATCGCTTCCCGGACGACGTCAATCCGAGCGCGCACGTCGTCGAGCCGTGCGACCGCGGCGACCAGCGCAATCTGTCCCGCAAGGTCAGCGCGCTCGAGCGGTCGCCAATCGAACACGGCGGCATCCAAATCGAAGGGCACCTGAGCCTCGAGCTCGTAGGTGAGCACTTCCGCCAGCTGCTTTTGCGCGGTGGCTGGCAGCAGCAACCGATGAATCGCAGCGCGACTGCCGTCGACGGCGGTGGCCACGGCGTCGGGGGCCTGCTTCTCGCCCGACAGGGCCTTGGCCACGGCGTCGCGGATCGCGGGAGCGACACCGCCGCTCATGGTGACATCGGCCGAGGCAAGGCCCACGAGCGCGATCTTGCGGTACGCCGAGCGCACCACCGCCACCTTCACACTCGAGCTTCCGATGTCGATACCCAGCCACGTCGGCATGTGTCACCCAGCGCAACCTTTCACTACTGAATCGTGAAGTGAAGAATCTGCCCACCGATGCTCGGTTGCAAAGCCGCTTGCAGCGCATTGGCATCGGTCGTGGCCGTAGAGGTCGGCGGCGGCTTCGTCCCGGTGGCAGCCGCGGCCGCCCCGGCCACCGCCGATGCCAGATTCGCGAGCGTGGGAGCCGCACGGAAATCGACGACGGCGTGAAGACGCACTCGAGTTTCGCGCTTGTAGCCCTTGACGACGCCCACCGCGTAAACGGAAAAGACCTTGCTCTCGGTGGAGATGCTCTTGGCGAAATCGGTCTCCGAAGCAAACTGCACCGGTTTCATTCCGAGGGCCGAGAGCATCGGCCCGAGCATGCCTTGGCCTTTCATGGTCGCGATGAAATCGGCCGCCGATCCGAAGAGCGGCGCCCCCATGGTCATGCCCTGAGCCATCATCACACCGGTGACGAACGTCTGCATTTGGGTCCCGCTCGCGTCGGTGCAGAGCGGGGCCTGAGGCGCTCCCGAACAGATGATGGCGTAGAGTGTCAGCGGATTGGCCGTGTTCACGTTGATCGTCCCCTGACCCCACACGGTGAGCTCGCGCTTTCGCGGATTGGTCGGATCGGGATCGACGAAGGTCGCCCAATAGTCGTCGGTGACCCCACGCACCAAGTGGATCTCTTCGAGAGAGTCGTAGGGCGCGTTCTTGCGACGGTACGGCTTGGGCAGAAGCTGATACCAGCCATCTTCGACGGCGTTCGAGGACGGTGCGGAGGTCAAATCGCACGAATAGAGCTGCTCGTCGGAGTCGGCCCAGTCGATGAGCGCCGAACAGATCGAGAGCCGGTCGCTGTAATTGCCCGTCGAATCCGGTCGCTCGAAGAGCGGATTGTATTGCGGAGGAGCCATCCGACCCATGAGCTGGCGCGCGAGGCGAATGTGGGCGATCTCGTTCGAAGCGCCCATGTTCACGTTGATCTTCGCGTCCTCGTCGACAATCACGACTTCGAAGCTGCCGCCGTGCATTCCGAGATTCTTGCCCCGCGACGGATCGAGACCCGACAGGCCCATGAAGTCTTGAGCCGCTTCCTTGGCGTTGAATACACCCAGAATGCGATCGGCGTATTCCCATACCGGGATCTGAGGCACCGTGCGCTGGGCCAACGCGAAGAGCGGCGCAATCGCCTGGCGCATCGTGGGCTCGGCCGCCACCAGCAGACGCGAGAGGTTGAGCGCGCTGCGGGCCATATACTCGGCTTGAACGCTGTCGCGTGAAGCCGTGGCCGCCGCGAACTCCGAGCCCGCGTCGTCCTGGAACTCCGCGAGCATGACGATCATGATCGCGATGGCGCCGAGAACCATGATGAGCGCCACGCCGCCTTCCCGCTGCCTACGTCGCGATCGCTTGGGAGCTCGAAGCGGCGTCATGGGCTCGGGTTCCCGAAAGAGAGGGGTTGCTGCGTCGGGATAAACACCTTCGTCGCGTACGGGTACGACGGACCCGAGCCCACCCCCTTGAGCACAAGGCGAATGCTGATGGCGAGCGGAAGGCGGTTGGGCTGTCCGGCGGCCTGCGTCGAATCCCAAGACTCGACCCATTGGCTGGTCTGCGGGTCGAGGAACCGAAGGTCGAACGCCTCGACGTCTTCGGCCACGACGCTGACAATGCCGCCTTTGGTCGGCTCGAAGTCGATGGGGGTCTGCTCGCGGCGAACGAGGTCCATCTTGCCGTTCACCGCCGGGTCTGCCTTCACGAAGTAACCCACCTCCGCCTGATCGGATTCGTGCGCGTCTCGTTCGGTCCGCGTATGAGCGAAAGCCGTGAAGTCGACTCGATAGAACGGCATGGAGCTCTTCCCGACGAACGCGGTCTTTCCCGTCATCAGCGCTTGCACGAGGGGCACGTGCGTGGATAGGTAGGCCGACGACACGTCGCGGACGATACGTTCGACCGCTTCCCTTCCCTCGCGCACGCGCTCGGCGCGCATACCTTCCCCCTTCTTCCCGCGCGAGAGTGAGTCCACGACGCCGCCTATCAGGACGGCGACCATCGCGAGAATCCCGATGGCGACGATGACTTCGAAGAGCGTCATGCCGCGAGCGCGCAAAGCGGAGCGCGGGATCATTTGCCGGACCCCGGGGCTCCGCCGAGCGCGCCCCCCAAGAGAGCTCCCAGACCGCCCAGGCCGCCGCCCGCGCCGCCATCGCCGAACGCGCCGCTGCTCGCCATCCCGGAGATGAGACCCGCGCGCGAAGGGTTGGTCACGTATTGCGTCAGTGTAAAGTCGCGATCGATGGCCCCCTCCTTCCAACGAACGACGACCGTAATTTTGCGGATGGCCGACTCGAGCACCGGCTTGAGCGACGGGTACACGATCGAGAACACCATCGAGACCAAGCCCTGCGCGCCCATGCCGCCCCCGAGCGACTGCTGAATCGACTGCCCGAACGTGTCGAGCCCGCCGTCGAAGTCGAGCTGCGCCCCCCCAGCGGGATTGAGGAGGGGCGAGCCTGCCGAGCTCGCCGGCGACGACGGAGCGCCCCCATCGCCGAGCTCGAGGTTGCCGCCATAGAGCGACGACAGGCCGGCATCGCCCCCGAGACTGGTGGCTTCCGGCAACTTCACCCGCTCGACGTTCCAATCGCAAGAAAAGCCGGGGGTCTCGGTGTCCATGCAGCAAGCGCTGCTCGAGTCCTTCTCTTCGATCTCCGGGAATCCGAGCCGGATTTGCTTTTCTTCGAGCTCCGTCATTCGGCAGCGCCCGAGCTCCGTCGCCTGGCTCATTTTCGCCGCCGACTTGTTGCCCGAGATGAGGCCTGCTTCGGCCGACAGAATGAACGTGACGACTGCGCCGAAGAGCGCGACTGCGACGAGCACTTCGAGCAACGAAAAACCTCGGAGTGCTCTCATGGCTCAGAACCCCGTATCGGTGCGATCGGACGCATGGTCGTCGTCGATCGGCAGCTCGAGCTCGACGGCGCCGCTCTTGACCGTCACTTTTCCCGTCAGGGGCGAAGAGACCAGAAGAGTCAGCGTGCGCGAGTCTTCGATGGAGTCTCCGATGTGGAGCTGAATCGAGACTCGCTCGGTGAGCCCTCCAGGCCAAAAATAGAGGTAGGCGCGACCCGCGGTGCGTGGGGCGTCGTCGTGGGCGGTCTGAACCGAGCGAAACCCAATCCCCCGCTGCAGCGACTTGGCACCGCTTGCGCCTCCCATGTCCCCGAACCCGGTGCTGTCGATCTTGTGAAACTGCGGCTTGGGAATCCGGGGGCCCCGGAGAATTTGATCGGTCTCCGCGACCTCGGCTCT
>Ga0209274_10001073_pt1 | contig 14459 bp, 12 predicted proteins | sample HubBroMetageREF1_FD_188343 | JGI IMG/M metagenome (GOLD analysis project Ga0209274, IMG submission 188343) | Reference soil microbial communities from the Hubbard Brook experimental Forest, New Hampshire, USA - Hubbard Brook CCASE Soil... | ecosystem: Environmental > Terrestrial > Soil >...
AGCTGACACTCGTGCGCGCGGACGCCCTCAGGCTTGCGGGCCTGAAGGTTGCCGCACACGTGATCGGCGCCGCGAACCCCGGCGGCTGGCAGCTGAGCAGCGACGATGTGCAGATCCGGCAGGGGGACGCGAACCTTGCCGCAGCCGTGAGTATCAGTGCACACGCCGGTGAGCTGCACCCCGGAATTGATGCCAGCGCCAGGCTTGTGGACGCCGATGTGGTGCTGCTCACGCAGCTGCTGGGTCCCGCGGCGCCCAATGTGTTCGGCGCCTCCGGAGCGCGGCTTACGGCCGGCCGTATCACCGACGCGCAGTTCACGCTGCACGGGCGGCTGGATGAGGCGTTGCCGTGGAGCCAGAACAGCGTGTTCCGCGGCGCCCTCGAGCTGCGCGACGCCAGCCTTGCCGCGAGCGACTGGTGGCCCGAAGTACATGGAGTCAACGCCCACCTCGACTGGCGAGGCTCGCGCTTCCACGCCGCACTCGATGCGGGAGCCACCGGCACGTGGCAGTTGTCGGCAGCAAATCTGGACTGGGACGCGCAGGAAGCGGGCAGCGCGCATTTTACGGGGCGTTTCAATGGCGCTGCGCAGGAGGCGCTCGCCTGGATGCGCGAGCGAGCGCAGCTGTTCGCCGCGGCACCGGCTATCGGGAATCTTGATCTCGCCGGCGACACGCTGCTCGATGTGGATATCACGGTGCCGGGAGGCGCCGCGCCGCGGGCGCGCCCGCGCGCGCGCCTCACCGCCTTTCTCGACGGTGTGCGCCTGAGGCCGCTTGCGGGGCTGCCGCCGATCCAGGAATTGCGCGGCACGCTCGCCTTCAGCGCCGGACACGTGGCGCGCTCGACTCTTACCGGTCAATGGCTCGGGGGGCCGGTGGCGCTGAGCGTTGCCGAGCATCGCGAGCGTGGGGTGACCGGAATTGTGGTCTCAGGCCGCGGGCTGATGAGCGTCCGCGAGGCGCTGCTGGCGGCGGGCGGCAGTGTCGATACGGCACCGTTGCAGGGCAATGCCGAGTGGACCGCGTCGCTGGGGATCTCCCCCGCGCCGGACTCGCAGCAGGCACACTGGCGGATCCGCGCGGATTCGAACCTGGTGGGAGTCAGCAGCCGTTTGCCCGAGCCCCTTGCCAAGACGCAAGGGGCGGCCGTGCCGCTGCGCATTGATGCCCAGGGCGATGCCGACAGCGGACAGTTGCGGGTGAGTGTGGGCGAGCGCCTGCATGGTGTTGCCGCGGTCACGCGCAGCGGCGACACCTGGCGCATCGAGCGCGGCACGGTGCGTCTCGCCGCCAGCGTTCCCTCACTGCCGCAGCAGCGGGTGTTACTCGTGGAGGGCTCCATCGGCCGGCTCGATCTTCCGGCGTGCCTGACGCTGTGGCGCCAGGCGGGCGCCGATGCCGCACTGCCGGCGCTGCAGGCGCATCTGAAATCCGACCAGCTCCTCATCGGTACCCGCAGTTACCCCGACGTGACGCTGACGGCGGACGCCGAACGCGGCAGCGGCGAGGTGCAGATCCAGTCGAGCGGACTCTCGGGCAGCGCCCGCTGGCCGACGCCGGGAGCCGCTGTCTCGGTGCATTTCGCGGCACTCAATGTCGCACAGCTCACTGACGTGGCCCTCGGCGCTGACCTCGTCGGCGCTTTGGGCGCCGATGTCGCCGTCTCGGCGGATCAGCTGCAATGGCAGGGACGCCCGCTCGGGCGTTTTACGGCGCGCGTGAGCCTTCACGGGGACAGCCTCGAGCTGCGTGACCTGCAACTCATCGGACCGAACGACACGATCTCAGGCAGTGCTGGCTGTCAGGAGCAGGGCTGCGGACTGAAATTTACCCTCGACAGCACGGACGCGGCTGCCACGCTCGAGCGCTTCGGGCTGCGCCCTGATCTGAGCGCCAACCGTGCCCAGCTGACGGGGGACCTGCACTGGCCGCAGGACAGCGACGCTGCCCTTGCAGTCCTGAGCGGGCGACTCCATATGCAGCTTCAGGACGGCGTAACGCGTGCCGCGAGCGCAACCGCACCCGCCGCGCCCTTTGCGCTGCTGGCCGTGCCGGCGCTTGTCAGAGCCCTCGGCAACCCAGTGCGGCCGGCGGCGCCGCCGGAGCTTAAGTTTGCGAGCCTGAGTGCGGACTTCGTGCTGCACGATGGCCAGGCGCAAACAGCCGATCTGCACTGCGATGGGGATGCGGAAATCCTCATGCGCGGGCGGGTGGGTCTTAGCGCGCGAGACTACGATGCGGAAGTGTGGATCCTCAGGGGCGAGGATCGCCTGCCATCGGCAGTGCGCGGATTCGGGCCGACGCCGCGCATGGCCGCGGCGTGGCTGTCGCTGCGCGAACTCTTCACCGGGTCCGCGGCGGAGCGCGCCGGAGCTGCGGCGCTGCGTCTGCAAGGCAGCTGGGACGATCCTGTGGTGGTGGCCACGGACTGACGGCGCGAAGGAGCGGGAAAGCACATGAAAGTTGCCGCGATACAGATGACCTCAGGCCCTGATGTGGGCGCGAACCTCGAGCAGGCGCGCGGGCTGCTTGAGGAGGCCGCGGCGCGCGGTGCCCGGCTCGCGGCATTGCCGGAGAACTTTTCCTTCATGGGCCTGAAGGATGCGGACAAGCACGCGGTCGCGGAAGCCGACGGCTCAGGTGCGGCGCAGGACTTTCTCGCCGACATCTCGCGGCGGCTGAAGTTATGGATCGTCGGCGGCACGATACCGCTGCGCGCCGGCGCCGCTGCCGACGACGCCCGGGTCGCCGCCGCCTCGCTGGTGTACGACACTGACGGCCGGCGTGCCGCCCGTTACGACAAGATTCATCTGTTCGATGTCGATATTCCCGGCCGCATCGAGGCCTATCGGGAGTCGCGGCACGTCGCGCCCGGCGCGGCCGCGGCGGTGGTGGATACACCGGCAGGAAGGCTCGGCCTTTCGGTGTGCTACGACGTGCGCTTTCCGGAGCTGTACCGGCACTTGAGCGCCGCGGGGGCGCAACTGCTGGTGGTGCCCTCGGCATTTACCGCACCCACCGGGCGCGCGCACTGGGAGACTCTGTTGCGGGCCCGGGCGATCGAAAATCTATGTTATGTTCTCGCGCCCGCGCAGTCGGGCTTCCATCCGGGCGGACGTGAGACTTACGGCGACAGCATGATTGTCGACTACTGGGGACGGATTTTGCAGCGTGTGCCGCGCGGGCGCGGCTGCGCCATCGCGGACGTGGATCTGTCCCGCCAGGCCGGAGTGCGCGAAAGCTTCCCCGCGCTCACGCACCGTGCCTTCGCGACCAGCGCCCATGAGTGAGACCCCCGGCAACGATCCCTTGGCGCTGGCGCGCGATCTGATCCTGCGTCCGAGCGGACTGGACGAGGGACGCCTCGAGCATGTGTTCGGCGAGGTGCTCGCACACTCGGTGGATTTCGCCGACCTGTATTTCCAGCTCACGCACCAGGAGTCCTGGGCGCTCGAAGATGGCATCGTCAAGGACGGCACCGCGAGCATTGAACAGGGCGTCGGCGTGCGGGCGCTCGCCGGCGAGAAGACCGGCTTCGCGTACTCCGACGAGATTCTGGCTCCAGCGCTCGAGGAAGCCTCACGGGCCGCCCGCGCCATTGCCGTACACGGTGGCGGGCGCCGCGTGCAGGCCTGGCACCACCAGGCAGGTCACCAGCTGTACCTGCCGGTAGACCCGGGCGCATCGCTCGGGGCGCAGGACAAGGTGGCGTGGCTCGAGCGCGTCGACAAGGAAGCGCGCCGCGTTGACCCGCGCGTGGTGCATGTCACCGCGAGCGTGGTCGCGGTGCACGAAGTGGTGCTGATCGCCACCAGCGAGGGGCAACTCGCCGCGGATGTGCGCCCGCTGGTGCGCATGAGCGTGTCGGTGCTCGTGGAACAGGAAGGCCGGCGTGAGCAGGGCTACGCAGGAGCGGGCGGACGCTACACCCTCAGTGAGCTCGTTGCGGGCGACCGGCCGCTCGCGCTGGCGCGCGAGGCTGCACGCCAGGCACTGGTGAATCTCGAGGCGCGCCCTGCGCCCGCCGGCACCATGACAGTGGTGCTGGGGCCGGGGTGGCCGGGAATTCTGCTGCACGAGGCGATCGGTCACGGGCTCGAGGGGGATTTCAACCGCAAGGGGACCTCGGCATTCGCCAACCGCATCGGCGAGCGCGTCGCGGCGACGGAATGCACGGTGGTGGACGATGGCACACTCGCGCGCCGCCGTGGCTCGCTCAACATTGATGACGAAGGCACCCCGACCCAGTGCACCACGCTGATCGAGAACGGCGTACTGCGCGGCTACATGCAGGATCGGCTGAATGCGCGCCTCGTGGGCGCCGCGCCGACCGGCAACGGCCGGCGCGAGTCATTCGCGCACCTCACGCTGCCGCGCATGACCAACACCTACATGCGCCCCGGACCCCACGCTCCCGAGGAAATCATCCGCTCCGTGCAGCGCGGGATTTACGCAGTCAACTTCGGCGGCGGCCAGGTAGACATCACCTCGGGTAAGTTCGTGTTCTCGGCGAGCGAGGCTTACGCCATCGAGAACGGCCGCATTGGCGCCCCCCTCAAGGGCGCGACGCTCATCGGCAATGGCCCGGATGTGCTCACGCGTGTCTCCATGGTGGGCAATGACCTGAAGCTCGATGAGGGTATCGGCACCTGCGGCAAGGAAGGGCAGAGCGTCCCGGTGGGCGTGGGCCAGCCGACGCTGCGTATCGACGCACTGACGGTCGGCGGCACGGGCTGAAGCCCCGCGCGCCCGCGCGGCGGTGGGCATCGGACAGGCCTCTTGCGGTTGGCTGGGGGACTAGGATTGCTCGGCGCGGCCGCGCCTCGGCCCCTGCGGGGCCCGACAGCCTCGCTTCGCGAAGCCGTCGTCCAACCGTGCTCGAGAACTCGCACGGTTGTCGAACCTACGGTTCTCATCCTAGTCCCTGCGCTGGTTCTTGCCGTACAAAGCAAAGAGGCCTGTCCGTTTGGACAGGCCTCTTCTCATTGGCTGGGGGACTAGGATTCGAACCTAGGTAAACGGAGTCAGAGTCCGTTGTCCTACCACTAGACGATCCCCCAAGTGGCGGGATGCGCAATCGCACGGCAAACCGGAGCACTTTAGCTCCGGTCCGCCGGCGATATTAACGCTTCGAGTACTGCGGTCCGCGGCGGGCCTTGCGGCGTCCGACTTTCTTGCGCTCCACTTCGCGTGCATCGCGGGTCACGAAGCCCGCATCACGCAGCGTCTTGCGCAGGCTCTCGTCGTACTTGAGGAGCGCGCGCGTGATGCCGTGGCGGATCGCACCGGCCTGGCCGGTGATGCCGCCGCCATCGACCTTGACGGCGATGTCGAATTTAGTGACGAGCTTCGCCGCTTCGAGCGGCTGGCGCACGATCATGCGTCCGGTCTCGCGGCCGAAGAACTCATCGAGCGTACGGTCGTTGACCGTGATGCGCCCGCTGCCGGGCTTCAGGTAGACACGCGCGGTGGCGGTCTTGCGACGGCCGGTGCCGTAGTGATGATGCTGGGTCGCTGGCATATCGGTGCGGGTCCTATTGAATCTCGAGCGGCTTGGGCTGCTGCGCCTGGTGCGGATGCTCACCGCCGGCAAACACGTGCAGCTTCTTGAACATGCGCCGCCCCAGGGGGTTCTTCGGCAGCATGCCTTTTACAGCGAACTCGATCGCCCGTTCGGGATGCTCATCCAGGAGCTTCTCGAGCGCGATCGATTTGATCCCACCGATGTAGCCGGTGTGATGGTAGTAGATCTTGTCGGTGAGCTTGCGCCCGGTGACGTGGATCTTTTCCGCGTTCACCACCACGATGTGGTCACCCATGTCCACATGCGGGCTGTAGTCAACCTTGTGCTTGCCCTTCAGGCGATGGGCAATCTGCGTAGCGAGCCGGCCCAGCGTCTTGTTGCTGGCGTCGACGATAAACCAGTCGCCGCGGACGGTGCCGGGCTTGGCAAATACAGTCTTCATAGGTCACTCGTGGCTGCGGCCGTACCGCCGGGGGACAACCCCCGCTAAGGCAGTTTTGGGGGCCAAAAAAGGCGTGGAAGTGTACTCAAGCGGGTGTTCCAATGCAAAGGCGCCGGCTGTGGGGTCCATGGGGAGCCTTTGCCCCTTATAATAGGCACCGCACTATGGAGTCAGGCCGCCCTCTGGACTCACTCATCGTCGCCGTTGATCGTGCACTGCGGGCCGTCTTCGCGCCGGCGAGCGCAGCGCGGGCCATGCCAGCTGCGGCTGCTTCGCAGCCGATCCCTCTGCCCGAGGCCGAGCGCCGTGAAAGCGCGGCGCTCATGCGGGTCAATCATGCCGGCGAGCTGGCAGCCCAGGCGCTCTATCACGGCCAGGCCCTGGTCGCGCGATCCGAGAGCACGCGCGCCATGCTGCTGTCGGCAGCGCGCTCCGAGTCTGATCATCTGGCGTGGTGCGAAGCGCGACTGAAAGAACTCGCCGCGCGCCCGAGCCTGCTGAATCCCCTGTGGTATGCCGGCTCCTTCACCATCGGCGCGCTTACGGCGCTCCTGGGGGATCGGGCGAGTCTGGGGTTCGTCGCGGAGACCGAGCGTCAGGTTGAGGGGCACCTGTCCGAGCACCTGGGCAGACTTCCGGCGAGCGATACCCGCAGCCGTGCCATACTGGAAACCATGAGGTCAGAGGAAATCGCGCATGGCGCGGCAGCCTCCGCCGCCGGCGGCACGCAATTGCCGCCGCCGTTGCCTGCGCTCATGCGGGCTACAGCGCGCATCATGACCGGCACCGCATATTGGCTCTAACGAGGGTTCTTTGGGGGAACCGGTAATGGAAGAAATCATCAAGCCGCTGAGTGAGATTCCGGCAATCAACCGCTTCCTGAGTTATTGCCGGATCCGTGCGGTGCCATCAAAGACCGTCGTCATCCACGCCGGTGATTTGCCGGATGTTCTCTATTACATCATCAGCGGCTCGGTGGAGGTGATGATCGAGGACGAGGAGGGCAACGAAATGGTGCTCGCCTACCTCAACCGCGGGCAGTTCTTCGGGGAGATGGGCCTGTTCTACGAGCAGCCCACGCGCAGCGCCTGGGTGCGCACGCGCAACCAGTGCGAGCTTGCGGAAATGACCTACCCGCGCTTCCGGCAGATTGCCGCCGAGAGCCCGGGACTGGTGTTTGAGCTTGCCACGCAGCTTGCGACCCGCCTCGACCGCACCAACCGCAAACTGGGCGATCTTGCCTTCGTGGACGTCACCGGGCGTGTGGCCCACGCGATCATGGATCTGTGCGGCGAGCCGGACGCCATGACCCATCCGGAGGGGATGCAGATCAAGGTGAGCCGCCAGGAGCTGTCACGCCTGGTGGGCTGCTCGCGCGAGATGGCGGGGCGCGTACTGAAGGTGCTGGAAGAGCAGGGCCTGCTGCGCGCGACCGGCAAGACCATCGTCGTCTTTAACGCCCGGCCGAAGATGAAGACCCGCCCGGTCACCGTGCCTGCGAAGCCGAGCGGCGCTGTCGCCGCCTCCAGGGTGAGCAGCCAGGTGGCCCTGGACGACGAAGACGATGACGACGAGGACGAAGACGAGTAGCGCGCAGCTAGCGCGCGGGCGCTGCTGCCCGGGCCGCGCTGACAGCTGAAGCGGCCGCAATCTGCTGCCGCATCTCGCGCATGGTCGCCCCGTAATCAGCGCTGCCGAAGATCGCAGATCCGGCGACGAAGGTATCCGCCCCGGCCTGGGCCGCCGCGCGGATGTTGTCGGTCCTGATTCCCCCGTCCACTTCCAGGCGCACGGCTCGTCCGCCGGCATCTATACGCGCACGCGCGTCGCGCAGCTTGCGCAGGGAAGTCGCAATGAACTGCTGCCCGCCAAAGCCCGGATTGACCGACATGATGAGCACCAGGTCGATGAGCTCGAGCGTGTAGTCGAGGTAGTCGAGCGGGGTCGCGGGATTGAAAACCAGGCCCGGGCGGCAGCCGTGCTCGCGAATGAGCGCGATGGTGCGATCGATGTGCCCGGTGGCTTCCGGGTGGAAGCTGATGAAGGTGGCGCCCGCGGCGGCGAAGTCCGGGACGATGCGATCCACGGGACTCACCATCAGGTGCACATCGATCGGCACCTTGACGCCGTGCTTGTGCAAGGCCTCGCACACCATCGGGCCGATGCTCAGATTCGGCACGTAGTGGTTGTCCATCACGTCGAAGTGAATGAGGTCGGCGCCGGCGGCACACACCGCGTCAACCTCCGCGCCGAGCCGGGCGAAGTCGGCGGACAGGATCGAGGGGGCAAGCCACGCGGGCGACATGTGCGGGAGTCTAACCGATCGCCATCAGGCTCTGCCGCTGACGCATCAGGCGCCCGTCAGCCGCGTCAGCGCTTCGCGGTACTTGTTGCTGGTGCGGGCGATGACTTGCGCCGGCAGCTTCGGTCCCGGGGCTTTCTTGTTCCAGTCGAGCGTCTCCAGGTAGTCGCGCACGAACTGCTTGTCGAAGCTTGGCGGGCTTGACCCCACCCGGTAGGTGTCGGCCGGCCAGAAGCGCGAGGAATCCGGCGTCAGCGCCTCATCGATGAGGTTAAGCTTGCCGTCGGCATCGACGCCGAATTCGAACTTGGTGTCGGCGATGATGATGCCGCGCCGGCGGGCGTGCTCGGCGGCGAAGCCGTAGAGCGCGAGCGCAGTATCACGCACCGCTGCGGCGAGCTGCGCGCCTATGAGCCGCGAGGTCTCATCGAAGCTGATGTTCTCGTCGTGCGCGCCGAGCGCCGCCTTGGTGGCGGGCGTGAACAGCGGCTGCGGCAGCGCCTGTGCGAGCTGCAGGCCCGCCGGCAGGCCGATGCCACACACCCTTCCGGTTGCCTGGTAGTCCTTCCAGCCCGAACCGATGAGATAGCCGCGCACTACCGCCTCGATGGGCAGCGCCTTAAGGCGCCGCACGATGACGGCCCGGCCCTCGAGCAGCGCCCGCTCATCCGCATTGCTCACGACGCTCGCGAGCTCGCGCCCCGTGAGGTGGTTGGGTACCAGGTGCCGCGTTTGTCCAAACCAGAAGTTGGAAATGCCGTTGAGCACCCGTCCCTTGTCCGGAATCGGATCTGGCAGCACCACGTCGAAGGCCGACAGACGGTCGGTCGTGACGATGAGCATGGTGTCCGCATCCAGCGCGTAGAGGTCGCGGACCTTGCCCTCGTGGATTTTTGTCAGACCAGACAGTTCACTGCGGTACAGACTGGGTGCCGGCATGCGCTTGGTACTATAGCTTCCCATGGCGTTGGGAATGAAATGGATCGGCAAGGCCGTCGGCGTGGTGCTGGGCGCGCTTGCCGCCGGCCCGATCGGCGCGGTCATCGGACTCGCTCTGGGTCACCAGTTCGATGCCCACGCTGAAGCTGACGAGGCACTGCCGCCCGGGGAGGTCGCCGGAATTGGCGAGCGCTTCTTTCGCGCCACCTTCCGCGTCATGGGGTATCTCGCCAAGGCGGATGGACGCGTGACGGAGCTGGAGATCGCCGCGGCCCGCGGCGTCATGGCGGAGCTGCGGCTTTCACCCGCGCAGGTGCAGGAGGCGATTGCCTGCTTCACACAAGGCAAGCAGCCGTACTTTGATGTTGGCACCGAGCTCACCGCGCTATACCAGGCGTGCCGCGGACGGCCGGACCTGATGCGCGTGTTCCTCGAGATCCAGGTGCGCGCCGGGCTCGCCGGCAACAATCTCGAGGGTCCGGTGCGGCCGCTCTTGAAGCGCGTGGCGGGGACCTTGCGGGTCTCGGCGCTGGAGCTGGCGCATATCGAGGCGGTGCTGCGCATCCAGCGCGCCGGCTTCCAGGCCGGCGGCCGCCCCGAGCATGCCGCCAGCCGCGGCGCCGATCTCTCCGAAGCGTACAAGGTGCTCGAGACAGCGCCGGGGGCGAGTGATGAGGAGATCGTCAAATCCTACCGCCGGCAGTTGAGCCGCCACCATCCCGACAAGCTCAAGGCCAACGGGCTCCCCGAATCCATGCTGGGGCACGCCAAGCAGCGCACGCAGCAGATCATCGAGGCTTATGAGCTGATCCGGGTGCGACGTGGAATGACCTGAACGGCGCCGCGCGCCGCGCGTTCAGCCGCGCGCCGCCCACTCCTCGATGACCGCCTGGATCGCGCGCACGCCGTCGGTGAGTGCCGCGGGCCCCGGCTGCAGGATCACGGCGGACTTGATCTCGCGCACGAAGCCGTCGCGCACTGCCGGCACATCCTGCCAGCCGGGACGTGCGGCGACCGCCGCCGGCCGGAATTTCTTGCCGCACCAGGAGCCGAGCACAATGTCGGGTGAGCGGCGCGCAACTTCCAGAGGATCCGCGATGATGCGGTTGCGACCCAGCGCCTCGCGCGCGAGCTCCGGAAAGCAGTCCTCGCCCCCGGCCGCCTGCACCAACTCCGACACCCAGTGAATGCCACTGATCATGGGCTCATCCCATTCCTCGAAATACACCCGCGGGTGTCGGCTGAGGCCTGCGGCGCGAGCGCGCACTTCCCCTAAGCCCGCCTCCAGGGAATCGCTGAGCGCGCGCGCCTTGGCCTCGCAGCCGATCATGCCCCCGAGCGTGCGGATCATGCGCAGGATGTCGGCGACGCTGCGGTGGTTGAACACATGGACCTCGAGGCCGGCGCGGATCAGATCGGCGGCGATGTCGGCCTGCAGATCGGAGAACCCGAGCACCAGGTCTGGCTTGAGCGCGAGGATGCGCCCGGTCTTGGCGCTGGTGAACGCCGACACCCGCGGCTTTTCATGCCGGGCGCGCGGCGGGCGCACCGTGAACCCGGAGATGCCGACGATGCGCCAGTCCTCGCCCAGCAGGTACAGGGTCTCGGTGGTTTCCTCCGTGAGGCAAACGATGCGTTCTGGGAAGCTTGAATTTCGGAACATCGGCCCACCGCGTTGACGGAGCGCACTGTATCCTTAAGCGATGTGGACGCGCATCTGGGCCTTCCTCGACTGGTGCTTTTTCGGGCCCGCCTCCATGCGCGTGGGCTTCTCGGGGGCGGCACTGCGCGTGTTGCGCTACCCATACGCGGTGGTGCGCGATCTTTTGCGCGGCGAGATCAACCTGCGAGCCATGGGGCTCGTGTACACCACGCTGCTGTCGCTCATACCGCTCTTGGCCTTCAGCTTCGCGATCCTCAAGCTCTTCGGCGGCCACCATGACCTCGAGCCGATCGTGTACGAGTTCTTCCGCCCGGTCGGAGGGGCTGCGGCGACCGAGCTCACGACGCGCGTGGTGCAGTTTGCCAACCACGTCAGCAGCGGCATTGTCGGCACGCTGGGACTGGCGCTGCTCGCCTGGACGCTGGTGGGCACCATCAAGAAGGTCGAGGACAGTTTCAACTTCCTGTGGCACGTGGAGCAGCCGCGCAGCTTTGCCCGGCGGATCGCCGAGTACACGACGCTCCTGATCGCAGGTCCGGTGCTGCTGGTGGGCTTCATCAGCCTGTCGCACTCCGCGCTCGGCAGCGCGCCGGTGCAGGAGGTCGTGCGGCTGCCGCTGCTGCAGCGCCTGCGCGGCACCGGCATCGCGCTCGCGCCCTACGTGATGGTGACGGCGTTTTTTACCGCCGCCTACATGATGATTCCCAACACGCGGGTGCAGTGGCGCGCGGCGCTCACCGGCGCGCTGGTGGGCGGGGTGCTGTGGGCGGCGGTCGGCAAGATGTTCACCGCCTTCGTGGTCTACTCCACCCGCCTCACCATCGTGTACGCGGGCTTTGCGTTCATCGTGGCGGCGCTGCTGTGGACTTACTTCGGGTGGCTGATCCTGCTCGCCGGGGCGCAGCTGTCCTTCTACGTGCAGAACCCGACTTACCTGCGGCTGGGGTTGCAGCAGCTGCGCCTCTCGAGCGTCGAGCTCGAGCAGCTGGCGCTGAAGCTCATGTACTTCGTCGGCCGCACGCACGTGGCGGGTGGTCGGCGCTGGACGGTGAACCGGCTCGCCACCGAGCTCGGGCTGCCCGGCATCGCGGTGGCGCAGATGGCGAGCACGCTCGAACGGGCGGGGCTGCTGATCGTGACCGAATACGACGAGCTGGTCCCGGCGCGCGACCTGGGCCGCATCGGTGTTTACGAGATACTCGAGATCGCGCGCAACCAGCGCAGCGGCCACGTCGCCCCGCGCAACCTGCAGATCCCGCCGGTCGACCGCATTCTCACCAGTCTTGATGAGGCGCGCCGCAAGACTTGCGGGGAGCTGACGCTACGGGAGCTGGTGGACGAGGCGCCGCTGGCGGCACTGCCGTTCACTCACCGGCAATTGTCATCTCGCTGAGCAGCACGGAGCCGGTACGAATGCCGCCGCGCGTATCGACGTCAGCGCCGAGCGCGACGATGTCCCGGTACATCGGTTTCAGGTTCCCCGCGATCGTGATCTCGTGCACGGGAAAGGCGATGACGCCGTTCTCCACCCAGAAGCCGCTCGCACCACGTGAGTAATCGCCGGTCACCCCGTTGACGCCCTGGCCCATGAGCTCGGTCACCAGTACTCCGGTGCCAAGGCGCCGCAGGAAGGCTTGCGGCTCCAGGCCGCCGTCGCGGCTGCTGACCAGAAGATTGTGCAGGCCGCCGGCGTTGCCGGTGGTCTTAAGCCCCAGGCGCCTGGCGGAGTAGCTGCCCAGCACGTAGCCACCGACCACCCCGTTGCTCACCAATTCCCGATCGTGCGTTGCAGCCCCTTCCTGGTCGAAGGGGCTGCTGGCGAGGCCTTTCATGATGTGCGGCCGCTCCTGCATCTGCAGGAATGCCGGAAACACCTGCTCGCCGGCGGCGTTGAGGAGAAATGAGGACTTGCGATACTGGCTCGGGCCGCTGATCGCACCGATGAAGTGCGCGAACAGGCCGCGCGCCACATCGGACGAGAACGCCACCGGGGCCTTGCGGGTGGCAAGCTTGCGCGCACCCAGGCGCGCCAGCGCACGCTCGCCTGCCATGCGGCCGACGGCCGCCACCGCCTGCAGTTCCTGTGGATCGCGGGCGACGCTGTACCAGTAGTCGCGCTGCATGTCCTCGCCGGCCTGGGCGATGAGCGAACAGCTGACCGAGTGGCTGGTGGAGGAGAAGCCGGCGAGGAAGCCGAGCGAGTTACCGTAGACCCCCGAGTTGCGCTGCGTGCCCACGGATGCGCCTTCGGAATTCGTGATGCGCGCATCCACCGCAATTCCGGCCGCCTCGCACTCGCGGGCGAGCTCGATCGCGCGCTCCGGCGGCAGGTTCCACGGGTGTTCAAGATCCAGGTCCGGGATCTCGTGCGCCAGGGCCTCCGGCTCGATCAGCCCCGCGTACGGATCCTCAGCGGTGTAGCGCGCGATCGCGCAGGCTTTCTCCACCGTCTCGCGTACCGCGGCGGTTCCCAGGTCCGCGGTGCTTGCCGAGCCCTTGCGCTTGCCGAAGTAGACGGTCACGCCGAGTCCGCGGTCGCGCTGGTACTCGACCGTGTCAACCTCGCCCAGGCGCACACTCACCGACAGGCCCTGGGAGACGGAGGCGTCGGCTTCGGCTGCGGAGGCGCCGTGGCTGCGAGCTTGCGCGAGCGCGAGGCTCGTGATGTCCTCCAGTTGCCCGATGGCGGAGGGTGTGGCGGCCGTTTGCATCAGGTTAAATTGTAACAGCCCGACAAGGGAACCACCGTGACGCCCCCAGCCCCCGAGGATGCACAGGACGACGATCAGCAGCCGCAGCGCCCGAGCAAGAGCGCGCGTAAGCGTGCCGCGCACGCCGCCCAGAACCTGGGCGAGCGGCTCATACGGCTGCGCGCGGCTCAGCTTGACGCGCTCGAGCTTCCGGAAATCCTGGTTGATGCGATCCGCGAGGCGCGCCGCATCAGCAGCCGCGCCGGGCTCGCCCGCCAGCGCCAGTACATCGGCAAGCTCATGCGCGACATCGATCCGGCGCCGCTGCTCGCGGTGCTCGATGCCCGCAGCGCCCTGGACGCGCAGGAAACCGAACGCTTCAAGCGCATCGAGAACTGGCGCGAGCGGCTGATCACGCAAGGCACGCCGGCACTTCTGGAGCTGCAACACTGGCGACCCGACATCGATCCGCATGAATGGGCGCAGCGCGTGAGCGCGGCGCAGGCGGAGCGCGCGCGCCTCGGCGCTGGCGGCGCGGCCGCCAAGGAGCTGTTTCGCGCTTTGCGCGCGTTGTTCGCTACAATGCCGTGATGCAAGCGCTGGTCGGCATCATCATGGGCTCCGCTACCGACTGGGAGACCATGCAGGCCGCCGCCGCACAGCTGGACAAGCTCAACGTCGCCTACGAGGTGCGTGTCGTGTCTGCGCACCGCACGCCGGACCTGTTGTTCGAATATGCCTCCGGCGCGCGTGCCCGGGGCCTTGAGGTACTGATCGCCGGTGCCGGCGGGGCCGCGCACCTGCCGGGCATGACGGCCGCGAAAACCACTCTGCCGGTGCTGGGCGTACCGGTGCAGTCAAAAACGCTCGGCGGACTTGATTCGCTGCTGTCCATC
>Ga0209274_10001075_pt1 | contig 14423 bp, 15 predicted proteins | sample HubBroMetageREF1_FD_188343 | JGI IMG/M metagenome (GOLD analysis project Ga0209274, IMG submission 188343) | Reference soil microbial communities from the Hubbard Brook experimental Forest, New Hampshire, USA - Hubbard Brook CCASE Soil... | ecosystem: Environmental > Terrestrial > Soil >...
TTGCGTGCATTCTCTGTATAGACAATTTCTTTGGCTGCCATTGTAAACCTCTGCTTGGAGTGAATTCCTAGGACGACGCGGTCACTTCTCTAGAACGCCGAGGATGTCGTCCTCGCGCAGGATGAGCCGCTCTTCGCCGTCCACCTTGACCTCGGTCCCGCCGTACTTTCCGAAGAGCACGCGATCGCCGACCTTAACGTCGAGCTTTCGCACGGTTCCGTCTTCGAGGATCTTGCCATTGCCCACGGCAACGACCTCACCTTCGATCGGCTTCTCTTTCGCCGTGTCGGGGATGATGATGCCCCCCTTGGTCTTCTCTTCCTCTTTCACGCGCTTGACAATCACGCGGTCGTGAAGCGGACGAACGTTAGCCATGTGTCTTCTCCTACTTTTCTGCCGTCCCAGAGAGGGCCGGGGTTTTTGCTCGGGTTGCCGCACCCGCAGGCGCAGATTGCTGGCACTCACCAAGAAAGAGTGCCAACGGTCCGGCGCGCAAGGTAACCCTGGCCGCTCACGCGTCAAGGGCTACGGGCTGCCGCTCGCTGCATTTCCTAACTATTTGGAAACACTTGCGTTACGGAAATCCGGCAGAGGCAGGGCTCTGTCCCCAGCACCTGGCGCGTGCGTGTGCCAAGGCGCTCGCCGCGTAGCGCGCCGAGATTCCATAGGAAATTGCCGAAGCGCGGAGAATCCCTTACAAAAAGGAGAGAAGGACGGTAGCGAGCATGGCGATCGTGGCGGCTCACTCAGTCGCAAGCTTCTTCTCGGAAGCTGTCGAGGACTCGATCCGCTCCCGCCGCCTCGAAGCCACCGACGGAGCTACCCGGTACATCGTCGCGCTCCTCGCCGACTACGCGCATCCCGCCCGACTCACAGGCGAGACCCTGGAGCGACCGCTGACCCTCTTGTTCGACGAAGCGGTGCACGCGCCGGACGCCGCCGACCGATTCGAGCGTCTCCGCGCTTTGGGCGATGGCGTGCTCTATGGTTGCGGCTTCTTCGGCGACCACTTCGAGTCGCGAGGGGTCGATCGCCAGTATCTGCACGCGATCGGCACTCGTGCCTACGAGTCCGCCGGCGTCATGCTGCGTCGGCATCCCGAAAACGCCGGCCTCGACCTCTTCGGTGAGCTCGCGTCCAAGTTCGCGGCGTTCGTCGAAATCGTGTCCGACGTCGCCGACGGCAGCATCGCGATGGGGGCCGAGACCGCGCGCGGGCTGCTCAAGGCATACGAGCGCTGGCTCAAAACAGGAAGCGAACGACTCGCCAGCGCACTGACCGCTCAAGGCGTCGTCCCTACCCGAGGGCCCAAGGGCACCTTGCAGTGATCGGCGCCGAGAGCCTCTCCGGCAACGGCGCGAACTTGATTCGCGAGCGGACGATGGCCAGCCGAGTCCAAGAGGCCCTCGAGCGACTGTACGGGGTGGACCGCGTGGCCGACGTGGCCGACTTCCTCGATCGCGCCGACGATGGGCAACGCGAAACGCTCGTTGTTCGAGAGGATCCGGGCGGCAACGTGCTCGTGAGCTTGAAGCTCCCGGCGCTCGGAAGAGGGGCGGGGCTCGATGCCTTTTGCCAGGTCATCGAAGGCGTCAGTCACTTCGTGTACGTCATGGAACGGGTGCGGACCGGGCGGGCGGCCACACGCCTCGAGCTCGAGCTCCAAGCCGAGGTCGACAAGTGGGTCGTCCTGGCTGCGTCGATGGGCAGCCTCGATGCCGGCTCGAGCGCCGCGCTGCGGGCACGGCTCTACGAGCGCGTGGCGTTCGTTCATGAAGCGACCACCGAGCTCGGTGAGCGCTACCGGGTCGCCAACGACGCCGCGAATCGCTTCGTGCGGCGCCTCGAACGCGACTGCGTCGGCACCGCACGATTCGTCGAGCTTCGTACCCGACTCCGTGAATTCTTTCACGTCGGACAAGAAGAAAAGCTAAGGCTCGGCCGCGCCGCGTAGGGAACACAAGACCCGGAGATCAGGAGGGAGGGGTACTCAAGACCTCCTGAATCTCCGTGATCTCATGTTCGTCTCCCAACCAGGCGAGCCGCTCTAGTTTCACGGAAGCCTCGCTCTGAGGTGGCGCGGGAAAACGGACCCTCGGGCGCTACTTCCTCTTGCCCTTCTTCGCCGCCTTCTTCGCCGTCTTCTTTGCTTTCTTTGCCTTCTTTTTTGCAGCCATGATGCCTGTTCCTTTCTTGTCCGCCTTCGCGGTTCTTTCTTTCTTGTGTTTCGTGACTTGCCCTTGGGGCCCTTTCGGAACCTTGCGAGCGCTCTTGGTCTTCGTCGCGGCGGCCTTCGCAGGCCCGCCGATCCCGTTGCGGGTGGGTGTGGCGCGTGTCGCGGCCGTGGGGGAAGGCCGCGCGCGCGCGCTCGAGAGCGGCCGCGGGACGGCCTCGCGCTGAACGGCGCGACGGCGCAGAATCGCCAGCACCTTTTCGTCCAGGGTCTCGAAGTCGAACGGCTTGTCGATGTAGTCGTCGGCACCGAAGAGGGGGCTCGTGGTTTCGTTGAGGCTGACGCCGATGCCGGTGAGCATCAGCACCCCGGTGTGCGCGAGCGCGGCATCCTGCCGAATCTTTCGACAAACTTCCCAGCCGCTCATGCCCGGCATCATCACGTCGAGCACGACGAGATCCGGGAGACGCTCGCTTGCAAGACGCCAGGCTTCCGATCCATCCGAGGCTTCGATGACTTCCATCGCTGGATGTTCGAGGGCGCGCAGGTGCCGCGCCACGAGCTCGAGCATCGTCGGTTCGTCATCAGCGACAAGCACCACGGGCGGTGCCGCGTTTGCACTCACGATCGCAATGATCGGAGAACTTGCACACGTTGGTCAAGTTTCATCGCGCATCACTCGTCAATGAATTGCGTCGGCACGCGGGTCGTCGCCTCGACGAGCTCCTTGTTCGACGTCACGAACTTCACCATGGTCGGCATGTGACCCTTGGTGAGCTTCAGCTTGTTTTGCATCATGCCCTTGGTCGGATCGAGCTCTTTGCGGATGACTTCTTTCCAACGCGCATAGGGCGCCACGAGGACGAACGACGCCTTCTCGGCCTCCGCGCGCGACGCAAGCGTGCAAGCCCGGCACACGCCCTGATCGACGTCGAGCCACAGACCCATGTCTTCGGGGAGGCCGATGCTGGGATCGGCCGTTACGACCATCGCCACCGGACCGTACGTCCACTCGCGGGCAGCGACCTTGTAGCCCTGACTCGCGTTGATGGCTTCCTTGTAAGCGGTGCACCACTCGGCCGAGGGGAAGCGAAGCTTCCCGCTCGACGTCGCAAGACCGGAGCTCATAGGATCGGACGGTACCGCAGGACGGTGCGATACTCGAAGCAAAATGGCACGGAGCCCTCGCCCTCGAGTCCACGCCCCGGGCAACAAACGCCTGGACGGGATTCTCGATTTTCTCGCATTTGCCGCGCGACCGATGCCGCTCGTCACCCTTCTCGATGAAGCGCCGAAGCGCGTCGCGGAGCTGCTCGACGCCGATGTGTGCTCGCTTTACGTCGTCGAAGGCGACAAGAGTGAGCTGGTCATGCGCGGCAATGTCGGCTTCAGCCGAGGTGCCATTGGGCAAGTGCGCCTGCGGGTCGGCCAGGGCATCACGGGCGAGGCCATCGAGTACATGCGCCCGATATCGACCGATACGGCCGACCAGCACACGGCCTACAAGCACTTCGAAGAGCTCGGCGAGGAGCGGTTCCCGGTTTTCCTCACCGTTCCGATACGCGGGAACGCGGGGCCTCTCGGGGCCCTGGTGGCTCAGCGGAGCGCTGTGGCGTTTACGGATGCGGACGTCGAACTCGTCACCGTCCTGGGCGGCCTCATCGCCGCGGGGATCCGGCACGCCGAGCTCGTCGACGAGGTGCGTGAACGGCGCGCCAAGCGCACAGGCGGCGGAACTCGCAAGGTCACACTCACAGGTCGCCCCGCCCTCACCGGGCGAGCCCTCGGAGCTCTGGCCGCGTTGCGCAGGCCGCCGACCCGACCGGTGGAGTCCACGCGAGCGGCCGACGGGCCCTCGGACGAGCAAAGGCTGCGCGGCGCGTTCACGATGGCGGGCAAAGCCATTCGCGACCTCGTCGCACGCGCCAACGGGATGGGCCTCGGCCGCGACGCCTCGTTTCTGCAGACGTACGCAGAGATCCTCGACGACGCCCGCTTCCGCGAGCGGGTGAACGAGGCTGCGGCGACGGGCATGGGCGTCGCGCGAGCCCTCTCCGCGGTCGCGCGCGATGCCACTCGGACGGCCGCGGCGGTGACCAAAGACGCCTTCCTGGAGGAGCGGGCCCGCGACGTCGAAGACCTTTGCGACGCCCTCACCATGCTTGCAGGCAGCGATCGCCGCCTGGCGATCCCCAGCAAGGCGATCCTTCTCGGCGACACCCTCACCGTATTCGATGTTCTGGTGACGGCTCGCTCCCATCCGGTCGCGATCGCGCTGAGCGAGCGGGCAGCCGGTCCGCGTACGCGTGCTCTCCTTCAGCTCATGAACGTGCCCGCGGTCGCGGACGTGAAAGGCCTCTTTCGCTGGGCGGCGGACGGCGACGTAGCCCTCCTCGACGGCGACCACGGCCTTCTCATCATCAACCCCAGCAAAAGCGAGATGGCGAGCCTGCGCCAGGGTCGTCGCGACGAGACCGGAGGCGAAAGCGAAGCACCGGGCTAGCGGCGTGGCGAAGCCGCCCGGTTCGATCTCTCGAGCACCCGAGCGCGGTCCGTGCCACGATTGAACTCGTGAGCTCCGCGTCTCGGTCGCCCGACGAACCCCCCCGGCTCGCGGGCGAGAGCAACCTCGAGAGCGACGGCGATCGGCCCAGCATCACGGAGGTCAACGGCACCGTCGCTCAATTCGAGATGACCTACTCGCCGCCCGTGGGTGCGCGGGCCAAATTCGGTCCGCCGTGGAAGACGCGCTTGCCATCGGCCGCCTACCTGCTGGGGGCCCTCCTTCTTGGCGGGCTCGTGCTCTATGCTTACACGGCCGCACCTTCGAGCTCGGTCGTCTTCGGTTGGGTGGTCGAGGGCGACCGCGGGCGTCCCGTCTCGGCGGGCGTGCTCGCCATCGCCATCTTGGTGAGCGCGGTCGCGACGGTCTTGCGAACGCACATGCGCGGCGTGCTCGTGAGCGAGCAGTGGATCGAGGCGCGCTACCTTCTGCCGCTTGGAATCCCAAGGGCCCGCCGCTGGGCTTGGGCGCAGGTGCACCGGGTCATCGTCGACGGCCCCCGCCTCGCGCTCGAACTGTGGGACAGCAGCTTCGAGCGCCTGCCCGAAGTCGAGAAGCCCTTCGAGCTGACCGACTTGGTCCTTCAGCAAGCCCGAATGCGGCGCATCGCGATCACCGTTCTCGATCCCACTCGGATCTGACCGCGTCGCGAAGGTGGGGGTCGGACAAGAAATCGGCCGCGGTGCGGGCGAGCGCTTTCGCCGCGATCATCGCGGTCGCGTGGGCCGTGTCCGTGGCAGCCGCGTGGGCAAAGCTGTGCTCGTGACACAGGGAAGCGCCTTGCTCGACGATCGCGAGCCAAGGGTGGATCGACGGCACGACATGGGAGACATCGCCCATGTCGGTGCTGCCGCAGCCCACCGTCTCGTCGCGTTCGCGAGGCTTTCGCCCCAGCGCTTCAAGCTGGGCGCCAAATCGGCGCGCAAGAGCCAAGTTGTTGACCATGTCGCGGTACCCGTGGCGCACGCGTACCGTCACCTCGACGTCGCTGGCGATCGCCGCGGCCCGAGCGCAGCGCTCGACGATCCCGCGCACGCGCTCGAGCTCCGCGCTCTCCCTCGCCCGAACGCTCATCTCGCATGCGGCCGTTTCCGCAATGACGTTGACCGCCTGGCCCCCGTCGGTGACGTACCCGTGGACGCGCACGCCATCTCGAAAGTGGACGCGCTGCCCATCGACGAGCCTGAACGTGTCCATGCACGCCGTCAGCGCGCTGCGGCCATCATGGGGTGCGACGGCCGCGTGGCTCGGATAGCCCTTGAACTCGAACGTCAGCCAAAGCGAGGCCAACGTCGCATGCGCGATGAGATCGCGATCGAAGGGATGAAACATCATGGCGGCCCCGATTCCTTCGAAGACCCCGGCCTTGAGCATCTCGATCTTGCCACCGCCTCCTTCCTCCGCAGGAGTCCCCAGCAGAACGACTTCACCGCCGAGGCTCTCGGCCACCGCCGATGCGGCAATGAAGGCGCCGGCGCCGCCGGCCGCTATGAGGTTGTGCCCGCACGCGTGACCGACGCCGGGTAGAGCGTCATACTCGGCGAGAATGGCGACCGAGGGGCCGCCTTTCCGACCGGAGCGCGCACGGAAGGCCGTCGGCATTGCCGCGATGCCGCGCTCGACGAAGTGGCCCCGGGAGCTCACGAAGTCGCTCAACCACTCGCTTGCTTTGTGCTCCTCGAAACGGAGCTCGGGATTCGCGTGGATCTTGCGCGCGAGCGCGGCGAGATCACCGGCGCAGGAATCGACGACGGCATCGATGCGAGCTGCGATTTCCTGAGAAAGCGGCGGCATGCGGCACAAAGGGTGCCCCGCCGACCGGGGGGGCGTCAAACGGCCGACGGCGATGCCCTGAGACCCGTCCGGTCGGCGCAGCTCGCACGCTCCTGCGCTCGGATCACGCGGGCATTCCGTGCTCGCGCGACGCCTCGAGTGCCCCTAGCCTGCCGGGGTCGTGCATCGCATCCTCGATCCCCTTTGCGTGGTGTGCGGCTTGGCGAGCGTCCTTCCCGCGTGCCGCGACGACAAGGCGACACCCGCTTCGCCCGGCGCGGACGCTTCCGCAGGGCCAAGCTCGAGTTCGACTCCGAGTCCCACGCCCTCGAGCAGCGGACCCTTCGTTCCCGACAAGGTCACCGCCGAGGGTCGCGCCATGGGCACCCACCTCGCGTTCGCAGCCTTCACCAAGCCGGGCATCGATGCCGACCGGGCTCGGGGCCTGTTCGACTCCGCCATTGCCGAGATCCGGCGGCTGGAAAAGCTGATGACGACGTGGGACCCCGCGAGCGAGATCTCGAGAGTCAATGCCGCTGCGGGGTTGCGCCCCATCGCCGTGAGCGACGAGACGTTCACCGTGATCACGGCGTCGCTGCAAGCGAGCACGCAGAGCGGCGGCGCCTTCGACATCACGTTCGAGACCCTGCACGGTCTCTGGAAATTCGACGAGGATCTCGACCCCCACCCGCCGACGCCTTCCCAGGTTCATGAGCGGCTGCAATACTTGGGCTTCGCCCATATCAAGACCGACCCCACGGCGCACACGGTTTTTCTCGACGAACCGCACGTTCGAATCGGCTTGGGCGGAATCGCCAAGGGCTACGCGGTGGACCGCGCGTCGAAGGTGCTCGAGGACGGAGGGCTCACGTCGTACTACGTCCAGGCCGGCGGCGATCTCTACGCGCACGGCACCAAGCCCGACGGGTCGCCCTGGCAAGCGGGCGTCCGCGATCCGCGCGGCCCCGACGGCGATTATTTCGCCATGCTTCCCCTCCGCGATCACGCCTTCAGTACGGCAGGCGACTACGAACGCTCGTACATCGTCGGCGGCCGGCGCTACCACCACATCATTGATCCCCACACGGGCTACCCCGCGACGGCATCGCGCAGCGTGACGATTTGGGCCCCCAACGCGTTCGTCGCCGACGCCGTCGACGATTCGGTGTTCATTCTCGGGCCCGAAAAGGGACTGGCTCTCGTCGAATCCCTCGATGGGGTCGGCGCCGTCATCGTCGATGCCCACAACCGCGTCTGGATCAGCAAACGCCTCGAAGGCCACGTCGAGCCCGTGCATCCCCCGACCGACAAGCTCTAGACGGCGAGCGTGACTCGCGATCACGCAACTGGGCGCAACTCGTCCGAGGGTTCGCTCATCCTAAGGCATCAATGCGGATTTGAAACGTCCGCGTGCTAAACCCGAGCCCGCGTGACCGACCACCTGAGCGCCGACCTCGCGTCTCTCCGCATCGACCGCACGGCCCCCGGCGGCGGTCGCGCGAAGCGCGTGTTGCTCACGCTCGGGGTGCTCGCCGCCGTTGCGACAGGGGCCTGGGCGGCGTACCCACGGCTCAAGGGGGAGGTCTTCAAGACGGAGGTCACGACTACCGCAGTGACGCTCCTCTCCCCGGTGCAGTCCTCTGTGGAAGTCACGGCGACGGGCTACATCGTCCCGCAGATCACTTCGAAGGTCGGGCCGCACGACACCGGGCGCTTGGCGCGGGTGCTCGTGAAGGAGGGTGACACGGTGAAGGCGGGGCAGGTCCTCGCCGAGATGGAGACCCTGGATCAGCGCAGCGCGATCGCCGGGGCGACGTCGCGCGTGGCCGTCGCGCGAGCGCGGGTGGAGACGGCGCGAGCGACGCTGGCGGAGACGAAGGTGAAGGTCGCGCGGGAAGGTGCGCTGGTCGAGCACGGCGCCGAGAGCAAGAGCGTCATCGACGACTTGGTCGCACAGCAGACGTCGCTCGAAGAGCAAGTGAAGGCCGCGGAGGCCGAGGTGGCCGCGTCGGAGGCCGAGCGCGCAACTCTCGGAGTGAGCCTCCAGCAGCGGACGGTCGTCTCTCCGATCGACGGCACGGTCGTGAGCAAGCCGATGAAGCCGGGCGAAATCGCGAGCCCGAATGACCAGACGGCCGCAATCGTCGAGCTGGCCGACTTTCGCTCCCTCCTGGCCGAGGTGGACGTCCCCGAGAACCGCCTCGCGTCGATTAAGGTGGGAGGCCCGGCAGACATCCTCCTCGACGCGTATCCGGATCGGCACTACCGCGGAGAGGTCGTCGAGCTGGGCAAGCGGGTGGATCGCTCGAAGGCGACGCTCGTCGTGAAGGTCAAGTTCGTGGAGCCGATGGATGGGGTGTTGCCGGAGATGAGCGCGCGCGTGAGCTTTCTGTCCGCCGCGGTAAGTGACGAGGCGCTGAAAGCGCCCCCGAAGAAAGTGGTCGCAGCCGACGCGGTCGTCGATCGCGGGGCAAGCAAGGTGGTGTTCGTGGTCGGCGACGACGGCACCGTCCGCTCCGTGCAAGTCACGGTGGGAGGTGTCGCGGGGAGCTCCGTCGAGCTGCTGTCGGGGCCCCCGAGCGGGGCGCACGTCGTGGCGGCGCCGCCGCCGGAGCTCTCGGACGGGATGAAAATCAAGGAGAAGGGGAACTGACAGATGAGTAGCATCGTCGAGCTTCAGGGCGTGTCGAAGACTTTCTACCGCGGCAAGGAATCCGTCCCGGTGCTGGAGAACCTGAGCCTCGAGGTCCCGGAGGGGGCGTACGAGGCGTTCATGGGCCCGAGCGGCTCGGGGAAATCGACGCTTCTCAATTTGATCGCCGGGCTCGACAAGCCGACGTCGGGCAGCGCGAAAGTGGCCGGCTCGGAGCTCTCGCAGATGAGCGACGGACAGCTCGCGAGGTTTCGATCGCAGAAAATCGGGTTCGTCTTCCAGTCCTACAACCTCTTGCCCGTGCTCACGGCGCTCGAGAACGTGGAGCTCCCTCTGCTCCTGACGAGCCTGTCGGGGAGCGACCGAAAAAAGAGGTCGCAAACGGCGCTACGCATCGTCGGCCTCGAAGAGCGCATGGACCACTATCCGCGGCAGCTGTCGGGAGGCCAAGAGCAACGCGTTGCGATTGCGCGCGCGATCGTGAACGACCCGACCATCCTCGTCTGCGACGAGCCGACGGGCGACCTCGATCGAAAGGCCGCCGACGAGATCCTCGCACTGCTGGAGAAGCTGAACAAGGAATTCAAGAAGACGATCCTCATGGTCACACACGATCCCGCGGCAGCCGAGCGCGCGGGAATCATCCGCAAGCTCAACAAGGGACAGCTCCAGTGACACTCCTTGAAGTCGCGGCGAAAAACGCGCTGCGGAACAAGTTCCGGACGACGATGACGATCCTCGGCGGCGCCGTGGCGGTCCTTGCGTTCGTGCTCATTCGCACGATCATCGTCGCTTGGAACAAGGGGGTCGACTACGCGGCGAAGGATCGCCTGGCGACGCGGGACAAAGTGTCGATGGTCATCTCGCTGCCGAAGCACTACATCGACGACGTCCGCACGAAGATTCCCGGGGTCAAGGCGGCGTCGTATTTGAGCTGGGCCGGCGCCAAGTGGCCGAAGGATCCGAACGTGTTCTTCGCGAACATGGCCGCCGACGAGAATGTGTTCGATCTCTACCCCGAGATGGAGATCTCGCCCGACGCGATCGAGCGATGGCACCACGACAAGCAGGGGGCCATCGTCGGGGCGGCGCTCGCGCACAAGCTCGGGTGGAAAGTGGGGGACAAGGTCGTCCTCGCGGGGTCCATTTATCCGGGGGACTGGCAATATACGATCGACGGCATCTACGGCGCGCCGCCGCAGACGGCGCTCGATCAGTCGAGCTTCTTCTTCCACTGGTCGTACTTGAACGACGGCGTCAAGGCGGGGATGAAGGACAAGATCGGCTGGATCGTCACCCGCGTGGACGACCCGTCGAAGAGCGCCGCGGTGACCGCCGCCATCGACAAGCTTTTCGACGACCAGGACACCCAGACGACGACGATGAGCGAGCACGCGATGAACCAGGGCTTTTTGGGCGGCGCGAGCGCGATCTTGGCGGCGCTCGGCATCGTGTCGATCATCATCATGGTCATCATGATGCTCATTCTCGGCAACACGATCGCCATGGCGGTGCGCGAGAGGACGAGCGAATACGGGGTATTGCGCGCGCTCGGCTTTCAGCCCGGGCACGTGCGCCTGTTCGTCATCGGCGAGGCGCTCACCGTGTCGCTCCTCGCAGGCCTCGTCGGCCTGGGTCTGTCCTATCCGTTCATCGAGTTCGGAATGGGTCGGTGGCTCGAGGAGAACATGGGCAACTTCTTCCCTGCGGTCCACGTCAGCCCCGTGACCGCCGCGACGGCCTTTGCGGCGACCTTGGTTCTCGGTGGGCTCGCGTCGCTCCTGCCGGCCATTCAGGCGGGGCGCCTTCAGGTCACCGACGCGCTTCGGAGGATCGCATGATTCCGATCGCTTACAACCTGCGAAACTTGCGCGCGCGCAAGACCACGACGGCCGCTGCGGCCCTGGGGCTCGCGCTCGTCGTCTTCGTCTTCGCGACCGCGCGCATGCTGACCCACGGCATCGACAAAGCGATGCACCAGGCTTCGGATCCGAGCGTCGCGATCGTCCTCCGCAAGGGGGCGAGCGCCGAACTCGAGAGCGGGATCGAGGTGCCGAAAATCTCGATCATCGGCACGGCGCCAGGCGTGGCCGCGTTCCCGAACGGCCGGCAACAAGTCGTCGGCGAGCTGGTCGCCGTCGTCTTGCTCGACAAGGTCGGGGTCGAGGGCGGCTTCTCGAACGCGCAAGTTCGGGGCATCAGCGACGACTCGATCGCGTTCCGGCCGACGGTGAAGATCATCGAGGGGCGTGCGGCCACGCCGGGGACCGACGAGGTCGTCATCGGGCGCGCCATCCGCGGGCGCTTCAAGGGCCTCGAGCTCGACGCAACTTTCGATCTCAGCAAGAACCGGCCGATGAAGGTGGTCGGGATCTTCGCCGACGGCGGCTCGGCGTACGAATCCGAGATATGGGCGGACGTCGACCGCGTGCGCGCGACCTTCGGGCGCGGGACGATCGTGTCGAGCGTGCGCGTACGCCTCGATTCGCCGGCGGCGTTCGACGGCTTCGCAGCCGCGCTCGACGCGAACCGCCAGCTCGACGTCTCGGCCATGCGTGAAGAGACGTTCCTCCTCAAGAGCTCGCAAGGGACGTCGATCTTCCTGTCGGCGATGGGGTTCATGATCGCCTTCTTCTTCTCGATTGGCGCGATGATCGGCGCGATGATCACGATGCATGCGACGATCGCCCAGCGGCAGCGCGAGATTGGGACGCTGCGCGCGCTCGGGTTCACGCGCTTCCAGGTGCTGACGTCGTTCCTCTTCGAATCAATCCTTCTGTCGCTCATCGGAGGAGCCATCGGGGCGGCCGCTTCGCTGCTGATGTCGACGCAAGAGATCTCCACGATGAATTGGGCCACGTTCGCCGAGATCGTGTTCAAGTTCGAGCCGAGCGTCGGGATCATCGTCTCGGCCATGGTCGCGGCGGCCCTGATGGGCATCCTCGGGGGATTCTGGCCCGCGATTCGGGCAGCCAGGATCAATCCCGTTCAGGCGATGCGAGGCGCGTAGGGCCAGACTCGCGGGGGCGTAGGGCCAGACTCGCTTAGGGCGAGGCGTGGACCGCGTCAGCCGGCTCGGCGAGCAGGGCGCGGACGGTCCGGTCGAGCCAGGAGTCCTCGGAGGGATCGTAACCGACGGCCACTTCGCGCACGACGCCGCGCTTGTCGATCACGAGGAGCGTCGGCAAGCTCGAGACGCCGTAGGCTCCACTCGTTTCGCCGTGTGAATCGGCGGCGAGCGGATACGTGACGGCGGTTTGCGACGCGAACGCGGCAATGTCCTGCACGTCGTCTGCGGCCACTCCGAGCACCGTGAGACCCTGGGCTCCGTAGCGACTCTGGAGCGCGCTGAGCTTGGGTGCCACGATTCGGCACGGGCCGCACCACGTCGCCCAGAAGTCGAGGACAACGACTCGCCCGCGCATCGCGGCCATCGAGGCCGGGAACGCGCCGCTCACCGCGTGCAGGTCCGTCCAAGCCGGAGCGAAGGTGCCCACGAGGTCCATGCGCATCACTTCGTCGGGCGCCGGAAAGGCCGCGAGCGTCACGCGCGCGGTGTGCTCGACACCCGTGCGAACGAACGCAACGTCGAGCACCGCGCCCACCGCCTGCCCCGCCACGGCGCGCACGACATCACGCCCTTGCGCGACGGCTCCGGTCGCTACGCGCACGAGGCGGTCTCCCGCGCGAATCCCGGCCCGATCGGCAGGCGAGCCGCGCACGACGTGGTCCACCAAGACGCCGCGGGGACTCGCGTCCTTCCCGGGTTGCGCCATCGAGACGCCCAGCCAAGCATGCTCGGGCGGTCCGAGCTGCCCGCGCGCCTCGCGCACGACGAGCCCCACGGCGATGGCGAGCCCAAGAAGAGCCAAAGGCACACGAGCCAGGGTCAGGCGCAGCATCGTCCTCTACCCATAACGATTCGCACCGGAGACGCGACGCCGCAAGCAGGGCGCACAAAACGCCGCAGCGCGCACCCGCGGAAGCAGCTGCGCGCTACGTCGAGGCCGGCGCTGCCGACCAAGGCTACTCAGTAGAAGAAAAGGTTAAGCCAAGGAGCCTAAGTCAAATCTAGGAGTCGAAAGAGAGTCCCCCTCGCTCGGAGGAAGGGAAGGAAGCGAAGGGGCCCTGTCTATTCACCGCAGCCCGCGGCGACGACTTGGCTCCGACAAGAGCAGCGGGCGTGCCACCTGGCCGCGAGAGGTCGTAGAGTGACGCAAGCTCATAAAATGCATTGGCTTTATGGCATGCACCTCGGCTGTAGTTGCAAGGGGGCGGGGCGCTCGAGTCACGGTCCCTCCCGACCCTTGCAATGTTTGCGAGGATGGGCAGAGCGCCTTTGACAGGCAGCCGGCCCCGAGTATCGTCGGCTCCCCCGTCGAGGGAAGGCGCCCATAGCTCAGCTGGATAGAGCACTGGTCTACGGAACCAGGTGTCGGAAGTTCGAATCTTCCTGGGCGCGCCACCTGGAGCCCGCAGTTGCCGTCGATTCATCGCGCGTATGCGCCTACCTCTTGATGAGGCGGATGGCCAAATAGTGCGCGCACGAAAGCCCCTCGGGGATGTCTCCGGACGGCCGGGCGACGCCAGAACGATGCCAGGAATCCATGCTCGATGATGTTGCCCAGATGCGCCTCGCCCTCGCGGAGGCCGACGCCGCAGCGGCCGGGGGGGAGGTGCCGGTCGGCTGTGTGATCGTCGACGCGCATGCGGAGGTCGTCGGCCGCGGCAGAAACGCGCGAGAGAGTCTCGGCGACCCCACGGCCCACGCCGAGACCCTGGCGATCCGAGCCGCGGCGCAGCGCATCGGCGGGTGGCGTCTCGAGGGCACGACGGCCTACGTGACTCTCGAGCCGTGCGCGATGTGCGCCGGCGCTCTGGTCTTGTCGCGCGTGCCACGGGTCGTCTTCGGATGCGCCGATCCCAAGGCGGGCGCGCTCACCACGATGTTTGGCATCGGAGTCGACGCGCGCCTCAACCATCGCTTCGAGGTCACGGGAGGCGTGCTCGCCGAAGAATGCGCCGCGCGCCTCCAAGCCTTCTTCGCAGGGCTGCGAGCACTGCAACGCTGAGCGAGACGTGGGCGAGCTCCCCTCCCCGGCTTCGAGTCTCGCGGAGGTTGCGGAGGCAACCCGGCGGGGTCGAACGGCGCGGCGCTCGCCGTGACCGAAGGCGCGAGTACACGAAAGAACAGCATGGCCGCCCAAGGGAAGCCGTTGATCGTTGGGACGCAGAAGCACTATCTCACCGGGAGCACCAGG
>Ga0209274_10001076_pt1 | contig 14422 bp, 7 predicted proteins | sample HubBroMetageREF1_FD_188343 | JGI IMG/M metagenome (GOLD analysis project Ga0209274, IMG submission 188343) | Reference soil microbial communities from the Hubbard Brook experimental Forest, New Hampshire, USA - Hubbard Brook CCASE Soil... | ecosystem: Environmental > Terrestrial > Soil >...
CGGGATTCACGAAATTGGCCTGGCCTTCATCCTTGCTCGAGCGGAGGTCGGGCAAAAGGCTGTTGGGAGGAGTGAGCAGCACGCCGGTGCCTGTGAGGCGAATGCCTTCGCGATTCCACAGGCTGAAAATTCCACCCGCAAATTCCGGGAAATCGTCGATGGAATCGAAGCCGTGGGCGCGGCCGCTCGACGGATTGCCGTCGCCGGAAGCGTAGAAGACGGAGGTCTTGAGGCGCGCCCAGTCCTTGTCAACGGAGAGCTCAAGCGCTGCCATGCGCGCGTCGATCGTTACAGGGCGATTGGCGAGCGGATTGAAGGTGTCGTTGCCGAATGCCTGGTAAAACGCGTGGGTCAAATTCAGCCAACCGACGTGCCCGTCGCCGGCCCAGCCAAGGTAGGCGGCGTGAACGCTGTGCGGACGAACGTCGCCGATGGGAGAGGGGCGGACGAGGAAGCCATTGTCGTCGTAGTGGATCGAAGCCTGGTCCATGTTGTAGTGCACGCTGAACTGTGCCGTGTAACCGGGAAAGAGAAAATCCTGGCGGTAGGCGTTGGCGACGATCACCTGCTGATTTCTCAGCGCGAAGGAATTGATGCCGCTGTTCGTATTGTTTTCGAGGAAGTTGAAGTAGGCGAGATTGTACTGCCACCGGTTGGAGTCGAGGTTGCCGAAGACGCGCACGCCGGGCTGGCTGTCGTTGAAGATGAAGCCGCGGAAATCGCTGTTGAATTGCTGAATGCCGGCGCGGACGGAAACGAAATCGTAGTGAGTGCCGAGGTCGGCGAGCTTCACTTCCGCGAAAGCCTCCTCGAGGCCGGCGTGCGAATCGAGGCGCGTGGTTCCGCGAGCCACATTTACATTGACGATGCCCAATTCCTGCACGTTCAGATAATTTACGCTCACGGCGGGCGTGATGCGGATGCGCCAGTCCACAGGCCGGAACGACGTGTCGCCATGAGATAGGTCGAAGGAAAACAGGAACACCTGGTCCACGAAAAACTGCCGCCCTTTGCCGAAAAACCCCGGCTCTCCGGGACGCGCGGTGCTTTCGCCACTCGGCGTGGGGAGGCGGCGGCCGTCGAAGAATGTGTCGCTGACGGCAGTAAGATTCAGGAAGGTGCGGTTGCCGATGATGGGGTAGTCGCCTTTGAGCTTATTGCGATTGAATGGATCCCAGGTGCGGCTGTGCGCGTACGGGCGCTCGCCGCCAATTCCGTAACGATCCCAATCCGGCATCGTGATGGCCCAGCGATCCGGATCGGGCCGAAAAACCAAGTTCGCGGGAGGCAGTGATTCGAGCGATTCAGAATGTAAAACGGATGGTTCTGCCAGGCGCTGCAGCACGCCTGGATATGGATTCAGCTCGGGCGATTCTTGCGGCGGCTGCGGTGGACCGACAATGGCGGCCGCAATTGCTTTGATTTCGATGTCGCGATCGATCACCTGGCCTGCCGTCAGATGTATATCGGCTTGAGCATGCGATTCGTAGCCCTCTTCTTCGAACGTGAGCTCATAATCGGCGGGCGGCAGGTCAATGAATCGGAAAACGCCATTGGCGTCGGCGATTTGTTTGAACGTTTTCCCGGCAGGATTCACGTCACGCAAGACGACCGCTCCACCGGTGGCGGGTTTGCCCGAGGCATCGCGGACAATTCCTTCGATTGCGCCGGTTTGAGGCGGCTTCTGTTGGACGATACGTTGCTGCTGGTTCTGTTGTTGTTGCGCTGGATGACTTCGATTCGGCGCGTGCAAACTCGGATGCGAGTGACTCGATGAATGGTGAGGGCTATGCGCCAGCTTTGCCGGATGGCGCGCATCATGCGCATCGTGGCGCGGCGCGGGAGGCAACGCGAACAACGACATCGAGAGACATAGGAATGCGGCCGGATTCAGCGTCACGCTTTTGCCGAGGTTCGAGGATGAGGGCAGCATCCCCTCGATTGCGCGACGCAATGATTGACGATTCCTGAGGAGCAGAGCGTTAGGCCTCGCCATCAAAATCTCTTCGAGCGGCCAAGTATATTCCACAAAATCGGAGAAGTTTCGGGCAGATTGCGCCGGCGTTGCGAAAATGATTCCTAGTGCTACGAACGAATCCGGCAGCGGATAGGAATTGAGAAGCGTTTTCGCGTGTGATACGAATCACTTCATAGCCATGTCCACGCCTCGCACGCGAAATTCACTTATGCAAACGCTTGGATTGAGCCTCGCGTTGAGCGTGTGCCTCTGCGCTTGCGGCGGAGCGAGCAGCGGGAACGGCGGCGGGGGCGGCAGTACTGCCACGCTGTATCCGCAACCCCCATCGGGATCGGCTTCGCTTACGCAGAGCGACGTGGGAATGATCGTCGAGGCGGCTGTTCAAACGGCGGATTCGGATGGAATGTCCATTGCCGTCGTGGATCGATTGGGCAATATCCTAGCCGTGTGGCAAGGGCCGAGCGCACCGGTGACGTCGCCTGGAAACTACGGAAACATGGTGCCGACAGGAGACTTGGCGGTTTCGCTAGCTCGCACAGCGGCCTTCTTCAGCAACGATCAGGCGCCGCTCTCTTCACGGACGGTTCGCTATATTAGCGGGATTCATTTTCCCCCAGGGATTGCAAACGCGCCCAACGCGGCGCTCTACGGGATTGAAAGCACAAACCGCGGATGCCTGCTTTCGTCGAGTTACATTGCCGGGCAGGAGATTCCTGTTGCCGCGTCAATTGATGGTTCGCCGGATCGGCTGGGTGTGATCACGGGCAAGGCCGATGCGATGGATAGCCAGCCGTCTGCGATGAATCCCGGCGGAGTGCCCATTTTCAAGAGCGGACACGTGGTGGGGGGAATTGGAATCGCGGGTGTGCCGCTTGATGTGGCGGAATATGTCGCATACGCCGCAGCCAGCATGATTGCGATGGGTGGACCGAATGCAGCCACGGATCAGATCGGATTTTCGCCTTTGCCTGCGCCTGGCGCGGTTGTGATCGACGGAATCGCGGTGCCGTTCGTGGACAACACGTCACCTCCAAGCGACTTGACTCCCGCAAGCGGACCATTCAATTCCAGTTTTTATGTGATTGCTCCTGTCGCGAGTGCAGGGCCCCCGCCGGACGGCTATCTTGTGGGACCCACGGATGGTCCCGTAGGCGGACTGACGTCGGCGCAAGTGGGTGCGATCATCACGAATGCAGTGAACACGGCCAATACAACGCGAGCAGTGATTCGTCTTCCGTCGGAATCGCGAGCACGCATGACGATCGCCGTGAGCGATCTGGATGGCACGATTATCGGATTGTACCGGATGCACGATGGCACGGTCTTCAGCGTCGACGTGGCCGCGAGCAAAGCGCGCAACATGAGCTATTTCAGCGGGCCAAACCGGTCAGCGGCTGACCTGCCCGGCGTTCCGATGGGCACGGCTGTGACGAATCGTACGATCAGTTTTGGCGCGATGCCCTTGTATCCGCCGGGAATTGATGGGACGTCACCAGGACCCTTCTTCGATTTGTTCATGCAAGATATGGCGAACCCTTGCACGCAGGGCGCGGATCCTCCCGGACCGCCGGGACCGAACACCGCGCAGAATCAAAGCGGGATCGTATTTTTCCCCGGTTCAGAGCCGCTCTATGTTGGAGGAGTTCTCGTGGGAGGTTTGGGTGTCAGCGGAGACGGTGTGGAGCAGGATGACTACGTGAGCGATGGGGGAACGTGCAGCGTGGGGCCGGGTGCTTGTGTGAATGGCTGCCCGAGCGGCGCCGCGAACTGCTTTGCAGCGCCTCCGGCAATCCGCGCTGATCAGATACTGATTCAGGGGGTGCGGTTGCCGTATTTGAGCTTCCCGAGGAATCCGACTGATTAGGGTTTCGCGCCACTAGCCTTCGCGGAGTTTATGGCCGGCCAGATTTCCCAGGCCGTCATAGGCCGCGTATTTGTAGGTTTCCGAAAGCGTCGGATAGTTAAAAACAAAGTCTATGAACAGATCGATCGTCCCCTTCAATTCGAGCACCATCATTCCCAGGTGAATCAGTTCCGTGGCGCTCTCGCCCAGGATGTGGACGCCGAGCAACCGGCGGTCGTCGCGGCTGAAGACCAATTTCAACATGCCATGCCGATCTCCTGCGATTTGCGCGCGGGCGTTGTTGGAATACTGTGCGCGCCCAACTTCATACGGAAGTCCCTTCTCCTTGCAGGACTCCTCCGTTTCACCTACGCCTGAGACTTCCGGAATCGTGTAAATTCCCATGGGAAGCATGTTGGCCAGCCGTTTTTTGTACTGGAATCCAAATGCGTGGCAGACCGCCACCCGCCCCTGTTCCATGGACGTAGAGGCAAGCGCCGGAAAGCCGATAACGTCGCCGGCGGCGTAGATATGCGGCGCAGTGGTTCGATACACCTCGTTTACTTCGATGTATCCGCGCTTGTTGACGCCGAGTCCAACCTTTTCAAGCCCTAGTCCCTCAACTGCCGCGCGTCTGCCTGCCGCGAAGAGGCACGTCTCCGCTTCCAGAATTTTTCCTGATTCAAGTTTCAGAGTAATTCTTCCGGCGGCCTTATCGAGATCCTGCAGCCGGTCGTTGAAAAAGAATTGCATGCCGAGATCGGTAAGGCGGCCGCGCAGGCGTTCCGAGATTTCCGCGTCCAGAAAAGGAAGCAGGCGGTCACGGCCATCCACCAATGCCGCCTTCACTCCCAGCGCGGCAAAGATGGACGCGTACTCACAACCAATCACGCCCCCGCCAATCACGGCCACACTTTCCGGAATACGGCCCATTTGCAGGATGGTGTCCGAGTCAAAAATGACCTCGTCGTCGAACGGGATTTCAGGGGAGCGGTGAGGCTTCGACCCGGTGGCGATCAGAAAAACGTCGGCGGAAATCCGGTTTGGTTCACCTTGCGCGGGGTGAACCATAAGGCGATGAGGATCCTCGAATTGCCCTGCGCCGGTGAAATGATCGATCGAATGGGCAGCGATGTTCTTCGAGACCTTGGAGCGTTCCTGGCTGACGACCGCGTCCTTGTGCCGCATGAAATCCTGGATGGTGAGCCCTTCGCGAAGTGAATAATCGATGCCGTAGAGGCCGCGCTGGCCGAGCCCGGAAAAATAGAGCGCGGACTCGCGCAGAGTCTTGCTGGGAAGCGTGCCCGTGTTGATGCACGCTCCGCCCAATTGCTCGCTTCGTTCGACGAGCGCAACCTTCTTGCCGAAATAGGCGGCCTGAGCAGCGCCTTTTTCACCCGCCGGGCCGCTGCCGATCACGATCAGGTCGTAGTGCTGCATGGAAGAATTCACCTCTGCCCCAAGCTGAGGAATAGACGCGGGGCTGCGATGAATTCGATACTCTCAATGGCCCGATGGATTGTGAAAGCATGACTCTAGGCGGAGTATCGTACTTGCTAACGGAGCAGCGCGTTGACTTCATGCATTTGCCGGGAGAAACGCGTGGGATCGTAGTTCGAGGGGACCTGCAACTGGTCAAACAAGCCGCTGATGGCTGCACGCACTTCCTGCGCATTCTGCATCTTCTCGTTGCGGTCATAAGCGACGAAGAGCGATTGGATTGCCATCGCGGCTTGCGCGGCGGCGTGCTCGTCCTGGTTGGAAATGTAATCCGCGTCGGAAGTGATTTGGTGCAGCAAGCGTAGAGTCATCGCGGAATCGTAAGGCATGTGATTCAACTTCAGGGCGAGATCGTGCGCGGTGAGCGCTGCATTCTTCGCTTCCGTGACGACGGCCGCACGATCCGAATTTGCATCGCTCATCAGATTCGCCAGGTGCGCGAGTTGCTTGTCAAGTTCTTGCGTGCCCGGCTCATCCACCTGCCGCGCAATTTCACGGAACACAACGTAACGCGAAGCGTTCCATGGCGGGCTTCCAGGGCGCCGGTTCGGATAGCCGCGCGCTTGCCGCCAGCTCTGCTCCGCGGGGCCAAGCGAATGATGGCACGCGTAGCATTCGAGCTCCGAATATTCCGGCCAGATTTTTCCCTGCGCGCGTGAGGCAAGCTGCGTCAGCGATTCCTGAAGCTGGACGGCCTGGCCGGTGGACCATTCGCGAACGTCGAACCAGGGATCGCTTCCTTCCGTTTCCCCCGGCTCTCCCGGTTCTTTCCAGTGCCGGGGCATGGTTGCTGAGAAAGCGTCAAGCTCGAAATAGAGATCGGGGTGGCCGGCGGCGATCATTTCGTGATCCACGGATTTCTGCTCGTTGCCCAGATGGCACGAGAGGCACATTTCGCTGCGCTTGACCAGGTCGCGCGTGTCGTACATGCCCAGGGCGACGGATTGTTCGTGCGTCCAGCCTCTTTCCGTGTGGCGGCCGAGCCATGCGGACGCGGGGCCGTGGCAATTCTCGCAGCTTACGCCGTCGCTCAAATCAAAAGTGTGTGCTCGCTGTCCCGCGGGGACATCGAGCGCATGACACGCGAGGCACTTCGGCGCCAACTCGGCTTTGCCCAAATTCAAAATGGCGGCCATCCGTTCACCCACAGTTCCGGTGAGCGAAACAAATGCTTTGGAGTGCTTATCGCGGACGATCCAAACGCTGTATTCATTCTGGCGGACGCGATTATCGGTGCGCGGCGCGATACTGCCGTGGCAGCTTGTTGAGCTGCACGAACCGGGTCCGGTGTATTGCTGCGCTTGTTCGCCGGAAGTAATTGCAAACGCGGAGCGTGCGTTAGCTGCGTTGTGCGATTGAGCTCCGGGCGAAATAACACCGGCGCACGTGAGAGCAAAAAACAAAAAGGAGGCTGTCGCGAAGCGGGAGTGATGTGCCGCGAGTCTCCGAATCATCTTCCGTATGGTAAGTCAGGACACCCGGGGATTGTCGGCAAGATTGATCGCACAGCGCTGTTCCTTGTACTACCGGTAAACCATCGTGTCAACGTGTGTGGGGGCATGTCGGGCCTCGAAAAACTGTTGGCGGTAACTCTTTGACGCAGGTGCGCACACCCCCGTAGACTTGCGCGGCGAGGATTGCTATATGAGTGCTGGACCATCCTGCTTCTCGTTCACTTGGGCGGACATGCGGGGACAAAATAATCTCCCCAGTGCGGGAGAACGATTTGATCGTTGAGGAACTTAGGGCGCTACAGCAAAAGTTCGGCTTCCTGCCGGCCGAGCAGCTGGACGCGTTGTCGAAGAGAATAGACGTACCCATTTCCCGCCTACATGGCGTTGCCAGTTTTTTTCCGCACTTTCGGTTGACGCCTCCGCCAAAAGCCGACGTTCGAATTTGCCGCGATATGTCGTGCCATTTGCGAGGCGCAGACCGGCTTCGCTCGAATGTCGAAACGCAATACCGGAACGCCAGCGATCAAGATGTCACCATTCGTGGCGTCTCCTGCCTGGGCCAGTGTGATCACGCTCCTGCCATTTCCATCAACGACCGCATCTTCATCCAGGCCGACGAAGCAGGCGTCGAGCAGATGATTCGTGGATTGCTCGCTAGCGGAGAATTGCCGCCGATTCCTGCATCGCACGAGCGCGTCGAATTGGCATCCGACCCTTACCGCGAAAGCGGAGGCGAACATTATGCAGTCGTGCGCCGCCTGGTGGCGTCGCGCGATTGGGATTCCGCGCTCGCCGCTCTAAAGGCATCGGGCTTGCGCGGGTTGGGCGGCGCCGGATTCCCCACGGAGTCGAAGTGGCAAATCGTGCGCCAGTCGCCCGACCCCGAAAAGTACATCGTGTGCAACGCGGACGAGAGCGAGCCGGGTACATTCAAGGATCGCTTCATCCTTACGCATCTGTCGCATCTGGTGATCGAAGGGATGATTCTTGCAGGGCTGATCACAGGTGCGCGCAAGGGCATCCTTTATATTCGCCACGAATATGAGGCTCAGGAAAAAGGTTGCGAAGAAGAAATTCACAGCTGCCGCCGGGAAGGGCTTTTGGGCCAGCACATTCTGAGCAGTGAACTCTCGTTCGATATCGAAGTATTCGTGAGCCCGGGCGGCTATATCTGCGGCGAAGAAAGCGCGTTGCTGGAGGCCATCGAAGGCAAGCGTGCCGAGCCCCGAAACAAGCCGCCATTCCCGGTTCAACAGGGGCTATGGAACAAGCCGACGGTCATTAATAATGTCGAAACGTTCGCCCACGTCCCGCAAGTTCTGGCGCGCGGCGTGGATTGGTACAAATCCCAGGGCGTGAATGGCATGGCGGGCTTGAAATTTGTCGGCGTGAGCGGCGATGTGGTGCGTCCCGGCGTTTACGAAATTCCGATGGGCTCGCCGATGTCCGACCTGATTTTCAAGCATGCGGGCGGCATCGTGGGAGGGAAAAAGCTGAAAGCGTTCACGCCATCAGGCCCTTCTTCCGGCTACTTGCCAGGTTCGATGGCGGATGTCCACCTGGATTTCAAATCGCTTGCGGATGCGGGCTCGATGCTCGGCTCTGGCGCGGTGGTGGTTTGCGCCGAGCCCACCTGCATGCTGGACATGGCGCTGAGTGCGACGCAATTCTACCGCAACGAATCTTGTGGAAAGTGCGTGCCCTGCCGCATCGGCTCGCAAAAGATGGTGGACATTCTCGCCGGCTGGTCGCAAGGCCATGGCTCGCCGGGTGATATGGCCCTCGTGGATGAGCTCTCGCAGGCATTGCGATTGACTTCGATCTGCGGCTTGGGCCAAGTGGTCCCGGCGCCGATTGCTTCTGTGCTGAAATATTTCCGCGAAGAGGTGGAGGCGCACATTACGCACCGCGAGTGCCCTTCCGGCATTTGTCATTCAGAGGCAGCGGTTCATGCTCTTCCGGTTGCGGCGGTGAGGCCCGCATGAACGCAGCTGGACTGATCGAACTCACCATTGACGGCAAGAAAATCGCGGTGCCGCCGGGCACGACCGTGTTCGACGCGGCACGCACGAACGACATCGCCATCCCCACCCTTTGCCATCAGCAGAATGAAACGCCTGTGGGAGTGTGCCGCGTCTGCGTGGTTGACGTGGGTGCCCGTGTGTTTGCTGCGTCCTGCGTGCGCCCGGTCGAAAGCGGCATGGTCGTCACTACTTCATCCGAAAAAGTAAAACAAGCGCGGAACACGCTGGTCGAGTTGCTGATGGCGGACCATCCGACTCCCTGCGCGCGCCAGCAAAGCTCCGGCGACTGCGAGCTGGAAGCCCTGGCGAAGCAAGCCGGCATTTCGCAACCGCGCTATTCGCGCCGCAGCACCAGCCGCGTCAAAGATATATCTTCGCCGAGCATCGCCGTTGATTTCGACGCATGCATTTTGTGTGACCGTTGCATTCGCGGCTGCGGCGAAATTCGCGAGAATTTCGTTCTCGGCCGGATGGGCAAGGGCGCAAACGCGGGAATCGCCTTTGATAACAGCTTGCCTATGGGCAATTCGTCTTGCGTCTCGTGCGGCGAGTGCATGGTTTCCTGCCCCACCGGAGCATTGACAAACAAAGGCGTCACCGGCACCGCGATTGCCGTCGATACGCGAGTCGAAGCGGTCACGCCTGATGAATTGCAGCAGCTTCCTGTATTCAAGGGCGTTTCCGGAACTTTCCTCAGTTTGAATCGAGGCGCGGTGGTGCGCCGGCACTTCAAGCGCGGCGAAATAATTTGCCGCGAGGGCGAATACGGCTCGACGGCTTTCTACATTGTCGAAGGGAAGGCGAGGGTTTCGATTTCCACCCCCATCGCGCATGTGAAAACCCAGGGCGGCGCGCGAGGATTCTTCAGCAAACTCACAAGCCGGCTGGTTCCGCGTCGGGATGACGAGCGCGAGGAGGACACCAACCAGCGCTACATCCACATTGATGCGCCCGTGGATCTCTCCTATGAAAATCCAATTGCGGAGCTGGGCCCCGGCGACCTCTTCGGCGAAATGACTTGCATGAGCCTGTATCCGCGTTCAGCCACTGTGCGCGCCGAGACGGATTGCACGATGCTCGAAATGCTGCGAAACGTGCTCGACATCATGCAGCGCAACAAGAACTTCCGCGCCGCGCTCGACCGGTCGTATCGGCAGCGGGCGCTCGATAGCCACCTCCGCGGAGTCCCCGTTTTCGCCGAACTAACCGACGACTTCATCGGCAGCCTGCGCGACAACGTCGAGCTTGTTCGTTATACGCCCGGCCAGGTGATCTGTCGCCAGGGTGACGCATCCGATTATTTTTATCTCGTGCGCATTGGATTCGTGAAGGTGACGCAAACGCACCCCGGCGGCGAAATGGTGCTGGCGTATCTTTCGCGCGGCGACTATTTCGGAGAAATCGGCCTGCTGGCAAACGATGTTCGCACGGCCACTTGTACGGCTCTCGATCACGTCGAACTTGTACGCATCTCCGTTGACGATTTTAAACGGATGGTCAGTGAATTCCCCGGGATTCGCACGAAACTGGAAAGCGTCGAAGAGGCGCACCTGCAACAAAACCGCGAACGCCTATCGCTTGCGCAAAGCCAGCCTCTCGAGAGTTTTTTGGCCCAGGGGCTGATGGAAGCGCAGAGCCTCCTGCTGCTCGATCTGGAGCGTTGCACACGTTGCGACGCTTGCGTGCGCGCCTGCGCCGATGCTCACAACGGCGTCACCCGCTTGGTACGCGAGGGGCTGCGTTTCGAAAAGTATCTTGTCCCCACGTCTTGCCGCCAGTGCAAGGATCCGCTCTGCATGGTGGGCTGCCCTGTGGGCGCGATTCGCCGCCGCAATTCTCTGGAGGTTGTAATCGAAGATTGGTGCGTCGGCTGCGGACTCTGCGCCGAGAATTGTCCCTACGGCAACATTAACCTTCATCCATTTGAAGTGATGGCGGACGATCCCGAGCATCCGGGGCGGAAAAAAGCCGTGGTGAAGAAAAAAGCTACGTCATGCGACTTGTGCGCTGAGCACGAGGAACCGAGTTGTGTGTATGCTTGCCCACATGACGCCGCCCACCGCGTTGATCCGCGCGAATTTTTTGCGGGTTTAGTGGGGCAATCGCCGCCGCAGGCGCGGAAATCGTAGCGGAAACAGAAAAAGTCGGAGTCGCTTTCGAAGAGTTGAATAGTGCGCATAGACGGCACGCACAAAAGATGGCTGATCGCGTCGGTGGTGATTCTCGTCGCCGCAATCGCGATTTATATCCCGTATGCCGCAAGCTCGCCCATGGGCCCAAGCGGCGCAAGCGGCCTGGGGCTTGCCTTCGGCATCGTCGGCTTTGCGTTCATGATTTTCGCGGGCTTGCTTGGCGCGCGCAAGAAAGTGCCGGTCTGGAGGATTGGGCGCGCGCAGGCATGGATGCGCGGCCATTTGTGGCTCGGCCTGCTTAGCTTGCCGCTGATCCTTTTCCACGGAGGTTTTCGATTCGGCGGCCCGGTGACGAGCATCCTCATGATCCTCCTCATTCTTGTGGTCGCAAGCGGCGTCTTTGGCGCTGCCCTGCAACATTACATGCCCAGCGTGATCACCGCTGAAGTTCCGCTTGAAACGATCTTCGAGCAAATTGAGCGGGTGCGCGGCCAACTCCTCGCTGAAGCCGATGAGTTCGTCGCAAACGCATCGGCTCTCGGAAATCCGCTCGCCACGGCGGGCGCGCGCGCCGCGGTGGCAACCGAGGAAGTGGCCGCGATCTCCGAGGCCGATATCGAACCCCTGCGCAGCTTTTACTCGCGCCAGATGCGGCCGTTCCTGGATAAGCCGGACGCGCGCGGTCACGCGCTCGCCGATGCGGCTAAGGCGCGCAGTACTTTTGATGCTCTGCGCACGTTGTTGCCGCCGGATATCCACGCTATCGTCGAGGACCTTCAGGACATTTGTGAGGAAGAGCGGCAATTGCGGAAGCAAGCCCGCCTCCACCACTGGCTTCATGGCTGGCTGATGGTTCACATTCCGTTGTCGCTCGCATTGCTGTTGCTCGGCGCCGCGCACGCCTACATGGCCTTGCGCTACTAGCAAGAACGCGGAAAAGAGGAATCGTGCCGCGATCGAAGCGGACAACCAAACGGCTCGCGCAACGCATTGATTTGAATTATTTCAAGCATCCGCATCGCTTTCGCGAGTCTCGTTTTCTGCTTTCGACTCTCCTGCCGGTCGCGGCGTTGCTCTGGCTTGTCGGCTATGGCCTCGCGCACAACAACAAGCTCTACAGCGCTGGGCCAATGTCCCCCGCGCATGCCGTCCTGGCAAACAGTTGCAAGTCTTGCCACGTCGCCAGTGCCGCTTTTTTCGGCGAGAAGGCAAACGACCGCGCGTGCCTCGCTTGCCATGATGGGCCTATTCATCACCAGAATCAGGTTTTCACTCCCTTCTGCTCCTCCTGCCATGTTGAGCATCGTGGGCGAGTCCGACTCGCGGCTACGCCCGACGCAAGCTGTACGCAATGCCATGCCCATCTCCAAACAAGTCACGCGACGCCCAGTTTCACAACCAGCATCACCAGCTTTGAAACTGGGCACCCTGAATTCGCCGCGCTCCGCGCAGGATTCACGGACCCCGGCACCATCAAGGTCAATCATGCGGTCCATGTGAAAGCGAATCTCGCCGGTCCGCACGGGCCCGTCCAGCTTGATTGCGGAGACTGCCATCGCCCGGGCGCTTCCACGCAGCCACCGCGATTCGGCTCCGCGGCAGCAGAAGCAAATGTCGCGCAGGCAGCAACCGCTCCTCCCGTCGCGGCGCTTGCAGTCGTCCGATCATCCGGTCCACCTTCGCATTCGAATGCTCGCGCCTATATGGCGCCCACTTCCTATTCGAAGCATTGCGCCGGATGTCACACGCTTTTGTTCGACAAGCGATTTGCGGAAGGCGTTCCTCACGACACGCCCGATATCATTCACGCATTCCTCATCAAGAAATTTCAGGAATACATCGCCGCCCACCCCGCCGAATTGCGCGAATCGGTATCCACCGTCGCTCTTCCGACGAAACCTCTGCCCGTTTCACCGCGCGTCTACACGCCGCAACAATGGGTGAACGCGCGCGTTACGGGGGCCGAGCAACTCCTCTGGGCGAAAACCTGCAAGCAATGCCATTCGCTCACCACAAGTTCGGCCACTCAACTCCCTGCGGTGGTGAAATCCAACATTGCCGTGCGCTGGTTCCAGCATGCCGTCTTCGATCACGATCAACATCGCTTCGTGACCTGCGAATCCTGCCATGCCAAAGCGCGCACGAGCCAGGAAACAGCCGATATTCTTTTGCCCGGAATTCGGGCCTGCCGGCAATGCCACCATTCGGGATCTGAGGGCGTTGAATCTCGCTGTTTTGAATGTCACGAATACCACGATTGGAGCAACGAAAAGGAACTGAACGGAAAGCTCATGACTTTTTAATTTAGGGAGATCTTCAGGAGAAGACCCCGGTGCGCTAGTTCGGGAATTTGGGTGACGTCACAACGCCGGCGCCGTACGGTCCTTTGAGCCTGCCGTCGCGGGCGAAGTCGCGAATCATGGCGAAATAGCCATCGGGGTTGCGCGTATCGTCCCGCTCGCCGTCCGGCTTGGTCTCGAACTCGTAGATGCCGTGTTCGGCATGGGGAAAAATTGCCAGGGTAATTGGCCGGCCCTGAGCGCCCAGCGCCTTGATGCGGCTGGCGGTCGGGGCGCTGGGCGCTTCAAGATCGTCTTCTCCCAGAATCCATAGCTGCGGAGCCTTGACTGCGCGAAGCGTTGGCATGGGGTCGTAGCGGAAAGGCGTGCCCATTTCGGCGAAATTGAATGCCTTCAACTGTCCGCCCAGCGCCCCACCGAGGGCCGCATTGGCGTTCTCACGCAGGTCGGCCCCGCTGTAGGGCAATATAAAGTAGGTGTAATTGCCGTGGACGTCCTTGTACCAGGGTTCGCTGCGATACTTCGCTCGTACCGCGTCGAAGCGTTCGAAGCCTTTTGTGAAGCCGCTTTCGAACACCGCCTCAGCGGCGGCGGCTACTTCCTGTGCCTTGGCAATCTCTTCGGGGCTATGACCTTTGAGGCGCATTTCCAGCGCGACCTCCTCTTGGTCCTCGTCGATTACCGAGACGGCTAGGCCGAATGCGACGATGACGAAATCTACGGTAGCGCGCGTAGCCGCTATCGGCGCGACCCAGCCGCCTTCGCTGCCACCCCAATAGCCGATCCGGCCCGCTCGTGCACCGGCCAGCCGCCGAGCCTCGCGCATCGCCGCCACCGCGTCGTTGGCCAGCAGGCTGAAATCCTGGGTGTATTTGCCGCCCGAGCCGCCCGTGCCGCGCTTGTCATAGACGAACGCGCCCACCCCTTCCTCAGGAAGCAGCCGTTGCAGAGGTTGCCAATCACGAGCGGAGTTATCTTCGGAGCCGTGGAGCAGCACCACGATCGGCGTCCGGCCGCCGCCCTTGGGCAGCACCAGCCGGCCGACGAGTTTGACGCCGTCGCCTTCGAACGTGGTCTCGATCACATCGAAGGCGATGCGGCGGCCGTTGATACCGTTGAAAGAGATGTCACCTTTCGCGCAGTCGGAAAAGGTTACCGTCTTGCCATCTGGTTTGTCAGTCCAGCCCAGAG
>Ga0209274_10001079_pt1 | contig 14388 bp, 10 predicted proteins | sample HubBroMetageREF1_FD_188343 | JGI IMG/M metagenome (GOLD analysis project Ga0209274, IMG submission 188343) | Reference soil microbial communities from the Hubbard Brook experimental Forest, New Hampshire, USA - Hubbard Brook CCASE Soil... | ecosystem: Environmental > Terrestrial > Soil >...
CAGCGAAACAACGAATTACGATCCGACTTATGAACTTCTCCGTGAGGATATAGCCAAGTCAGAGGCGGATCTCTCCGCGCAGCGTGCGACTCTCTCCGCGACGAAGCGCAGTGTGCAGAACATACGAGGGGAAATGGTCAAGCTGGACCAACTGTCTCTTTCGCAGCAGGATCTTCAGCGCGAAGCCAAAGCTGCTGAGACCAACTACCTGCTTTATTTGGCCAAAAGAGAACAGGAGCGCACATCGAATGCGCTGGACGTGACCAGAATTGCCAACGTCGCGATCGCTGTGCCCCCTTCGATCCCAGCGCTGCCTGTGTTTAGTTGGCCAATGATCGTGCTAATCGGGCTCGGCTCGGCGACGGTGCTTGGCCTTGGCGCCGCATACACGGCGGATTACTTGGATCCGTCTTTCCACACTCCCTCACAGGTAATCGAGATTTTAGGGATTCAAGTGGTCGCAGCAATTCCGGAGAGGACGGCGTAGGGAAAACCGATGATCTCGACACCAAATCGGGCGTACGCAGAAAGGATCGTTCCACTTCAAGCTGCGCGCCCCCTATGCGTAGACCTGGACGGCACCCTAGTCAAGAGCGATACGCTGGTTGACTCTTTGCTGCTCCTTGCGCGCACACATCCATTAGAAGCTTTGAAGGTTCCGCTGTGGGTTTTGAAGGGTAAGGCAGCGCTGAAGGCAAAGGTCGCTTCGATCGTCTCGTTGGATGTCGGGAGCCTGCCCTACAATCGGACGCTCCTTAGCTATCTGCACGAGCAGTACGGCGAGGGGCGCGAAATCTACCTGACTACGGGTGCCGACCGCAAGATCGCGACGCGCGTCGCCGATCATCTCGGGATTTTCAGCGACGTACTCGCCTCTGACGGAAGCAGGAATCTTATTGGAGGTAATAAGCTCGCCAGCCTGAAGCATCGTTTTGAGACGGGATTTGATTACGTTGGCAATTCGGGTGATGACTTGCCCCTACTTGCTGCCGCAGGCGAACCGATGCTTGCCCGTCCTAATCCCTCAACGAGTGCGTTGCTTAGAGAACGAAAGATTGCGATTAGCCGTACCTTCGAGGACCGCAAGCCCATACTCAAAACCATCTTGAAGGCGCTCCGGCCGCATCAGTGGGCGAAAAACCTTCTCATCTTTGTCCCGTTGCTGCTGGCCCACACCCTGAAGGTGCATGCCATTGCTGATGTTGTCCTGGCTTTTATCTGTTTCAGCCTCTGCGCGTCAGCAAGTTACGTCGTGAACGACTTATTCGACGTAGACGCCGACCGCCGGCATCCCAAGAAGCGATTTCGTCCCTTCGCGGCAGGTGACTTGCAAGCCAGCACCGGTCTCGCGATGGCCCTGATCTTCTTGGCGGCTGCTTTCATTGGAGCTCATTTTCTTCCTCCTGCATTTCTGGGTTGGTTGCTGTTTTATACGGCCTCGACGCTCGCCTATTCGCTCTATCTGAAGCGCGTAGTTTTGGTTGATGTCGTTGTGCTGTCAGGGCTCTACACACTAAGGTTGCTAGCGGGAGGGGCTGCCGCTCAGGTGAAGATTTCTCCGTGGCTAGCCGGATTTTCCATTTTTCTTTTCCTTAGCCTGGCTATAGTTAAGCGCTTCAGCGAGTTGCAGAACAATCGCCTGCAGGGCAATGCTCCCTTAAATGGCCGTGGTTACTTGCTGGCTGACATCGAGCAACTTCGCAGTTTCGGGACGGCCAGCGCCTACGCTGGGATGGTCGTGTTTTCGATGTACATCAGCGGCCACGAAGTGATCACGCTTTACAAACATGCCGCGCGCATGTGGTTGATTGTGCCCTTGATGATTCTGTGGATCAGCCGTGTTTGGCTGCTTGCCGGACGCGGTCATTTGGACGAGGATCCTGTCATCTTCGCAGTTACAGATCGCATGAGCCTCGTGATAGGTTTTTGCGTAGGCATGATTGTCCTGCTGGCGATCTAAGTCGCTATCGAAACGGCCGAAACAATTAGAGGTAGTTGCGCACGCTCATGGCAAACAACCAACCAAGATTTGAATCTTGGGGCAGATATCCGACCTTGCAAGCCGATCTGCTCCCTTTGCACTGGACGACGGACTTCCCGCCGAAGTCCCTACCACCAACCGCGATGCTGCCCGTGGGTGCTGGACGCAGCTATGGCGATGTCTGTCTGCTCGATCGAGGAACTCTACTCACCACGCGGGGGCTCGACAGGCTGCTCCACTTCGACCCTGAAACCGGTGTTCTCCGGTGCGAAGCGGGCGCAACGTTGGCAGAGATTCTGGAATTCGCCGTCCCTCGCGGCTTCTTCCTTACCGTGACCCCTGGTACCAAGTACGTGACGGTGGGCGGCGCAATCGCCAACGACATTCACGGCAAGAATCATCATATTGTAGGGACCTTTGGCAGCCATCTCCTCCGCTTTGAACTGATCCGATCCGACGGGAGCCCTTTGCTCTGTAGCCCGACAGAGAATCGGGACTGGTACTCCGCGACCATTGGTGGCATGGGACTCACCGGGCTGATTACCTGGGCGGAGATTTGTTTGCGCCCGATAGTGAGCCGCAAGATTCAGTACCAGGGCATCAAGTTCGTCGGCATCGACGAGTTTGTCGCTCTCTCCCAGGCGAGTACCCATGTCGAATACACGGTCGCGTGGATCGATTGCGTCGCCCGTGGACGCAACTTCGCCCGCGGCATCTTCATGCAAGGCGATCACTCCGATCAACCAGAGCCGCTGAACCCGAGCAAAGCTCCGCGGCTGACCTTTCCCATGGATCTGCCCGAGTTCGCTCTCAATCATTTCTCAGTCGGCATTTTCAATGCCCTTTACTACAACAAGCAGATGGGAAAGCGTAAGACTGACTTAGTGGATTACGAGCCTTTCTTTTATCCGCTCGACAGCGTTCTGCAATGGAATCGGGTATATGGCAAGAGCGGACTGCTACAGTTTCAGTGCGTTATTCCCTGGGAGCACGGAACTCAGTCGGGCATAGTTCGCATACTTGAAGCAGTCACGGCATCCGGACTTGCGTCCTTCCTGGCGGTCATGAAGGTCTTCGGCGATAAGCCTTCGCCGGGGTTGCTTTCTTTCCCGAAACCCGGGATCACTTTGTCGCTCGATTTTCCGATTCGGCAGCAGGTCAGCTTCGATCTCTTCGACCGCTTGGCCAGCATCGCCCTGGAGCACAGTGGTAGAATATATCCAGCAAAGGATGCCCGAATGACGGCGGCGCAATACCAGGCTTCCTACCCCGAGTGGCGGCGGTTCGTCGAGTACGTCGATCCTCGCTTCAGCTCCGCTTTTTGGCAGAGAGTAACGAAGCTTGCCTGACCGCTCGTCTCCATTTCCATCGAGAGTCTTGATCTTGGGAGCGACCTCGGCAATCGCCATCGCCACATCCCGTCTGTTGGCCGCCAGAAAAGCCAGTTTTTATCTGGTGGCGCGCAGCGGGGCCAAGCTTGAGGCAGTTGCCAGCGACCTGCGCACCCGGGGAGCTACCTCCGTCACGCTGAAGCTGATGGACCTGGATGACACCGCGCAGCATCCGCAAATGCTGGAATCGGCCGCGGCGGCGTTGGGTGAGATCGACCTGGCCCTGATCGCGCACGGGGTGCTCGGCGATCAGGAGCAAGCGCAGGCAGATTATTCGGTCACGGAGGCAATTCTCAGGACCAATCTGCTGTCCCCGGTTTCCCTGTGTACCTGGCTCGGCAATTACTTCGAGGCTCAGCGCCGGGGCGTCCTGGCCGTAATCTCCTCAGTGGCTGGAGACCGGGGCCGCAAGAGCAATTACATTTACGGCACGACCAAGGGCGCTCTCAACATTTTCCTCGACGGTCTGCGCAACCGCATCGACCGGCACGGGGTACATGTACTCACGATTCGCCCCGGATTTGTGGCCACACCGATGACCGCGCATCTCCGCCGCAACGCGCTTTTCGCAGACCCCAACACCGTCGCGCGTGGCATCGTAAAGGCGATCGAGCGCCGGAAAGATGTGGTCTATCTTCCTGCCGTGTGGGCTCCCATCATGCTGATCGTCAGAAGCATTCCACGATCGATCTTCAAGCGACTCAACATGTAGCTGCAATTCATAGTTGCAATTCAGCGGAATCGATCCCGTCAAACTGTAAGCAGAGCATGAACCCAACACCTACCAGGAGTTCGATCGAATGATGCGTGCACGTAACCTTGCTCTCTGCGGGGTATCCCAATGAGCGCGGCGCTGACATTTATTAATACGGCGCCATCAAGGACCCATGCGACCTATGCGGAGGGTGAGGATCCATTTCTGTTCCGGCGTGCCCGGACGTGGTGGACGCTCGCTGCTATCTGCCTGATTGTCGACGGAAATAGCTTCTTGTCAAGGCAGGATGATACGTATTATCACCGAAGCGTGGCCGAACGCTACTCATCAGATCCCATACTTCGGCTTATAACGATTGCGATGTGGGTGATTTGCGCTGGGCTCATGGCTGGGCACCTTGCGCCCACGCTGCGAACCATGCGGAAACAGAAGCCTTTGCTAGCCGTCGCAGTCTTCGCGGTTGTATCAACCTTGTGGTCTGAGGTTCCCTTCGTGACCTTCCGGGGCGCGATCTTCCTCTCTCTTACATTTGTTTTTGCGTGGTTCTTTGCTACCTACTACTCGCCGGCGGACCAGAGGCGCATGCTGCTGGCCACCGGCGCCATCCTGGGAATCGCCAGCATTGCCTGGGTAATGCTGCTTCCGCAGTACGGTGTCGCAACCACCGGTGAATGGAAAGGCGTCTTCGGTCAAAAGAACGAATTAGGGATAGCGATGGTTGCATTTTTTTCAGTTCTTCCATTTTGCCGCATTCCTGACCGACGCCGACTGCTGGCTCTGGCCTTGCAGGCGATCTTGCCCCTCTTGCTGATTGTCAAGTCCCATGCGAGGGAATCTTTAATAATGGCTGTCCTATTCGTTGGAGTCAGAGTCTTCGGACCCATAATCGCCAGGAGTCGAAGAGAGCAACTCCCGTTCATCCTATATGCAACTGTCTCGGGTATCGTCGGGATCATCTTGGGATGGGGTGCGGTCCTGTCTTTCCTCGGGAAGGACGCCGTGGCGAGCTGGTCCGGGCGACTTACCGAATGGTCCGCCGTTGTTCCATATATAGTCCGACACGTGTGGTTAGGCTATGGCTATGGGGGGTTCTGGACCGGGCAAGGAGATTCCCTCAAGGTCATGAAGAGCCTGCACGTGGCCTTGCTGGGGTCGGACAGCGGTTATACGGACAATATGTTGTCGTTCGGTCTTGTGGGTATGAGTATATTGCTTATAGTTCTGCTGGTGTCCGTGCGTGACTTCTTGAGACTCCTTCGGTCCCCTGCGGTGCCGCTCACAGCCTTCTGGTATGTGGGCTTTATTCTTCTCACGTGGGTAGAGGCCATCGCCGGCGACACGTTCCCTGTCCCTGGTTTCGCCCCAACCTTCATCTTTGTTGTTGCGTGCTGCGGATTAACGAACCTGCGGGAAACCCTTCAGCCTTCCACGTTCTCTACAAGGTGCGGGTTTAAGCGATGTCCTCCTTCTCATCCGTGAGTCTTGAATGGAGAAGTGTTTCGAAGTAAAGGATTGAACATTGGGACTTCTGCGTATCCTATTGGCGATCTGTGTCCTCTCTGGTCACTCAGCCAGCCCTCTCGCTCATTTGCGCTGGCTAGACGCGGACTTGGCGGTTGAGATTTTCTTCGTCATCTCCGGCTTTTACATGCAGCTGATCCTAAGTACCAAGTATACGAAGGAGAAACTGGGGGCGGCATGGGCGTCCCAGTTCTACAAAGCTCGGTACTTCCGGTTGTTGCCTACGTACCTGGCATGGAGTGTGATCGTTGCGGTTGCCGGATTGATTCTACCTACTTCCACACCGTATTCGATATGGCGTTACGTCTGGGAACTGCCTAATACAGCCGGCAATTTCCTTTTCAAAATATACCTCTGCTTCACGAATACGACGATGCTCTTCCAAGATATAGTACATTTCTTGGCGGTTCATAATGGGCTGATCCACTGGTCGGATAACTTCCGGAATTCGGACGCACTTCTATATCGGGGACTAACCGTTCCTCCGGCCTGGTCTCTTGGGATAGAGCTTAGTTTTTACTTCATCGCCCCGTATTTGCTGAGACTGCGCTCCCGTTGGCTGCTGATTGGGTCATGCTTGGGTTTAGCAACGAAGGCGATTGCGGTGTGGGCATCGCACCTCGGTGACCCATGGACGTACCGTTTTTTCCCGTTTGAGCTTGGATACTTCTTGTTGGGGGCTCTGGCGTTCAGGTATCGGCACTCGCTGGATGGCATAGTGCCAAAGCATATTGCAAAGTATTGTGTATACCCGTTCGTGATAGTGTTTGCCGCAGTACAGGCACCCGTCCCCCTTCCCGCCTTGGTGTATCCAGTCGCGCTTGCCTGCGTTTTGCCGCTTCTGTTTCGAATGACGTCGGGCCTAAAAACAGATCGCTGGATTGGAGAGCTTTCATATCCATTCTATCTTTTCCATTATTTTCTGATTGGGTGTGCCAGGTTCATAGCGGGGCATTCGTTGCACACATCGGGGAATTCGGTAGCCTGGATAGGGCTGGCGCTGACGTTGCCGTTATCGGTAATTGCATTGGCCCTCGAAACTCGTTTTGTAGAGCCGTGGAGAGCCAGGTTAGCAGCCCCGGCGACAAAACCAGAGCCAGCAGAGCTCACGATGAAACTCGCTTCGGGATAGCGAGTATCTCTGTTGGCATAGTTTTATTCACAAACAAAAGGTTGCGCTATGACTGTCGCTACTTATCCGGCGCAGGTCGATGCCGTCAGGCGCTCGGGTGCCTACACGGCGCTCTTGCGCATTTCTCTGCCGATACTAATGCTCGTAAGTGTTTACGGGGCAAGCCGGCAGCTGACGCCCAATGAGTCGGTATTTAGCATGCGCAATGGCTTTGGCCCCGTGATACAAAGTATCGTTCAGCAGCACCGATTGGGGGCGATCAACAGGACCTATGGCTGGTGGTGTTACGCAGGTCGGATGCCGATTGTCCCTGTCCTAGGGGCCGCCAGCTACTGGCTGTCACCGAGGATGGCAGTCTTTTTGTTTCTGAAGAATTTAGTCTTTTGGACCGTCTGGATATATGCCTTCTTTCGTCTGAAGCGTCACTACAGTATTCCTGACAAGTGGGCCCTCGTGGCAGTGCTTTTATTGCTCCTAGCACCATACAACCTCAGCACCGCCGGCCAGCTGGAGGTGGAGGAGGGTTTCCTGTTCGCATTAATGGCATTGTTATTTTCCCTGATATTGACCATAGAGGGGTCACTCACCGCACTAGCGGCAGGGCTAATAATGGCCACGATCTATTTGACGAAGAGCTCTATGCTACCGCTCTGCTTAGCCACAGCCGCGTGGATTGTGATCCGTTGTTGGAAGAAAGGTGCAAGGATAGTCCTGATCCCGCTTTTGGTTCTGGCGTTGGCAATCCTCGGTTGGGGCAGCTACGTCCGGGCTGTGACCGGTGTCTTTGCCGTCGGAGCTGATACGTCATCGTGGAACGGATGGAATTTCTACAAGGGAAATAATCCGTATGCTAACTCCCTGTATCCCCGTGTAATTCTGGATGTTCTCGATCATGAAAGCTACGCGCACGACCTATTGCCGTTTGTCCCGGTCCATAACGAGTGGGAGCTAAGCCATGCCCAGTTGGCGCTGGGAGAGAAGTACGTTCGCGACAACCCCAGCGCAGTATTAACAATGGACCTGAAGAAACTATATGTTGCTTGTTGCGATTTGGGGGAGTCCCCTGAGGCTACAGTGGGTCATACTAGGGTCGGCATCATTCTGAGTAACGGCATCAATCATCTTTCATTGGCCTGCGTTCTCGTTGTTGTGCTAGTCAACGCGGTACGTCGACGCGTGAGTGACGCGGAGATCTTAGCCATACTGCTCGCGTTCGCGTACGTTCTGCCGTACTTCGCTGGTTTCCTATACATGCGGCATATGGTGCCAGTCTATGGTTTAATGGCCTTGACCGCGTCAGTCCAAGTGTCACGCTGGAACACTCAGATGCTAGGCCCTCATACGCTCCTCATCAGGTTTTCCTCTTCAGGTTGATCGAACCGGCGGCATGGTGGCTGCATCCGCCGCCTCGTCGAGTGTAGCCTGAAGCCTTTCCCACGTTAGTGTTGACACGCTGGTGGACTCCAGGGATTGCCTCAAACGGTTGGAGTTGCCGATGAGAAAGCTTGAAAGTCTTCAGTTGGGCCGGGCCGCTGCGGTCCTGAGTGTGCTGTTTTTCCACATCACAGGGCTCAGCGTCGAATATCAACACGGATGCTTCTACAACCCTTGGACCCGGGTTCTACGGGCCGGCGTCGATGTATTCTTTGTGATAAGCGGCGTAGTAATGGTCGTGACAACTTACCGAAGACTTGAACAGACGGGTACAGGCAAGCGATTTGTGATCCATCGCATTAGCCGAATATACCCGCCCTATCTTTTCCTAACGGCAATTCTCACGGTCTACTGGATTGCGCGGCCGAACGCAACGATCAACTCCCACTCCGGAGGCGTGGATTTGTTGGGTTCGTATACTCTATGGCCTTCAGTGAAGGGGCTGCCGTTCGTGCAGGTGAGCTGGAGCCTCTCGTACGAGATGATGTTTTACCTTGTGTTTTTTTGCATGATCATTTTTGTGACGAAGTCATGGTTCCCCCGCGCCCTGATATTATGGTCGCTCGCTGTTTTTGCAGGCTGCGCAACAATCGCCCTCGATTCTTCGGGAGCACTGCTCAGAGCTTTCCCGAGAGCCGCATTCCTTTTCAGCCCACTCGTGCTCGAGTTTGTTGCCGGCTGCTTTATCGGCCTCGCTTTTCTGAAGGTCAAGTTTGTCGCTGGAAGGATCAGCGTGATTGTCGCTGCCGGGCTTTTCACTCTCGAGGCTGCGGTATTCCAGATAGGCAATTACGAGACAATCAACGGACCAATCTTCCGCGTACTGCTTTTTGGCCCTCCCGCTGCATTCCTTGTCTACGGCCTTCTAGCGTGGGAAGGCGAGACGCGTTCGCTGCAGGTACCTCGTTGGGTAATTCGATGCGGAGACATGTCGTACTCCATCTATCTGGTCCATCTTCTTGTAGTCCATTTCGCCTATCGCTATACCTGGGGAGTCTTTGATCACACCGGACTGCGCCCGTTATTTATGGTCTTCGCGGCGGCCGTAGCCATTGGAGCCAGCGTGATCTTTTACAAGTTGATCGAGAAGCCGTTCTCCCTGTGGACACGCCTGCGGCTTGAAGAGATATTCAAAGTTCCAACCAAGATTGCAATCGCACAGCCGTCGACTGACGCCGCACTTTAGCTGTGAGAAGCTCCATATGAGAGATTCTCAGCCTCAACGATTTCTCGGAATTCAAGCGTTGCGGATGATCGCGGCGTGCCTGGTGGTCTTCACTCATTCAACCTTTTATGCTTTCGAGCGCCTGGACCGGCAGTTCTTTGTTTGGCAGCGAGGCACAAGAGGCGTTGACGTATTCTTCGTTATCAGTGGATTTGTAATGATCTATGCTTCGCAAAAGCTGTTTGCGTTATCCGGAGGATGGAAGACGTTCACGGAACACCGCATCATGAGAATCGTTCCGCTGTACTGGCTGGTGACCACCTTGAAAGTGCTTATCGTGCTCTTCACCGCGGGATTTGCTCTGCACACTATATTGAGTCCTGTAACCGCGGTGTGCTCCTATTTGTTTCTCCCGGCCAGAGATTTGGACGGCAGGCTCGAACCGCTGGTGGGGGTGGGCTGGACGCTAAACTTCGAGATGCTCTTCTATTTTGTCTTTGCCCTGGCATTGTTCTTGCGCGCGAATGTGTTCAAGTTTATTGGTGTGATCCTGGCCGTGCTCTCTATCGGTGCCGCGTTTCGCCAGCCCTCCTGGCCTCCCGCCGCCTTCTATCTCAATTCGATCGTGCTCGAGTTTTTGCTCGGCATGCTAATCGCCAAGGCGTGTATCGCCGGGATTTACTTTCCGAGAAAGCTTGCCTATGCCCTGGTAGCCTGCGGATTTGTTCTCTTGCTGCTTCCCCCAGAGAACAATTGGATGTTGCCAAAGGCCTTGATAAACGGCGTGCCCGCAGCTCTCATCGTGTGGTCAACGGCTTCGCTAAGGAAGGTGGAGGATTTCATTCCACGCTTCATCCTCTATCTAGGCGATGCGTCGTACGCAATTTATCTTATTCACCCCTTCGTATGTCCGCTTCCGCCGGCAGTATTAAGTCGATTGCATATGGTTCACCCCTGGCTTTCCGTAGTCCTTAGCGTGGTGCTCGGTGTGTCCGCCGGCTGCGTTTTGCATCAGCTAGTGGAAATTCCTATGACAGCTTGGCTCAAGGGTTACCTCAGAGTGCATCGTCAGCCGGTCCAGGCAGTTGCATGACCTGCTGGATACTCAGACGGGGACACGGTCAATCGAACACTTCACCTGGCGGCAGTGAATTCAATTGCCGTCATGGAGTGAGGCGGGAAGACGTGAGTCGAGGTGGTGGCGCTGCTCAGCGAAAGTGGTGCACCTGTTTGGGTGATGCTCACGCCACTCGTGGCGTCCAGGCTGGGGCCACTCACTTCCCAATACTGCGCTTTAGCCGCCGAGAAGCCTACAAGTTGCATGTCCATCGGGATCAAGTCATTCGCGCTCTTGTTGAAGACGATCAGGTAGAGCTTTTTGCCGTCCGAAGAGGTGCTCGCCGAGCTGGTCACCAAGGGATACGCGGCGTCGTGGGCGGAAACAAAGGCCGCCACCTGCAAGTTTTGGACCTGCAAGGTGCCGGAGACATTCTTTCCGTCTGCCATGAGACGGGCGGACAGGTCCACGCTGGGTGTCTGCGCCGTGAGCTGGTACGAGCCGTCGAAGTGATGCGAGTCGGCGGTGATCGCATCCAAGCCGATGCCGGAGTGGGTTTGGTTCCAGCCGCGGGAATCGATGAGGCCGATGCCCGTCGGCGCGGTGTCGCTGCCAGGTTCGGGCGTGAATTTGGCGTCAAAACTCATCGTGAATTCCAGGGGTGTTCCAGGAGGCAGATCCGGCCGCGGAATTCGCGCCAGCAGGGGATAGATGCTGTGGGTCAGGTTTTGAAGATGGATCGTAAAGTCCGAATTCTGACGTTGAATCTGGACGTTCAGCAGTTTGGGCCAAAGCGAGCCAACCAGGGAGCTGTATTGGTCGAGATCGATTTGCTGAAGCTGGCGGCGCGGCTCGGCGGCGTCGCCCCGCGCGGCGAGTTCACTGCCGGCTCCGAGAAACTCCGCGCGCGGCGATTGCACGTCCACCCTCACGAGTTGCGAGCCAAAGTGCTGCGCCCAAAGTTCGTAGAGCGAGAAGGCCGGTTCTTCGGCGGGCTTGTTCTTCGTGGACGGCAGGGCGGTCCACACCATTCCAAAATAGCCGTTCAGGAAATTAAAGTAGTTGGCGAACGCCACATGCGACTCGGGCTTCAGAAACACGCGAAGCAAGTCCGCGCACTCCAGCGCGTCGCCAAGGCTAAAGCGGTAAGCACTGCCGAACGTATCCAGGCCACCATTGAATTCGGTGATGGCGAGGGGCAGATCGTGGCCCAGTTGCTGCTGAATCATCAGGTGGTAGTCGAGCAGACGCTCCTCGACGTGCTGTCCGGCTACCATCATGGCCTGCATTTGCAGATCAGTGGAAACGCCGGTTTTGGGCTCCTCCGGCGCGTACATATGAATAACAACGAAATCCGCGCTACCGCCCGCGAGGTGAACGACGGTGCGGTTCCAGTCGGAGTTCACGTCGGTGCCAGGACCGGGGACCATGACAATGCCCAGCTTGATTTTCGGGTCCACTTTGCGCATGGCCGCAGCCGTAGCGTTGGCGTAAGCAGCGTATTGCTCGGCGGAATATTGACGATGCGGAAGAATGCGGTGATTCCCGTGGATGCTTTCGTTGCCCAGCTCAAACCAAATTACATTGCATGGCGCGGGGTGACCAAATTCCTTGCGCTTCAGAGCCCACGGATGCGCGGCGTCCGCCGGAGAGTTCAGGTACTCGACGAGTTCCGCGGCGTTCTCCGGCATCTGGTCGGCCGGCAGAACGTAGTCGCTGACCGTGATCAACGGAATCGTGCCAATCGTGCGGCAAAGCGACAAGTACTCATCCAGTCCGAACAGCCAGCCGCTCTGTTTGGCATCGGGCCCAACCGTCTTGCGCCAGTCGAAGTTGTGCGCCAGGCAGCCGCCGGGATAGCGCAGCATGCTCATGCCCGCGGCCTTGCTCTGCTCGACGACCTGCGGGACGGGAGCGCCCTTGGCGGGATCCCAAAAGCCGTCGCCCCTCTGAATAGGGTTGGGGTCGGTCGTATCGCTGGACCACAAGTGAGCATTGTCCCCGGCGTCGATGTTCTGGCCGAATACCAGATGGTTCACGGGACCAAGCGTTTGGCCCGCGTTGACGACGATGCTTGCGGCCTGTTGCGCGTGGAGCGGCAGCAGCGAGCCTGCCGCGAGGGCTGATACAAGGAATGCGAAACGAAAACGCAAATGGACGATCATGGCCGCGGATACTCCAGTAGGACTTTGTCATCTCGGCAGAATGACTCTCGCGTAGCGAAAACCATGCGCAGGATTATACAACCTTGATCAGCAGAGTTAATTTTCGTTCAAATTGGGAGGTGTGTTGTAATGGAAATATAGATTTCCCGCACAGCATGGTGAACCCTCTGCGCAAAGGGAGAACAGTGGAAGCGTTGTTCTGCGACGAATACGCCAAGAAGCTGGAGGCACTGGCAAAGGAAAATTCGCAGAAGTATAAGGATGGAAAACCGTTTCCCCACATCTACTTCGACAATTTCCTGCCCGTGGAAGCGGCAGAGGCCGCGCTCCAAGATTTTCCTGAGCCGAAGGAACTGACCTGGATTGAGTTCGACCAGGCCACGCAGCGCAAACTGGCTTTCAACACTGTCGACCAGCTGCCGCCATCAGTTCGCGATGTCCTATATTTTCTGAACAGCCGTCCCATGCTCAATTTTCTGGAGATTCTCACCGGAATCAAAGACATCATTTCCGATCCGTATTACGCAGGCGGCGGACTGCATCAGATCAAGCCGGGGGGCCATCTAGAGGTTCATGCCGACTTCAATTGTCACCCCAAGCTAAAGCTGGATCGCCGCATCAATATGCTCGTTTACCTGAACAAAGACTGGAAGGAAGAGTATGGTGGTCACTTTGAGCTGTGGAACAAAGAGATGACCGCCGCGGAAAAGAAGATACTGCCGCTCTTCAATCGCTGCGCCATCTTCAGCACGACAAGCACTTCGTATCACGGCCATCCCACGCCTCTTTCGTGCCCGCCCGATCGGACGCGCAAGTCGCTGGCGACTTACTACTACTCCATTGGCAGGCCTGAGGAAGAGGTTTTCGATAAGCATTCCTCACTCTTCCAGCGTCGTCCGGGGACGATACATCACCCCAGCCTGAAGGACGTTGTGGTTGCAGTAACGCCGCCCATTCTGATCCGCGTTGCAAAGAAATTTTGGAGCTAACCGGCTTGCAGGGAAGAGGTTCCCTAAAGCCTACGAAGTCCGGAGCAAAGCCGCACTAAACCGTATCCTTTTCGACTGCGCTCAGGGTCGAGTTTGCATCCACCGCGGAACTCAATTTATCGGAAACGAATAATGAGGAACTTTGAATGAGTCGTAGAGTCGTGGGCAACGCGGCTTCGGTCATGACCGTGCAGGCTGGAAGCTATCTTCTGCCGCTCATCAATATTCCCTATCTGCTCCGGGTAATCGGTCCCGAGCATTACGGCCTAATCGCGTTCTCGCAGGCGGTGATGATGTACTTTGTCACCCTGAATGACTATGGATTTAACCTGAGCGCGACGCGCGAGCTTGCGGTCCACCGCGATGATCCGAAGTTGCGGTCGGAACTCTACTCCTCCGTGATGACGATCAAATGCAGTCTGTGCCTGCTTAGCTTCCTAATTCTGTGCATACTCGTTCGTTTTGTGCCGCGTTTTCACCATGACGCACCCGTTTTCTTTGCCAGCTTTGGCACCGTTGTCGGGACGATGCTCTTCCCACGATGGTTTTTTATGGGGATTGAGAAGATGTACTTAATCTCAGTGGAAAACCTGGCGATGAACGCGGTGTTTACAGCCGGAATCTATATCTTCGTTCGCCATCCTTCGGATTATCTAATTGCGGCTATCCTTCAGGCGGGGGGCACGCTCGTGGCCGGCATAATCGGGCTGATTATTCTCTTCTCCACCGAACACGTGAAACTGACGGTGCCTACATTTGGCGAAGTTCGTCACCGGCTCGTGGATGGATGGCACTTGTTCGTATCGTACGCCGCCTCTACGTTCTACACGAGTTCGAA
>Ga0209274_10001081_pt1 | contig 14375 bp, 15 predicted proteins | sample HubBroMetageREF1_FD_188343 | JGI IMG/M metagenome (GOLD analysis project Ga0209274, IMG submission 188343) | Reference soil microbial communities from the Hubbard Brook experimental Forest, New Hampshire, USA - Hubbard Brook CCASE Soil... | ecosystem: Environmental > Terrestrial > Soil >...
ATCCGATCAATCGCCAGAAAGCCCAGATTATGCGGCGTGAACTGATACTCGATCCCGGGATTGCCCAGCCCAACAATCAGTTTCACGCTGATCAGTTCGTGTGAGACCGGGTCTGGGACCTGGTCGTGCCGAGCGCAGCTCGGCTGCTCTCACCACGAAGCTATTTCTTCTCCTTCTTCTCAGCCTTCTCCGGCTTCTTGTCGCCGGCCTCGGCGCCTTCTTCCTCAGCATCCTGCTTGCCCTTCTTGATGACTTCAGGCTCGGCCGGTGCTGCCGCGTCCGCCGCCACCGCGTCAGGCGTAGCTACAACTTCTTCCTTCACCGAGGTCACGTGCGCCACGGGTTGGTTCGCATCCGTGATGAACTTGATCTTGTCCGAGTGTGGCAACTCCGAAACGCGCAGCACCTTGCCAAACGTCAGCTCGCTGACGTCGGCATCGATGTGGCTCGGAATATCCGCCGGCAGGCACTCGATCTCAACTTCACGCAGCATCTGCTCCATAATGCCGCCCTCCTGCTTCACGCCTGCCGCCTCGCCAACCAGGAAAATCGGCACGCTGACCTTCAGCACCTTGTCGAGCGCGATGCGCTTCAGGTCAATGTGCAGCAGATGGCCCTTGATGGGCTCATACTGCCAGTCGACGATCATGGCCTTGGTCGGCTCGCCGCCGGTAAGGGCCAGATCGAAAATCGTGTTATGCCCGGTCTCCGAGTTCAGAATCCGCTGCACATGCCGCGGATCCACGCTGATGGCCAGCGAATCCTTGCCCGCCCCATACACTACGGCCGGAATTTTTCCGCCGCGCCGCACCTTGCGCGCGTCATTCTTGGTGCCCGGTGCTCGCGTTTGCGCTTCCAGTGTGTTCTGTTCCAATGCACTCGCCATAAATTTCAATTCCCTTTACAGTATTGTCATTCCGACCGAAGCCGGAGCATAGCGACGGCGCAGTGGAGGAACCTGCTTATTGCCGACACCTGCAAAATTCTTACACCCCTAAGTAAACAGCTTACTCACCGAAGTCTCTTCGTGATTGGCCTGAATCGCCCGGCCAATCAATCCCGCAATCGAGAGGACTGTAATCTTTCCGCCCTTTTCGGTTCGCGCCGCATCGGCCTCGGCGGTCAGCGGGATCGTGTTCGTAACCACCACCTGCTGAATCACCGAGTTTCGAATGTTCTCGACCGCCGGACCCGATAGCACCGCATGTGAAGCACAGGCGTATACCGAAGTCGCCCCATTCTCCACCAACGCCGCCGCCGTCTTCACCAGCGTTCCAGCCGTGTCGATCAAGTCGTCAATCACCAGGCACGTACGCCCATTAACGTCGCCGATCACGTGCATCACCTCGGCCACGTTCATCTCGACGCGCCGTTTGTCGACGATGGCCAGAGCCGCGTCCACTTTCTTGGCGAAAAACCGCGCCCGCTCCACGCCGCCCGCATCCGGCGAAACCACCGTCAAGTTCGGCAACTGCAACTTCCGGAAGTGATCCACCAGCACCGGCGAAGCGAACAGATGATCCACCGGAATATTAAAAAATCCCTGGATCTGCGGCGTGTGCGGATCCACGATTAGAGCCCGGTGCGCGCCAGCGGTGGTCAGAAGATCGGCAACCAGCTTCGCCGAGATCGGGCTGCGCGGCTTGTCCTTCCGGTCTTGTCGCGAATACCCGAAATACGGAACCACCGCCGTAATGCGCCGCGCCGATGCCCGCTTGAGCGCATCGATCATCAGCAACAGCTCCATCAGGTGCTCATCCACCGGACGGCAGGTCGGCTGCACCACGAATACGTCAGCGCCGCGTACGTTCTCCTGAATCTGGACGTACACTTCGCCGTCGGCAAAACGCTTCAGCATCGCCTGGCCGCGCGGCATGCCGAGAAACTGACAAATCTCGTCAGCCAAAGGTTCGTTCGCCGTGCCGCTGAAAATCTTGAACTTCTCGTCGGAGCGCGGCCGCTGCTTCCGATCCGTCTTCTCGTCAGTCACCGGCGAATTCTTCTTTTCAACCTTCTCAGCCTTGTCGGTCGGCGTGACTAAAGTAGCCATAGTTAGCTCTCAGCTGTCAGCCTTCAGCTATCAGCCAAATCCACCGCCGTCTCTCTCGTTCCAAGCTGAGAGCTGATGGCTGAAAGCTGACAGCTGATTCTTGGCTGGGCCGCTAGGATTCGAACCTAGACAAAGTGCTCCAAAGGCACTTGACCTACCATTAGTCGACGGCCCAGTAAGCAATGGTCAATTGTCGACTTTCGGTTGTTGATGGAACCCCAAAGGGGCATCCCAATTGTCAATCAACAATCAAAATTCAACAATCAAAAACTCAAAGCCGACCACATCCCAGCGCCACAGACCATGTGGCGACGGGCGCCTTCGCCCGTCCAGCGAAGCCGCAGGCAAGCGCCAAGGCCACGGACCCCGCTCCAGCACGATCCCAACCAGCACCTACCTCGCCACAATCCGCCGCCAGTAAGCCGATCGCGCCAACGTCGCCGTAGCCGTAGCCGCCCAACCGAGTCGCCGCAGCCTGACCGCCGCACGCACGCACGCCGCACGCGACTCAAACAGCCCATACAGCGTCGACCCAGACCCCGACAGCGACGCATACTTCGCGCCCGCGCGCAAAAGCGCCCTCTTGCCACTACTCAGCTCGGGATATTCAGGAAAGACGACCTGTTCAAAGTCGTTTTCTATCCCAGCCCGGACAAGCCAGAGAAGCGGATTCTCGGCCCGACCCCTTCTCGCCAAAGTAGAAGGAGCACTGGAGTACCTCTCGCCCAGCCACGCCGACAACCCGCGACCAAGCTCACTCATTCTATCGGACCCTGAAGCTACCGTCAATTTCCCGGATTGATCACCGCCGGCAAACGAATCCGTGCGAAAGCGGCCCTTCAGGGCCGCGTCAGCCGCCGCAAAAAAATTGGGCCTTAGCCCCCGCCCCTCATCGGACATCCTTCGATCCCACGCCGCAAACGCCTTCGGAGTCGATACTCCCACCTCCGGCGTCACCACGACACAAGCCATCGCCCGCAAATCCTCGAGCGGATACACCAGCTCACCCCTGCCCACCCCCAACACTGTTCCGCCCACCAGAAACAGCGGCAAGTCCGATCCGACTTCCGCCGCAATCCGCAGCTTCTCAGCCGTCGGAAGCCTCTTCTTCAGCGCCCGCTCCAGCCCCAGCAACGTAGCCACAGCATTTGCCGAAGCCCCGCCCAGCCCGCCTTGCACCGGCAGCCGCTTCTCGATTTCGATGACTACCCGCCCCTTCGCACCCAGCTCCCGCATCGCCTTCTCAACAATGCGGAAGCAAGTATTCGATTCGTCTTTCGGCACTCGCGGGTCGGCACACTGGATCTCAATGCCACTCCCGCGCCTCACGCTCACCCGAATTACATCATGCAGCCCGATCGTCTGATACACCGTGAGCAGTTGGTGAAATCCATCCTCCCGCGCCGCCCCAATCCGCAGGCCAAGATTGATCTTCGCGAATGATCGCACCGTGACAGTCATGAAGGGATGATTGTAAGGTCTCGATTGCCGATTTTTCGACGCAAGTCTCCTAAATCATGTTGGAAAATGTTGGCGATCGTCCTGCCGTCCTGACCTCAGCGGACTTCGAGGTGTCTTTCCCGAGGCTCCGAACAATCCTCCCACGTCTGCTGTGACACTTTGGTAATCTCGACCTGACTCCCCTGATAAGTGCATCCTAATAGTGATTTCAATCATGAAACCGTCAACCCCCAGACGGCCTCCCCATTGAAACCGTAAGGCAGGGCCTGCAAACACAAGTGCTGCCCCGGATTTCATCCGGGCCCCTGTGCGGCACTTTCCCGCAAGTTGGGATGTAAGTCGGTGGGAGCGGGAGTGAGGGGTACGGCCAAATATCAGGCTTGGGTGAAGGAATGCCGGCCACGTCGCCGGACGCCACGAGCCTTAAGGGGATAGGTATGCGCCGAGTGGATTCACGAATTTTCGTTTTAGCATTTTTCTTTGCCGCCATTGCTGCGGCTTTCTCGCAGAGCGAGTATAAGGTCATCACGGTCACCGACGGGGGCACGATTTCCGGCACGGTGAAGTGGGCGGGACCAGTTCCGCACGCTCTCGACTTTCCTATTACCAAAGACGCCCAGATCTGCGACCCGGACGCCAAGAAGACGGCAGACCTCGAGCGCCTGATCGTTGGACCGCAGGGCGGCGTCGCCAACACCGTTGTCTACCTCAAGAACATCAGCCAGGGTAAGGCCGTGGACCTGCCCGAACAGCGCCGCCATCTTGACCAGAAACATTGCCGTTATATTCCGCACATTCTCCTGGTCCCGCAAAACGGCACGCTCGACATGAAGAGTTCCGACGCCACGTTGCACACCATCCACATGGACGGCGCGGCCACCTTCAACCTGCCCTTTCCCTTTCCGGACCGCGACACCTCGCGCACCATGGCCACGCCCGGACTGGTGAACCTGCGCTGCAACGGCGGCCATGTCTGGATGAACGCCGAAATGTTCGTTGCTCCGCATCCTTACTACGCCGTCACCGACGAGAGCGGACGCTTCGAGTTCACTAGCGTGCCCCCCGGAACCTATCAGATTGTGGCTTGGCATGAAGGTTGGGGCCTGGCCGGCAAAGAACAAGCGTACGACGTGCTCACCGAACACAGCGTGCAGCGCCCCGTCTTCACCGAATCAAAGACGTGGGAGAAATCAGTAACCGTGAGCGGCAATCAAGCCACCACCGTAAACTTCGTGATTTCGAACGGCAAATAAGCTTCCAGACTAAGGCTCCTGAGCGCCCCACTCCGGCACGCACGGGGTGGGGATTTTTCTTTCGTCGGCGAGTACAGTAAGAGCGTGCGCGGGAACAGCTCGTGTGGGGACAGGCGGCTTCGCCCGTCCAGGTTTTGATCGTCAAAAATCTGCGGCAAGAAAAACCGACCTTACCCCCGCCGCTTGTACAGCACGGCAAACTCAAACCCCGAATTCGGCGGAAACAACTCCGCCACCTTCCGCAGCCGCTCGGCCAGCGCGGAGGGCGCCAGCAGCGGATAATCCCGCTCCCGCAGATCGTAGTAATCCACGTCGAGATACAGTGACAGCAGATAAATCGAAATCGTGTCGGCAAACGTGGCCTCAAGATATTCGTTCTTGAAGCGCTCGGCGTCCGGACCGCCGGCCGTGGCCAGCTTGCGCGCGTCCCAGGCGTCGAGCGAAGTCTCGCCACGAATTCCCGCTTCCACCTGGCTCCACGCCAGTTGGCTGAAATCGCTGGAAACTCCCGCTCGCTCCACGAGCGCGTGCCCGACATTGATATAAAACTCGAACGCCACAGAAAACTTGTCGTCCATCAATCGCGTCGAAATGAACACGCACTGCGAGTCACCCAGATTCAAATTACGATGGCAGACCGCATTGTCGCTGAGCGCCACGTCGTAGCGGTCCGCGATCACGGTTTCATCTCCCTGATTCACCGTGAGCGGAACGAAGTAGTAGGCCTTGCGCTCGAGCGCCGTCGCGACTTTCACCGGCACGGCAGCAATCATCCGCTCCAGGTCAAACGAGTTGACCGCAACCTCGCCCGCCATGGCATAGCAGATCCCGTTTGCCGCCTGGGAAACAGGCGTGAGCCGGACCACTTCAGCCGGACTGCGCGTAATTGCTGGAGCCGCCTGCGACATGCTTACTATCTTATACACTAGCGAACATCAGGTTTCTCGCGCCCCATTGCAGCCTTTATCGCCGGAAGGAGCAGCGTCGCCGTGAAAGAATTCCCCGAGTTCATGAAGCAGCCGGCCAACCGCATCGCCACCTCCAGCCAGGCCACCCCCGGCGTCGAAGGCTATGTCTTCGATGGCGCCGACGGCAGCCAGATGGCCTTCTGGACCTGCTCCCAGACCACGCCCTCCGCACCTCATGTCCACGACTTCGACGAATACATGATCGTGATTCAGGGCTGCTACACATTAATCATCGGTAACGAGAAGACGCCGATCCAGGCCGGAGAAGAATGTTTCATCCCCCGCGGCGTGCTGCATGGCGGTGAAGTCGAAGCTGGAACCAGAACCATCAACGCATTCGGTGGCCGCCGCGCCAACCGCGCCGAGGGAAACTCAAACCAGTAACATAGAGTTTGGAACTTATGGCGCCCGCACCTGCATCCCGCACACCACGCTGGTACACGATTCCGGTGCGCGTCTGTCTAGTCACGTTTATCCTGACGTTGCTCTGCTTCGCAGTCAGCCTGCTGCTCGCGATCCTCGGCACCGTGATCGTCGCCGCCCTGCGCGGCGTGCATCCCGATATGCGGATCGCCTACCGGCAAATCGCACTGCCCACGGCCCTGGTCGCCGGAAGTATTGTTTTCGTCCTCGCGCTGGTGACGGAAATCCGCCACTACCGCCAGTCGAAAACCCTGTCGGCGATCGAGAGGCTGAGCTAACGGGTCATGGAGGGACAAGCGCCCTCGCGAGCCTGCCCTGAGCAAAGTCGAAGGATCCGCGCGGGCACAGCCCGGCAGCTCTTCGCTACAATCGAAGCCATGCCGGCCCGCATAGCGATCCCCCTGCCGCATTACGCCGACCCCGAGTATGCCGAGCGCGCGATTCCGCAATACGAGCGTGCGGTCGCGCTCGCCGGAGGCGAACCGGTTCGCATTGCCCTCGGCCAGCCCGCGGAGCAAATCAAGAAAGTATTGGAAAACTGCGACGCCGTTCTTCTGCCCGGGAGCAAAGCCGACGTCGATCCGGCCCGCTTCCACGCCGCACGCTCGCCTCACACAGCGGCCGCCGACCCCGCCCGCGATGCCGTCGACGACCTTCTGCTCGACCACGCCTACCAGCAACGTAAGCCGGTCCTCGGCATCTGCTACGGCTTGCAGAGCCTGAACGTCTACCGCACCGGATCGCTAGTCCAGCACATCCCGGATTTTTTGCCGCAAGAAACCCGCGCGCTAGTGGATCATGAGGCAGGAAAAAAAGTGCCGGTCGCGCACTCGGTCGAGATCGACCCCTCCTCAAAGCTGGCAGATGTTCTATGTGGAGACAGCCGTCCCCGGCTGTCCCGAGCGCAGCTCAGCAATTTCCCAGACAGCATAAAAGGCTCAGTAAGCGCTGCCACTGCAGCTCCCAAGGGAGAACTCATCCTCCCCGTCAACTCCTCGCACCATCAATCCGCAGATAAAATCGGCAACGGCCTTCGCATTGTCGCCCGCTGCCCCGCCGACGGCATCATCGAAGCCCTCGAAGGCACTGCACCCGATCATTTCGTCCTCGCGGTGCAGTGGCATCCCGAGCGCTCAGTCGAAGACGACCCGGCTTCCCGCGCCATTTTCCGCGCCTTCATCGAAGCGGCAAATTCCCACCGGCAATCCACAAACTCACTTGCGCCAGCCTCTGCGGAGAATCCTCGACCGGCGTGAGACAGACCTCAGGCATATGCATCTGCGTCGCGCAATACACGATCACCTTGTTGTGTAGCCTCACAGAAAGCGGCAAGGGACTCGGACAATTCACCGATCCGTAGCTTGCCTGAACGGGCCCGGCCGGCATTTCACCAAACAGAACCCTAACCACGTTGATTTCGACGCCGCGAGGAATGGAAATCGTGCACAGAGGCTTGCCAGCCGGCTGAATGTGAACGATCTCACCTTCAAGAATCAGATCGCGGCCTGGCTGCAGCGGTTTCGCTTTCCTGATCGCCCGTCTCAGCTCCGCGAATGCCGCATCATCTTCCGGCCGTCGCGCCTCTTCGATCCAGGCATGAATCGCCTCCACTCGTTCGGGCGTCGCCGGCACCGGTTGAAAACACAAGTGGTGATGATGGCAATACAGAATCACGTGGGCGAGCTGAGAGAACGGCGGCGTGGGCAGCGGGTGCCGCGTGCAGTTGGGATAGGCGTACTGAAACGTATTTCCGGAAAGATCACCCTGCAGAAGCTCGTTAACGGCGAAATCAACAGTCTGGTTAACGGCCTCCTTGCAGACGCCGTGGAACACCGGACCCAGAGCCACGATCTCCCCGATAAACAAAAGCGGACCTGAGGAACTGCGCGACTTGATGTCTCCCTGCAGATATTCGTGAATTTGCTCGAAGACGCGCTCGCTGTCGTCCTGCCCGCACAGATTGCCACACAATAAAAGAGACAGGGCCGCGACCGAGACGAGAACGCGCCTCGTGTTCATGTTCTCTGGCTCATCATCTTCTTCTCATCCGATTTTCGCCCGCCAGATTTCCCGCGCGCGGTTCGCCCATCAAGAGCGCTTTCTTTTCAGCGCCGCACGCTTCTTCGCAATCTTCGCCCTCTTCGCCTTCTCCAGCAGCACCACCACATGCGCGATCGCGGCGTTCTCAAGATTCAGCCCTTCCGGCGTCTTCGCCTTCAGCCCCACGCAATCGCCGCGCAGCCCCAGCAACTCCGCCACGCGAGTGCGAATCGCAATCGTATGCGGCCCAATCTTGGGCGCTGCCAGAATCAGGCTGGCATCGACATTGGCCACGCTGTAACCCGCGTCGCGCACCCGCTTCAACGCTTCACGCAGAAAAATGACGGAGTCCGCGCCCTTCCACTTCTCGTCCGACGGCGGAAACAGCGCACCAATATCCGGCTCGGCAATCGCTCCCAGCAGCGCATCCGTGATGGCGTGCAGCAGCACGTCGCCGTCGGAATGTCCGCCCAGCCCCTTGTCATGGGCCAGCGCAATCCCGCCAATCTTGAGAGGAATTCCGGCCCGGAATTCGTGCGAGTCAAACCCATAGCCGATGCGGGTCTTGGGTGGTTGGTAGTTGGTCTTTGGCATGAGATGTTGAGTTGATCCGCAGCGAAGAAGTTCTTATTTTCGCAGATAGAACTCCGCCAGCTCCATATCTCCCGGAGTCGTGATCTTGATATTCCGCGGCGATCCCATCACCACCGCGACTTCGTGGCCCGAGCGCTCCACCAGCGAGGCCTCGTCGGTGCCCATAAATCCGTCCGCGGCGGCCTCGTCGAACGCCTTCTTGATCACGCTGTAATGAAATCCCTGCGGAGTCTGCGCCAGCACCACGCCGGCGCGCGGAATCGTAGCTTTCACAATGGCGCCTTCCGCGGTTCGCTCCACTTGCTTCACGGTATCGACTGCGGGCAGGGCAGCGATGACGGCGCCGTATTTCTTCGCGGCTTCGATTACGTCATGAATAATCTCGACGGTAACCAGCGGGCGCACGGCGTCATGCACCAGCACAATATCAGCGGCCGCCGCGGAAAGCACGTTGAGCGCGTGCTCGACCGACTGCTGGCGATGCTCCCCGCCGGTAACCAGTTCGATTTTTTTCTTCAGCAGGTCTTTCGCGTCTTTGGCCAGTCGCTCGCGGAAGCCTTCCATCTCGTTTTCGCGCAGCGCGATCCAGATTTCACTGACCGCATCGGCCGCTGCGAACTTACGCAGCGTGTGAATCAGAATCGGCGTCCCTGCCAGGTCGGAGAACTGTTTCGAAGGATGAGGTTTCTTGATCTTCGAGGAAACTCCCTTCGCATCCATGGCGCTCGGCATGGGAGCCATGCGCGTCCCCAGCCCCGCAGCCGGAATAATCACGATCACCTTCATAGCGGGGTGCAAGTATACGAGCCTGCGGAGGAGAGTTCAAACCGTTGGCCGCCAGCCACTCGAGAAGGGAAAATATTCCGGGGAAAACGAGCCAGGCTCACGGCCACTTGATGGCCAGCCCGCCCTGCGGGTTCGCCCCGATAGCCAAGCCTCCGACAGCACGAACGCCGATCGCTAGTCCGCCCACGGCCACACCGCCGATGGCGAGCCCCCCGAGGGCGACTATACCCAGCGCGAGTCCGCCGATGCCAATCACGCCGAAACTCAAAGCACCGATTGCGATCACGCCAGCCGCGATTGCCCCCACAGCGATGATCCCAACCGCGACATCGCCAATCGCGATTACGCCCATGGCGCGGCCGCGAGCCTGCTGGGTTCGAACGTCTGGCCCGACTGCGATACACACGACAGGAATGTCCCCAATTGTGGCTGCCGACTGATAGCGCATGGTCCTAACCTCCAAACGATACTACGAAGACGGCTTGGTCTCGGTTCCCGGAGAAATAGACGACCCCGCCACAGCCACAGACACCGGCGGAGCGAGCGGTCCAGGCACAGGCACCGCCTGCCGCGAATACGCAGCGCGCTCGTCCCACTTCCCGAAAATCATCTTTCCCGCGGTCGTCTGCAGCACCGACGTGACCGAAACATCAATCGTCTTGCCGATCATTTTTCGCGCGTTGTCGACCACCACCATTGTCCCGTCATCCAGATAAGCCACGCCCTGGTTGTATTCCTTGCCTTCCTTCAGAATAAATACGCGCATGGTCTCGCCGGGCAGCACAATCGGCTTCAGCGAGTTCGCCAGTTCGTTGATGTTCAACACCTGCACGCCCTGCAACTGCGCCACTTTATTCAGGTTGAAGTCGTTGGTGATGATCTTGCCTTCATAAAGCTTCGCCAGTTCGATCAACTTCAGGTCAACTTCGCGCACGGCCGGAAAATCGTCCTCCACAATCTGGATCGTCAGCGTCGCGACTTTCTGCAGCCGTTGCAAAATGTCGAGCCCGCGCCGTCCGCGATTGCGCTTGAGCGAGTCGGCGGAATCGGCTACCAGTTGCAACTCGCGCAGCACGAACTGCGGCGTCACGATAATACCGTCGAGGAAGCCGGTCTCGGCAATATCGGCAATCCGCCCGTCGATAATCACGCTGGTGTCGAGAATCTTGTAGCTCTTTTTGCTCTGCTTCTCGCCGCCAAAGACTCCCCCCAGCGCCGCCAGGTTCAGCAGATCGCCCTTAGTCGCGCCCACGGCAAGGCCGACATACGCCATCAGCAGCATGACCAGGATCTGCAGAAAGCTTTGAGTATGCCCCTCAGGAACACTGCTGCGGATGACCAGGGCGAACAGGTAGGCGCCACAAATTCCAAGGAAGCTCCCGATGGCCGCCCCAATCAGCCGCTTCAGGCTGACCGTGCGCAGCTTCCATTCGAACACGACGATCGCCGCCCCGATCAACGCCCCCACCCCCGCATCAACATTGCGAGGCTGCCCGAAGGGCGCAATCACGAAGCAGGTAACCGCTACTACGATGACAAAAAGAAGACGTACAAAAATAAGATCCACGGTAAACCTCCGCGGATGCAGTTTGCCCATATGCCCAAACCACTAGGCGATGCACCCGTGCCGCTTGCTCGCCGCCCCCGGCGGGAATCGGCCTTTCGCATGCAGGGCGCGCATGAATTAGGGGAATGCAAATGCGAAATGCTTATAAATGTGCGCCCCGTCCCGGCCTCGCAGGGGCTCGGCCGGATGATCAGTAATCTAAGCCCAGTAATCCAACGCCCAGAGTATATACCTGCCAGTAAACAGCGGCAGGAAAAACTGCCCAGTGTGGGGCGGGCACTCCTGCCCGCCGCCTTTGACCTCTGGCACCGACTACCGTCGCCTGCTGCAAAATCCTGCATCTTGACATCAGATATTGCCCGTGGGATGTTCACTACCTCGGGCTAACTCCATCGAGCCGTGTTCAAGGCTCCCACTCAAGGAGGGGGCACCCATGCGAAGCACAAACTTCTCCGTTCGACCCGCCGTTGCGCTGGCCATCCTCACTCTGATCGCAACCGGCACACCCGCAACCTCCCAGCAAGAAAAGGTCCTGCACAACTTCAAAGAAGGCGGTTACTACGGGAGCTTCCCAGGGTCGAGCCTCATCCTGGACTCTAGAGGCAACCTTTACGGGACCACTCCGATCGGCGATATCCGCGAGGGCGGAATCGTCTTCCAGTTATCCCCCAAAACCACCGGCACCGGCTGGACCGCGACCACGCTGCACGCCTTTTCCGGGATCGCCGGCGATGGCTCCGACCCCGTCGCCAGCCTGATCTTCGATGCCGCCGGTAATCTCTACGGCACCACCTACTCGAGCGGCGCCTACGGCTGGGGCACGGTATTCGAACTATCGCCCACCACCGGCGGAACTTGGACCGAAACCATCCTCTATTCCTTCGGCAACGGCAGCGACGCACAGCATCCCGGCTCCTCTCTCATCCTTGACGCCGCCGGCAATCTCTACGGCACCACCTACTCCGGCGGCACCGACAACCTGGGTACAGTCTTCGAGTTGTCGCCAGCCGCGGGCGGAGATTGGACGGAGACCGTGCTGCATTCCTTCAGCACCGGCACCGACGGTCAATACCCCCAATCCGCCGTGATCCTCGACCCCGCCGGCAATCTCTATGGCACCACCACTCTGGGCGGCGCCTACGACATCGGTACCGTCTTCGAGTTGAGCCCCGCCGACAATAGCTGGACCGAAAAGATCCTGCACAGCTTCAAACCCAACGGCCACGACGGAGGGATTCCATTCGCCGGATTAACCATGGATCACGCCGGCAACCTGTACGGCACCACAAACTTCGGCGGCCTTCATGGTTACGGCACCGTCTTCGAGATCGGGCCCGCATCCCAGTCCGAGAAAATTCTGCATAATTTCTCCGGTCGTCCGGACGGAGAATATCCGTACGCCGGATTGATCTTCGACGCCTCCGGAAATCTTTACGGCACCACCACCGACGGCGGCACCGCCGGTTCTGGGGCCGTGTTCAAAATGACGCCGACGACGCCCACCGGCACCGGCTGGACAGAAACCGTGCTTCACAGCTTCGGCGCCGGCAACAGCACCGACGGAAGCTTTCCTGACGCGGCCGTCGTCTTCGACGCACTCGGCAATCTCTACGGCACCACCACCTACGGCGGCACCTACAACGACGGCACCGTGTTCGCGATTCGCCCTTGAGTCTGTGGGCAGCCGTAGCACACGGCCAAGATCCGCGACGGTCTGCGAAACCCGTCTTGCCATCCTGCTAAACTTTCCTCAATGAAGGCCCTGATGATCACCGCGCTCTCCGGCCCCGACGCGCTCGCCGTCCGAAATGCTCCCGAGCCCACCGCGAAACCAGGACAGACCATTGTCCGAGTCGCCGCCGGAGGCCTGAATTTCGCCGATTTCATGACCGCGAAGGGCGGATACCCAGGAACCCCACCTCCGCCTCTCATCGCCGGCCGCGAGTTTGCCGGCATCGCGCTCGATGGAAATGGCGAGAGCACCGGACGCCGCGTCATGGGCTACGCCCAATGGGCCGCCTTCGCCGAGAGAACCGCCGCACACTCCAACATGCTGTGGCCCGTCCCCGATCATTGGACCGACGAACAGGCCGCCGCCTTCCCCGTCAACTACTTCACCGCGTACCTCGCCTACTGGCAAGCCGGCATGACCCTAGGACCCACGTGGGGACAGCCGCCCTCGGCTGTCCAGCAGAGCGCAGCCCCGCAGCCCGTGTGGGGCCGGGTCTCTGACCCGGCCGCGCAGAGCGCTGCTCCGCAGCGCACTCCCCGAGTCCTCATCCACGCCGTAGCCGGAGGCGTAGGCACCGCAGCCGTGCAAATAGGCCGCCTGCTCGGAGTCGACATGTACGGGACCTCCTCATCCCCCGAAAAACTCGCGCGCGTGAAAGACCTCGGCCTGCAGCACGGCATCAACTACAAGCAGCACGACTATGAAGAGGTGGTAAAGAATCTCACTCACGGCGAAGGCGTTGACGCCGTCTTCGAAATGCTTGGCGGAGAGCACACCGCCAAGAGCACACGCTGCCTGCGTGACTTCGGACGCGTCATCCAATACGGCACCGCGACGGGCAAGCAGCCGCAACTCGACCTGCGCGCCATGTACGCCAAATCCGCCAGCGTGCAAGGCCTTTGGCTCACCTACTTGTCGCAGAAACCCGAAATCATGGGGCCCGCCTGGCAGCAGCTCTCGGCGTGGATTGCAGACGGCAAGCTCACACCCCAGATCGGCCACGTCTTCCCGCTCGACCGCGCCACCGAAGCCTACAAACTCCTGCAGGACGGCAAAAACTACGGCAAAGTCGTGCTGAAGGTCGGGTAAACCTGCAGCGCCGCCGTGTCTGCTGTCACTCTCGCCCAAACACCCACGCCTCACTCACCACAAAATTCGCCGCCGAGCATACCCCAATCGCGATCGCGTTCGCGACCAGATAGTTCATGCGTCCCAAGCCGACCATCCCCTTCATCAGCGCCAGATTGCCAAAGATCGAAACGGCTCCGTTGCCGAGATGAAAGCGCAGAAGGCGCGCAAAGGTTTTTGACAGGCTGCCCCTGCGTCTTGAAAGGGCGCGGCTTCGACCCGCGCCGTAAGCCCGCGCAAAATTAGCCCGGGCTTCAGCCCCTGAGGCGCTCGGCGATGACTGGTCCCCCGGCACGGACTTCGTTCGATCCCTCCAGGTGAACTGTTCATGCCAAACGAAGTTGTGCGCCACCGCGGCCTCCACCGCGATCGC
>Ga0209274_10001082_pt1 | contig 14374 bp, 13 predicted proteins | sample HubBroMetageREF1_FD_188343 | JGI IMG/M metagenome (GOLD analysis project Ga0209274, IMG submission 188343) | Reference soil microbial communities from the Hubbard Brook experimental Forest, New Hampshire, USA - Hubbard Brook CCASE Soil... | ecosystem: Environmental > Terrestrial > Soil >...
GGCGCTGTGCTCGTTTGGCTTTACATCCAGGTATACCTTCACGATCTTGCCGTCGGGATTGATGATGAAGGTGTGGCGGGCAGCAATCTGCATGTCCTTGTAAGTCATCATCGAGTCGTAGGTGGTCGAGACTTTGTGGTCGGTGTCGGCCAGCAGCTTGAAGTTCAGGCCTTCCTTGGCGCAGAACTGCTTGTGAGAGTCGGCGCTATCGACGCTGACTCCAAGGATTACGACATTTTTCTGCTGATACTGGGACAGGTCGCGCTGGAAGTTGTGCGCCTCGATGGTGCAGCCGCTGGTGAAGTCCTTGGGGTAGAAGTAGAGAACCACCCACTTGCCGCGGTAGTCCTTCAGGCTGACCGGCGTGCCTTCTTGTGAATTGAGCGTGAATTCGGGAGCCGCGCTGCCCACCGAGGGAGTTTCCGCGGCGAAAGTGAGAGTGGAGGTTAGCGCGCAGAGAGTTACGCAGAGTGCGATCAAGCTTAGAGTTTTCACCATATACATCCTCCTAATGGAAATTTAGTGCATTCGAGCAATTTGGTTATCAACTTGGTTATCAACTTCTAAAATGTGTGACGGAGAACTCAGCCGTCCCTCCGGGACTGGAATCATGTTCTTCGACTTTTCCCAGCGCTTAAGCGCTGGGCTATTCTCGGACGCCCGGGGCTCGGGTGATACAAAAGCTCGAGCGCCCTCCGAGACTCGGTCGATACAAAACCTCGGACGCCGCTCCGGGTTTCGTACAAGATCTGGTTCATGCTTTTCGCTCGCCTTCTGTTTCATGGTTTTCGCCCGCCTTGAAGATACTGCTGAATCGCTTCCTGCATCACGGTGCGGAGCGGCACATGCTTTAACTCCGCCAGGGTCCGGCAGTCTTCGTATTCGGGCGCGTAGTTGGAGACGGTGCCATTCATATTGGCGATCTTGATCCGCACAGGGCCCCACGTTGTATCCACCGTTTCCCATCGTCGCGAAAGGGTCTGACGCTGCTCTTCGCGGCGGCGCACGCCCAGGGTCGTGGTCTCGGCAAAGATCAGTTTGGTCAAGCGATTCGCGTCTTCCATTCTTGCCAGCACGGTGAGCAGCGCGCCGGGGCGGCTCTTTTTCATTTGCACGGGGACGCTGAACACATCGAGCGCGCCCTCGGCTTGCAACCGCTCCATGGCGTAGGCCAGCACTTGCGGGCTCAGGTCATCGAGATTCGCTTCCAACACTATGATTGTCTCGGCGGCTATCTTGTCATTCGATGTTGGGGATGCGACCGGCGATGCAGCCGCGCTGTCTTTCAATTCAGTTTCTCCGATTGTTATACGGAGCAGGTTTGGGTGGTCGGGAAATTCGCGAGTGCCGGCGCCGTACCCTGTCTTCTCGATTTTCATTGCCGGAAACGGCGCGAAGCGGCTGCTTAGCGTCTTCACGATCGCCGCGCCGGTCGGCGTCACCAGTTCGACCTGCGGTCCAGAGGAATACACGGGCGCGTCGCTAAGCAACTTCAGCGTTGCCGGCGCTGGTACGGGAAGGGTTCCGTGCGCGCACTTGACGGTTCCACCGCCTACGTTCAGCGGCGAGCATACCCATTGTTCTACGGCGAGAGATTCGGCCCCCACGGCGGCGCAGACTATATCGACCATGGCATCGACGGCGCCGACTTCGTGAAAGTGGACTTGATCGAGGGGCGTATTGTGAATCTCGGCTTCGGCTTGGCCCAGCGCCTGGAAGATTTTGACCGCGGTTGCTTTCGCGGAGCTGGCGATGGCTGCCTTCTCAATGATCTTGCGGATTTCTGTCAGGCCGCGATCAGGTTCGTGTCCGTGGTGATGATGTTCATGGGCATGATCGTGATCATGGCCCTGACTATGGCCGTGACTATGGACGTGCCCGCGTTCGTGAGCATGATCTTGCTGCTGTTCGAAGGCTTCGCGCGGAAAATCTTTCTCGCCGTTGACATACACATCGACTTTGGTGGCTGAAATTCCGCCGCGCAACACTTGCGAAATCTCAATTCTCGCACCGATGTTTAGCGCTGCAACTGCGTCTTCTAAAATCTTTGCCGGCACTCCGGCATCCACCAGCGCGCCTAGAAACATGTCGCCGCTGATGCCCGAAAAGCAGTCGAGGTATGCGATGCGCATAAGGAAACCGTCGATGGTCGTTTGTCGTTAGTCGTTAGTCTTTGGCAAAACCAGATTTCTGCGACCTCGAAGACGAAACTGGCGTGGCTCGCTAACGACCGCTGACGACGACTATCGACCGAACTTTCATCATAGGGAAGGCTCTCTGCTCCGTCAAACGCGCGGCTCGCCGCGAGTTTGTTAGAATCGCTGTTCGTTCGATGGGTTAGCAATGGGTCAGCAATAAGTTAGAGGGCATGCTTGTATCGCTATCTGGAACGCCGGCTGGTCGAACATTTGCGCGAGTTTCTTCGTCGTAATTACGACATGGAAATCGCGAACATCGTCGTCGAACAGCCGCCGAAAGTCGAATTCGGCGAGTATGCGCTACCTCTCGCTTTCGAACTGGCGCGGAAACTTCGCAAGGCTCCACGGAAGATCGCGGAAGAGATCGTTGCCGGAGTCGGCGCGATTCCCGGCTTTGAAAAATTCGAAGTAGCCGGCGGTGGGTACATCAACGTTCGCGTCAGCCGTGCGCAGTTAGCCGCGGCGCTTGTCGCTGATCGTTCTGACGATGACCGTACGGTCGATGATCGAACGGTCGATGGTCGATCGCCGGGCGCGGATGTTCCGGCCGGCAAGGTGCTGGTTGAGCATTCCAGCATCAATCCCAACAAGGCAGCGCATATAGGGCATCTGCGCAACGCGATTCTGGGCGATACGTTCGTCCGGCTGCTGCGGTTTGCGAGCAGGGAAGTGGACGTCCAGAATTACATCGATAACACGGGGGCGCAGGTTGCCGATGTGGTGGTTGGATTTCTGCACATCGAGCAAAAGTCCCGGGCTCAGATTAAAGCGCTCGCCGCCGGGCCTCGATTTGATTATGTGTGCTGGGATCTTTATGCCCGAGTCTCGCAGTGGTATGAAGAGGACAAGGCGAACCTGGCGGCGCGCGCCGCGGCACTGCGCGCGATTGAAGAAGGGAACAATGAGACGGCGGCGATTGCGGATTTGATTTCGGTGGCCGTGCTTAAGCGCCATCTCGAGACCATGGACCGGCTCGACATTGAGTATGACTTTCTGCCGCGCGAGAGCGAGATACTTCATCTTCACTTTTGGGATGCGGCGTTTAGCAAGCTTAAGGAAGCGGGCGTGCTCACTTACGAAGACGCCGGCAAGAATAAAGGTTGTTGGGTGATGCGGCGGGCTGGCACGGCCAAAGCTGACACGGCAGAGAACCCTTCGGCTCCGCTCAGGGCAGGCTCCGAGGAAAAGATAGAGGAGGAAGATCAAAAGGTTATTGTTCGTTCCAACGGGACGGTCGGGTACGTTGGCAAAGACATCGCTTATCACATGTGGAAGTTCGGGTTGCTGGGGCGCGATTTTGGGTATCGAAAATTCTATCGGTATCCCAATGGCCACGACTGCTGGATCTCGACCACGGAGGGCGAGCGCGATCATCCGCACTTTGGCGATGTGGCGGAGATTTACAACGTCATCGATACGCGGCAGTCCGAAGCGCAGAACACGGTGATCGAGGCTCTTCGTGGATTGGGGCACGGCGAAGCTGCCGATCGCTATACGCATTTTTCTTACGAGATGGTTGCGCTCACTCCGCGCTGCGCCGCCGAGCTGGGCTATACGCTGAGCGAAGAAGATAAGGGAAGGCCGTGGATCGAGGTTTCCGGGCGCAAGGGCTTTGGCGTGAAGGCGGACGATCTGCTGGATGCGCTCATCACCTCGGCTGGCGGGGAAGTGGATGGGCGCCATCCTGAGTTAAGCGAGGGCGAGCGGGCCAGCATTGCTGCGCAGATCGCCATTGGGGCGCTGCGCTACTTCATGCTGAAGTTCACGAAGACTTCGGTGATCGCCTTCGATTTCAAAGACGCGCTGAGTTTTGAGGGCGACACGGGACCTTATGCGCAGTATGCGGTCGTGCGGGCCTCCAATATATTTCGCAAAGGTGGATTCGACCCGGAGAGTTTCTGTCGCGATGCGGCGGGCCTTGTCTCCACATCCATAGGCAATGCCGCTGCTGGCGGAGACGAGGCTAGGCTCGTCTCTACCGGTGATTTTGCCAGGTACCTTGCTGGCGAATCTGGCAATGATATCTGGGAGCTTTGGATTGCGGCCGCGAAAACCTCTTATATCGTCAGCCAGTGCATTGCCACTACCGAGCCTGCTTATCTTGCCAAACATGCCTTTCAACTGGCCCAACTGTTCAATACGTTTTATCACCGCTATCCCATCCTGAGCGAAGCGGATGAGGGCCGCAAAAGGTTCCTGCTGACGACCTCGGCTGTAGTTCGCCGCGAACTGATTCGCGTTCTTGCGGTTATGGGGATCGGCGTGCCTCCGGTAATGTGAGCGAGTTACTCGAGTTCCTGCAACTCCGGGGCTCCGGGTGGCATCCTTAATAGTAGGGATCATGTTAGGGATGACATATATGAAAACAAAGACTGCTTTCGCGGGGTTTTTAACTCTGGTACTGACAGCTTTACTCACAACTTTGAGCGCCGCCGCGACGGGGGACGCTCCGAAGATGCCGCGCGTTCTGGCCAACGCCCGTTTCGTGTACGTAACCTCCTATGACGGCGGTCAATTCAATCCCGAGATCTTGCCGGAGGACCGCGCGGCCATTGATCGCGTCCAAACTGCGATCCAGAAGTGGGGCAAACTCACTTTGGTGTATCGGCCGCAGGAAGCCGACGTTATCCTGGCGGTACAATCTCGTTCGTCAGAGGATGTGCTGGCTGTTTATCAGGCGCACGGCGGTGATGAGCAGAGCGGGCCTTCGCAGACATTTCTGTGGCGTGTGATGGGACGCGGCGGGTTGCAGAAGGGCGAAATGCCGTTTTTCTCACAGTTCGAGACAGCCTGGGACAAGATCGCGAATTAGGACTTCTGGATCGCAAATTCGCGGAACGTGCAGAATCCTAAAGATCGCCGAAGCAAAGATCGCCGAGTCAGGGATCGGCGAAGCAAACACCGCAAATCTGTAGGTTGGCGAATCTTAGTCTGGCGCATCCTCGCGCCCATCGATTCTCGATCTGTTCTCCGTCGATTCTCCGGGTATCCGGTTGGTTGATACTGCAATCGGTTGCTGGCGTCTATAATTCTCGGCCAGCGAGGCAAACCGTATAAAATCTCTACGGTTTATATCGCGATTGCCTGGACCGGGAGTAGGCAGGTTCTCGGAGCCAGTCTCCAACGCATTGATATAAAAAGAGTTATCGATTTCCGTTGTGAGTTCGGAATGGCATCCCCCGTGCTTTAACCAGGGTGCGGGTCGGGATCGCGGATTTTTTGCGGGGATCCGATGTGGCGGAATCTTAAATAGACTTCAGTAAAAGGTATTTAGACTAGGAGCCTTGACCCTTATGAATCTCACGAAATTGAAATTGACGCTAATGCTGGCGGCGACATTGGCCGCGTCGATCGGATGTACCACCAAGAATTACGTGCGGCAACAGACGACGCCGCTGATCAACAAAACCAACGAACTCGACGACATGACCGCGCAGAATTCAAAGGACATCAAGGCTGTGGATCAGCGCGCTCAGGCCGGAATTCAGGATGTGCAAACCCGTGCGGCGGCTGTCGATCAGAAGGCAATGGCGGCGGGCAACGACGCCGACACGGCGCAACAGGCGGCGAACACCGCGTCGCAACGTGTGGATACTCTGACCAACGCGGTCGTCAATCTTGATAACTATCGACCCGTGGTGGAGACGGCGGTGCACTTCGGCTTCAACAAAGACAATCTGACGAAGGAAGCCAAGGAAGCCATCGACCAGCTGGCCGCGAGCGTGGCCACTACCAAGGGATACATCATCACGGTAGAGGGCGCGACCGACTCAGTGGGCAGCTCGGAGTACAACTACGATTTGAGCCAGCGCCGCGCCGATGCCGTGATTCAGTACCTGGCCTCGGAGAAAGGCGTTCCGGCCTATAAGATTTATCTGATCGGGCTGGGCAAGGATAAGCCGGTCGAGTCGAATAAGACGTCCGATGGCCGCGCCAAGAACCGTCGCGTGGATATTCGGCTGATGACCAACACCGGCGACGGAACGTCGCCGGCGCAGGCTCCCAGCACTCCGACGGCGAACGCGAATCCGCCGTCGCTATAAGTTTTCCCTCCTCCCCGGAGGTTTTGCCAAACCAGGCCGTCCAGAGATTGTGGACGGCCTGATTTTTTTGGTGGGCCCCTGTTTCTGGTTTAAGCTCGTCGGCCTTCGCCCGCGGCTGGGTCAATGAGCGTAATCGGGATATTACGCCAATTGACGCTAGGGGCGTGGTGCAAGTTATTTTCTCTGAGCAACTTGCCCTTCTCTTCCTACCGAGAGGCTACCCATGCGGGGACGGCTCCTGCCTTTGCCAGCTCCGCCTGGCGGCTACAAAAAAGTTTGCTTGACGTGTCGTCTTTTGCCCCGCGTTTCCGATCTCTCTATTAGTAGAGGTTTTCTCCAAACGGAGGACATTCCGCATGAGGTTCAAAATCAGCGTTGTGATCTACGTGACAATGGCGATGCTTTTTGCCACCGCTTCCAGCCACGCTGCGACTTGCAAGTACAGCTTCAGCACTGGCAAGGGCGTTACTTACATGCAATACTGCATCACCGCCAACGGCACCTTCGTGAACTTTCAAAGCCCCCAGGGCAACGAAATGCTCGATCAGGGTTCTTCCAATGAGGGCTACGGTATCTGTGACGAGAATAACGGTGTGGGGTACTGGGACTACGGCGACCTCGGGAACAGCGGGAACTGGGCCACGCCAGCCTTGGTTAGTCAAACCAGTTCGGAGGTCGAGATCACCCGTACCACCGCCGACGGCCGTTGGGTCTTGCTCGAGACGATTACCAAGGAAGGGGGCGGATCGCCCTACGCCAAGGTGGTGATGATGGTCCAGAATCGTACCGGCAGCTTAGACAGCATAAGCTTAGTGCGTTATGCTGGCTTCGTTCCGAACGGTGCCGCCTCGAGCGGTAATTATATGGAGAACTATGGCGGAACCGGGAGCAGTGTGTGGGGCAACACGGACTTGGGGCCTGGGATGATGCTGCAGCATTTCGGGGCCGACACCGGCTGGGACCAGGACCTCGACTACTGGCAAGCGGGCGTTCAGACCACTCGCTCGAGCCCTGGTACTCCCTGCGATTTTGGCAGTGTCGTATACGTACTTGACGGGTTAGGTGCAGGGGCGCTACAGCATGTGCTTGGGGTCGCCCCGGACAAATACGTCACGGTTACAGACAGGTACTTCGCGTTCTGAGATGGGTCCCACGCCTCGTCGCGTTTGCGAGGACTTCCAATCCCCCAGGGCCACAAGCCAGCCCCGCGAGATGTGGGGCTGTCGCCTTAACTTCTGTTATCAGGCGTTTGCGCTCGCGATGCGGGCAATGAGCTCGGAGGGGATGTTTCAGCAGCTTCGACCTCGTGGCCTACCTCTTGAAGTACATCCAGGCGGTAAGCGCCAGCAGGACAATCGTAACGATCCAGAGGGACGAGTTGCTCATTGCTGTTTTCTTGGCCATGAACCGCATTCTAAACCCGATATTGCGTCTGCGAAAACCGTAGAATCGTTGGACCGTACTGTTGTCGTAAACATCTGTCGTAAACATCCGCTCACGACCGGCTCAACAAACCAGTTCAAGCCTTCTGACGCGATACAATAGAGGCGTGCGTATCCGATTCCTGATTGTTGTTTTGGCGCTGCTGACGGCTGTCTCGTTGGCGCAGGATTCTTCGGACAAGACTACTTCGGACAAGCCTGCTGCGGACAAGACGGCCTCGGATAAGGCTGCTTTGGACAAGGCTGCCGAGGGCAATCGCGAGGCTGAGGAAAGCTCCAGCCGCTCGACGAGGATCGACCTTAGTCCGCCCAAGGATGACGCCAAGAATCATCCTGCCAGCAAGGCTGCGGTCGCGGATCTGGAGCCCGCTGACAACCCGGACACTTTCGGCATTCAGGAGTTCCATCCCTGGAACCCATTGAAGGCGTCGAAGGACGTCGAGGTGGGAGACTTTTACTTCAAGCGTAAGAATTATAAAGGCGCGCTCGAACGCTACAAGGATGCTCTCTACTACAAAGAGAACGACGCCGTTGCCAGTTTCCGTCTCGCCGTGTGCCAGGAAAAACTTGGCGATAAAGCCGAAGCCAGGAAATACTACGAACAGTACCTGAAGATTCTGCCGGAAGGCCCGTTTGCCAAGGATGCGCGGTCTTCGCTCGAAAGGCTCGCGAAGGCGCAGTGAGCGCTTCGAGCTACGGGCCGCGAGCTACGAGCTTCAAGAAAGCGGGTCCTGTTCGCGGTAGCCCTCAGCAGCTCGAAGCAATTTACTTCTCTACCCGCGAAAATTCCCCAGTCGACGCGTTCACCGCGACTCGCAACTTGGCGGTGTCACGGTCGGCTCCATAGATTACGTGCCACAACAGTTCGTTGGTCTGGCGGTTCCAGTCCAGCACATAGAAAACGGGCGTGTCGGGTTCTCTCTGCAACAGCTTTTCTCCTCCGTGCTGCTGCGCGATGGCAAAGGCCTTATCGGTATCCAGTTTGAGAAACTGGACATTGAAGATCTGGGTGCTGGAATTGGTCGGGCTGTAGCTGTCTTCGACGCCGTGAGAAATATCGCCGTTAGCCCAGGTATACGGGCGGGTCGCGCGCTGCGATGGCGAGGCGAATCCGGCGCGCCATTCTCCCGCCTTGCCATCGCGGCCTTTGGAGTCCGCGGTGGGTTCCGACTCCGCCCGGTAGGGTTGAACATCCTGCGCCCACAGGCGCGCGGAGACGTAGCATTTGAAGAACGCGCTGCTTCCGGTGATTTGCTCGGGAGCCTTCGGCTGCGGCTTGTCGGCGGGGGCGGGCGGGCCGGGCTGCGAAGAACACCCGGCCAGTAATGCTGCTGCTAGAATGGCAACGGCAAGAGGCCATCTCATCATGAATCGGGAGGGTAAGCTGGCGGGACCCCCAGGGGCTAAAGCCCGCTTCTTGGTCGGCTCTGGACGGCACGGCTGAAGCCGTGCCCTTCCCGAAACAAGGAATGCGATAGCTTCTAGTTTTTTCATCGATTTCTTCAGTAGCGCTTTCCAGGCAGCGCTTTCAGTTCGCGGATCATTTTTCGGAGATCGTTGTTTCGGAGATCATTGTACTCAACCGACGCCATGGATTCCTATCTCGAACGTTTGCGGCAGGAACTCGAAGATGCAACTCGGGACGCCAGCGCGGCTGACCTGGCGGAGGCTCCGCCGGGAAAATGGAATGCGGCGCAGATTCTGGAGCACCTTTTCCTTACCTACAAGGGCACCAATCGCGGAATAGAGAAATGCCTGAAACACGATATTCCGCTGACTACGCCAGTCACACTGAAGGATCGCTTTGCCACTTTGCTGGTCGTGGATCTGGGGTATATGCCGCGTGGACGCAAGGCTCCGGAACGCACGAAACCGCGAGGCATGCCGCCGGAAGAGGTGCGGCAAGCCATTGTGCCTGAGTTGCAGAGGATGGGCTCGGGGCTGGACGATTGTGAGCGCAAGTTCGGCGCGCGGACGAAAATCATAGACCACCTGATCCTGGGGCCTTTGACGGCGGAGCAATGGCGCAAGTTTCACTGGGTCCACGGGCGGCATCATGCGCGCCAGATTCGGGAGCGGTTGGGGAAATCGTGAAGGGTCTGGCAGCAGGGTGATTTGGGCCACTTGTTGGAGGCGGTGGTTCCCGCGCGGAAATTGTGACCTCAGCGGGTAAAGCCGCACTCAAAAATTGCAGTAACCGCAGCGCTGAAAGCGCTGCGCCACCCAAAATCAAGCGCGGCACCCGAAATCAAGCGCAGCACCTAGAATCAAGCGATCGGGGACGGGCGAGGCGCCCGTTGCTCCACTATTTGTTCTGGTTGTTGTCTTTGGTGGTGTTGTCTTTGTTGCTGTCTTTGTCTTTGTCGTCCTGAGCAATGCCGGCTTTGTGCGCCTGGTCCTGCAGGTCGTCGAGTTGCTGCCGCGCGGTATCCAGCGCTTTCTGCTTTTCATCGATTTCGCTCTTGTAGTGGGCGTCGTCCTTATCCCACTGGCCTCCGTCGCGTAATCGGAGGGTAGGATCGGCGTTGGCTTGCACATCCCGCAGATGAAGTTCGCGTTGATCGAGGTCGAGTTCGTGGTTCAGGGACTCAATTTTCTGTTTCTGCTGGTCGAGCTTTTTCTTCCACTCGTCGGATGCCTTCTGCCGTTCGATGGCGGACGTCGAGGGAGCGGCCGTGGCCGTTTTCGCATTCGCCGGCCCGGCATCGCTCGAGGGCGGCGGTCCAACCACGCTCAGACTTTCGTTGGTGGGGAGATTGTCATTGTCGAAATGGCGGCTGGTCGAACTGGGCTCGGGTTTATTCTTGCGGACGGCGCGCGCGTAATCGCCGAGGGACTGAGCGGCTGCTCCGCTGACCCCGAACAGGAGCAGGGTGCCGATGGCCATGCCTTGTGTGCGCTTCATCTTCATAATGATTTTCTTCATGATGATCGTCTTCATAGTCATAATGATCGTCCTTTCGCAAGCCGCGAATGCGATCGCGGCCGGTCGCTGACATCAGGAACTGGCTGATGTCAAGAACTGGTGGTGGCAGCCCGGGTGCCTCCCAGCAAACTGCCAATTGCTTGGTCTAAAGTACGGTCCAAATTTGCCGTTTCGCGGGCGATGGCCTCGACCAACTGATGCGTCAGGTCCGGGTCCCGGCTGCACGACAGGGAGCGCGAATGTCCCGCGATCGCAGCCAGGGAAGTGCGCAATCCCAGCGCGAGCTCCGACGAGATTTCGCGATTCATCTTCTGATCGTGGCGGATGCGCTCAATGTCGGTCTTGTCGGTGAGCACCAGCGTCGTACCCATGAGACTCGCGTCTTCGGCCAGAACCGGAGAGGCGGTCACTTCGAGCACGTGGTTCGCGCCCTCACGGGTGAAGTAGTTGAGCACCAGCCCTCGCACCGCGGACTTTCCCTCCAGAGCGGGCGCTAGAGCTTGCTCGACCGTCGCCGCGGGCGCCGGAGCCGAACCATTTTCTTGCGGGCGCATGGTGGCGTTGCGGAAAAGATCGGCGGCATGCAACCCCACGGGCGAGGCGAATCCCAGCAGTTTCCGCGCCGCCGCGTTCGCCTGCCGCACCAGACCGCTGGTATTTAAGAAGAGCACGCCGCAGGAAAGATTCGAAAGTATGGTGGAGCTCAGGGTGTCGGAGGCTTTGGCTTTTCTGCGCTCCGAGAGTTGCTGGGTGGTGAGCTCGTGCTTTTGCTGCTTCAGTTGTTGAATGACGGCGTGATAGGCGTGCACGGGCAATCCCTCGGCCGCCAATGGAGAGTAATTCGGCAATTCGGATTCCTGGGCGAGATTCTTCCGCATGCGGCGGATCACAAATAGTCCCAACCCGAAAGCTGCCACGGCCGCGAGGAGAAGCATGCCCATGCGCAATATCATCGGAGTCATCAGCGGATTCAGCAGCAGGTTCACAGCGACCTCCAATACCAGTGCAGGAGGCGGTTTCCAAACAGGAACGACAACAGCCCCATCGCGCCAAGAAACACGCCAAACGGCATCTCGTAATAGCGGAGCGCAAGACGTGCCGAATGCCAGGCGCGCCGCCGGGCGTCGATGGCGGGAGTGCCATGGGCCTGATTCCGGCGCGTGCGTTTCATCCAGACCGCGAGAACCGTACTCAATCCAAACAGCGAACCGGCCAGCGATGCGGCAAAAATCGTTAAGACGGTGAGCTTAGCGCCGAGGAAGGCTCCGATCATCGCCATCAGCTTGACGTCGCCAAATCCCATGCCTTCGACCCCGCGAGCGCGCAGGTAAATCGCGGCTGCGCCGTAGAGAAACGAGGCGCCGACCGCCGCTCCCAAAAGCGAATCTGACAGGGACCACAACCGCCACGAAATCTCGCCTCGCATCGCGGGCGATATCAGGCCGGGCATGATTCGCGAAGCCAGATCATCCACCGGAACGATGAGGCTGAAGAGCATACCCAGAGCCAGACCGGGCAGAGTCATGGCGTCGGGAAGAAGCTTGGTTTCCGCATCGGTAAAAACCAACCCGAGCAGCAGCCAGCCGAGCACGGCGCACTTCAGCATCGCCAGCGTCAGGCCAAAATGGGCGTAACAGCTGAGGAAGAGCAGGCCGGTAAGGATTTCGACCACCAGGTAGCGGGGCGATATGGGTTGCTTGCAGGAGCGGCACTTTCCGCGAAGAATCAGCCAGCTTAGTACGGGGAGGTTGTGGTAGAGCGGGATCAGGCTTCCGCAGTGCGGGCAGGCGGAGCGCGGCGTTATGACCGACTTGCCAAGCGGCAACCTGTAGATACACACGTTCAGGAAGCTGCCAAAGCACAGCCCATAAGTGAAGATCGCGACTGCGAGAAAAGGTTCCACGTTTTTAAATAAATGCTGGCTAAGTGTCCAGTATGCTTGGGTTTAAATGATTATATGCCGGGGCGGCTGGGGGTTCTAAGTACGAAGGTCACTGTACCTTCGATGTCTGGCAAGTCATTGGGAGCAGGGAGGAAACGTCCAGTTCAGGCCACGCGGCTGATTTCCTGGCGCTGAGGGATGAAGATTGAGAACACGGTTCCAGTAGCGCGGCCCGTCTCACGTCCTGCTGCCCGGCTCTTTACCCGAATCGATCCTCCGTGTTTTTGCACGATGCCGCGCGAGACCCACAATCCGAGACCAGTTCCGGTTTCTTTTTTGGTGGAGTAAAAGGGCTCGAAGATCTGCTGCAGATGGTCGCGGGGAATTCCGCTGCCGTTGTCGGCCACAGTGATGCGGACTCCCTCGCTACTATTCCCGTTGCCGTTCGACCAGTTGTGCCCGGTGGCCACGCGAACTTGCAGAGAGCCGCCGTCCGCCATCGCATCTACCGCGTTCACCAGAAGATTCGCCAGCAGCTGCCGTAGTTCTCCGGAATACCCGTTGATCTGGCAGCGGTTGCGGTAGCGCCGCAGGACGCGGATCCGACGATTTTGAAGTTTGCTGGAATAGAGCTGCAGAATTTCGTCCATGATGGCGGCCGGATCCATTGAACCCGGAGAACTGGCCTCACGGACAAACCCCAAGGTTTGTTGCGCCAATCGTGCTACGCGGCCCACCTCATGCTCGGCCTGGGTGAGATACTCCACGGCGTTGGTGGAGTCGTGGCGCGCCAGGTAAAGCAGGTTGATGACAGCCTCGAGCGGATTGTTGATCTCGTGGGCAATCGACGCGGCGAGGCGGCCTGCGGTGGCGAGTTTTTCGCTGCGGCGGATGGCTTCTTCGGACTGCTTCTCGGCAGAGATGTCACGGGCGATGGCGGATGCTCCCACGATTTCGCCGCGGGCATTTCGCAGCGGCGATACCGAGAGCAGCACCGGGCGGCACGTACCGTCCTTACGCATGCGTTCGGTGCGATACGGAGCCACGGTCCCGCCGCGGTTGAGCAGTTCCCAGTTGTGTTCCACTTCGTCAAGACGATTCGGGGGCGCCAATCGCGCTACCGGCATCCCGACTGCCTCCTCGGCAGTGTAGCCAAACAGAAGTTCGGCGGCGCGATTCCAGCTGGTGATAGTGCCGTCGGGACGGGAGCTGTAAATTGCGTCACAAGAATATTCGACGATGGCGGCCATTTCGCGGGTGGTGCGATCGGCGCGCGATTCCGCCAATGTTTTCTGCCGGGCCATACTGCTGGCGAACAGGGAAATGGCAAGAAAAGCCAGCAGCCGCTCGAGCTCGGCGGCCGTGCTGATACGAAAACTGAAGTGTGGCGGCAATACGAAAAAATCCAGGCAAGCGGCAGAAACCAGCACGCAGAAAACGGCGGGGCCAAATCCCAGAAAACGCGCGGTGAAAAGGACTGCCGCCAGCAAGAGCAGAAAAAGATGGCGGTGCAGCATGGGAGAAAAAGTCCAGAGGCTGAGGGCCACCCAGACCGCGAGCGCGGCTCCCAGGTATTGCGCCAGCGCTGAATACCGATTGCGCGCGATCCAGCTCTTCAGATTGGCCCCTATTCCAGACATTTCTCAGGACGCCGCCTAAGCGGACTTCAGCGATGTTAGACCAGCATTATCAGAATCAGGCGGGCAAGGGTGCTTCCGATGTCCTGAGAAACTCTAACAGCAGCCGGGGCGCGGAGCAACCGCCGCGACCCTGCCTTTCCGAGCGCAAACGGAAATCGGAAGCACGAGGCCAATGCAGCTGCCGCGGACGGGAGTGTCCGTGCCACACACAAAAGGCATTCCGCCTAGCGTCAGTTTTTGTGG